>Ga0066654_10000027_pt1 | contig 21893 bp, 21 predicted proteins | sample GraSoiAngelo_103_FD_66715 | JGI IMG/M metagenome (GOLD analysis project Ga0066654, IMG submission 66715) | Grasslands soil microbial communities from the Angelo Coastal Reserve, California, USA - 14_0903_05_20cm | ecosystem: Environmental > Terrestrial > Soil > Grasslands | place: USA... | reverse complement strand
GGGGCGACGATTGGAAGAGCCGGTGGCGCTCGAGCCGCTGGAACTGGCCGGCCAGGCCTACGCCTCGCCCGAATCGGTCCCAGTCCGCCTCGATGTCTCCCGTCCGAGCGGCGGCTACGCCTTTCGACTGCGCTTCCCAGTGCGGATCGAAGGCCCGTGCATGCGCTGCCTGGAAAACGCCGTGCTCGAGGCCGAGGTCGATGCGCGCGAGGTGGCCCAGGAAAACACCGAAGACGAGGAGCTGCTCAGCCCCTACGTGGTCGACGACGAGCTCGACCTCGGCCGCTGGGCACACGACGCCGCGGTGCTGGCGATTCCGACCCAGTTCTTCTGTCGACCCGACTGCGCCGGTCTTTGCGCGGTCTGCGGCGAGTCGCTGAATGACGCCGATCCGGCGGATCACGAACACGAGAGCTCTGTCGATCCGCGTTGGGCGAAGCTGAAGGAGCTGAAGCTGGAGTAGGTGGCGGGTGGGCGAGAGCCGGGCACCCTCCCAAACGCTCGGCAGGAGCCTCGCTTGAGTGTTTTGGGAGGGGTGCCCGGCTCTCGCGCGACCCGCTACCATGCTCCGCTCAATGGCCGTCCCTAAGAAGAGAACTTCCAGTGCGCGGCGGGATAAGCGGCGTGCGAATCACAAAGCGGGCAAGGCGAGACTCAATCGGTGTCCGCGCTGCCATAGCCCGCGGTTGCCGCATCGGGTTTGCCCGACCTGTGGTACTTACGCTGGGCGCGAGGTAATCAAACACACGGTTGCCGAGCCGACTGCGCCTTCGCCTGACGCTGCTGAGTAGAGATGCCTGAGGGCATCACGGTTGCTCTCGACGGGTTCGGGGCGGAGCAGGGGTTCGGGGTGCTTGCGGAGGGTGCGCGTGCGGCTGCAGCTGATGGGATTCGGTTGCGGGTCTTTGGGCCGGCGGAGGAACTCGGCCTCGACGATGTAGAGGGCATCGAGGTCGTGCCGACGAGCGAGTGGATCGGTAATGAGGAGGATGCGGTCAGGGCCGTGCGGGCGAAGAAGGAGGCTTCGGTTGTGCTTGCCGCCGCCGACGTCGCCGCGGGGCGCTCGGCGGCGATGGTCAGCTCGGGATCGACCGGGGCGACGATGGCGGCGGCCACCTTCGGCCTGCGAAGGCTCAAGGGCGTGCAGCGTCCCGCCCTTGCCGTGCAACTGCCGGTGCCAGGCAAGGCCGTCCTCTTCCTCGACGTTGGCGCCAATGTCGAGGTGCGCGCCCAGCACCTGGTCCAGTTTGCCTTTCTCGGCGCCGCCTTTAGTGAGACGGTGCTCGGGGTCGAGCGGCCGCGGGTGGGGCTGCTCTCGGTCGGCGAGGAGGCGGGCAAGGGGCGCGAGGAGGTGGTTGCGGCCCACGACACCCTCGCCGCCGCGACCGGGATCGACTTCGTCGGCAACGTCGAGGGGCGCGACCTGCCCGCTGCCGTCGCCGACGTCGTCGTCACCGACGGCTTCACCGGCAACGTCTCGCTGAAGCTGATGGAGGGGACGGCGAAGGCGGTGACTGGTGCGATTCGCGACACCGCCCGCTCCAATCCCCTGGCGGCCCTCGGCGGCCTCTTGATGCGCCCGGCCCTCGGCGGCCTGCAGCGGGAGCTCCACCCCGACAGCACCGGCGGCGCGATCCTGCTCGGACTGCGCGGGATCGCGGTTGTCGGCCACGGCAGCGCCGGCGCGGAGGGGATCGCCAACGCGATCCGCCTCGCCGCTCGCTGCGCCGAGGTCGATGCCGTCGGGCGCACCGCGGCGCTGCTACGCGAGAGCGGCGCCGGCCGCGGCGCGCTCACCCGGCGTGACGAGGCCGACGGGGCGTGATAGGAACCCGACGACGATGAGCCGCGAGGAAGTCCTCACCCTGGTCCGCAACCACCTCGCCGAGGAGCTCGAGATCGAGGCGGCCAAGATCGGCGAGACGAGCCGCTTCAAGGAGGACCTCGACGCCGACTCACTCGACCTCTACGAGCTGGTGATGGAGCTGGAGGACACCTACGGGATCTCCGTCTCCGAGGAGCAGGCGGCCAAGATCGCGACCGTCGGCGACGCCGTCGATTTCGTGCTCGAGCACGCGCCGGCGTGAGCGACGAGACCCTCGCCGAGCTGATCGCGGCGCTGCCCGAGGACCTGCGTCGCCAGGCGCTGACCCACTCCTCCTGGAGCGAGGTCCGCACCGACTCCTACGAGCGCTTCGCCTATCTCGGCGACAGCGTCCTTGCTCTTGCTGTCGCCCGCGGCCTGGTCGCGCAATTTCCGGGCGTCGATGCCGGCGGCCTGACCAAGATCCACAACCAGGCCGTAAGCGGTGTCTCCTGCGCCGAGGTCGGCCGTGAGCTCGGCGTGCCCGAGATGCTGCGCGCCAACGAGCCCGAGGACATGCCGGTGGGGATCCCTGCTGAGATTCTGCTCAGCGGCGAGCGACCGCTGCCGGAGGCAACCGAGGCGCTGATCGGCGCCTGCTTCCTTGCCTTCGGCTTCGATCGGGTCGCCGCTGCCGTGGCCCTCGCCTTCGAATCCCGGGTCGAGCACGCCGCCGAGACGCGGATTGACTTCAAGTCGGCGCTGCAGGAGTTACTGGCGCGGCGCCGCTCGGTCGTAAGCTACGAGGTGACCGCGGAATCCGGGCCGCCGCACCGGCGCAAGTTTGAGGTAGCGGCGATCGTCGACTCCGAGAGAGTCGGCGAAGGGGAGGGCCGGAGCAAGAAGGCGGCCGAGCAAGCCGCCGCCGAGCAAGCGTTGAAACGGCTTGGGGACTGAGCTTGGTGATCGCGTCCGATGCGCTCGCGAGGCTTGGCAGCCGAGGGTTCAGGGACCTGTTCCGGAGAGATAACGCATGTATCTGAGATCAATCGAGATGAAGGGGTTCAAGTCGTTCCCCGAGCGGGCGAGACTGGAGTTCTCTCCAGGCGTCAGCGTGATCGTTGGTCCTAACGGCTCCGGCAAGTCGAACATCACCGACGCGGTGCTCTGGGCGCTGGGCGAGCAGAGCCCGGGCGCGATCCGCGGCGCCTCGATGCAGGACGTGATCTCGGCCGGCGGGAAGGGCGTCGGTCAGCGCCGCCTTGCCGAAGTGGAGGTGACGATCGACAACTCCGAGGGTCGCGCCGCCACCGAGCTCTCCGAGATCGCGGTCAAGCGCACACTCGACCGCGCCGGCGAGGGCAGCTACCGCCTCAACGGAGCCCGCTGTCGCCTCGTCGACGTCACTGAGGTGCTCTCCGACACCAACCTCGGTCGCGAGATGCACTCGGTGATCAGTCAGGGCCGGGTCGAGTCGATCATTCACTCCAAACCGCGCGAACGGCGCTTGCTGATTGAGGAGGCCGCCGGCCTTGGCAAGCACCGCAAGCGCCGCCGCCGCGCCGAGCTGAAGTTGCGCGCCGCCCGCGACAACCTCGATCGCGCCCTCGATCTCGAGCGCGAGGCGCGGGCCCGCCTGCGGCCACTGAAGCGACAGGCCCAGGCGGCCGAGCTGGGCGCCCGGATCGAGCGAGAGGAACTTGGCCTGCGCGGTCAGTTGGTCGCCGAGGAACTGCGCTTCGGCGCCGACCGCGCCGCTGCGGCGGAGAAGGCAGCTGCGGAGGCCCGCACTCAGCGCGCCGCGCTGGAGAAGAACCTGGCCGAGGTGAGCGCCAAGCGCCGCGCCGCCGAGGAGCGCTTTGCCGCCCGCGACCGCGAGCGCACCCAGGCCTGGGGACTGCTGACCAAACTGCGCGGCGAGCAGCAGCGGATCGCGATTCGCGCCACCGGCCTGGCCGACCGCGAGGGCGATATCTCCGCCCGCCTCGATTCGCTGCGCAGCGAGCTCGGCCCGTTGACGCTTGATATCGGCGCGACGGCCGCGCCGGGGGAACGGGCGCGCAAACTGGAGGAGGAGCTGAACGAGATCGACGCCGGTCTATCCGGCGCGGCCGAGGGCCTTGCTCGCGCCCGTTTGGCCGACGCCAGCGAGTCGGCGCGCGAGACCGCGCTCGGGGCGGTTCAGGGCGGCGCCGAGCGGGCTTCCCGTCACGCCCGTCGGGCCGAGGGCCTGCTCGGCGAGCGTGCCCGCGAGGTCCTGCGCAAGCGTCTTGCTGGCGGTGAGGAACTGCTCGATGACGTGCGTGCCGCTGCGGCGGCCGCGACCGTTGCCGAGGCGGCGATCCGGGCTCGGGTCGAGCGAATCGAGGGCCGCGTCGTCGGTGGCGAGGGGGACAGCGACGAGATCGCCGAGGAGATGCGCTCCTGCTCACAGCGCGAGTACGAGCTGCAGGCGGAGATGACGAAGGCCTCTGACCGCCTCACCGAGGTCGAGGTCGAGGCAGCCCACCTCGGCGACCGCCGCAGCGAGGCTGCTAAGGAGCTGGCCTCGATCGCCGCGCGCCTCGGCGAAGAAGTGGAGCCGGCAATCGAGGCTCTGAGCGACCAGGATCGCGCCGAGATCGACCGCAGGCTTGAGCGGCTCGAGCGCCGCCGCGCCCAAATCGGACCGGTCAATCCGCTCGCCGAGCAAGAGTACGAGGAGGCCCGCGAGCACGTCGAGTCACTGCAGGCGCAGCGCGAGGACACCGAGCGGGGGATGCGCGAGCTCGAGGCGCTGATCCGCGACATCGACCGAGAGATCGAGCGCGCCTTTGAGCAGACCTTCGAGGCGACGGCGAAGAACTTCGGGGAGATGGTCGAGCACCTCTTCCCCGGTGGCCGTGGCCGCCTGCGCCGGGTGACGCTGCGCGCCGTCCCCGACGCCGAGGCGGAGGGGGAGACGACGGCAGAGGACGAGGCCGGGGGCGACGAGGAGACTGAGGAGCAACGCGAGGAGTTCGGCGTCGAGATCGAGGTCACCCCGGCCGGCAAGTCGACCCGCAAGCTCTCGCTGCTCTCCGGCGGCGAGAAGTCGTTGGTCGCGATCGCCTTCGTCTTTGCCGTCTTCCTGGCAAGGCCGTGCCCCTTCTACATTCTCGACGAGGTCGAGGCCGCCCTCGACGACGCCAACATCGATCGCTTCCTACAGCTGGTGCGGCGTTTCTCCGATCGCGCCCAGTTCGTCATCGTCACCCACCAGAAACGCACCATGGATGCCGCGGATGTCCTCTACGGGGTCAGCATGGGCGGCGACGGCGTCACCAAGGTCGTCTCCCGTCGCTTGCCGCGGGAAGTAGCCGAAGACGGGGGGGAGGTCGAGGCGGAGGAGATATACGGAGAGGCGGCGCCCCCGCCACCTTTCGCCGGCATGGCCGAGGATGAGGCGGATGAGGATACGGCTGAGGAGCTCGGGGCCCCCGGCCTGATCGGCGAGCAACCGCCCGCGCCGGCGCCACGCGGCTCAGCCGAAGCCGCCTGACGCGGATTGCATTTGAGCCCCCATAGCGGGCTCAACGCGGCTCGCGTCGCTCATCCCCGCTTAATCGCGTCGCTCATCTCCGCTTAAAGCAAACAGAACGTTCCCGGATCGGGGGCCACGCTACGCTGTCCGCGGGGAAGGAAAGGAGGGACCGTGGCGCAGCGTCACATGGACAGGCTGACGTCGTTCGACACGTCGTTTCTGGCTAACGAGAAGTCCAACGGGCATATGGCGATCGGCGCCGTGCTGGTCTGCGAGGGCGAGCCGCCCAGTCACGAGGAGTTCCTCGCCAGCATCCGCAGCCGCTTGCACCTGCTGCCGCGCCTGCGCCAGCGCCTTTCCTACCCGCCGCTGGGTCTTGGCCGCCCTTTCTGGGTCGACCACGCCGGATTCGACGTCCACGAGCACGTCAGCCGCAAAGTCCTCGACGCTCCCGGCAGCGACGAGCAATTCCGCACCGCGGTCGCCGAGACTTTCGCTCCGCCGCTTGACCGTTTGCGGCCGCTCTGGGAACTCTGCTTGGTCGAGGGGATGGAGAAGGACCGTTTCGCGATCGTCTACAAGACACACCACGCGATGGCCGACGGCATCTCCGCGGTCGACATCGGCGTGCTGCTCTTCGACGTCGAGCCGACCACCGAGCCGGTGCCCGAGCCTGCCCCCTGGGAGCCGAAGACGGCGCCATCGCGGATCGGGCTGGTGGGACACGCGGTGCGCGGCTTCGGGCAGATGTTTTCCAGAGCCGGCCGCTGGCTGGCCGCCGCCTTCCGCAAGCCGCGCCGCGCCGCCAAACGCGCCTCTGAAGGCATCGCCGGCCTCTGGGAGGTCACCTGGAACCTCGCCAAGCCGGCGCCGAAGGTGCCGCTCAACATCGACATCTCCCCGCACCGCCTCTTCTACGGCGCTCGCTGCGACCTCGACGAGTTCAAAGAGCTGAAGAACGTCCTCGGCGCCACCGTCAACGACGTCACCCTGGCGGTGACCGCCGGCGCCCTGCGCCGCTGGATGCTCGACCGCGAGCTCGAGACCGAGGGGGTCGAGCTGCAGGCCCTGGTGCCAGTCTCGATCCGCACCGAAGACGAGCACGGCGAGCTCGGCAACAAACTGACGGCGATGCGCGGGCCGCTGCCGGTCGGCATCGCTGATCCGGTCGAGCGGGTGCGCTTCGTCTCCAAAGCGATGAATGACCTCAAGGCCTCCAAGCAGCCGCTCGGCGCCGAGGCGATCTGGGGCCTCAACGACTGGTTCCGCGACTTCGCCCCGCCGCTGCTGCTCGGGCCGACCGCGGCGATCAACTTCTCGACCCGGCTCTTCAACCTGCTCGTGACCAACTTCCCCGGCCCACAGATCCCGTTCTACGTGCGCGGCCGCGAGTTGGTCGAGGTCTACCCAGTCGGCTTCCTCGCTCGCCGCCACGCGCTGGCGATCGCGATCATCAGCTACAACGGCGCGATCGGCTTCGGCCTGCTCGGCGATCGCGAGGCGATGACCGATATCGACCGCATCGGCACCTACATCGAGCAGGGCGTGCAGGAGCTCCGCGTCGCCGCCGGGATAGCCTCCCCGGACGATGGCGACGAGTTGGCAGGAGATCCTCGACCTGGGGCAGCGAGCGGACCGGACGGGTTCGTCCGAGGCTGAGAGCGAGGGCGAGCGCCGGGGCGTCTTCCGCCGCCTGCGCCAGAGCCTCTCTAAGAGCCGCAAAGCGCTGACCGAGGAGCTCTCGGCCAGCTTCTTCGATCGCATCGACGGGGAGACCTGGGAGCGACTCGAGGAGGCGCTGATCCTGGCCGACGCCGGGGCGCCGACCACGGCCAAGGTGGTCGAGCGGCTTGAGCACGAGGTCGAGGCTGGCACCGTGCCGGCCGACGGCGAGGCGGTGCAGGCGCGGCTGATCGAGATCCTCGCCGAGGTGGCCGCTACAGCACGGGCACCGATCGACCTCAGCGGCGAGCCCGCGGTGCTGCTGATGGTCGGGGTCAACGGCACCGGCAAGACGACGACGATCGGCAAGATCGCCTGGCACCTCTCGAAGGAGTTCGGCCTCTCCGTCGTATTGGCCGCCGGCGACACCTACCGCGCCGCCGCGGCTGAGCAGCTTGCCGAGTGGGCCGATCGCGCCGGGGCCGAACTTGTCCGCGCCGAGGAGGGGACTGACCCCGGCGCGGTCGCCTTCGATGCGGTCGAGGTCGCCCGCGCCCGCGGCGCCGACGTGGTCATCGTCGACACCGCCGGGCGACTGCACACGCAGACCAACTTGATGGAGGAGCTATCCAAGGTGCGGCGGGTGATCAGTAAGCAGATGCCCGGCGCGCCGCACGAGACACTGCTCTCGATCGACGCGACGACGGGTCAGAACGGCCTGCGTCAGGCCAAGATCTTCGCCGAGGCCGCCGAGGTCGACGGCGTCGTCCTGACCAAGCTGGATGGCACCGCCAAGGGCGGCATAGTCCTAGCCATCGCCGACGAGCTAGGCATCCCGGTAAAGCTCATAGGCACGGGCGAGACCCTCGAGGACCTACGCCCCTTCGACCCAACGGACTTCGCCAACGCCCTCCTCACCGACGGCTGACTTCGTGTTTCTTCGCCTATATGGCGACTAACCACGAACTCACCCCTTAACCTCAAGGTCAGTGTTCGACCAGCTTTCAGACCGACTGCAGGCGACGCTCTCCGATGTCCGCTCGCGCGGCAAGCTGAGCGAGTCCGACGTCGACGCGGCGATGCGCGAGATCCGCCTCGCCCTGCTCGAGGCCGACGTCAACTTCAAGGTCGTCAAAACCTTCACCGCGACGCTGAAGGAGCGCTGCCTCGGCGCCGACGTGCTCGGCAGTCTCGACCCCGGCCAGCGGGTGATCAAGATCGTCAACGAGGAGCTGGCTTCCCTGATGGGCGGGAGCGGCAGCGAGCTCGCCTTCGCCTCCAGCGGGCCGACCGTGATCCTGATGGCCGGCCTGCAGGGCTCGGGCAAGACGACCGCCTGCGCCAAGCTCGCCCGCTTCCTGCGCGAGAATGGCAAGAAAGACGTTGCCCTCGCGGCCTGCGACGTCTACCGGCCCGCCGCGGTCGAGCAGCTGGTCACCGTCGGCGCCCGCGTCGGCGCCCACGTCTATGAGAAAGGCACCGACGCCGACCCGGTTGAGATCGCCGCCTGGGCACTCGAGCAAGCCAAGACCGAGCGCCGCGACGTGCTGATCGTCGACACCGCTGGCCGCCTCCACGTCGACCAGGAGCTGATGGAGGAGCTTTCGCAGGTCCGCAAGCGGGTCAAGCCCCACGACGTGCTGCTGGTCGTCGACGCGATGACCGGCCAGGACGCCGTCGGCGTCGCCGAGTCCTTCGCCGAGGCGGCCGAGTTCGACGGTGTGGTGATGTCGAAGCTCGACGGCGACGCCCGCGGCGGCGCCGCGCTCTCGGTTAAGGCGGTCACTGGCAAGCCTATCCTCTTCGCCTCGACCGGCGAGAAACTCGAGGCCTTCGATCGCTTCCATCCCGACCGCATGGCCTCACGCATTCTCGGCATGGGCGACGTGCTCAGCCTGATCGAGAAAGCCGAGCAGCAGATCGACGAGGACCAGGCGGCCGATCTCGAGCGGAAACTGAGGAAGAACCAGTTCACGCTCGAGGACATGCTTCAGCAGATGCGCCAAGTGCGCAAAATGGGCCCGCTCAGCGGCATCCTTGGCATGCTGCCCGGCATGGGGGCGATGAAACAGCTGAAGAACGCCGACATCGACGAGGGGCAGCTGGACCGGGTCGAGGCGATCATCCTCTCGATGACCCCGCAAGAGCGGGCCAATCCGGGGCTGATCAAGGGCTCGCGCCGCAAACGCATCGCCAATGGCTCGGGGACGCGGCCGCAGCAGGTCAACCAGCTAATCAAGCAGTTCGATCAGATGCGCAAGATGATGCGCCACATGACCTCGGGCAAGATGCCCGACGCGCAGCAGCTGGCGCAGATGACGGGAGGCGCACCCCGTCCAAAGGTGCGCAGGCGCTAACCGAAATCAGGCCGCGTGTCCTCCCCTTTCGCGTCCGCCCCGCGTTGGAGTGGCCTTAGCCTGTACCCTGCTCGATCTATGGCAGTCCGAATCAGACTTAGACGAGTCGGGTCCAAGAAGAACCCGATCTGGCGGATCGTCGTCGCCGACAAGCGCTCGCCGCGTGACGGGCGCACGATCGAGACGATCGGGCAGTACAACCCGCAGACCGAGCCTTCGACCATTGAGCTCGACGAGACCCGGGCCCGCCACTGGCTCGAACATGGCGCCCAGCCCTCGGAGACAGTCGCCACGCTGCTGCGCACCAAGGGTATTCCCGCCTCCGGTAGCTGAGCTTTGACGTGACCGAGCTGCTGGAGTTCCTGGTCCGCTCGCTGGTCGAGGACCCGAGCGCCGTCGTCGTCGAGGAGCTTGAAGAGGAAGGCGACCTCGTCTACGAGATCAGCGTCGCGGAGGATGACCTTGGCCGCGTGATCGGCAAGGGTGGCCGGGTTGCCAACGCGATTCGTACGATCGCGAAGGCGGCGGCAGTGCGTCTGGATCGACGGGTCATCGTCGACATCCTTGATTGAGCGGGTCCAGCCCGCCATGAAGCTCGACATCTTTACGCTCTTCCCGGAGGCGTTCGACTGGTTCCAGTCGCAACGCTCGGTGCAGAACGCGCTCGGCGAAGGCAATGAGCTGCGCCTGTTCAACTACCGCGACACGACCCCGCTCAGCGCCGGACAGGTCGATGACGCGCCCTACGGCGGCGGGGCGGGGATGGTGCTGCGGGTCGATGTCGTTGATGCGGCGCTGCAGGCGGCTTATCCGCATGGCGACAAGCCGCGCACAGTTCTGCTCTCGCCGACGGGCCGCCTGCTCGACGACGAGCTCGCCGACGAGCTGACCCAGGAGCCGCACGTCGCGCTGCTCTGCGGTCGCTACGAGGGCTTCGACGACCGCGTGCACCAGCATTTCGCCGATGATGAGGTCTCGATCGGCCGCTACGTGCTGGCCGGTGGGGAGCTGCCGGCGATGGTGCTCGCCGACGTGGTGATGCGCAAGCTGCCCGGGGCGCTCGGTCATGCCCACAGCGCCGTCGAGGAGTCCTTCAGCGAGGTGCTCGAGGGGATGCCCGAGTACCCGCACTTCACGCGCCCAGCCAATTACCGGGGCTGGGACGTGCCTGAGGTGCTGCTCTCCGGCGACCACGAGCGGGTGCGGCTCTGGCGCTTGGAGCAGAGCAGGGCTCGGGCCGAGCAGTCCGAAAAAAACCCGGAGTAGCTACCATTCCGCCACCGCGCGGCGCCCGGTCCGGGCCCGGCGGTCTTTTTTCGCATGAGCAGCGTCATTGACGACATCGAGCGCGGTCAGCTGAGGAAGGGCCTCCCTTCCTTCGATCCAGGCGATCGCGTCCGCGTGCACTTCCAGGTCGTCGAGGGCCAGCGCCGCCGCACCCAGGTCTTTGAGGGAATCGTCCTGCGGCGACAGGGCTCGGGGGTGCGTGAGACCTTCACCGTCCGCAAGCAGTCCTTTGGCGTCGGGGTCGAGCGGACCTTTCCGCTGCACTCGCCGAAGATCGAGAAACTGGAGATCGCCGCCCGCGGCGATGTGCGCCGGGCCAAGCTCTACTACCTGCGCGGCCGCATCGGCAAGGCGGCTCGCGTCGCCGAGCGCCGCTGGGGAATCGACGAGGAGCTGATCTCGGCGCCCGCGGCCGCCGAGCCAGAGGCAGTAGACGGCGACGGTGTCAGTCAGGCTGGAGAAGACGAAGCCGCCGAGGCCGCGGGTCCTGACGCGGAGGAGACCACCTCGTCCTCGCAAGCTGCGGGCGAGGAGGCCACCTCCACACCACCCGCGGACGAGGCGCCTGAGTCTGATCAGGCTGAGCCCGAGCCGCCCAAAGGCGACGAGCCTGATGCGGCAGCCGAGGCGAGCGAGGAGCCAGTTGCTGGGACTTCGAGTGAGACGGCGGCAGAGACAGACGCTGAGGCGCCTGAGGCGGGGGAGACCGAGGACAACGCCGCGGCTGAGGATGCCGAGGATGAGTCGCCGGATGCGAAGTCCGACGACTCCGGCGGGGACTCGGTCTGAAACTCGCAATCCCGAAGCCGAAAAGTCGAGGCGGCGGGTTCGTAGAGCTGGTCGTCATCGTCGCCTTGGCCCTGGGCCTGGCGCTGGCGATTCAGGCTTGGCTGATCAAGCCCTACCAGATCCCCTCACAGTCGATGGAACCAACGCTGGACGTCGGCCAGCGGGTTCTCGTCAACCGCTTCCTCTACCACTTCACCGATCCCAAGCCCGGTGACATCGTCGTCTTCCATCCGCCCAAGGGGGCCGATAGCGGAACCGAATGCGGGGTCACCGTCAAAGGTCAGGAGCCGGTCGAAGTCGGCATGCCCTGTCCGAAGCCGACGCCAGAAGAGTCGAGCCAGAACTTCATTAAGCGGATCGTCGCCGGGCCCGGCGACACGATCAGCGTCCGCAACGGTCACCCGGTTGTCGACGGGGTCGAGAAGACCGAAGAGTCCTACATCAGGCCCTGCGGCGCCGCGCCTTCCTGCACTTTGCCCAAACCGATCAAGGTTCCACCCGGCTATTACTTCATGATGGGCGACAACCGTGGCGAAAGCGACGACAGCCGTTTCTGGGGCCCCGTCCCCCGTGGATGGATCATCGGCAAGGCCTTTGCCACCTACTGGCCCCCGGACCGCATCGGCGTCCTCTAAGCCGGCGGCGAAGGGCAAGCACCACCAGCGTCGCCTGGCGCGCACGCGTCGCCTCTTTGCCTTCGACCGTGGTCTGGACAGCCGCTGGGTCGCCGGTGCCGATGAGGCCGGCCGTGGCTGCCTCGCCGGCCCGCTGGTCGCTGCCGCCGTGTTGATCGACTACGAGACGCTTTCCCACGCCGACCGCCGCACTCTTGCCGGCCTACACGACTCCAAGCAGATGCACCCCGAGAAGCGAGCCGAGCTCTTTCCCTGCGTGCTCCGGGCTGCCGAGCGGGTTAGCGTCGTCGTGCGCTGTGCTCGTGGAATCGACGCGCGCGGCCTGCACGTGACCAACATCGAAGCGCTCTCCAATGCACTCGAACGGCTGGGGCCGGATGAGCGGGCCACCTGCCTCGTCGACGGCTTCTCGCTACGCGAATGCACTGTGCCGCACCGGGCCGTGATCGAAGGCGACGGCACAAGTGCCGCGATCGCCGCCGCCTCGGTGATCGCCAAGGTCACCCGCGACCGTTACATGCAGCGCGCCGCTGCCCAACATCCGGGCTGGGGCTTCGAGGAGCACGTCGGCTACTCGACTCCCGAGCACCGCGAGGCGATCGAGCGCCTCGGCATCTCGCCACTGCATCGCCGCTCTTTTCAGTCGGTGGCCTACTCGCAACTGGGCCTCGCCGCGTTCTGACCGGCGCATCTCGGCGTCCTCGGTCGCTCGCGTGCAGACGGACGGCGCAGGACCGGCGCATGTCTGTGTCCTCGGTCGCTCGCGTGCAGAGCGCGCCACGCTCCCTGCGTCCTTGATCTGCTTGGTCCTGCGCCGTCCGCTTCAAAAAGCATTTTTGATGTGCTCAATGTTGCGCAGATGGGCGGTGTGATCGAAAGTGACGCCGACGGCATCGAAGCGGATCTCCGAGTAGTGGGGCAGGCGGCGGCGCTCGCTCATCCAGGCGGTGGCAAGGCGGCGGATGCGCTGCTGCTTGCGCCAGTCGACCGAAAGGATTGGACGCTCCGGCCCGAAAGCCGAGTCCACGCGGCCGGCCTTGACCTCGATGAAGACGAGGGTGCGGCCGTCGAGTGCGACGATGTCGAGCTCGCCGTAGCGGGTGCGGGCATTGCGCTCGAGGATCTCCCAGTGGGCCGCGAGCAGGCGGGCAGCGACGAGGTCCTCCGCGGTGCGGCCGAGACGCTGTCGCTGCGCGGTCATCCTCGGCGACGATAAGGGCGCATTCAAGGTTGCAGGCTTGGGTTGCGACTCCCTCGCGGGATAATTGACAGAGACAGCACAGCCTGCGCACCACGCGTCGGATTCGCCTCCTTAGCGTCGTCGCCATGCTCGCCACGGCGCAGACGTTCACCCTCGACGGCATCTCGGCTCGCCCTGTGCGGGTCGAGGTCGACGTACATCGCGGCCTGCCCGCCTTCTCGGTCGTCGGCCTGCCCGACGCTGCCGTGCGCGAGGCGCGCGAGCGGGTGCGCGCTGCCCTTGTCAACTGCGGCTTTGAGTTTCCGCTGCGGCGCATCGTCGCTAACCTCGCGCCGGCCAGCCTGCGCAAGGCCGGCCCCGGGCTCGACCTGGCGATCTCGATCGCCCTGCTCACCGCCTCGGGGCAGCTCGACCTCGGGCGCAGGTCGATCGCGATGGTCGGCGAGCTTGCTCTCGACGGGTCGGTGCGGCCCGTTCCCGGCGTGCTGGCGATCGCCGAGGCCGCGCGTGAGCACAGCTGCGAGGCGATCGTCGTACCGGCGGAGAACGGCGCGGAGGCGGCCCTTGTCGAGGAGCTCGAGGTGATTTGCCTTGAGAGCCTGGGTCAGGTCGCGGCCCTCGTCGCGGGGGAGTGGAAGCCGCCACGGCCGCGACCGATGTCGCTCGATCGTCGCCAGGGCGAGCTGCTGCCGGACCTCGCCGACCTACGCGGCCAGCGCCACCTGCGCTACGCACTCGAGGTCGCCGCGGCGGGCGGGCACAGCCTGCTGATGGTCGGTCCGCCCGGTGCCGGCAAGTCGCTGGCCGCGAGCCGCCTGCCCTCGATCCTGCCGCCGCTGGCGAAGGAGGAGGCGCTCGAGGTAGCGCGGGTCGCCAGTGTCTGCGGCAGACTCGGTACAGGCGCCGGGGGCAGGCCGTTTCGCTCTCCACACCACACGATCAGCCCGGCAGGCTTGATCGGCGGCGGCAACCCGCCGGGCCCGGGCGAGGCGACGCTGGCCCATCGTGGCGTCCTCTTCCTCGACGAGCTCTGCGAGTTTCGCCGCGACACCCTGGAGGCCCTGCGGGCCCCGCTCGAGAGCGGCCGGGTCGCGGTTGCCCGGGCCGGTACCTGGCGGCAATTGCCCTGCCGCTTCATGCTTGTCGCTGCGTCCAACCCCTGTCCTTGCGGTCGTGGCGAAAGCGACCCGGAGTGCAGCTGCGCGCCGTTGGCGGTGCAGCGCTATCAGGCACGGCTGAGCGGCGCCCTCGCTGACCGCATCGATGTTCTTGCTGCGATCCGCCAGCCCAGCGCAGAGGAGATCGGCGGACCGGCCGGAGAGCCCTCGACGGCGGTGCGAGAGCGGGTCGTCGCCGCGCGGGAGCGTCAGGAAAGCAGGCTTGGTGCCGGCCGCAGCAATGCCGAGATGACCGCCGCCGAGGTGCGTGACTGCGCGCTCGAGGAGAGCGCCGCCACGTTGCTCGCCGAGGCATATGCGCGCCGTCGCCTTAGCGGTCGGGCTCACGATCGCGTACTGCGCCTCGCCCGAACGGTTGCAGACCTCGTCGGCAGCGAGGCGGTCGGCCGCGAGCAAGTCGCCCAGGCCCTGCAGCTACGACGAAGGGATAGCCAGTGATCGAGCCGAACGCCTGCATCGATTGCCTGCGCCGAGCGCGACTGCTCGCCCACTTGGCTCCGTACATCGAAAAGGTCTCCAGCGCCATTCCCGGCTCTCGCTCGCCCGAACTCCTACGGCTCAGCAACGAGGATCTTGCTGCGGCAGTCGCGCCCAAGATTGCCGCCCAGGTGCTTGCCGAGGTCGGTGCCGTGCCCGAGCAACGGCTTCGTGCCGACCTGCTTGCCGCCCACTGCTGGGCTTGCTGTCGCCATGACCCGGCTTTTCCTCCAGGGCTCAACGATGCGCCCGACGCCCCTTGGGCTCTGATCGGACGCGGGGATTCCGGCTTGCTTGGGCGGCTCGAGCCGCAGGGAACGGTGACGATCGTCGGCTCGCGGCGGGCCAGCACCTACGGTCGCGAGATGGCGCGCGAGCTCGGTCGCGAACTGGCGGCGGCCGGCCTGCTGGTGGTGAGTGGTCTCGCCTTCGGCATCGACGCCTGCGCGCATCGCGGAGCGCTCGACGCTAACACGACCGTCGCTGTGCTCGGTTGCGGCGCCGATGTCGCCTACCCGGCCTCGCACCGGTCGCTCTGGCGGCGGATCTGCGAGCGCGGCCTCGTCCTCTCGGAGATGCCGCCCGGCACCGGTGCTTGGCGCTGGACCTTTCCGGCCCGCAACCGGATCATGGCCGCGCTGGCCGGCATGACCGTGGTCGTCGAGGCGGCGCAGCGCTCTGGCTCGCTGATCACCGCCGACCTTGCAGCTGATCTGGGCCGCGACCTCGGTGCTGTCCCGGGACCAGTCAACTCACGCGCCTCGGCTGGCACCAATGACCTTCTGGCCGGCGGCGCCTGCCTGATTCGGGACGGTCAGGATGTGCTCGACGCGATGCTCGGTCCTGGCATTCGCAAGGCGGAGCGAGTCGGCGCCGACCTGGATACGCGGCTCCGTGAGGTGTTGGCTGTCCTCGAGCGTGGGGCGGAGACCAGCGACGCGATCGCTGCCGCGCTCGATCTTGACGGTGCAGAGGCCGCCTCGGCGTTGGCCACGCTCGAGGCGCTCGGCTACGTCTCCTGCTCATTGGTTGGTGTCTATTCCCGAACGCTGCTCTCGGCGCCCGCCATCTAGGCTGCGATCGTGTCCTCGACCTTGATTCCAGCTGTGCTCTCGATTGCCGGGTCGGACTCCGGCGGTGGCGCCGGGATTCAGGCTGACCTGAAGGCGTTTGCGTGCTGCGGCGTACATGGGATGACCGCGATCACCGCGGTCACGGCGCAGAACACGGTCGGGGTTGAGGCGATCGAAGCGGTCTCGCCGGAGATGATCGTCGCCCAGGTTGGCGCCGTCGCCGAAGACATCGGCGTCGCGGCGGTGAAGATCGGAATGCTCGGTACCGCCGAGACGGTTGACGCGGTGGTCGAGGCACTGCGCTTCGTCGACGATGCGCCAGTGGTGATCGATCCGGTGATGGTCGCTGAGAGCGGCGCGGTGCTGCTCGACGAGGAGGCGCGCTCGGCACTGGTTGAGCGCCTGCTGCCGTTGGCGACGGTGGTCACCCCCAACATCCCCGAGGCACGCGTGCTCAGCGGCGGCAGCGAACAGGACTCCCAGGAGGACCTTGCCCGTGAGGTACGGGCGCTGGGTCCCCACGCGGTGGTGGTCACCGGTGGCCACAGCGAGCGCGTCGTCGATCTCTTCTTCGACGGCCGCGAATCAGCCGAGATCCCCGGCGAACGGCACGCTGACGGTGCGGCACACGGCTCGGGTTGCACCCATTCCTCAGCGCTAGCCGCTCATCTGGCGCTCGGGGCCTCGCCATTGGATGCGGCCCGCAGAGCACGCGAGGTCGCAGCTGCGGCTGTCGCTTCTGGCTTGCGCGAGATCGGCGAGGGGCCAGGGCCGGTCGACGTCTTCGGCCTGATCCCTGGACCGCCTCAGTAGATTTTGGTCATGAGCTCAAACGGCGCAAACACGACCAAGCTTCCCCGTCCCCGCTCCAGTGCCCTGTTCGACGGCCCCGACCGGGCCCACTCGCGCGCTTATATGAAGGGCGTCGGCTACGACGACGAGGCGCTGAGCCGCCCGACGATCGGCATCGCCAACACCTGGGCCGAGGCGAACTCGTGCAACTTCCACCTGCGCGGGCTGGCCGAGCACGTCAAGGAGGGCGTCCGCGCCGCCGGCGGCACGCCGCTGGAGTTCAACACCGTCGCGATCTCGGACGGGATCACGATGGGAACCCAGGGGATGAAGGCCTCGCTGGTCAGCCGCGAGGTAATCGCCGACTCGATCGAGCTGATGGCCCGCGGCTACCAGTTCGACGCAATCGTCGCCCTCTGCGCCTGCGACAAGACGATCCCGGGTTGTGCGATGGCGCTGGGCCGTCTCGACGTTCCCTCCGTCGTTCTCTACGGCGGCTCGATCGTCCCCGGCCACTGGCACGGCCGCGACGTGACCATTCTCGACATCTTCGAGGCGATGGGCGCCCACAACGCAGGCGACATGAGCGACGAGGAACTGAATGAGCTGGAGGGCGTCGCCAGCCCCGGCGCCGGGGCCTGTGGCGGTCAGTTCACAGCCAACACGATGGCCTGCGCCTTCGAGGCCCTGGGAGTCAGCGCCGGCGGTTCGGCGATGGTCCCGGCCGAAGACGATGAGAAGGGCACGGTGGCGGAGCGGATCGGCGAGCTGGTGCTCAACGTCCTGGTCGAGGACATCAGGCCAAGCAAGGTGATCACCCGCGACTCGCTGGAAAACGCCGCCGCCTGCGTCTGCGCCTCGGGCGGCTCGACCAACGCGGTCCTGCATCTGATCGCCCTGGGCAAGGAGCTCGATATCGAGTTGACGATGGCCGACTTCGAGCGGATCTCCCGCGCCACGCCGCTCTTTGCCGACCTCAAGCCGGGCGGCCGCTTCGTCGCCACCGACCTCTATGCCGCCGGCGGCGTGCCGGTGATCCTCAAGCGCCTGGCCGAAGCCGGCCGCCTTCATGAGGACGCGATCACGGTCACCGGCAAGACGATCGGCGAGGTCGCGCAAGAGGCGAGCGAGGCGCCAGGACAGGAAGTAGTCCGCCCGCTCGGCGATCCCAAGAGCCCGGAAGGCGGTCTGGCGATCCTCGAGGGTAACCTCGCTCCGGAAGGATCCGTGGTCAAGCTCGCTGGCACCGAGCGCACCCAGCAGACCGGGCCAGCCCGTGTCTTCGATTCGGAAGAGGATTGCTATCGCGCGGTCAAGGACCAGCAGATCAACCCCGGCGACGTTGTCGTGATCCGCAACGAGGGCCCGGTCGGCGGCCCCGGCATGCGCGAGATGCTCCAGGTGACCGCCGCGATCGTTGGCGAGGGCCTGGGGGAGAGCGTGGCGATGGTTACCGACGGCCGCTTCTCCGGTGCCACCCGCGGCTTGATGATCGGCCACGTCTCTCCGGAGGCGGCCAAGGGCGGCCCGATCGCGGCAATCCGCGAGGGCGACGAGGTTACGGTTGACATCGACAACCGCCGCATCGACGTCGATCTCTCCGACGAGGAGATCGCCAGGCGTATCGCGGATTACAAGTTGCCCTCGTCGCCTTTCGGCAAGGGTGTGATGGCCAAGTACGCGGCCACTGTTTCATCAGCGTCCCAGGGTGCGGTCACCAGTTAGCGGGACCGGTCGGCTTACGAGGCTGACGAAACCTCAAGCCGCGAGCTGAGGAACTCGTCCAGGACGCGGTTGAAGCGCGCAGGTCGCTCCATCTGCGGAACATGGGCGGTGTGCTCGAAGATCGCGAGCTTGGAGTTGGGGATGCGGCGGTTGTAGCTGAGTGCGGCGGCGGAGGGGATTACCCAGTCGTCGGTGCCCCAGACGATCATCGTCGGGATTTTGATCTCTTCGAGGCGGTCGCGGGCGTCGTATTCGATGACGGCGTCGAGGGCGTCGGCGAAGCCGGGGCAGGGTACGCCCGAGGCCATCTGCTCCCAGAGCAGCTCCTTGCGCAGGCGGCCGGGATAGCGGATTGCGAAGCGGAACATCAGCCAGCGGGCGCGGCGGTGGATGACGAAGAAGCGGGTGGTGGCGGCGAAGGGGCGGCCGAACGTGTTCCAAGCATGCGATGTGGCGCGGCCACGCTCGTGCGGGAGCCAGGTGTTGATGAAACCGGCGGCGGAGACGAGGACGAGGCGGTTGAAGCGGCTCGGTTCGCTCAGCACCGCCTCGGCGGCAACCAGGCCGCCCATCGAGTTGCCGACCAGGGTCACGTCCTTGCCGAGGCCGAGCTTCTCGCAGAAATCGTGCAGCAGGCGACCGTAGGCGGACATGTCGATGGGCCAGGAGGGCATCGGGCTGGCGCCGAAACCAGGCAGGTCGAGAGCGATCGCGCGGTGGCTGCGCCCGAAGTGCGGCAGGTTTTCGAGCCAGTTCTGCCAGGAGCCCGAGATTCCGTGGACGAAGACGATCGGCTCGCCCTCGCCGATCTCGGCGTAGTTGACCGTCGCCCCCGGCAGCTCGAGCCGGTGAAGGTGTGGCCGCCAGTCGAGCTTCAGCCAGTCAGGATCTGGGTTGCCGTAGTCGTCACGCATAACCCATACGTTCGAGTATGGGTATTTCGCGGATCTGTGGCGGCTGCAGATGGTCCCAGAGGATTCCGCGCGGGCGCTCGTACTGGCGCTCGACCTCGATTACGGCCCGCGGCGTGGCGATCACGTCGACCGGCAGGTCGTGGGCGGTCATCATCAGGTGGCGGCGCAGGACCTGAGTCGGATGCACCGTGGTCGCCACCGTGGTGTGGCTATCGATCTTGCCGGCGTCGATCAGCACCCCGTACTCGAGGTCAGAGTAGCCGCCGCCCTTGCCGACCCGGGCGCCGCTGAGGTTGACCGCTACCGAGCCACAGAGGACGAAGTCGATCTCCGGCAGCTCATCGAGGGCGACGACACGGCCGTGTTTGAGCGCGCCCTTGATCGTCGCCGCCTCTTTGACCGCGCGTTTGCTGAGCTTTTTCGGGTCGAGGACGCGGAAGGGGTGTGGGTCGCGCAGTCGCGGCACGGCCATGATCACGATCTTGCCCTCCTCGAGGGCGATCCGGCGCGCGTAGGTCTGGGGCGAGTCGGGATTGGCCTTAATCACCCGCGCCCGTCGCCAGAGGCGCTGCCCGGCGAGCTTTTCGGCCGCCATTTTCGCCCCGGCGAAATTCGGGATCCGGCCCTCGGCGCCGGGGAAGCGCGAAACTCCCTCGCGGTCCATCGCCTTCCAGACTTCCTTGCGGATCGTGTCCTTGCTGGCCTTCGGCGGCATGACGGGAAAGATATCCACAGCGACCGTCACCCTGCCGGGATGCGGATTTGCAGGTGATCTGAGTATTTGGGCCGAATGATCTGTCTGCCTACACTTTTGCGTAGGTCAGGTTCAGGCGGATATTTGCCGATCGTTGGGGAAAGGTGATGGGCCGAAAGACTCAAATCGCGATTCTCGCCCTCGTGGGGCTGCTGTTTCTGGGCGTTGCCGTTGGCTATGCCTACGACAGCTCGGAGAAGGACAAGATTGCCGACGGAGTCACCGTCGGCGGCGTCGACGTCGGCGGCATGGACGAAGCCGAGGCCAAGCAGGCGGTCAGCCGCCAGCTACTCGGGCCGCTCAAGCATTCACTGCGGGTTGGCTATGACGGCAAGGGTTGGACGCTGCCGGGCAAGAGCCTCAAGGTCCACGCTGACATCGACGCGGCGATCGAAAAAGCCTTGGACGAAAGCCGCGACGGCGGTTTCCCCGGACGCCTGGTTCGCTACGTCACCGGGGGAGATCTCGACAAGCAGATAGCCGCCGACGTTAGCTACTCCAAGCCCGCGATCAACCACTTTGTGCGCAGGGTCGCGGGCAAGGTGGACCGCGAAGCGCGGGATGCCACGGTTGAACCCAGCGCCGATTCGCTCGAAGTGGTCCCGGCGAAGAACGGCCGTAAGCTGCGCGACGATTTGCTAACCCGCCAGCTGCGGGCGGCGGTGCTCAATGCCGGTGCCGACCACACAGTCGCCGCCCACACCCACGCGACGAAACCTGAAGTGACGACGAAGGAAGTCGCCTCCGCCTACCCCTCCTACCTCACCCTCGACCGCTCGACCTTCACCCTGCGGCTCTGGAAGCACCTGAAGCTGGCAAAAACGTACACGGTGGCGGTGGGCCAGGAAGGCCTCGAAACTCCGGAAGGCCTCTACCACATCGAAGAAAAGCAAGTGAATCCCTCCTGGCACGTTCCCGACTCCGCCTGGGCGGGCGACCTGGCCGGACAGGTGATCCCTCCCGGCCCGGAGGATCCGATCAAGGCGCGCTGGATGGCGATATTCGAAGGCGCCGGGATCCACGGCACCGACGAGGTCGAATCGCTCGGCTCCGCCGCATCGCACGGCTGCGTGCGGATGTCGATCCCGGACGTGATCGAACTCTATCCCCAAGTCCAAGTAGGCACCCCCATTTACATCGGCTGAGCGGCGCGAGAACCGGCGCATATCGGCGTCCTCGGTCGCTCGCGTGCTGAAGCACGCCACGCTCCCTGCGTCCTCATATGGAGAGAGGTCCGCGTCGGACGCGCTCTCCGGAGGAGTGCTCGGAGGGCACGATGCCGAAATAGGCCACCAGCGAGGAGGGATGCTCGAAGCGCCGCAGGTCACCGGCCTCCGCGCAGAGCCCGAGTGCGGTCAGCGTGTCGATCCCGCGCAGACAGCGCAGGCGAGCGACCGTCTGCGCCCAAGGAGAGGAGGCCCAGGCCTGCTCGATCGAGCGCTCCAGAACCCCGCGGCGCTGTTCGAGCCCCCTTACCGCGCACAGATAGTCGCCCATGACCGTGCTGGAGGGGGCGTCGGCGAACTCGATTCCCTCCAGCCAGTCCCAGTGGGCCTGCGTCCAAGCGCTCCCCGGCCCTTCCCAGTACAGCTCGCGACGCAGCAGGAACTTGGTCACCCGATGGCGGGCGCGCATCAGGTCGACCCGGATCGCCTCCCGGCAGCGGGTGAGATCGCGGAAGCACTCCTCCTCGACGCTCGGCACCCGCACGAAGGACAGCTGGCCGGCGAGCAGCAAGCGGGC
>Ga0066654_10000023_pt1 | contig 22407 bp, 16 predicted proteins | sample GraSoiAngelo_103_FD_66715 | JGI IMG/M metagenome (GOLD analysis project Ga0066654, IMG submission 66715) | Grasslands soil microbial communities from the Angelo Coastal Reserve, California, USA - 14_0903_05_20cm | ecosystem: Environmental > Terrestrial > Soil > Grasslands | place: USA... | reverse complement strand
TGGCTCGAGCACTACAACGAGAGCCGTCGTCACTCAGCTCTCGGCAACCGTCCGCCTATGGCTCGCGTTCGGGACGTCCTGGGGCACGACACCTAGGTACTTGAGGACGATCGCCTGGTCGAGGCTGGAGCTGTGAACGTCAGCGATTTGCTTTACGACGACGATGCGCTCGAGTAGAGAAGGCGGGGCGATTATCCAGCCAAGCCGCAGCCCCGGCGCAACGATCTTCGAGAACGTGCTCATGTGGATGCAAACCGGTGCGTGCGTGAGCCCCTGCGCTATCGAGAGGAGACTTGGCGGTGGAGGTTCGTCGAACCAGAGCGCGCCGTAGGCATCGTCCTCCACTACGACAACTTCGTGCTCCCTTGCCAGCTCGAGCAAACGGTGGCGGCGCTCCAAGGACAGCATTGCGCCAGACGGATTGGAGAAGGTAGGCATCGTGTAGAGAGCCTTGACCGGATATTTGGCGAGAACCCTTTCCAGCTCGTCTACGCGAAGGCCGTCCTGGTCAATCGGTATCTCGACAACGTTCGCCTCGCACAGTTGTGCAGCATTGAGGGCTGCCAGGAAGGTCGGCTTTTCGACCGCAATCGTATCTTTGGGGTTGAGAAGCGCCCTGCAGGCGAGGTCAATCGCCTGTGAGGCCCCAGTCGTGATTACCACGAGTTTCTCGTCGATCCCCTTTACACCCCGTTCCTCCATCAGGGAGGCGATCTGGCTCCGCAGCTCACCGTTACCTTCGGTCGTTCCGTATTCGAGAGCCTCGCGAGTGGCTTCGGCATTATCGACCACTGTTGCCATTGCCAATTGCAGACCATCGATGTCGAATAGATCCTCGGCCGGCATCCCGCCCGCGAGCGAGATCACGCCTGGCGATCGACTGGATTCGAGGATTTCGCGCACGACACTCGCCTCCACCTTGCGCACCTCCTCGGCCACCGCTCCACTGGCTGCCGCGTCCACTTGTTGGTTTCGAAGTCCATTACTAGGCGAAGCAATCTTCATCGGTGCCTCCCTCTGTTCACGGTTTGAGGACGACATATTCAACAAGCCATGCGGTGATGGGAGTACCGAGGCCCCCAGCGCTTCAAGACCAGGGCCGGAACGCGCTGACTAGGAAGACACCGGCTCCCAGAATCGACCTCCGCGACGAGATGGGCCTCGATGAATGAAGGCTGAACCACTGCGATCTGTGCCGATGGAGGTGCTCATATCCCGATTGGGAGCATTTCCCGGATTTCCCGGTTCTGATCAACAGCAACGCGTTTCAGGTCTTCGTATTCGCGTTCGAATTCCTTGATCATCTCGGTGTGGCCGAGGAAGACGCGAGCGAGGCCGATCGACCCTCCCTCAGAGAGCTCGCCGGTGACCGCGGCCGGGCTTTTCGTGCCTGCGTCGACCATGAATAGGCCCATGTGGGTGTTGAACCTGAGGCGCAGCTCCCGGATCACGTCTCTCCGGCAGAGCAGGAACCGAGCGTCGACTTCCTTGTGGCGCTCGATCAACTCGTGGAGCTGTTCCCAGCTCCGCCCTCCCTGCAGCTCGTCGTCATCGATGATCCGTATCCGCTCCAGCTTTATACCGTCCGTTTTCACACGCGCGAGCTGGCGCTCGAGGTAGTTGTTCAGTTTCAACGAACTGAACCATTCGCCGGCCGGGACCGAGTCGATCGCGCGGCAGTCCTTATCCGCGAGCTCGGTCAGTTTGACCAGGATGTTGAACATCTCGGCCTCGTCCCTCACGACGAGACGACCTTCTCGCAAGTTTGCCACCCGTCCCTTCAGCGTTTCGACTTCCAGGTCGAGCAGGGCGTTGGAAATCTCGCTCGGCTCGGGAAGCCCGCGCTTCACGATCCCCAGCGCTCTCTCGAGAGCCTGTGCCGACCTCGAGCTCTCCGGCGCCACCTCACGCTCCGTCTCGACGCTGCGGCGACTGCGCTGTTCGGCCGCGAGTCGCCGGAAGGCCTTGGCGAACGGCTCGTAGACCTCCGACACCTCGAGCTGCTGGCGGAAGGTGTCGACGCCCAGTTTGCCACCGCCCCGCTTTTCCCATCTCGCCGTGATGTCTTCGCGAAGCTCCTTGATCGATTTCCCTTCGTACTCGCGCTCGAGCCGCAGCAGCACCGTGCTCGCGTAGGCGACCGAGCGCCCCATCTCGAGCTCCGTCAGTTGCTCTTCCTCTGCGATCTTCTGGACCACCTCTTCGAGCGTCGCCTTCAGCGCTTCGACCAGCGCCGATGTCTCGTTGGAGCGCGCCGCCCGCTCGGTCACAAGTGGGTGCCCGAGCAGGGTGTCGAGGCCCTCGAACTGCTCGGGCCTGGTCCAGGAAAGGCACCTCCTGATCGCCTGCAGGTCGTTGACTATCGCGTCTTGGTGGGAGGGAGTGCGGGCCATGGATTGCTGAGCTTAGGCGATCAAGGGAGGAGAAAAGGTACTCACTGAAATTTCTAATTACATTTGGGCACTCGATTCTGATAGAAAGCGCCCATCGGGCGAACGGCAAGGAGAGGGAAGGCGATGGGAAGCGGCAGCGAGCTGCGGCGGTGGAACAAGAAGGGTGGCCGATGACTTTTGTCCTTAAAACGGTCGTCGCCGTCAGCGCGGGCGGCATCATCGCCCTGATCCTCAACGAGCGCGCCCGTCCGACCCCCGCGGCGATCCCGATCTTGATCGCGGCGCTGGTCCTGGCCGGCGTTGCTCTTCTCGCGATCGAGATCGCCAAGGGGCGGCGGTCCGACGACGGCGGCGGCGGCGAAGGCCGGCCGGAGGAGGCCAAGCCGCCGTTGGGAGTCGTCCTCGACGGGCCGATCGAGATAAGCGGGACGATCGCGAACGTGACCGGTCTCTCCAGCGGCGTCAGTCGGGTTCTGCCGGGCATCGGCGAGAAGGTGAAGGTCACGGTCATCGACGCCGGCGGGCGTCTCACGATCTACATGGAGTTCGGTGCGAGGTGGGCCGGGGCCCTCGGGGAGTTCCGCCGGGGGGACCTTCTCAAGGGCAACGGGTGGGTGAAGAGGGCGGACGCCCACTCGGTCCATCTCGTGGACTGCGCCTTGGTGGGGCACGGCTCCACCTAGCTATAGTCGAACCAGCGCCATCGTCCCCGGCGCTTCCTCTGAGTCGCGACCCGGGCCCACGCCCTGGGCGACATCGAAGAGCAAGGGGCTCTGCTTCGGGACCTATGTCACGTGCAATCCAAGGCCGTGATGCGTGGGGTCGGCGGCCGGGAAGAGGTTGCAGTGACCGCTAAGAAGGCAGCTAAGAAGTCCATCCGCGCGCGGATGGCGGCGACGGGCGAGAAGTACACGGAGGCGCGCCGGGCCGAGCTAGGCGAGCTCAGCATCACGCCGCGCCGAGACAAGGACCGGGTGGTGGTCTTTGATCGCACCTTGTACTCCAACGTCGACGGGCCCCGCTGGTTCGGGGGGGTGGCTGGGGTCGAAATGGCCTGGCAGCTCCACCGGCTCGGGGTAGACGTGATCGAGGTCGGATATCCAAACACAGATGGGAGCGGCGGGGGCGTGCCAGCCAGGATGGCTCGGGAGTTCAGCGACGAGGGGCCGGTCGTCTGCGCCCTTGCCAGCGGAATCGCCGACTTTGTTGACAGCGCGTGGAACGCGATTGAGGATGCCGCCCGGCCCCGGCTCCACGTGTTCGTGCCCTTCGAGACGGCGATCGAGAACGAGGAGAAGGTTGGGGAGTTGACGCGGGCACTGGTCGCACAAGCCAAGACCCACACCGGGGACGTCGAATTCACGCCCTGCACTTGGGGGGTGGTTGACCCGATCGCCTCCGAGATCGAAATCGCCCTGGAGGAGGGCGCGACGACGATCAACCTCGCCGAACTGAAGATTCCGGTCCTCGAGTTGGTTCCCGCTCTCTACGAGCGGGTGCCGGCTCTCGCGGACGCGGTGCTCTCGGTGGAATGCTCGCGTTGGAGGGGAATGGCGCTGGCCGAATCGATGGACGCGCTGGTCGCCGGGGTCCGCCAGGTCAAGTGCTCGATGCACGGCTCGACCGGGCACAACGTCGCCCTGGAGGCGTTGGCGATGAACCTGCATCCGCACTTCCAGCGGGTGTCGGACGAGACCGCCCGGCTCTGGACGGGGATCGAGGTGCGCGAGCTGGTCGCGACGAGCGAGCTGGTCGCCCAGGTGAAGGGCTACGAGGTCCCCGCTCACCAGCCCTTCGTCGGGTCCAATGTCATCGATCCGAAGCCGCTCTCCATGATGGAGGAGCAGATCGCCAGGGCTGACTCCGACAGGGAGCTGTTGAGGCTGCTCGGTCAGCCGATCCCGGCCTGGCTGGACGAGTGGCCCTCAGCTACCGACGGGGATGAGACGAGGGTGTAGAATCGCTACACCTATGACGTTCTCCTCGTCACTCCTCTTGCTACTCCTCCCCCCTCGGGGGGAATGACGCGAGGCGGCCGCTCAAGCCGCGAAGATCAATAGAGCGAGGGAAACCGACGAGCAGGAGAGGAACGTCATTTTGCGTTGTAGTTCAGGAAACGAGGGCTTCGTAGCCGCGCCCAAGGATGGGAGGGTGGCCCGGTGAGCGAGCTGCAGCGGACTGAGGTCCTCTACGACCCCAAGGCAATCGAGCGCAAGTGGCAGCAGGTCTGGGCCGAGGAGAAGACCTGGCAGGTCGCCAATCCCGGCCAACCCGGCTTCGATGACAGCAAGCCGAAGTCCTACGTGTTGGAGATGCTGCCCTACCCCTCGGGCGAACCTCACGTCGGTCATCTCAAGTGCTATGCGGTCGGCGATGCGATCGCCCACTTCCGCCGCCGCAGCGGCTTTGAGGTGATCCACCCGATGGGCTATGACTCCTTCGGCCTGCCGGCGGAGAACAACGCGATCAAAACCGGCGAGCCGCCGCGGGTTGCCACCGAGCGCTCGATTGCCTCCTTCCAGCGCCAGTTCCGCGAGTGGGGGATCTCAATCGATTGGTCACGCGAACTTGCCACCCACACCCCCGAGTACTACCGCTGGACCCAGTGGATCTTCCTGCGCCTCTTTGAGCACGGCCTCGCCTATCGCACCGAGGCCCCCGTGCAGTGGTGCCCCAAGGACGCCACCGTGCTCGCCAACGAGCAGGTTATCGACGGCCGCTGTGAGCGCTGCGGCACCGAGGTCGTGCAGCGAAAGCTCGAGCAGTGGTTCTTCAAGATCACCGACTACGCCGAGCGCCTGCTCGCTGACTTCGAGCGGCTCGAGTCCTGGCCCGAGCACGTGATCACGATGCAGCGCAACTGGATCGGCCGCTCCGAGGGCGCCGAGGTCGTCTTCCGCTGCGAGGAGCTCGGCATCGACTTCCCGGTCTTCACCACCCGTCCCGACACGCTCTTTGGCGCCACCTTCTTCGTCCTTGCCCCCGAGCACCCCGAGCTGGAGCGGCTGGTCGCCGGCACCCCGGCCGAGGCGGCGGTGCGCGAGTACGTCGACCGCGCTGCCCGCGAGTCGAGTGAGGACCGCGGCGCCCCCGAGCGCGAGAAGACCGGCGTGCCGCTCGGGCGCAGCGTCCTCAACCCGGTCAACGGCGAGGAGATCCCGATGTTCGTCGCTGACTACGTACTGATGGAGTACGGCACCGGCGCGATCATGGCGGTGCCCGCTCATGACGAGCGCGACTACGCCTTCGCCAAGGCCTTCGAGCTGCCGATCCGCCGCGTGATCGAAGGCGAGGACCCCCAGAGCGCCGGCGATGAGCAGGGCCTGCCCTACCCAGGCGACGGCCCAATGATCGGCTCGGGGCGCTTCGACGGCAAGGGCAACCGCGAGGCCTACGCCGAGATCGTCGCCTGGCTGGCCTCCGAGGGCCGCGGTGAGACCGCAATCAACTACCGCCTGCGCGACTGGCTGGTCTCGCGCCAGCGCTACTGGGGTGCGCCGATCCCGATCCTCTATTGCGAGGGGTGCGGGATGGTGCCGGTGCCCGACGAGCAGCTGCCGGTCGAGCTGCCGGAGATCGATGACTACGCGCCGCAGGGAAAGAGCCCGCTGGCCGCGGCCGAGGACTGGGCCGCCACCGAGTGCCCGCGCTGCGGTGAGCCGGCCCGCCGCGAGACCGACACGATGGACACCTTCGTCGACTCCTCCTGGTACTTCATCCGCTACCTGGACCCAGGCAACACCGAGGCCGCCTGGGACCGCGACGCCGCCGAGCACTGGCTGGCGGTCGACCAGTACATCGGCGGGGTCGAGCACGCGATCTTGCACCTGATGTACGCGCGCTTTTTCACCAAGGCGCTCGCCGATGTCGGCGTGCTCGATGTCCAGGAGCCCTTCGCCAACCTCTTTGCCCAGGGGATGATCACCCGCGACGGAGCGAAGATGTCGAAGTCGCGCGGCAATACGGTCAGCCCGGCCGAGTACGTTGAGCGCTACGGCGCCGACACCGCCCGCACCTACATCTGCTTCATGGGCCCGCCCGAGCGCGACGCTGATTGGGCCGATGAGGGAGTCGAGGGAGTCAACCGCTTCCTCTCCCGGCTCTGGCGCCTCTGCGAGGAGGTCAAAGGCAAGGGCGCCGGCGTGGACGTGAGCGCCCTCGAGCTCGGGGGCGATGCACGGGCTCTGCTGGCCAAGGCACACTGGGCGATCGACAAGGTGACGCGTGACTTCCAGCGCGGCTTCCAGTTCAACACCGTGATCGCCGCGGTGATGGAGCTGGTCAACGACGCCTACCGGTTCAAGGACGCTCTCTACGGCGATCCGCAGGGCGCCGCGACGGTCCGTTTCGCCGCGGCAACCGCGGCATCGCTGATCTTCCCCTTCGCTCCGCACTTGGGGGCCGAGATCTGGGAGCGCCTGCAGGGCGGCCGAGTCTGGGAGCAGCCCTGGCCTGAGGCCGACCCGGCCCTGCTCAGCAGCGAGACCGTGACCCTCGTCGTCCAGGTCAACGGCAAGCTGCGCGACCGGATCGAGGCCGCCGCCGATGCCTCTGAGGAGGAGCTACTTGCGCTGGCGCGCGCCAGCGAGAAGGTCCGCCATCATTTCGACGGCAAGGAGGTCATCAAGGAGGTCGTGGTGCCCGGCAAGCTGGTCAACCTGGTCATAGCGAAAAGCGAGGAACCCTCACCCGCGTGAGAGGAGCAAGACGATGACGATGCCATTTCACAAGTATCGGCCCTACCCCGAGGTCGAGCTGCATGATCGAACCTGGCCCGACGCCCGACTCATCAAGGCACCGATCTGGACCAGCGTCGACCTCCGCGACGGCAACCAGGCCCTCGACCCGCCGATGGATGTCGGCCGCAAGCGTCGCATGTTCGACTTGCTCGTGAACACGGTCGGGATGAAAGAGATCGAGGTTGGCTTTCCCTCGTCGGCCGAGGCTGAGTTCGAGTTCATGCGTCTGCTTGCGAATGCGGAACTGATCCCCGATGACGTCACCGTGATGGTCCTCACGCAGGCCCGCGAGGAGCTAATCAGGAAGACTTTTGAGAGCCTCGACGGCCTGCCAGGGGCAATCGTCCACCTCTACAACTCGACCTCGACCACGCAGCGACGGGTTGTCTTCGGTCTCGATCGCGACGGTGTGCGCGACATCGCCGTCGAGGGAGCGAAGCTCTGCCGAGAGCTGGCCGAGCAGCGGCACGACCAGGACATCCGCTTCGAGTACAGCCCTGAGAGCTTCACCGCGACCGAGCCGGACTATGCGCTGGAAGTCTGTGAGTCGGTGATGGATGTGTTCGAGCCGACACCTGACCGCAAGTTGATCCTCAACCTGCCGGCGACGGTCGAGCTCTCGACCCCAAACCTCTATGCCGACGTGATCGAGTGGTTCTGCCGCAATATCTCGCGGCGGGATTCGGTGATTATCAGCCTGCACCCGCACAATGATCGTGGCACCGCTGTCGCCGCGACCGAGCTGGCCCTGATGGCCGGTGCCGAACGCGTCGAGGGGACCTTGTTCGGCAACGGCGAGCGCACCGGCAATGTCGACCTGGTCACCCTCGCCCTCAACCTCATGACTCAGGGTGTCGACCCCGAACTCGAATTCTCGCGGATCAACGAAGTGCGACGCGACGTCGAATTCTGCAACAGGATGCCGATCGGCGAGCGCCATCCCTATGTCGGCGACCTCGTCTACACCGCCTTCTCGGGATCACACCAGGACGCGATCAAGAAGGGGATGGAGGCCATGGAGAAGCTGTCCGACCCCGAGAACGCTGTTTGGGACGTCCCTTACTTGCCTTTCGATCCAAAGGACATCGGTCGCAACTACGACGAGGCCGTGCGGGTCAACTCCCAGTCCGGCAAGGGCGGCGTGGCTTACATCATGCGGGCCGAGCACGACCTCGAACTGCCGCGCCTGCTACAGATCGAGTTCACCCGAACGGTGCAGGAGGAGGTCGACGCCTCCAACGCTGAAATCAACCCCGAGCAGTTGATCAAGCTGTTTCGCGCCGAATACATGGAACACCGCGACGTCGCGCTGCTCAGTCACTCGGTGAACAGCGATGACGAAAGCCACCTCTCCGACCTCGACGCGACGCTGCGCTTCTGCGGCGATCTGATGTCGATCGAAGGTACCGGCAACGGTACGATTGCCGCCTTTGTCACGGCGATCGAGAACCTGCTTGAGGTTAAGATCAAGATTCGCGACTACGCCCAGCAGACACTTAGCGACGGGACCGATGCGAAGGCGATTTCCTACGTGAAGCTAAGCATCGGTGACGACACCACCTGGGGGGTCGGCGAAGATACCGACACGGCGAAGGCAAACTTCGACGCGATTCTCTCCGCCGTCACCCGCGTCCCGGGGGCGTGGGACCGCCTTGAGTCCGGTACCGACGGGAAATCGCGAGAGATCAGCTCACCCCTGAAGATCGAGTTCCGCAGGCTGGTACAGCCGCTGCGTGCCCAGAGTGCTGAGCCCCCGGCGATTAAGTTGGTCGACTACGAGGTAAGCCGCGGCGAAGAGGCGGGGCGGTGGAGCCTCAAGGCGAGGGTCGAGGTCGAAGGCGGCGCGGCCGAGCAGATCGAAGGCGAAGGCAATGGCACGATTGCGGCCTTCGTCGACGGGCTCGAGGCCTGGCTCGAAACCTCGATCGGGATCCGGGAGTACGCTCAGCAGACGTTGAGCGAGGGCACCGACGCGGTTGCCGTCAGCTATGTCTGGGTCGAGGCTGAGGGCGAGACCGCCTGGGGCATGGCCGACCACACGGACACGGTCAGCGCCAATCTCAACGCGGTGCTTTCGGCCCTTGGGCGAATCCCACAGTTGCGGGCGCGGGCCCTGCAGGCGGGCCGACTCCTGTCCTAGGCCTATCGGTGAGTTGACATTCCTGGGCGTCCGACGGGACGGGCGGTTCAAGACCGTCGTCCGTGACCACCTGCGGCCCTCGACCTCGGACGCTGACGGAGGCCGCCGGGGCACCTGGGGGAATCCGGGCAGCTTGGCGGATCAGATGGCGCGCTCGGCGAGGGTTGTGACCCGGTGGGCTGCAGGTCCTCGACGTGGTCGCGGTAGAAAGCCTCGAAGATGTCGGCGCCAGCGCCGATCCAGCGCAGTTGCTCGGCCCGACTCCGTGCGCGCGGCGACCACGCTGAGGCGGCGGCTGAGCTCGCTCGGTGGCCTGGGCAGGGTTCTCTCCGTTTCTATGTTCGTTATTGGTCGCGCGCACGGAAAGCGTTACCGGCTGATCGGAATCGAAAGTCGACCGCGCGACGGTCGCGGCTCGGCTGGGGCAGGATCGCGGGCGTGAGGTTCACGCGTGCGGAGCTCGAGGAGTACCGCGGTCAGGAGGTCGACGACCTCGTCGGGCCGGGGCTGAGGCTGCTGTTCGTCGGCATCAACCCGGGCCTGTGGACGGCCGCGGTCAAAACCCACTTCGCGCATCCCACCAACCGCTTCTATCCGGCGCTGGCGCTGGCCGGCATCACCGACTACGAGGTCGATCGGGTCGCCGGGATGATCGACGCCGATCGCGCGCACCTCGTGGCGCGGGGAATCGGGATCACCAACCTCGTGCGGCGGGCCAGCGCGCGCGCCTCCGAGCTCTCTCCCGAGGAGTTGCGCGAGGGCGGCGCGCAGCTGCAGCGCTTCGTCGCCGAGCACCGGCCCGCGGTCGTTGCGGTCGCCGGCGTCACCGCCTACCGGGACGCCTTCGGTGAGCGTGGCGCTGCCTTGGGCCGCCAGCCGGCCACCCTCGACAGCGCCGCCCGCTGGTCCGGCGCGGCGCTCTGGGTTGTCCCCAACCCGAGCGGGCTCAACGCCCACGAGACCATCGCGACGCTCGCCGCCGCCTACGCGGCGCCGGCCGCCGAGGCCGGCGTCATCGCTCCCGCCGCGGTCAGGAGGCCGGCAGGTAGGTGAGGAGGGCCACCCCGGAGTCGAACCGCTTTACGTCCTCGAGCTTCATCCGCACGGTCCCCCTGTCGCCGAGCACGTGGACATTTCCCTCACCCCAGACGAGCGGGTTCAGGTAGACCTCGTACTCGTCGATCAGGCCTCTCTCGGCGAGGGCGTAGGCGAACTCTCCGCTGCCGTGCATGAACAGGTCGCCGTCGACCTCCTGCTTCAGCTTTGGAATTGAGTCCTCGAGGTTCCCCTCGAGCAGGGTCGCATTCCACTCGAGCTCGCCGGACAGGGAGTTGGAGCCGACGTACTTCGGCACCGAGTTGACCATGTCGGCCCATTTGCCTGATTTGCTCGGCCAATATCCCGCCAGCCCCTCGAAGGTCTTGCGGCCAAGCACCAGCCCGCTGGATCTCGCCTGACGCTCGAACGAGTAAACGCCGTGATCTCCATCCGGCTGCACCCACTCGCCGACCGGGTCGATGACGCCATCGATCGTTGCCTGGGTTGTCGCAATCAGCCTTCCCATCCAGCTAGGCGATGAGCCGCACCGGCAGCGCTTTGAGTTGGTTCAAGAATGCCGACTCGGTGAAGATCGGCTTGCCGTCGAGGGTCATCTCGGGGTAGCGGGCGAGGGTCTCCTCGAGCAGGATCTTCAGCTCAAGGCGGGCCAGCGCCGTGCCGAGGCAGAAGTGGCGGCCGCCGGCGCCAAAGGCTTGGTGCTCCGGGTCGCGCTTGACGTCGAAGCGGTGCGGATCCTCGTAGCGGCTGGCGTCGCGGTTCGAGGACGCGTACCACATCACCACCTTCTCGCCCTGCTTGATCTCCTGGCCATTCAGCACGGTGTCTTTGGTCGCGGTGCGGCGGAAGTGGGCGAAGGCGGGGAACATTCGCAGCGACTCCTCGACCACGCTGGGAATCAAAGCCGGGTCGTCGAGGACGAGCTGGCGCTGGTCGGGGTCCTCCAGCAGTGCCCGCATCCCGCTGCAGTAGGTCGCCTTTGTGCTGTCATTTCCGGCAGCGACGAGGAGGAAGAAGCCCATCACGATCTCGTGCTCCTCGAGCTTCTCGCCTTCGACCTCGGCATTGACGAGGACCGTGGTCAGATCGTCGGTGGGATTCTTGCGACGCTCGGCGATCATCGTGCTGCAGCGCTCGAAGACTTCGGCGACCGCCTTCTCGATCACGGATTCAATCGTGTCCGCACCGTCCGGGCTGTAGTCGGGGTCACTCGCCGCCAGGGCCATGTTCATCAACTCCGCCCAGGCCGCGTCATCCTCCTCGGGAATCCCCATGAAGCTGCCGATCACGCGCGAGACCGCGGGCTGGGCCACCTCGGTGACCAGGTCGCAGCTCTCGCGGCCCTCGAGGCGGTCGAGCACGCCGACGACGATCCTGCGGATCTCCTCCTCGTGGGCGGCGATCCGCTTCGGCGTGAAGCCGGCCTGGAAGAGGGCCTTGAGGCGGTCGTGCTTGGGCGGGTCCATGCCGATGAACATCGCCCGCGCCAGCTCGATCGGGAACACCTCGTCGATCGCGACGACGCCGCCGAGTTCGGAGGAATAGGTCTCCCAGTCGCGGCTGACCGCGTGGACATCGTCGGCCGTCGTCACCGACCAGAAGCCCGCGGCCTCCGGTATCTCGGTGACTTCGGAAGTCCAGTGAACCGGGCAGCGCTCGCGCATCTGCTCGAACAGAGCGTGGGGTGGGCCGTGGGCCCAGTGCTCGCGCTCGAGCACGAGCTCGTTCTCGAGGCTCTTCGCCGTCTCCGTGCTCTTCGCCTCGTTGGCCACTACGGCTGATACTACTGGCTGCCTGGCCAGTTTTGGCGGAGATCGACTGGATTCCTACACTGGGCGATATGCCCCCTGAGGAGCTCGACAACCTCGCGCACCTGCGCCGCGCCCGCGACCTGATGGACCGTGAGTACGCGCGGCCGCTCGACGTCGCGGCGCTCGCCCGTGCGGCGCTGATGTCGAGCGCGCACTTCTCGCGGCAGTTCCGCGCGGCCTACGGGGAGACGCCCTACGGGTACCTGATGACGCGGCGAATCGAGCGGGCGAAGGCGCTGCTGCGGCGCGGCGAGATGTCGGTGACCGAGGTCTGCATGGAGGTCGGCTGTACCTCGCTCGGCTCCTTCAGCACCCGCTTCACGCAGTTGGTGGGAGAGACGCCGACGGCCTACCGCGCCCGGGACCACGGCGCGCTTGCGGGCGTGCCGGGCTGCATCGCCAAGGACCTCACCCGGCCGCGCCGCGAGCCGAGCAGGAATGGACAAACGCCCCTGGCCCTGGCTCCCTAGCCTTGCGGCCATGAACCTCACACTCTCCCAATGCTTCGTTCTTGTCCATGACCCCGACCAGGCGCTGGCCTTCTACCGCGACACGCTCGGCCTCGCGCTGCGAAACGACGTCGCCAAAGGCGAGTTCCGCTGGATCACCGTCGGCGCCGATGAGCAGCCCGGCGTCGCGATCGTCCTCACCAACTACCTGAACGGCAGCCCCGCCGACCAGGACGCGCTCGCCGCACTGATCGCCAAGGGCGCCCTCAACGGCGTCCACTTCCACAGCGACGATCTCGATGCCAGCTTCGAGAAGGTCGATGCCGCCGGCGCCGAGATCGTGCAGGAGCCGACCGACCAGCCCTGGGGTACGCGGGACTTCGCCCTGCGCGATCCGTCGGGCAACATGATTCGCATCGACCAGCAGCCCGCCGCGCAGTCATGACCACTCCGTCCGAGCAGATAGACGCAAGGATCCGCGAGCTGGGTGACTGGCGAGGCGAGACGCTCGCCCGGATACGAGCGCTGATCAAGCAGGCTGTACCCGGGGTGGTCGAGGAGTGGAAATGGCGCGGCGTCCCGGTCTGGTACAGCGAGGGAATGATCTGTACCGGCGAGACCTACAAGGACAAGGTGAAGCTGACCTTCGCCAAGGGTGCTTCGCTCAATGACCCCTCGGGCCTTTTCAACTCCAGCCTCGACGGCAACGTCAGGCGCGCGATCGACCTCCACGAGGGCGAGGAGATCGACGAAGAAGCGCTGATCGCGCTCGTTCGCGCCGCGGTGGCGCTGAATACGTCATCTGCCCCGAAGCGGTAGTCGTCTTCCCTGCTCAGTCCGCTCTGCCGGCGCCGACAGGATCGAGGGCGCTGGCGAGCAGCTCCACGGAACGGAGACGGTTGGAGACCGAATCGGCGTAGTGCGCGGTCATCAGCTCATCAGCGCCGGTGTCCTCGGCGAATTTCACGAGGTAGGCCGCCACCTCCTCGGCAAGGCCGACGGCGCTGTAAGTGAGCATCTCGTCAACGACGGTGGCTTCGGGCGAACTCAGAAGTGCGGTTATTTCCTCGTCGCTGAGGCGGTTGCCGCGGCCGAAGAGATTGCGGGCGCGGGCGCGACGGGTCGCTTCAAGCTGGCTGTTGGCCCTCTCTTGCGTCTCGGCTGCGATGACGCCGACGCCGGCGATCACGTAGGGCTCCTCTAGTTGCTTAGACGGCTTGAACTTCTCGCGGTATAGCGCGAGCGCTTCACCCAGGAAGCGGGGCGCGAAGTGAGAGGCAAAGGCGTAGGGGAGGCCGAGCTGGGCCGCGAGTTCGGCGCCGAAGAGGGAAGAGCCGAGGATGTAGAGCGGCACGTTGGTGCCGCGGCCGGGAATCGCCTTGACCCCGGGGATCGGGCTTTCATCTGCGAGGAACTTCTGCAGCTCGACGACGTCCTCGGGGAATCGTTCGCTTGCTCGCGGATCGCGCCGCAAGGCCACCCAGGTTCTCTGGTCGGTCCCCGGTGCGCGGCCAAGCCCCAAGTCGATCCTGCCGGGATGCAACACCTCCAGCGTCCCGAACTGCTCGGCGATCACCAAGGGAGAGTGGTTCGGCAGCATCACGCCCCCGGCGCCGAGCCTGATCGACTCGGTGTGGGCGGCGATGTGCGCGATCAGGACCGCCGTTGCCGAAGAGGCGATGGAGCGGATGTTGTGGTGCTCCGCATACCAGATACGCCGGTAGCCAGTGCGCTCCGCGAGCCTCGCCAGCTCGACGCATCCCTCAAAGCTCTCGGCGATCGTCTCCTCCCGCCCCACCGCGGCGAGGTCGAGGATCGAGAGGGGGAAAGACGGTTTTGCCATCACCGAACGATAGGCGGCAAGGACGAGCCGTGCCGTTCGAGCACCCGGTGGATCGCGGTAGAAGCACGGCGGGCCGCACTCTCGCTTTCGCTCAGGAATACTTGAGCCATTAATCAAGGCCAGGCGCCGTACGGGCTGTGGCAGTGCTACCGGGCAGGGAAACCCGGCTGTAACGAGGAGGAGATTCAAATGAAGTGGAGTCGCATTGCCGCAGTTCTATGCGTGTTCGCGGTTTTTGCCGCGTTCGCGAGCTCAGCCTGGGCGACGAAGTACGTCGCGCTGGGGGACTCGTATTCGTCCGGCACCGGAACGCGCACGTACTACGAATCGACCTGCCAGCGCTCGGTCTACGCGTATCCGTACCTGCTGCACGAAGCGCACCCGACCTGGACTTTCGTCGATGCCGCCTGCTCTGGGGCAACGACCGCGGACATCCTCAACACCCAGGTCGCCAGCGTCACTTCAGACACCAACTGGGTCACCTACACGATCGGTGGCAACGACGCCGGCTTTTCCAGCGTGATCACCGAATGCGCGTTGCCGTCCTGGGCGTCTGACTGCAACGGGGCGATCAACACTGCCCAGGCCTACATCAAAAACACCCTGCCGGGACGGCTCGACCTGGTCAACAATGCGATCAAGTCGCACTCGGCGAGCGCGAAAGTGATCGTGCTCGACTACCCGCGCCTCTTCAACGGCGAAGACTGCAATGCGCTCACCTTCTTCAGCCCGAGCGAGGAGACGCGCTTGAACGAAACCGCCGATCAGCTGAAGAACGCGCTCAGCGCGGCGGCGACGCGGGCGGGGGCGAACTTCGTCTTCCGCGACGTGATCCCGCCCTTCATCGGCCACGCGGTCTGCGCCGGCGGCGGCGGCTCGTCTACGGAGTGGATCAACGGCCTCTCCAACCCGACCGGCGAGAGCTATCACCCGAAGATCACCGGCCATGCCAGCGGCTACTACCCGGTGGTCCACGCGGTCACCGGCTGAGCACCTGAGGCGGCGGCGCCAGGACCCGGCGCCGCCGCTCAGCCGCAGCCGTTGGGCCAGCGGTTCGGCGACTGTGCGGCGCCGTGGCCGGCGGTGACCGCGGGAGTATTGACCGTTGCCGCGATGTCGGTGCGGTGGATTGCGGCGCGTAGGTTGCTCGCCCTCGAGCTGGGCGCGGTCGACTTGGATGCCGCTGGGCCCGCGAACGGGCGCTGGGCGGCGTGAACCAGGCGAAGCAGGGCGCGCGGCCCGCCGTATGACCGCAGGGTTCGCTCGAGCGAATAGATAGGCACTTCCCGGGCGCCCAACGTCGCGGCCAGGCGGACGTCGTTGAGCAGGCGCGAGAAGCGCCGGTAAGGGCCACGGCCGGCGGAGCCGAGGCTGATCTGTCCCGCGCTACCGAAGTTGTGGCGGGCTGAGCGCAGGTAGGAGGAGACGATCCCAGAACCCGGATCGCGTCCCCAATGGTAGGTAAAGACACTGCGGTAAGCCTGGAAGTACAGCTCGTCCCAGGGGGCCTTGGGGAGGATGAATCCGGTTGCGTCTTGGAGCGCGAGGCTGCGGTTTTTCAGGTCGTCGAGGGCCGCGGGTGCGGGCGCGGCGGCGATTTTGACGTCGTGGCGTTTGGCCCAGCGCACGATGCGGGCATAGCCGTGCCAGGCCGCGCATTGGCCGAGCGGGTCGATCGATTGCTGGAAGAGCGCCGAGAGCGTGGCGTCGCTGCCACCGTCGACGATCGCCGCGGCCGTTTCGAAGGGCGTGCGAACGCGGGGCTCGGGATCGAGGGCGACCCCGCGCAGCTGCACGTGCTTCCTGCGCGCCCAACTGACCAGCGACCTGGTGGCGGCGAACTGCTCGGCCGCCGCCCCCTCCGAGGCCCAGTAACCGTCGCTGTAGGGGATCAGGACCCAGGCCCAAACTGGGACGCCGAGCCGGTTGGCCCTGCGGATGATCTTCAGCCCGTCGCGGCGGTGCGGCTCGCCGGGCGGCACCGGTCCGAAGTCGCGCTTGTAGCGGAGGTTGAAGTAGAGCGGGATCTGGTTCTGGCGCAGGACCCGCCACAGGTACGGGGTGTAGGCCTGCAGGTCACGGCGCTTCCAGTAGGTGCTGGGCGAGTCCCAGTCCGTGCCGGGAACCGCCTCGCCCGCCCAGAAACCGATCGTCGTTCCTTGCTGGGGAAGCGCCGCCTGGGGGGCGACGGCGCCTGTGTTCCGCGCCAGGGCTGCATGCGGAACAAGCAGCGCGAGCGCAGCCAAGACCCCAACGGCGATTCCCCCCCGCGTCATCCCGTCATCGTAGGCTGAGGCAGCATGGGCTGGGCGAGGGGTCCCACGCGGGCGCGGGGGAGACGGCGGCGGGGTTGCGGCGGGGTACCACCATTCGTCGCGACGACCAGCCCTCGGGCCCGGCGCTATGCGCCGGTCGAGTTGGACGGCCACCTTGACGCGCACAACTGCTCCGGGAGTCTCATATAGTCAAACCCGATGAGGGGGAGAATCGGGCCAGTCGTCACCTGTGTCGGAGCTCTGATCGTCGCTTCGGTCGCCGCGCCGGCCGCGAGCGCTGAATGGTTGCCGCCGATTGCCATCTCCGAAGCGAGTGATCACACGGGCGCCCCGCACGTGGTTCTCGATTCCGAAGGGAACGCCACCGCGGTGTGGGATCGCTGGAACGGTGTCGACACCGTGGTCGAAAGCGCCTATCGCCCCGCGGGGGAAGCGTGGGAAGCGCCGGTGGATCTCTCCGAGCCCGAACTGGAAGGCGAAGTCATACCTGGTGCGCACGATGCCTCCGACCCTCGGATCGCGGTCGATCGCAACGGCAACGTCACCGTCATTTGGGAACGCTACGCGGGCACCAATCAGATGCTGTTGCAAGCGGTCGAAAAGCCGGCCGGTGGCAGTTGGACCGCGCCCGTCGACATCGCTGAATTCAGCCAGGGAGCGGCGCCGGAACCATGGATTGCGGTCGATTGGGAAGGTAACGCCACGGCGGTTTGGAAGCAGGGCGAAGTGATCACCAGCTCCTTCCACCCGTTTGCTGGCAGTTGGGGTGAACCCACCCAGCTCTCCGGCGAAAAAAGCTTCACCCCGCAGGCGACGATCGATGCTCGCGGGGACACGACTGTCGTCTGGATGCACAACGACGGTTCCCACTACGTGGTCGAAAGCGCATATCGCCCCGAAGGCGGTGCTTGGGAAGCACCGACGCTCGTCTCGGAACCAGGCGAAGAGGGTGGCAATCCCCAGGTCGCGCTGGACGCGAAAGGCGACTCGCTGGTCGTCTGGCGAGGTGCGCTCGGAGGAGAAGAATTCGTTCGTGCTGCCTATCGTCCCCAGGGCGCGTTGTGGAGTCCAGCGACCAGCGTCTCCTCACCCGACGAACATGTCGAATCGCTGCGTGACGCGGTCGATCCAGACGGCAACGCGATCGTCGCCTGGAGCGGCGATAAGGGCAAGGAAGGCGAATACGGCATCGCCCACGCCGCCTTCAAGCCGGCGGAAGGCTCCTGGGAAGCCCCGGTCGAACTCTCGGCGAGCGGCGGCAACGCATTCCCGTCTGACGTGGTCTTCGACACCAGCGGTAACGCCGCGCTGATCTGGCAGCGTTGGGACGGCACCACGGACCTGATCCAGGCCACCTACCGCCCCGCCGGCGGGGAATGGGAGCCCGTCGTCGACCTCTCTGAAGAAGGCAAGCGGAGCTTTGATCCTGGGGTGGTGCTCGATGCGCCCGGCAGCTCGACCGCCGCCGACGGCAACGCGACCGCGACTTGGATCAGCGTGACGGCCGTTCCGTGCGAAGAGGAAAAACCTGGGGGCTGCTGGAGCGGCGTCGTGCAGGCGGCCGGCTACGACCCCGAAGGGCTGCCGGAGGTGGAACTTGAAATTCCCGCCGAAGGCACGGCTGGGGAGCCGGTTGAAATCTCCACCCCCACCGAAGGCCTGTTCGCGCCGCTGCTCGAGTTCGGCGACGGAGAGAGCCTCGCCGATACCGAAGCGACGCACGTCTATGAAGAGCCCGGCAAATACGACGTGGTGCTCGGCGGCGCCGAGGTGCTCGGCTACCGGGCGAGCACTCAGCGCACGATCACGATCGCGCCGGCTGGCGACGAAGGTGAAGGTAAACCGGAACCAGAAGGCGAACCGGAAGCCGAACTACCGAGCGGCGGTGCTGGAGGGACGCAGATTCCCACCGCTGTCAGCGCAGGAGTCGGAGCCGCGCCGGCCGCGCTCGCCGTCTCGCCCCAATGCGCCGCCGCGATGACAGCGCGCGATGCAGCCCGTCGCCGCCTTGCGGTGGTGAGCAAGGCTTGGCGCCAGGCCGGCGGCACCTCGAAGGCCGCTCGCCTGCTCGCGGCCAAGCGCGCCCAGGCGGCCGTCTTGCGACGCGCCCGCCGCCGCGCCGCGGCGACCTGCTGAGCCCGGCCTGGCGGCCGAATGCTTCATTTGCTTCAGTCGGATCACCAGAGAAAGGAGGTGGTCCTAACTTGATTCACATGCTTAATGGGACTCTGGAGGTGCAGGGCCGCTAGGCGCCGCACTGTTCGGGGCGCCGGTGGATCCATCCCGGCACCGGCGAGCGGGGAAGGCCGGGCCTTGTTCCACCCGGACGCTGTTTTTCCTGCTCATTCCAAGTACCTCATCAGGGCCGCCTTCGGGCGGCGGGCGGCCCTGATGCTTTCAAGACCAGCTACGGCCAGTCTGGTGGCCATGCTCTACGGTAAACGCGGTTATCTAGCCAAAACTACCTTATTTGCAGGTAGATATAACGCCGGCTTGACAAAAGAAACACGAGTATCTACTCTCCTTCGCGAATCGGTAAACACCGTTATCCACCGGATGATTGGTGAGCCGCTTCGGTCAGCACAGGGACATAACCGAGCCTCGAGGAAGCCGCTAAGGGAAGCGGCGGGCAGAGGGGCTCACGGGACAAGGAGAGAGCTACGTGAGACGCCACGTGAAGGCATCGTTCGCGGATCCAACCCGGCGCCGGGCCATTGGCCTCGGTCGCTTCACCGTGGTCTGCCTGGCGATCGCTGGCCTCGTGGCTTTCCTGGGGACAGGTGCGTCCCCAGCCAGCGCCGCCGAAGTGTGCCCGAACGAAGTCTTCCGCACTGGCCCTTCTAAGAAGCTTCCCGAATGCCGTGCTTATGAGCTGGTCACGCCGAACTTCACGGGAGGCAAGCCGCCGACCTTTGAAAGCCTCCTCGGCGATCTTCCGGGGATGTTTGCGACCGACACCGTCACTCCCCAAGGAGACAGCGTCGTCTACAACACTTTCGGCGGCGCCCTCAGCGGCTTCTCGGGCACCGGCTATGTCGATCGCTACCGGGCCAGGCGGAGCGCCGAAGGCTGGGTGACCGAAGCGGTCAGCCCAGGCGGCGACGAAAGGAACAGCGGGATCGGCGATGGCCCCGGAGGCGTCTCCTCCGACCACGAATACGCCGCCGAAGGAGCCTTCGAACCCACGGCCAAGTTGTTGGGCCCGACCTTCGCTTCCTATGCCGGCGTCGATTACATGCAGATCCTCAGAACTCCAGACGGCTACGAACCGCTGGCTCAGGGTTCGCTCGGCGTCGATACCGGGGGCTCCCCCGGAGTCAGGGCTGACTGGATCACGGCCAAAGGCACGCACGTGATCTTCGGCGCCGGGAAGAAACTTGAGCCACAGGCTGTGGAAGTTGTTGGCAGCCAGTTTCTAGGAAACGTCTACGACCGTACGCCGGGAGGCCCGACCCACGTGGTTTCCCTCCTTCCCGATGGAACCTCCGCCGCTGAGGGATCCAGATTCCTGGGTACGACCAAGGACGGCACCGAAGTCGCCTTCGCTGCGCGCCCGAGCCCTGATCAAGGTCAGGGAATCTACGTCCGCCGCAACAACCTCGTCACGCAGGAAGTGGTCGCTTCCAACGGCGTTCCCGTGGGCAAGAAGCTCGCATGCGCACCGGGGAGCGAACTAGAAGGCACCTTCTCCTACCAGTGGCTGCGCAACGGGGTCGCAACCGGAGACACCACAACCACATACACCACCACCGCCGCGGACGAAGGCAGTGTCGTGCAGTGCGTGGAGACGGTGAGCAACTCCGAAGGCACGAGCATCGCCGTCAGCGAAACACGGTTCGTCGATGGCTACCAAGGCAAGACCCTCTCTCCAAGCATCTTCGAAGCCGCTACCGAACCCCGGGGCAGCGCGGTCGCCACCGCCGGCTCTCCCCTCACCTGCAGCGGGGGCAATCACTCAACCAGCGGTTTCACCATCACCTACCAGTGGTTGAGCGAAGGCGCTGCGATCGGCGGCGCCAACTCCGCCACCTACACCCCGGTCGAAGCAGACGCCGGCAACTCACTGCAGTGTCGGATGACATTGAGCAACGCGAGCGGCGCCAGCGTCGCCTACAGCCCTCCCCGCGCGATTTACCGCGCCGCACCCCATGCGAGCGCGAACCCGGCGATCTCAAACGAAACCAGCCCCGGAGACCTCACCCCGGCAGCGGGCGACGAACTCGCCTGCTCGAGCGGGACCTGGAGCGGCGGCCCGAGCTTTGCCTACCAGTGGCTGCGAGGCGGCGAAGAAATCGTCGGCGCCACATCCAACACCTACACGACCACTGCTGCCGACGAAGAAAAGGCCGTGCAGTGCCGGGTGCGCGCAACGAACGCCGGCGGCACGACCGAGGCGATCAGCGCCGCCGCCGTGGTCGATCCCCAGCCCGCTACGGCGGCGCCCGAACAGACCTCTCCGGGCAGCGTCTTTGGTAACAACGGCGAATTCTCGAGCGCTTCCCGCGTAGGCGAAGCGCTGTTTTGCGGCGAAGGCAATTGGGAAGGAAATCCCAGCTTCGCCTACCAGTGGCTGAAGAACGGCACGGCGATCGGCGGTGCCACATCCAACACCTACACGCCAAGCGCGGCCGATGTCGGCGCCGTGGTGCAGTGCCGCGTCACAGCCACAAACGAAGGCGGCACCAGCGTAGCGGTCGAAGCGAACGAAGGCGCCAGGGTCATCGTGCGCTATGCGGAACATAAGGGCCCCGAAATGACGCCTCAAACCCTACCCCTCCAATACAACAACATTGGGAACTTCGACGGCATCTTCAACGGCCGCGTCTTTTACAGCGACGGACGATCCAACGGGTTCCGGGGCGGCTTCGGCAACCTCTACATGTATGACCTGGACGAAGAAAAGACGAAGACGATCGAGGACAACGGCGACGCCTCGATCATCAACGTCTCCGAAGACGGCTCGCACGTGTACTTCGTCGCCAAGTCGGCGCTGACGGGCTCAGAACAGAACCAGTACGGCAAAGCCGCGGTTGCGCCGGCGAAAGGCACGGGGACGCTGACCTCTGGATCGAATGTCGTGACCGGCGTCAACACCAGCGAAGGGATCTTCCAGCCGGGGATGGCGATCCACGGGCCGGGCATCGTCGAACCTGACACCGGATCTGACAACGTGGGAACGACGATCACGGCGGTCGGCCCAGGTACGCTCACGCTGTCCAAAGAAGCCACCGCCTCGGGGCCCGTCTCCTTGAGCGCAGGCGCGCTCAACCTCTACGTGTGGACGTCGGAAGGTGAGAGCACTAAGTTCATCGCCACCGTCGCCAATGAAGACATGCAGAGCGGCGGCGAGAACACCACTGCGGGTCTCAACACGTGGTCAAAGGCGCTGGATACGACCGACACGTTTTTCGACGTGGGCAGGGCCATGAGCCATACTCGCTCGACCGCCGACGGCAGCGTCCTCGCCTTCGAGTCGACCGGGCAGCTGACCGACTTCGACAACACCGAGGCAGATGCCGCGGATTGTGGAAGGGTCGGAAAGAACGGATTGCCGACCCCTGGTCAGGGCTGCGATGAGGTCTATCGCTATGACGCGAGCGACGGAGAACTTACCTGCGTGTCCTGCGGACTGGGATCCGGACCGGCAACCGGCGAAGCGCGGCTGCAATCGCTCAACGAGAACGGGGGCCTGGAAGGCGT
>Ga0066654_10000022_pt1 | contig 22925 bp, 39 predicted proteins | sample GraSoiAngelo_103_FD_66715 | JGI IMG/M metagenome (GOLD analysis project Ga0066654, IMG submission 66715) | Grasslands soil microbial communities from the Angelo Coastal Reserve, California, USA - 14_0903_05_20cm | ecosystem: Environmental > Terrestrial > Soil > Grasslands | place: USA... | reverse complement strand
CCACCGCGCCGAGCGGATCGTCGGGAATGCCGAGCACTCGGGCCAGGTCGTCGCCGCGGCCGCCAGGGATGATGCCGAGCGGCGTCTCGGTGCCCGCCATCGCGCCGCCGACCGCGCCGACCAGACCGTCGCCGCTGATCACGACCGGCACCTCGCTCGCCTCGACCGCCCGCAGGGCCCGTTCGACCCCGTCCTCGAGCCCGCGCGTGCGCTCGACCCGGAAGGGGATCCGGCGCTCGTCGAGCTCCTGCTCGATCACGGGCAGCAGCTTCAGGGTCCGCCCGTGCGCCGAAGCGGGATTGACCAGCAAGGTGAATGGCATGCCCTCGATCTCCATCCGCGTCGCAGCCTAAATGTCGGCCGCGGGAAGGCGCCTCTGCCAGAGTCGCTGCCGAACACCGCCCAGCCACCCGGTGGGCGGGGAGGAGGCAAGGATCAGATGGGCGTCGGGGCGCATCACCCGGGCGATCTCCCTGGGCGCCGGGCGGTCTTCGCAAACCACGACCAGGTCAAAGAATTCGTCGGGAAAGGGGAGCCGGCGCGAGCTGGACTGCTTGAAGGCGACGCGACCCTCGGGGTCGAGCCCGACCCGGGCGCTCGCCGCCCGTACTTGCTCGGCCGAGGTATCGGTGCCGCGCACACGGGCTGAGGGGAACTCGCGGGCGAGGAACAGCACCGGCTCGCCGTCTCCGCAGCCACAGACGAGCGCCCGCTCGGGCGTGGGAACATCGAGCACCGCGGTGGCGAGCCGGGTGAGCGCGGAGTAGGGCATGACGCGATGATCGCAACTGCCGTAATGGGGGGCCGATCCTCTAGGCTTCGCCGCCGATGGAGCAGGGAACCGACCGTCGCTTGTTTATCCTCGCCGGCTTCGCGGTCGTTGCGGTCGTGGTCGTCGCGGCGATCCTGATCAGTCGCAGCGGCGGCAGCGATGACTCCTCGACGACAGCCCAGTCCGGCGGCTGCAAGGAAGTCGAAGCGCCGGCGCCGAAGAAAATCAGCCTCAAGGCGCCGCCCCAGACCGTGAAGAAGGGCGAAAAGCTGACCGCGGCGGTGGAGACGAGCTGCGGCAGCTTCGAGATCGCCCTCGACTCGAGCAGGGCGCCAAAGACGGTCAACTCCTTCGTCTACCTCAGCGACAAGGGTTTCTACGACGACCTCACCTTTCACCGAATTGCGCCCGGCTTCGTGATCCAGGGCGGCGATCCGCTCGGCACAGGGCTCGGCGGTCCCGGCTACACCGTGGTCGAGAAGCCGCCGGCGAACCTCGCCTACACCAAGGGGATCGTGGCGATGGCAAAGAGCTCCGCCGATCCCCCCGGTAGCTCCGGCAGCCAGTTCTTCGTCGTCACCGGCGCCGACGCGGGCCTGCCACCCGAATACGCCCTGGTCGGCAAGGTCAGCCAAGGCATGGACGTGGTCGAGCGCATCGGCAAGATGGGCACGCCTGAAGAAAAACCCAAACAGACGGTGCTGATCGAAAAGATCACCGTCGAAAAAGGCTGACTGCACTAGTCTGAGCCGATGGCCAAGGTCGACGTAGGAGACGCGGCGCCGGACTTCGAGCTTCCCGGCACGGGCGGCAAGACCTACAAGCTCAGCGACTACCGCGGGCGCAAGCTCGTGCTGGCCTTCTACCCCGGTGACTTCACCGCCGTCTGCACCAAGCAGTTCTGCTCCTATCGCGACCAGGGCGAGAAGCTGGATCAGCTCGGCGCCGACGTGCTGGGGATCTCGCCGCAGTCGGTCGAGTCGCACGAGCGCTTCACCCAGGAGAAGAGCCTCAACGTGCCGTTGCTTGCCGACGAGGACAAGTTGGTTGCCAAGGCGTATGGAGTGCTGGCCGGGCCGATGGTGCGGCGGGCGGTCTTCGTCATCGACGAGCAGGGAATCATCCGCCACCGCAAGGTGACGTTGGTCGGCCTCAGCTTCGAGTCGGTCGACGATCTCGAGCAGGCAGTCGCTTCCGTCGGCTGATGCCGCCGGAGGCGGTCGCGTTCAGCATCGGCACCGCGCCGGCGATTCGCGGTGAGGCGGTGGGGGAGGGACAGCCGATCGTGCTCTGTCACGGCATCACCGCCAGCCGCCACTCGGTTATCCACGGCTCGCGCCGGCTCGAGCGGGCGGGCCACGCGGTGATCAGCTACGACGCTCGCGGCCACGGCGAATCCGACCCGGCGCCGGTGGGCGCGGGTTATGGATACCCGGAGCTGAGGGCGGACCTGGCGGCCGTGATCGAAGAGGAGGCCGGTGGAGAGCCCGTACTGCTGGCGGGACACTCGATGGGCGCCCACACGGCCGTCGGCTTTGCCCTCGAGAACCCAGGCCTCGTCACTGGGCTGGTCGTGATCGGGCCGGCTTACGAGGGTGAGATCGGCGAGGAATCGCTGCGCTACTGGGACGGGCTTGCCGCCGCGCTCGAGCAGGACGGAATTGACGGCTTCGTCGCCTACATCGACCGCGTTCAGGGCATCGACCCGCGCTGGCGCGACTCGGTCCTGCGCTTCACTCGCGAACGGATGGAACGCCACCGCCACCTTGGCGCACTGGTCGCGGCACTGCGCGCGGTGCCGCGATCGCGGCCGTTCGTGACCATGGCCGGGCTCGAGAGCTTGGAGGTGCCGACGTTGGTGGTGGCCAGCCACGATGCCGCTGATCCCGGCCATCCTTACGCCGTCGCCGAGGCCTACGCGGCGCGTATCCCCGGCGCCCGCCTGATCAGCGAGCCGGGGGGCCAGTCGCCGCTGGCCTGGCAGGGAGGGCGCCTCTCGCGCGAGATTGAGGCTTTCTACAGAGAGCTGCAATAGCGTGCCCGCCATGAAGGTACCGGCGGAGGGCACACTGCGGGGAATCGGAACCTTCCTCGCCGCTTTCGGCGTCGGCGTCGCTACCTACATCGCGATTGCCGACTCCGGCGGCGGCTCGCCGGTCTGCATCGCCGGCGGGCACGGCTGCCAGACCGTCGCCGAAAGCTCCTACTCGCACCTGGCCGGGGTAAACATCGCGATCTTCGGCATCGGCGGCTACGTGGTCCTGCTTGTCTGCGCCCTGCTGCGCGGCGATGCCTTCCGCATGACCGCCTTCATCGTCTCGCTGATCGGCTTCGGCTACAGCCTCTACCTGACCTACCTCGAGCTCTTCACGATCGACGCGGTCTGCCAGTGGTGCGTGGCCAGTGCGGTACTGATGACCCTGCTCTTTGTTACCAATGCAGTGCGAATGCTGGCCTACGTCGGAACAGAGCCATGAATGGGCGCCGCGATCGCGAGGCGAGGCGCGAGGAGCGCCTGCAGGAAGAGCAGCAGGCAGGGGCGGTCGAGCGCCGCCAGCGCATGGTCAAGCTGGCCAGCGCCGGCGCCTTCCTGGCCTTGGTCGTGGTTGCGGTTCTGATTGTGATCAGCAGCGGTAACAGCAGTGGCGGTGACAGTTCCAACATCGTCGAAGTCAAGGGGGTTGACAAGCTGCTGGCCGGGATCCCACAAAAGGGCATGGTGCTTGGCGATCCCGGCGCCAAGGTAAAGGTGCTCGAGTTCGGCGACCTGCAGTGCCCGTTCTGCAAGGGCTACTCAGAAGAAGTGCTGCCGCAGGTGATCGAAAACCGGGTGCGGAGCGGCGAAGCGACGCTCGAGTTCCGCAACTTCACGATCATCGGCCCGCAGTCCAGGCCGGCCGGGGCGGCCGCGATCGCCGCCGGCGAACAGGGCCGTGGCTGGAACTTCGTCGAGCTCTTCTACCGCAACCAGGGCAGCGAGGACTCGGGCTACGCCGACGACGCCTTCCTCACCGCGATCGCCAGGGCTGCTGGAGTCCCTGACCTGGCCAGGTGGAACCGGGAGCGCAAGAGCCAGGCCGCGATCGCCGCGGTCGAAGCGACCAACGCCGAAGCTGAAAAGCTCGGCTTCTCTGGGACCCCGTCGTTTGCTCTTGAAGGCCCAGGGACCGCCGGCCTAGAAACGATCGACACGCCGGAATCGGTTGACGCGCTCGAATCGGCGATTGAAAACGCAGGGGAATAATGGTCGAGAAGAGAGCAGCGACTGGGGCAAGCCTTGCGGCGCTGGTTCTTTTCTGCGCGCTGCTGCTTCCGGCTGGCGCGGCGGCGATCAGCGGCCCTGAAATTGTCCAGCGGCTGAGCCAACAGCGCGAAGCTAACGGGATCCCGGGCGGGCTGGTCGAGCGCCCGGATTGGTCGGCCGATTGCGCCAAGCACAACTACTACGGGGCGCAGACCGGGGAACTCAGGCACTCAGAGGATCCGAGCAGCCCGTTTTATAGCGCCGAAGGGAACTGGGCGGCGGAAAACAGTGTGCTTGCCAGCGGTTCCAGCTGGAGCCAAGGCAATCCCTGGGAGGAAGCGCCGATCCACCTGATTCAGATACTGGCACCGCCGCTGAGCGAAATGGGCGCGGCCGAAAACGACAATCACAACTGCGCCACGACCTGGCCGGGATATCACCGGCCCGAACCCACGAGCCTGACCGCTTATAGCTATCCCGGCAACGGGGTCTCCGGGGTTGTGCCAACCGAGCGGGCGGCTGAGTCGCCCACGGTGCCGGGCGTCCAGGTTGGCCTGCCCGAAGGGACGGCCACCGGGCGTTACCTGCTGGTTTACCTCGCGGGCGTCGCACCCAGCGATGCACCTGACGTCACCGTGACCGCGACGCTGTCCAGCGATAGCGGCCTTGTGGACCTACGTGTGGTCGATTCGACCAACGAAGAAATCGGCGGCTACATGCCGCAGCCCTCGGCTTTCCTGATCCCGGCCCAGCCGCTGAAACCGCAGACCGGCTATCAGGCGGAGATCAAGTGGTCGATGGACGAAGGTCAGTTGTTCGAGCAGCGCTTCAGCTTCACGACCGGAAACAACCCGGGCGAAGTTGTTCCGATCAAGATGAGGTACGGCCACCGCTGCGGCCGTTACGCGCGAGCCGCGCGTTTGCTGCGACGGCGCGCTAACAAGGCCCACCTTCATCACCTGCCGGCCCGTTCACGGCAGCTCAGGCGCCAGGCGAGGCATAAGACCAGACAGGCCAAGCGCTGCCGGGCCAAAACTGCTCTCAAGTTGACATAACCACCATTATCGTGCGTAGCCGCTTGTTATCGAGCACACGGACCTCGATGCAGTGCCAACGACCGTCCGGCCGTTTCACACCGCTCCATTGAATCAGACCGGCCACCTCTAGCGAATTAAGTGCCCTGTGGATCGTGGAGTTCCACCGAAGGCAATCCTCTTCGCGATTTCCGCTGGTCTCGTAGCCCATTCCTCGGGCTGCCTGGGCAATCGACGATCGAAATGGATTCCCCTCGGCAAACGCCTTACGGATGCACCACCTATAGGCCCGGTCGTCTCGCTCCAATCGGTCTCGACGAACGGTCTTACCAATGCTGCGCTCGAGCGCCTCCTTGACGGCTTCGAGGCTAAGGGGCCGTATCTGCCTGTCATCGATTTGCGCTTCGCCCGAAGGGGCGATCGTCGCCGGCATCAGCGTTGCCCTCCGCGCGGCCGCCTACGCTTGGGGAGCTGGTCGGCGCCATACACGGAGGTTGCCGGCCAGCTCAATCTGTTTCCTCGTAACCCGACCAACGCCAAACCCTCACGGCGGCATGGAAAACCCCCCGGGCGGCCATGCAGATTGCCGTCCAAGCGAGAAGGCCAAGGACAACGCCGAGTGCGACGACGCTGACCCCCCATCCGGTGACCGAGGCGCCTAGATCGGCCACTTGACGCCTTCCTGCAAGCCGCCGCCCAATCGCACACGGACGCCGGAACGTCCTCTATGCTGCATCGCGCTGATGTTGAGAGAAGGGGTCCACACCGCTTTCTTTCGCTTCACAGAGGCCCGGCCAGTCGCCGGGTCTCTTCGTTTTCTGAGCTAGATCAGCCGGGACTCTCAAGCCCAGGCCGGACGGCAAAATCCCCCTGCGAACGCCTGTTCGAGCTAGGGTGCTTTTGCGGCTTCTGCCATCGCTGGCAGATAGATGTTCCTGACGGAGCCGTGCAGCGCGCGAGACGCCATCTGGGCGACCGCCAGGGCTAGATCCTTGTCTGGGGTATTCCAGGTCTCGCAGCGCCTCACGCCACCCGTGACCGGCTCAAACGCCGGCAGGCCGTCGCCCTGATACTCCGCGCGGACCTCAAACAGGGTCCGCGCCGCCCGCCCCCCACCGTCAAGCTTGCGCCCCTCCGAGCTCGCGTCGGGCAGCGGCGTAACCGTGACCTTCCAATCATCGCCGTGGTCGGTGAACAGGGCGCGGTCGCGTTTGACCTCGCCGCTGAATCCGATCCTCGGGGAGCTCGCCGGATCAGCCTTCGGGATCTCAGCCACCCGAGCCCCCAGCAGCGGGACACGGGGCGGCGGCGATAGGCGCAAGTATGCCGCCGAGGATCAATTGCCAGGCGAGGAGCTCTAGCGGGGCGTCGAAGAGAACCGAGCCGTCCGCGAGCTCAACTCGCAGCCGCTCCCCGGTCACGATCACGTCGCCCAGGTGCTCGGGCTCGCCCTCATAGCCCGGGTTGAGAACCTCCGCGAGCTCGAGCCCGCGCGGGGTCCAAAGCGGCTTGCGAATCTCGGGCCCGGGCGTCATCGGCTCTCCCACGGGAACGGCCCGCGAGGGAGACGGCGGGCCCGCCGTTCGCGCTCTTCCCGGCCCCGCCGGACCAGGCGAGCCAGGTACCAGGCAACCCCGGCGATTACGTACTCGCGCGCCCGGGCCTTCATGCCGGCGCCGCCGAGGCGCGCGGCTTGCGCGGTTTCCGCTTCGGTGCCGGCGGTGCCGGCGGCGCGGCGGCGGCCTCCTCCCGCTTGAGCAGATCGCGCAGCGTCCACTCGGCGTCGCCCGCGCTATAGCCCAGGTAGAGAACCTCCCCGCCCCGGCGCATATACCAGCCCGGGGCCCGCTCCTGATCCGAGCGGGGGACCTGCACGTAATAGGGGTGCTCCTCGGGCTCGGGGTCTAGCTGCGCGGTGAAGCGACATAGGCGTTTGCGCCGTTCGCCTAGGCCGGGCATCCTCAAAGCACGCCCTTGGGGCGCTGGACGATGGTTTTCTTGACGAGCTCGGGCGGCAGCGGCGGGCAGACGGTCCAACCCTTGCTCCCCTTGCGGAACCACAGGAAGGAATGCTCGCCGTGCTGCTGCTCCGCCCCTCGCAGAAGCGCCCGTATCTGCTGCCAGGTGACGCCGAGCCCGATCCGAGCAATCGTCTTCAGGCTCTCCTCGCCCATCTCGGGGACCACCACGAAGACGTGCTGGACCTCGGACTTCGCCCGCATCGGCATATCGACGGGCACCTGGGAGGCGCCCAAAATCCCGCGACCGTGGGCGCCTCCCTTCGAGTAATAGGCACTCACGCTCGGGGGGGTCCGATTGGTGTTGTGCTTACACAGGTCCGCGAGCTCGTGCGCCGCGACCACGATCCCCCGGCGGGTCTTCAGGACCGAGAAAATCTCCTCGATCTCGTCTACCTCATCGGTCTGGGTTTCGAGTTGAATGATCGGTTGGGTCCAGTCCACCTCGGCAATGCTGCTCACCGGATCGACCCCCTCGATCCTCCACTCGCCCCCCTTCGTGTCAAGCAGGAAACGCTGCACCCTCATGTTAGAGAACAGGTGGTTGAGCAGCTCGGACTTTCCCGACCGGGTTTCGCCGAGGACCAGCACCCGCTGGTGGTATTGGATCGCCTCGCCCATGCGCTACCCGTGCACCTTCTCGATCCTCACTTGAGCGCGGACCGATTGCAGGTCGGAGCCCTTCAGGTACCCGTCGCCTGTCGCGGCCGTATGCAACACCAGGCCGTCCAGATCATCCTCGCCTCGGGTCACATAGGAGAAGGACTGCTCTCGGCCCCCAACGTCAACAGACCGCAGGGTGATTTTGAAAACGCCGGTCACGACCCCCCCGTCTGCGGCGGCGCCGGGGGCACCGGCACCACCGGCGGCAGCGCGGGCTCAACCGGGGCAGGCGCCGGGGCGGGATCGGGCTCGAGCTCGGGCTCCTGGCCGTCAAGCTCGAAGTTCAGCATCGCGATCTCTTGCTCCTGGCGCTGAATCTGGGCCCACAGATGTTCGTTCGCGACCACCTGGGCCCGAGCGGCCAGCTCGGCTTCGTTTAGCCGCTTTTCGAGCCGCCGTCGAGCGACGAAAAGCGCCCCCCCCGTGATCGCCGTCGTGAAGGCGGCGAGCTCGAAGGAACCGGGCATGTCGCGGCGGGCCTCTCCGGCGCCGTTCACGAGCTCACCCCGGCCTCAGCTGCATCTTGCTGCGCGAACCACTCGCCGGTGGTCGTGCCGCTGTCCCGGAGGTCGAGATCGATTTGCAGCGGCGGCGATTGGTCCGAGCGCATCCGCGCCGCGAAACCGATCAGCGCCTCCAACGTCTCATCGAGCTCCTCGGCGGTGTCGGGGATCAGCGGCCCGATCAGCGGGCCCGCGACTTGCAGCGTTTGAATTACCTTCGCCATCCCCTCGTCGGTAGGTGCGAAGTTCGCTGCCCCCGTTAGTAGCTGCTGCAACTTTTCAAGGCTGGTCATGGTGTGGGTCGTCTCCGTTTCGTTTGAAATGTTTGTTGCAATCGGGATTTACTGCCCCAGCGTCCAGTCGAGCTCCTCCCCGCCGCCCACCGGCGGCGCCGGCGGTTGGGGCCCAGCCGGCGGCGCCGGCGGCGCCGGCGGCTGCATATCGGCAGGTGCCGGAACGCCGGTGACGGGCTCCTCCTCGGCCGCGCGAGCAGCCAACGCGCGGCGGCGTTCGTTCCCGCTGCGGACCGCGTACATGCCGAAGCCGAAGGCAACCGAGAGCGGGTCGTCATACATCGCCACGGCGCGCGTTGTCGGGTAGCGATTGAGGATGCGGGAGAGGGGCCCGGCGATCGAGACCAGGTCGGCCTCGGTGTGCTTCCAGTCGATCTCCGCCACGCCGATGAAGCCGTGCGTTACCTCCCCCTGCAGGAGCAGCCAGCGGCGGATCGATTCTTCGGTCCAGAGGATTTCTTCGAAGGGCTCCTCCGCCTCCTCCTCCTCGAACAGCGGCGGCGCCTCGGCGGTCTCCGGGTCGAAGGCGGGCCCGGGCTCCTCAATGAAGGGGGTGCCGCCGCTAGCCGGCTGCGAGCCCCTCTCGGATGCCGGCGGCGAGTCGGGAGAGGGGACCTCCGCCGGTGCCGGCGGAACGTCCTTGTTGATCGCCGGGGCTGGGGCCGGGCTCAGACTCGCCGGCGTCGTCGCCGGCGCCGGCGTCGCGGGGGCTATCGGCTGCTCTTTCATTGGGCTCCTTTTTGGGCGCCGGGGCGCCGTAGTCGAGTACCTCGCCAGGGCTGTGCCCGGGCTCTGCCGGGGCCTCGGGCCCGGGCTCTGCCGGGGCTGGCCCGGGCTTCGCTGGGGCTGTGCTTTCGAGCAGGCGCCTAGCCTGCGTCTCGCGTCCACGGGCCAGCGCCTCTAGCTGGCGTGCCCGGGCCTTTGGTTTCGAGCTCAACCCCATTTCCGAGGGCGAATATGGCAGCGCCTGGCCGGTTCGCATAAACGTGAACCAGGGGGGGCCGGGGGGTCCACCCCTCACCCCTCCCAGGGCTCCCGGGACCGCGATAACCCTCATCCCGGCCGGCCCCTGGCACCCCCCTCGAACCGTCTTCCCAACTGCTTTTCGGACCCCTAGCTTCGGCGCCGTGATGTCGAACGCGGCAACCGAAAGGACCCGATGAAGCTCGCAGGCGTGACGCTCTCTCAATTTCTGAAGACCGGGCTAATCGCCTTGCTCTTCCTCCTCCTCTTCAAGTACCTGGCCAAGAAGACCGGCAACCCCGGGCTCGAAGCAGTCGCGGCGGCCTCCTGATGCGCACCGCTGAGCTACAAGACACGTCAGGCCGCCCCACCCGGTTCTCAGGCGAGCTGCGCGAGGCGTGGCGAGCCGCCGGCCAGGGAGATGCTTCGCTCGATTCGGGCGGTGCCCAACTGGTCGAGATGGGCATTCGCCCCCTCGGCGGTGGCGCCACCGGAATGGACGGGGCCGCCTTTATGCACAACCTGCCCCCCGAGGGCAGCTACGTCATGAACTCGGACCTCTTCGGCAGCCAGACCGAGCGAAACGACGTGCCCCAGGGAGTCACCGCATTCCCCGGCCTCGGCGGCGCGCCCTTCGATACCCGCATCTCGAACGTCGGCGTCTACGCGGGCCTTCGGATCATCTTCGAAGGCACCCTCAAATCGGTGAAAGGCACCGGCACCGTCACCCCTACCTACCAGTGGCCACACAACGTCCTGAAGCGCTTCACGCTTTCGGCCAACGGTCAGACCTCTCTGCTCTCCTGCGAAGGTCTCGACCTGCGGGCGCGCAACCAGCGCATCTACCGCAACCCGCGCGACCCGATCACCAAAGCCGTCTCAACGGACGGCACCTACGGCGACCCGACCTCGGAAGTTCTGGCCGATGGTGAATATGCGGTCTACCTGGTCTGGGACGTGCCGATCGTGCACGACTGGTACACGCTGACCGGGGCGCTCTTCGCGCAGTCCGATCAGATCTACCTGGGCTGGCGCTTCACCCCGCCGGCGGTTGCCGACCTCTTCACCATGACCGGCACCGCCGCCGTGACCCTGACGGGCTCGATCAAGTCAACGGCAACGTTCTTCGACGTGCCCTACGCCAACTCGGACCACGGCCGCAAGGTCCTGATCCCCGACCTGCAATGGCTGCATGGCTTCGTCGGGACTGATCTCCCCTTCGCCAACACCGGCGACGTGAAAACTCCGTTCATTCGGACCTCGGGCGAGCTCATCGCCTACTACTCCTACCTCGACAACGGGGGCGCGGCGACGATCGACCCGGCGGCGCTTTCGGAAATCCGCTTCGAGTACGGCGGCAACCGAAAACCGCGAGTCCACAACCCGCCGCAGACGCTCCTCTACAAGAACGTGCAGGACTACAACGGGCGCATCCTGCCCAAGGCCGGCTACTTCGTCTTCGACTTCGAGTCAGACAACCCGAGCCGCGACCTGGTCTTCCCCAAGGGAGTGACCGAGCTCCAGGCGGTGCCGGTGGTGCCGGTCGGGACCACGATCAACCCCAACGCGCACGTTCACTTTGTCGAGGAGGCGCTCTTCGCGGGGCGCTAGACGATGCCGACCGGAAGAGAGACCAGCGAAGGCGGCGGCGTCCTTTCCTCGGCAGACGTGCGGGGCGCCGGAACCACGGAGTGGGCCAGCCTTGTCGGGATTGGCCCCGATCACCCCCTCGTCTCGGGCGAGGGGACCGGGCCGTACCTAATCAACGGCAACTACAACCGGATCGTGACGACGCCGGCGGGCCAGTCGGGCTCAGCCAGCGAGGGGGGCCTGGCGGCCGTCCCCGATGGCATGGGCCGCGACGGGCTCAAACATCTCGACAGTTGGCGTGACCTGTTCAACTTCAAGGGCTCACCGATGCCGTGGCTGCTCCTGGTCGCGCTCGCCGTGCTCTTCTTCGCCCACGCATCAATACAGGCGCGCGCCGGCGCCTTCGGTAAAAACGCCGCCGCTGGCGCCGCCTTCGGGTAGGGCCCCGGTGGAGGAGTTCGCCCGACTCCTGGTGGGCCTGATCGCCCTGGCGATCCTGATTTCCTTCATGCGTAGGGGGCCCGAGGGCGTCCGCGAATGGGCTCGGGCGAAGTTCCTCGGTCACCCGCCCGCGAGGATGGCGCCCGCGTGATCGCCACGGGCCTCATCCTGGTCCTGGCCGGACTTTTCCTCGTGCTGCGAACCGTGGTCAAGGACTCGCGGGGGAGCACTCTGGTTGATCGCATCAGCAACGCCGGCGGCGCGGCATGAGCGCGACCGTAGTTGACCAAGCGGAGAACGTTGGCGGCCTCGTCAGCGCCGCGCGGATGCGCGAGAAATTCATGCGCCAGCGCGCCAACTCGACCGACGACGAGAAGATCGGGGCCCTCGGCGACGCGATCGGCACTCTTGAGCTTCGCTTCCCCGAGATCGAGGACCTGCCCGCCGGCGGCGCCGAGAAATTCGCCCGCGAGCGCGGCCACGGGACCGGAGCTCGCAGCCCGTCACACGAAGGGCGCCGGCGCCACCAACCCGCGAAGCAGCCCGACGCCGAGCCCCTTCAGAAAGCTGCCCGCGAGACCGAGCGCAAGCTCGGCAAACAGGGCAAGCGTCCGGCGGGCGGTGGAAACGCCGCCCGCCGGCGCTCTTCCCCTTCCGCCGGCGGCGGCCCCCGACGCTCGGCCGATCGTCTATTCGGCGGCCTTGCCGCTGGCTCTCGTCGTCGCTACCGAGAGACCGGCATCCCCCAGGCGACGTCGAGCGCCACCCAAATCGGCATGTCGGCCCTCGGCGCCACGGTGGGCCTCTCCGCCGCCTATCTCCTCTTGACCTCCGCCGAGACGCGCGGCGCCGGCGGCCATGCCCTGCCCGAACTGCTCCAGACGATCACCGCCGGTATTCGGCGCTTTATCGCTCCCCAGGACTTCTTTGGTGCTGCCCCCGTGGGCGGCGTCGTCGCCGGCGCCGCGCCCGTGCGCGAACTGGCGAGCCCCGGCCTCGTCAACAAAGTGATCCGTCACTCGGGCAAATACCCGGGCGAGGCTGGCCGGGGTGGTGGCGGGAAAACGCTTTCAAATCCTGGGGCCGAACTGGTTAACCCGCCTCGCCGGCGCCCCCACAACCACAGAGGAAGATGAGATGAAATACGCAACTAAGGAGCTCGTGGGAATGACCGTGCTTTTGGTCCTGGTCTTCCTCGTGCTTACCCATTTCACGGGCTTCACTCGTGACGTTGGCGCGCTGGGCTCCAACTACGCCAGCGTCATCAAGACTTTCCAGGGACGGGGCTAAGCCCTTGCTTCCCGCCCACGTCCGCTTTCCAAGTCGAGGCACGGCAGCCCGCCGGCCCGACCTCAGCGGCGCGATGATCGCGCCGCCGGCGCCCTCGGCGCCGATCGGCGCCTACGCCGACGCGGGCTCGCCCCCACACGATCCGGTGAGCGCGATCATCGGTCAGCTTCGAACCTCGATGCTCGACGTGGGAACGGCGGTGCGCCTCGGCTGGCGTGGGCGGGAAGTCTTCTACGGGACCGAGCTCGATCCCCCGCAGCGATTCGTCGCCCCCTCTCAATCCAACTCCCCCGACAACCTCCGCGCCGGCGTCGCGCAGTCCGGCGTCGCCCGGAAAAGCCTCGGCAAGGACAAGAACGTCGGGCGCCCCCCGAGGCAGTCACCGGGAGCGATGATCTAGATGGCCGAAGGAACGCCGCCGGTGCCCGGGCCCGGCAAAGGTAAAGGCGGGCTCTTCAAGAGCCTCTCACCCAAACAGAAACGCTATGCAGCCGTGATCGGCGTCGGCGCCCTGGTCGCGCTCCTCTACATGCTCAGCCGCCGGCGAGCGGGTGGCGAAGGGGAAGGCCAGACGCCGAGCTCACCGACCGGCCTAAACACTGAAGGGGTGCCCCCGGGGCCCCCGGCGGGATCGGGCGGCGCGACCGACCCCAGCGCCTTCCTGGGCCAGCAGTCCGAAGCCTTCGGGGAGCAGTTTGGACAGCTCGGCGCCGCCGTCAGCGGCCTGAGTGAATCCGAGATGGAAGCAAGGGAAGCCGCCGGCGAAGAGCTGCAAACCGATGAAAGCGGTGACGAAGCCGCGCGCCTCGGCGAAGAACGCACCGCCGCTGCGCTCGGCAAACAGGACCGGACCCTCAACGCGATCAAGAAGAAGCTGAAGGGCGGTGGGCCCGGCAAGGGACACCGCGCCTCGGGCGGCAAGCAGACCGGCCCCCCGGCCCGTAACCAGAAAGGCGGCAGCGCCCACGGCACCGCGACCGGCAACCGCGGCGGTGGCGGCGGTGGCGGCAAATCCCCGCTTGGCGGCCACGGCGCCGGCCCGCGCGGTGGTGGTGGCGGTGGCAAAAAAGGTGGCGGTGGTGGCGGTGGTGGTGGCGGTGGCAAAAAAGGTGGCGGTGGTGGCGGCCGGCCGGCCCCTCCGCCCCCCCGTGGTGGCGGCGGCGGTGGCGGTGGCGGCGGTGGCGGCGGCAAAAAAGGCAAAAAAGGCAAATGAACTTGATCCCCAACAAAACCCCATAACGAGGAGACAGCGAGAACATGGAAGAGCTCACCCCCGGCGCGCAGACTGCCGCCGCACCCCCAGCCCCGGCCCCGGTCGCGGCAACCCCACAGCCGGCAATCCCGGCCCCCCCAGCACCCCCGGCTGCGCAGCCCCTGCAGGCTGCCCCGGCACCCGCGCCGGCGGCGCCCGTGGCCGCCCAGGCCCCGGCGCCCGAACCGATCGTTCCCCCGGCGACCCCCCAGCAGCCCACGGTCACGATGCCCGTTGGCGGCGCCGGCGTCACGATGGCCCCGGCGGCGCAGGCGGAGCTCGACCCCAGCTGGCCGATCGCCGGCTACACGGGCCCGCAGCCCTGGCAGGTCCAGAACCCGCCAGCGCTCAGCCACAACCGGGGGTTCGTCGTCTCCGGGACCGCCGGCGACCTGGTCGAGGAGCTCGCGGCCGCGCTCGCCCGCCTCGGCTACGAGACCGCAATCTCTCGCGGTGAAAACCCGCAGGCGATCTTCGCCGAGAGCGAGCGCGCCGCCGTGATTCGGTTCCAGACCGACTTCGGGATCAAGGAGGACCCGGCGGTTCTCGCCGTCACCACCCCCGACACGGTTGGCCCCTGGACCTGGGAGGCGCTCTTCCGTCTCCTGCGGCGGGTCGCGGGCTAAGTCATGGACGGGTCAGTCGGGCCACAGTTCGGGCAGGCGGGGGTTCCCTGGTGGGGCCTTCCTAGCTCGAACGGGGAGGGGCCGGTGGCGGCGCCGCCGGTCTCACACTTCCCTCTGCCCGGCTGGCCCGCCCAGCCGACCGTCGAATACCTGACGAAACTCATCGCGCTCGGGCTGCTGCTCCTGGCGGTGCCCTACCTGCTCGGCCGGCTACTGCTCAGCCCGGTAGAGCTCGTGGCCGAAATCGGCGCCGCTCGCGCGATGCCCGGAGCAACGGTCTAGGGGGCCCGTGCGTGGCCGCGATCCCACCCGCCTACCAGCGCGCCTTCGAAAGGTGGGGCTACATCGCGGACGGCGAGGCGCACAAGTACGGGCTGCCCAACGGCGCGACCCTGCTCGCCAAGATCGCCTACGTCGAGACGCGCTTTTCGCCCAATCTCAAAATCACGAGCAGCGCCGGCGCCCAGGGCCCGATGCAATTCGAGCCGACCACCCGCAAAGAATTCTTGAAGAGCTACGGGGTCGATGCCTTCGCCAGCGTCGATCAGGCCGTCCATGCGAGCGCGATTTTTATGAAGACGCTCGGGCTCGACCACTACAACGCGGGAAGCTCGACCTATGTTCACGAAGTGCTGAGCGCCCCGGTTCCAACCCTGGGCAGCACGGGCCCGACCCGCACCCCGAGCGCGAGCTCGAGCAAGTCCTCGCCGGCGACGCCGGCGCCCGCGAGCCCAGGCGCCGGCGGCCTCAATGGCGCGATGCGCTTCCTGCTGACGGCCGCACTGGTCGGCGGCGGCTCAATGCTCGCCGCCTTCGGTCTGACCCTCATGGCGGGCGCGAGGGGCTCGACGTGAGCTACGTCTACCCGCTGCCCAAAACCGCGACCACCGGCCGCGTCGATCAGGGGCAGGACTTCGGCGGCACCGGCGCAATCCTCGCGGTCGGGAACTCGCGCGTCCTGAAGACCGGCGCCCCCGGTTGGCCTGGCGGCGCCGGCGTCCTCTACCAGCTGCTCGACGGCCCCCGTCGCGGCCAGTCGATCTTCGTCTACGAGGGAATCAGCCCGACCGTGCGTCCCGGCCAGATCCTCAAGGCCGGCCAGGTGATCGGCCACCTGATCCCCGGTAGCTCGACCGGAATCGAGATGGGCTTCGCCGACTCGAACGGGGTGCCGATCTCCCACTCCGAATACACCGAGGGGAAGGAAACCAAGGGCGGCAAGGAGATGCAGGCGTTCCTCTCATCTCTCAAGAGCGGCGGCAGCGCCGCCCTGGCCGGCGTTAAAGGAACCGTCGATGAAGCCTTCGAACTGGCGACCGGCGGGGTCGGGGGTGCCCTGGTCGGCCTGGGCGGCGATGCCGGCAAGGTCGTCGCCGGTGCGACCGAAGGTGCCGCCGGAGCCCTCGCGGATGAAGTGATCGCCAAGCTGGCCGAAAAGCTCGGGATCAACGCGAACGCGATCCTCTTGAACGTCGGCCTGGTCGGCGGCGGCGCCTTCCTCATCTACTACGGCGCGGCCCTCATGGTCGGCGCAAAGTCCCCAGTCGCCGGGCCAGTTCGCGCCGGCGCCCAACTGCTAGCGGAGGCTCCAAAGTGACCCCTTCAGCGCCCTGGGGCGGCCTCGTGCCGCCCATTGAGTCCCAGACCCCCTCTACCCCCCTTGCGCCCGGCGCCGGCGGGGAGGGGCCGCCCAGGCATCCCGTGCCGATCGCCCCGGCAGACGCCGCGCTCAGCGAGGCGAGCCAGATCCGGCACGACCTGGATTTACTGCTTCAGTGGGAGCGTGACCGGCAGACGCCGCCGGTGATTCGCCCCATCACCTTCAACGGCGCGAGCTCGCCGCCGATCTACGAACACCGCGACACCTTCGGCGGTACGAGCCTCAGCGTGGCGATCGTCAACCCGAGCCTCGTGCAGGTCTTCCTTGGACTCGCAAGCCAAAAGGCCGGGCCCGGCCAGCATGCCTTCGTGGTGCCGGCCAAATCGCTCATGGTCGTCCCGGTCTCAGTGGGAGACCTTCGCCTCGGCGTCGATCCGACCGAACTGCTCGCAACTGAAGCCTTCATCTTCCTGATGCGCTTTCAGACGGTTCAATCCCTCTTCCTGGCGAAGATGTGACCGCCTCGGCCCTCAACAACGCCGAAGCTCCCGACACCTACACCGACGCCAGCACGGTTAGTTGCCCGGGCACCGTGCGCGTCCGTCTCCAGGTCAACAACGCCGCGATCTACTGGCAGCGGGGGGAATCGGCACCGGGTGGCGGCGGCGTCCTCTGGAAGACCGAGGAGCTCCTCTTGCCCTGCCTCGATTCACTCGAAGAGCGCTGCGACGCGATCCGCATCCGCGCGGCGGTTCCCCTGGCCAGTATCCCCGCCGGCAAAGCCCAGGCTCGGGTAACGATCGCCACCCGCACCGAATGGGAACTCCCCGAATGAGCGACGCGCTCGCAGCGACCTTCATCACCGTTGACGGCGCCGGCAACATCGGCGCCAACTTCAGCGGCACGATTGAAGCTGGCGGCGTGTTCACTGGGACCGTCCTGGCCGGCACCATCGAGACCGGGCTGACCGGCGCTCGCGTGGTGATCGACAAAGAAGGGCTGCGCGCCTACAACGCCGCCGAAGCCCAAGTTCTCACCTTCAGCATCGCCACCGGCAACCTCTCGCTGCGCGGTGAAATCCAAGCCGGCTCAACCGTGCCGGCGACCACGATCACCGGGCAGTTGACGAATGCCCAACTCAAAGAAATCGAAGCGGCGAAGATCACCGGGCAGATCACCGAAACACAGGTCGGCAAAGAAGCGATCACCACCCCAAAGCTCGCCGCCGGCGCGATCATCGCCGAAAAGATCGCCACCGGCGCGATCGTCACCGAAAAGCTCGCCGCCGGCGCGGTGACTGCCGCCAAGATCAACGTCACCGAACTCTCTGCGATCACCGCCAACCTGGGGACCGTCACCGCCGGCACCCTCAAAGCCGTAACGATCGAAGGCGGGACAGGAACCTTCACCGGCCTGCTGACCTCAACCGGCGTCAATTTCGAACAAGACCCGGCCGAAGAATTCCTCACCAAAAACATGTTGCAGTGGTTGACCGAAGGCAAAGTAGGCAAACCCGCCGGTCAGATCACCACCACCATCGTCAACGCGAAAACGATCTCCCAAATTCGCTTGATGGCGAACCGCAGCAAAGAAAAAGAAGGCGGCGGCATCTTCCTCGAAACGACCAACAAAACCGGGGAAGTGGCGACCCTCAACCTCGTCAGCAGCACGTCGGGCATCCTCCAACGCCTCGAAACCCGTCTGAATAAAACGTCCCGCACGATCATCGACTCGGAAGGAAACTCGGCCTTCCTACAACTCGCCAGCGAAGGCAAACTCAGACTTCAGCTGAACCCAGTGATCTACACCTGGAAAGCCGGCGCCGGTGCCAGCGAAGTTCTCGTGACAAAACACACTCTAAATGCTCTCCCGCAATTCGCCTATGCGGTGGGCCTGTTTGGCGCCGGCGGCGCCGTTCACGCACTGAGGATTACCGAACGCACCACAACCGAAATAAAGACACAAATCAACCGCAACGAAGCCGTAGCTGCGGAAACAAAACTCGAATTCCTAATGGCGATCATCGGATAAAAGAAGGAGATTTCCTTGCCCCAGGGACGTAAAAGCAGCAGTAGAAAACGCAAAAAAGCCGCGCCGACAGAGGCGGCCCTGAACGGGGCGCTGCTTCGCGTTGACGGGGAGCAGATCGCGGTCGAGGCGCTCGGTCAGACCAAGGCCACCGAGCTCCCCACACTCCTACGCCTGGCGGCGCAGCTCGCAGAGAGCCAACTTGGGGTCAAGGCGGGGGGGTGAACGCATGAAGCCGAAGGGTCACAAGAAGGGCTGCAGGTGCCCGGTCTGTCGCAAGAACCGCAACAAGCGGAAAAGCACCCGGCGTCGCAAGCGCCGCTAGGTAAAGGAGAACCGTCCCGATGAAGAAGAATCAGCTTTCCCCCCGCCTCCGCCGCCTGATCCGTCGCGGCGAGCGCGAGATCACCCGCCTCAAACGCCTCAGGCTCCCCTACAAGCTCGGCGGCGGCCGTTGGTGGAACGGCTTGCGAAGTGGCACAACCGCCAACGGGCCCGGCGATTGCTCCTGGCTCGCCATGCACATCTGCGACGTGCTGGGAATCCACCTGAAGGACCCGGCCGGCAACACAGTGAGCCTCGCCCAGGAGGGAGAGGAGGGGACCAGTCCCTACTTCACCCTGTTCATCAAGAACCCCCCCGGTGAAGTCGAGAACGAGCACATCATTTTGCGGTTCCGCCGGCGCCGGCGACTCTTTGGCCTCCTGCCAAAGTTCAAGTGGGCAGAGTGCGGCGGCTCAGACAACCCGACCGCGAGCGGCGGGCCGGCCTGGTTCCGCCCGACCGAAGAGCGGATCGCTGAATTCCCAATCCACCGCCATTTCCCGGAGCTCGACAGGCTTGCCCGGGACAACTGAAACCACCGTCACGGTGGCCGCCGCCGGCACCGCCGCCGGCGGCCTCGTGGCGTGGGCGCTCGGGCTAGCGCTCGGGCATCCCCTGCCCCCCGAAGCGGTCGGCGGCTTCGGCCTGCTCGGCTGCTTCCTCTTCGGAAGGGTGTTCCCACTCCAATGATCCCCGTCGCAATCTCTACAACGCTGGTCCGAATTGTCATTCCCCTACTCGCAACCGTTGGCGGCGCGATCGGCGCCTTCGTCGGTCTAGTGAAGCTGATGCCCGAACGGGCGAAGCTAATCGTCGGCTACCAACTCGAAGCGATCGAGGACTTGCGCGAGGAAAATGAGCGGCTCGTCTCGATGATCGAGCGACTCGAAGCGCGGGTCCGCCAACTCGAAGACGAACCCGCGCGCTGGCTCTCTTAGTAGGGCTGTTGCCCGATCAAACCCGCCACGGTCGGCTTCATCACGTTAACCCCCGAAAAAACGGCGCCCTGAGAGCCGTTCTAAAGGCTTTCAACGGAGTTCCGCTTGTGATTGGTCGCACCGTTTTCGCCCGTTTTCGCGCCGAGGCGAGCAGCTGCTCCTCCTCGCGCCGGCGGCGCTCCAGTTCCACCAGCCCGGGAGGCTGGCGGAACTGTCCGGGGTGGTAGACCCCGGCTCTCACCGTCGCCTCCCGAAGACTTCGAGAGGCGCGGGCCGGGAGTGAAACTCAGCCCAGGCCAGTTCGGAGGTGTGGTCGATGCCGAGGATCAGCCCGGGGATGTTGCTCAGGTCAACGCATAGTGCCTCGACCAGGCTGCCCCGTTTGCCGATGACCCCGAGCTGCACGCCGGCGCCGGCGAGCGCCGGGCGAATCCGCAGGGTGCGCCCTTCGGTGCCCGCCACCTTGAAGCCCAGCGGTAGACGCCTCACGGGATGATCCTCGCGGCCGGAGCGTCCTCACATAGCTCCGCCAGGGCCTCGGCCGTCATATCGATAGCACCGTCATATAGCCGGGCCGCGAAGTCAGGGGTCAGCTTCCCCCAAGAGTAGAACCACAGGATGAGGAGCCCTCCACCCGTGCAGACCTTCACCATCCCGGCAAAGAGGTTGACGGTCCCTTCCTTGCGCCGACAGAGAAGGTGGACAAGGCGATTGGCCTCTCCTGCTTCAATCATGAAGTTGCCACCACACATCGGCGCCGGCTTCTTGACCCACCCGTGAATCAGTCCGTAGATAAGCGGTCCCCCGCCGATCGTCAGCTCACCGCCGCCGTGCAGCGGAATCGTCCTTCCGTCCATGCGATCATTCCTCCTGACTCGTGACTGCCGGCGCGCGGTTTTGCCCCGCGCGCCGGCGCTTTGCCTTTGGATGCGCCCAGGACCCTCTCCACCCCGGCGGGATAGAGGCGGCCCTGGGCGCGGACTTGCGGCGCCACTCCTTCGACACCTCGTCGAGAAGTGGCGCGTAGTAGGCCGCCGAGACCGGCGCCTCCCTGCGCCGGTTCCAGCGGACCTCCTCGACGTCGGCCTCGACCAGGGCCAGGGCGTACTCCAGGCCCGCCCCGGTCCGACCGGCTCCGAAGTCTGCGTAGCAATCGAGCCGAGCCAGGGCTCGATCGAGAATGGCTGCGAGTGCCCGAGTTGGATACCGGGGCTTTCGGCCTTCAGTGGCGAGCAGCTCGCCGAAGAGCTCAGCGTGGCGCTCGACGAGCGCCGTTCGAGCTGCGACGGACGCCGGGGCCTCGCCGGTGGCGCTCGCGGCGCCGACCCCCTCCCCTCGCTGCTGCTGTTCGGCGCCTCCGGCGCCGGCTGGTCCGGAGCGCGGCGTAGCCGCGCTCGCTCCCCCCGGCCCTCTCGCGCGCGCGACGTGCCTGCGTAGAGAGTTACCCCCCGAAGGGGGGGAACTCCCCTTCAAGGGAGTTGCCACTTCACCCGACGCAAAAAAAATGCGGCGCGCTGTTGAGGCGGCCCTATGAGGGCGCCTGCGGTCGCCTTCTTGGCTCCCCAACGGGCGTCTAGAGGGTCGTCGCGGTGGCTTATGCCCCCTCCGCCCACCCGGGCAGGGGGACCTCGCCACCATTATCGTGCGTTAGTTCTATTTGGCAGGGGGCCACCTCCCTCATAGACTGGCGCCCGATGCGTCTCCCCGTGTATGAGCCGATCACCAAGGGCGTCCTGCTGGCGCTCTTCTCAGTTGCAGTCGCCAGCATCGGCGCCGCGTTCTTCCTCGGCGCGCTTCCGCCGGCCTCACCGGACCTGCTGCAGAATCTTGCCCTGATCGGCGCGATCCTGCTACCGGGTTATGTAGTCGAGGTGATCTGGCTCGTCCCGCGCATGGGCCGCGGCGAAGAACTAGAAGAATGGCTTGGCTTCATCGTGGGCGTCGCGATCGCCGACCTGCTGGCGATTGCCGTCGCCCTGCTCGGCGTCCAGCACCGCCTCGCCGGCCATTCCAACTCACTCGATGACCTTGGCCTCGCCTTCGTCATCGTCTCATTGGTCGTCCTGGCCGGCACGCTGGTGGCGCAGCCGCTGCTCGCCAGCCGCTTCGGCAGCGATTGAAGGATCAGGCCGCCGAGGGTTTGCTGCCGTGATGGTGGCGCTTGGGCTTGATAATTCGGGCACAGCGGCGCTTGCCGTGGATCAGCTTGCGCCGGTAGCCCTTTTTGCACTTGCGTAGCGGCTTCCTCGGCTTCGGCGATGTCCTTTTGCCCGAGCCGGTGGGAACTGTCGTCACGGTGACGCCTTTTTTGGCGCTTTTTTCCAGCCGTGCGTCGATGTTCGGTGCGGTGGCACCTTCGCTGAGCAAGACCTGGTCGGCAAGGGAGAACGATGTCTTTTCGTTGTAGTAGCGCGTCAGATACCGGCCTTCGCCGGCTTCTTCCGGTTCGAAGACCACCTTGTAGGCACCCGGCGCGAGCCGGCCCAGTTCGTACCTGCCACTTGAGTTGGCTTCTTCGCAGTTGGCATACACCCCGAAGAGAGTCTGGGCGCAGACGATTGCCCAGCGCGCCGGTGCACCTTCGGAGTTGGTGATGGTTCCGGTGATGCTCGCCGCCCGCTGCAGGTCCGCATCGATACCGCCCAGCGATTGACCGGTGTTGAGCTGGATCAGGTTCGCTTCTTGCGGGTAAGGCTTATGGTCGTAGTACTGCCTGAGGTAATCGACCGATCCTTCCCAGCTCGAGAATTCAATGCCGTAGAGACCGTTAGGCAATCCCGCAAGCGTGTAGGCGCCGCTCGAGTTGCTGCTCGTGCAGCGACTCAGTTCTTCGCTGACCTGGTAGGCGCATATCTCGGCGCTGTCCACGGGCACGTGCGACTGTGCATCCCTAATGGTACCGCTGAGTTTTGCCCCAGGCTGAAGTTCAGCGTCGATGCCGTTAACTGTTTCGTTGCCGTTGACGAAGACGAATTCCGCTTCTTCTTCTCGCGCCGCGCCGTCATAGAACTGCCGCAGATAATTAAGGCTCGGGATCGCCCAGAATTCCACCACGTAGATGCCTGGCTGCACTGGGTCGATTGCGTAGTTGCCACTGGAGTCCGTTAGGGCACAGCCGCCCGACGTGGACGATTTCGCGGTGTAGGCACACACTTCGATGTTGGTCACCGGATTTTTGCTGACCGCGTCGATCACCGTTCCTTCGATCGTTCCGGTGGCCGCTGAGGCCACTGGCGGGATGATCAAGTAGAGCGCGAGCGCGCAAAGTACTGGCGACAACCTCTTCACACCAACCCCCTCCTCTGCCCGTTTGGACGAGACATCCAGATTGACGGGAGCATATAGG
>Ga0066654_10000019_pt1 | contig 23729 bp, 26 predicted proteins | sample GraSoiAngelo_103_FD_66715 | JGI IMG/M metagenome (GOLD analysis project Ga0066654, IMG submission 66715) | Grasslands soil microbial communities from the Angelo Coastal Reserve, California, USA - 14_0903_05_20cm | ecosystem: Environmental > Terrestrial > Soil > Grasslands | place: USA... | reverse complement strand
GCCGGTTTTCAAGACCGGTGCATTCAACCGCTCTGCCACCCCTCCGGGGAGTAGGCAATAGGGCGATGCTAGACGGGACGGACCACGACTGGGATCGCTCTAGATGATTGTATTGTCTGCAATGCGTCGATTGCTCATACTTGCTTCGGCGATGGTCTTCTTCGACGTCGTCTTCTTCTCGGCCATCGCGCCGCTGCTTCCGGACTACGTCTCCGCTCTGGGCTTGAGCAAGGCGCAGGCGGGGATGCTTTCCGCCGCCTACGCGGCAGGGACCCTCGTCTTCTCCTTGCCAGCGGGTTTGGTGGCGGCCGGCTGGGGACCGCGGCGGACAGTTATTTCCGGACTGTTTTTGCTCGGGACCGCCAGCGTTGCCTTCGGCTTCGCCCACGCGTTCCTGCTCCTCGATGCGGCGCGCTTTGCCCAAGGCGCGGCCGGCGCGCTGATCTGGTCCGGCGCCCTGACCTGGCTGGTCAGCGCCGCGCCGGCGGAGAAGCGCGGATCGATCATCGGCACCGCTTTGGGCACGGCGGTGGCGGGGGCGCTCTTCGGTCCCGCGCTTGGCGCGCTGGCCGCGACAGTGGGGACCGAATGGGTCTTCAGCGGGGTTCTCCTCGTGGCCCTTGGTCTCGCCGCCTTCGCCGCTCGCCTGCCGGAGGCTGAGGCACCTGAACGGCAGGACCTGCACGAGGTCGCGGAGACGATCCTCACCCGGCCGGTCCTGCTCGCAACGGCCTTTGTCGCCATCCCCTCGGTGATGTTCGGCGCGGTCGAGGTCCTGGTGCCGCTGCAGATCGCCGACCTCGGTGGCGGCCACGCGCTAATCGCGGCTGGCTTCATCGCCGGCGCCGCCTTGGAGGCGGTTCTGGCCCCGCTCGCGGGCAGCTACTCCGACCGGGCGGGGCGCCGTGCTCCCTTCATGCTCGGGCTCAGCATCTGCGCGGTCGCGATGGGCGCGGTCGCTATCGGGCAGGCGATGGGCGTGGTGATGGCCGGCTTGATCCTCACCTCCCTCGGTGGTGGCATCTGCTTCACCCCCGCCCTGACCATGCTTTCCGAGGTTGCCGAGTCCAGTCGCCTGCACCAGGGCTTTGCCGCGGGCCTCTCCAATATGGCCTGGGCGGCCGGTCAGGTGATCGGCGGCCTCGCCGGCGGCGCCGCGGCCAGCATTGCCGGCAACGCGGTCCCGAGCCTCGCGATCATTGTTCTTTTGGTGGGCACGGTCTTCTACTCGTTCCACGTACTGGCGCCGCCGGCGGTCCGAGCGGTACAGGGCTGACCGGACTAGGCTCTCCGGGCATGTCATCGCTGCTGTGGTGGGAGGGCCGGTGAGTACCTGGCGCAACTGGGCCGGCGATCAGGTTTGCGTGCCGGTTGAGCGCGTGCGCCCGGCCGATCGCGAGGAGCTGAGCCGGGCGATCGTCGCTGCCGTTGAGGCAGGACGCAAGATCAGCGTGCCGGGCAGCGGCCACTCGTTCACCGAGACGGCGATGACCGACGGGACAATGATCGACGTGGGCGCGCTCAGCGGCGTGCTCGAGGCTGATCGTTCCTCGCGCCTGGTCAAGGTGGGAGCCGGCACGGTGCTCGCCGACCTCAACGAGCGGCTGCACGCGCTCGGATTGGCGATGGAGAACCTCGGCGACATCGATCGCCAGACCGTTGCCGGCGCGATCTCGACCGGCACTCACGGCACCGGCGCCAAGCTGCGCAATATCTCCTCACAGGTGGTGGCGATGGAGCTGGTCCTCGCCGACGGCTCGGTTCGCGAGGTGACCGCCGAGGGCGATCCCGAGCTGCTGCGCGCGGCGCGCGTGAGCATCGGGGTTTTGGGGGCGATCAGCTCAGTGACCCTGCGCTGCGTCCCGGCCTTCACCCTGCATCGAGTCGACAGTCCCGCTCCGCGCGAGGAGATCTTCGAGAGCTTCCGGGAGCGCGCCAACGCGCACGAGCATTTTGAGCTCTTCACCTTCCCCTACGCTGACTCGGCGCTCGTCCTGGAACGCAACCGCAGCGAGGGACCACCGCGCCCGCGCAGCCGGGCTGCCACCTTCCTCAACGACGTCGTGCTCGAGAACTGGGCGCTGGAGGCGGTGTCGGCCGCCGGCAAGGCGATGCCGCGGGCGATTCCCTCGCTCTCGCGCTTCGCTGCCTGGCTCGCCTCGGGCAGCACGTCAACCGATCGCAGCGACCGGGTCTTCGCCAACGAGCGCCGCGTGCGCTTCACCGAGATGGAGTACGGGGTGCCGCGGGAGCACGGGCCCGAGGCGGCGCGACGGGTGATCGAGTGGATCCGCTCCAATCGCTACCCGGTCTTCTTCCCGATCGAGATGCGGGTGACGGCCGGCGACGACGCGCTGCTCAGCCCCTCGCACGAGCGTGACACCGCCTACATCGCCGTGCACCAGTACCGCGGCATGGAGTGGCGCCCTTACTTCGAAGCGGTCGAGGCGATCATGAACGAGTACGGCGGCCGTCCCCACTGGGGCAAGCGCCATTTCCAAACGGCGGCGACGCTGGCCGAACGCTATCCGCGCTGGGCCGACTTCCAAGCCGCGCGCGAGCAGCTCGACCCCGGCCACGCTTTTACCAACGAGTACGCCGAGCGCGTCCTCGGTCCCTAGAGGAAGGTCTTGGCCTCGCCGCGATAGGTGGGGACGACATCGACGATCTCCTCGCCTTCGACCAGGTGGAGGACGTCGAAGCGCTCGCAGAGCTCGCCGGCCTTGGCGTGGCGCATGTAGACGCGGTCGCCGACCTGCAGGCTTGCCGCCGGCGCACCGCTGAGCGGGGTCTGGACCTCGCCCGCGCCCTCCTCGGGGTCAAGCTCGAGCCCGGCCGGCAGCCATGGAGAGGGGACGCGCGAGGCATCGCCGCTGCCGGAGGCGAGGTAGCCGCCGCCGAGCGCGGTGGCGACGGCGGCGCTGGGCTTGCGCACGATCGGCAGGGCGTAGCCGGCCGCCGGAGTGAGGCTGAAGCGGCTGTAAGTGTCGAAAAGGGTGGGGGCGTAGAAGCCCGAGCCGGCGGCGATCTCGGTGATCGCGTCCTCGGCGCCGGTCAGCTCGAGGCTGCCGGTGCCGCCACCGTTGACGATCGGCAGCTCGGCGAACTCGCGGATCGCGGCGACCACGGCGGCCCGGCGCTCGGCCAGCTCAGCGGCGGAGCGGCGCTGCATCGAGCGGATCGCCGCGCCGCGCAGCCGCCGGCCCGGCGGCCGATCGCCGACCCCGGCGATCTGGCCCTCATAGGCCATCAGGGCGGCCAGCTCCAACTGCGGCCGTCGCTCGACCTCACGCGCCAGCGCCACCGCCTGCTCGACCGTGTGGATCGGCGAGCGCTTTGGCCCGACCTTGATCCGCCCGCCCGCCGCCCACCAGCCGGCGTCGAGCTCGATGCAGACGCGCACCGGTGAGGCGGCGGCGCCAAGCACCGAATCGATCGCGTCAAGGTGCTCGACGCAGTCGACCATCACGATCGGCGCGCCGCCCGGATTGGCGACCGAGCGCAGCGCCAGTTCCTCCAGTGCCCCGGAGTCGGCGGTTGGGTAGGCGAGCAGCAGGTTCTCGAAGCCCTCCCCGGCCAGCCACAGCGTCTCCGGCAGGGTGAAAGTCATCAGGCCGGTGTAGCGCTCGCTGCGGGCGAGGATCCGCTCGATCAGCGCCCGGCAGCGCAGCGACTTGCTCGCTACTCGGATCGGCTTCGTGCCCGCGCGGCTGAGCATCGCGTCGCTGTTGGACCACATCGCGTCGAGGTCGACGAAGGCAAACGGCGCCTCGACCTCGGCGAAGATCGCTTCGAATTGGGAGTGCGAGCGGGCGGACATGCTGACGAGACTAACCGCGCCGTATCCCGTGAGTTCCTACAATCGGGCCGAATGCCCGGAGAGGTGGCCGAGTGGCTGAAGGCACTCGCCTGCTAAGCGAGTAGGGGGCGCAAGCTCTCTCGAGGGTTCGAATCCCTCCCTCTCCGCTCCCGTGGCGGTCAGCGTGCCGGCCCTCACGGGTAGGCGCTCCCGTCTCCAAGCACATCGGGGACGGGGCATGGCCCCTTTCTATGGGGACTATCAGGCCTCATGGATGCTTGCGTCATCCATGGTCGTACGTGGGTCCGAGGGCAGCACCCCGACCCACGCCGACGCCCCGTCCCCAACTGCAACTTATATCTGCTCGGCGGCGGAACCGCTTGGAGGAACTGGTTTTTTCCGAAGCCCGCTGCGCAAAGGCTGCTATTTGCAGGAATTTAACTGGGCAAAAACGCTTAGTGCAGCGGACTGAATTTCCTGCTCATTTCGTACGGGAACGCAGGATGACCCGCCCACCGCGCGAGGGGATCATCGTCACGTTGCGGTGCAGGGCGCGCTCAGGCTCGGGCTCGGCGGCCTCGAGGTCGAGGCGTCGCGCCGTCGCCTCGAGCACGACGCGCATCTCGGCCATCGCCAGGGCGGCGCCGAGGCAGCGGCGGATGCCGCCGCCGAAGGGGATCCACTCATAGGTGCCCGGTTTTCGGCCGAGCCAGCGCTCGGGGCGGAACTCGAACGGTTCGGGATAGAGGTCCTCGCGGTGGTGGACGAGCAGGATGCTCATCCCGATCGGCGTATCGGCGGAGACGCCGTAGGGGCCGAGCTGCCAGGGCACCGTCACCCGGCGGCCGATGAAGGGCACGACCGGGCGTGAGCGCATGCTCTCGATGATCGTCGCCTCGACCTGCTCCTCGGCGTTGCCGCCATTGCGGGTTGCCTCGCGCAGGGCCTCGTGGGCGCCGGGATTGCGGACGAGGCGCTCCCAGGTCCAGGAAAGGGTATTGGCGGTGGTCTCGTGGCCGGCGAGGACGAGGGTGAGCAGCTCATCGCGAACTTCTTTGTCGTCCATCGCCTCGCCGTCCTCGGTGCGCGCCTGCAGCAGCAGCGAGAGGATGTCGCGGCGCTCCTCCAGGTGCGGGTCGGCGCGGCGGGCCTTAATCACGGCATAGGTCGGCCGGTCGAGGAGGGCAACGCCGAGCTTGATCACCCCGGACGCGTCTTCGCGGCCGATGCTGAGCAGTTCTCCGGCCTGGCCTACCGGCGAGGTGGACGCGTTGACCAAGCGCTTGACCGTGACTCGCATCCGGTCCTCGGGGGTGCCGCGCTCGGGCTTGCCCTCGATGCCGAAGATCCCGCCCATGATCACGTCGAGGGTGATCGCCTGCATGCGCGGCGCCAGCGCGAATGACTGGTTCAACGGCCAGCGGTCGAGCTCCCGTTCGGTCGCGGCGACGATCATCTCCGTGTAGCGCTCGATCGCCTCGCCGTGGAAGGACGGCAGCAGCAGCTTGCGCTGGCGCATATGGCGCGCGCCGAGCGAGGTGAGGACCGAGCCGGTGCCGAGGATCGGCCGTAGTGGCGACTCGCCGGTCAGCGAGGGCGCCAGCTCCGGCTTGGCGGTGAAGAGCGAGCGAACGTGGTCGGGGTGGCTGGTTACCACCGGGCCGCCGGGGAGGGCGGTGCGCATGCGGAAGGTCTCGCCGAGGCGGCGCCGGGCGCCGAAGACGTACTCGATCTGGCGCATGCTGAAGCGCAGCATCTGCGCCGAGCGCGGCAGCGGCACGATCGGGGGCTTGCCGAGCTTCTCCATCTCGGCCGGCTCGATCGGTCCGGCCGGGGAAGGGGGCGCCTCGCCGACGAGGTCCGGGAAGGCCGGCTCGTTGGCGCCGGCGGGACGCTCGGCGACAGTGCTCACCGCTCCATTGTCACAGAGATCGATGCAAAGGTCGCGTTCTCACAGGGTGCGATTCGTCACTCTCTACAGTCATAAGAGTGCATCACGGAAGACGCACGAAGATCATCGCGACGGTAGGGCCGGCCAGCTGGGAGCCGGACACGCTGGTGCGCCTGATCGAGGCCGGCGCCGACGTCTTCCGGCTCAACTTCTCCCACGCCGACCGCGACCGGCATGCCCGCACGGTCGAGGCGATCCGCGACGCGGCTGAGCGGGTCGGCGAAGAGGTCGCCGTGCTCGGCGACCTGCCTGGCCCGAAGCTGCGGATCGGCGAGCTGCGCAACGACGTGGCCGAGCTCGAGACCGGCATGCACGTGAAGCTGACGCCGCAGGAGGTCGAGGGCGACAGGGAGACGATCCCGGTCACCTGGCCGGGGGTGACCTCGCTCGCCCAGGACGAGCCCGTCTACCTCGCCGACGGCTCGATCCGCCTGCGCGTGCGTGGTCCCGAAGACGGCGGCATCGATTGCGAGGTTGAGGTCGGTGGCACCCTCTCCTCGCACAAGGGGATGAACGTGCCGGGGATCGAGACTCCGGCCGCGACCAGGGTGGATCTGGGCTGGGTCGAGTTTGCGGTCGAACAGGGGATCGACCTGCTGGCTGTTTCCTTCGTCTCGGCCGCGGCCGACCTCGAGCCGGTCTACGAGCGCCTGCGCGGGCTCGACTCCGACATTCCGCTGATCGCCAAGATCGAGAAGCAGCAGGCGGCCGAGAATGCCGAGGAGATCGTCGCGGCGGCGACCGGGGGAGTGATGGTGGCGCGCGGGGACCTCGGGATCGAGCTGCCGCTCGCGCATGTGCCGGTCGTGCAGAAGAGACTGATCCGCGGCGCCGGGCGCCGCTCCAAGCCGGCGATCACGGCCACCCAGATGCTGGCCTCGATGGTGATCGCGCGCCGGCCGACCCGGGCCGAGGTGACCGATGTCGCCAACGCGATCTACGACGGCACCGACGCGGTGATGCTCTCCGAGGAGACCGCTGTCGGCCAGCACCCGGTCGAGGCGGTGCGGGTGATGGACCAGATCGCCCGCGCGACCGAGCCCGACCTCCCTTATGGCGAGTGGCTCTTCGGCCGCACCGACCAGGCCACCCAGGACGTCGCCGACTCGGTCGCCCAGGGCGCGGTCGGGGCGGTGTACCGGCTCGGCTTGGCGGCGCTGGTGGTGCCGACGACGAGCGGCCGCACGGCGCGACTCGTCTCCGCCCACCGTCCCAACGTCCCCGTGCTCGCCGTCTCGCCGCGGATCGAGACTGTGCGCCGGCTGAAGCTGCTCTTCGGCGTCACCGCCGTGCTCAACGAGCACGAGAGCGACGTGCGCGGCCTGCTTCAAGACTGCGCCGTGCTGGCGGCCAAGCACGGCATCGCTGCCTCGGGCGACCTGATCGCGATCACCGCCGGGCTGCCCGAGCAGGAGCTGGGGACGAACCTCTTCGAGGTCCACCGCGTGCCATGATCCCGGCGCGATGAGCGCGGCGCCGGGCCCAATTCGAGTAGAGCGTGACGACGCCGGCCTGGCGGTGATGACGCTCGACAGCCCGCCGCTGAACCTCTTCGACCGGGCGATGTTCGAGGGCCTGCAGGCGGGCATCGCCGATGTCGAGGGGGACCTGCCGCGGGCGCTGCTGATTCGCGCCGAGGGTCGCGCGGTCTCCGGCGGCGTCAACGTCGCCGAGTTCGATGGGCTGACACCAGAACGGGCGAGCGCGCTCTGGGATGAACTGATCGGCGCGGTCGAGCGGGTGGAAGCGTTGCCGCTCCCGGTGGTTTTTGCTGCCCACGCTCTGACCCTGACGGCCGCCTTCGAGCTGGCTTTGGGCTGTGACCTAATTCTCGCCGCGCGCTCGGCGCAGTTCGGGTTGGTCGAGAAAGTGGTCGGGTTGACGCCCTCAATGGGTGGGACGCAACGGCTCGCCGAGCGGGCGGGCAGTGGCCGGGCCCGCGAGTTCGTGATGACCGGCGAGCTCTTCGGCGCCGAGCAGCTGAAGGGCTGGGGCGTCGTCAACCGGGTCTATGAGGACGAGGGCTTCGACGAGAAGGCGCGCGCTTTCGCCGCTGAGCTGGCGGCCGGCCCGACTAAGGCGCACGCGATGACGAAGCTGGTCCTGCGCCGCTTCCGCGAGGGCGGCATCCCCGCCGCCGACGAGGCGATCCGCACCGAGGCCGGCGAGCTCTTCGCCAGCGAGGACCTGCAGCGCGCGGTCAAAACCTTCCTAGAGCATGGCGGCCCGGGGCACGCGACCTTCGAGGGTCGCTGAGCTTTCCGGTGCGCCTTATGCACCCTGTGCGGGCATAAAGCGCACCGCAACGGGATAGGGTTGCGCCGATGACTGACTTCGACGCGATCGCCCAGGGAATGACCCAGGCCGTGCCGTTTGCGGGTTTTCTTGGCGTGGAGGTCACCAGCATCTCGGCTGGCGAGGCCGTGGCGGTGCTGCCCGAGCGCCCCGAGCTGAAGAACCACGTTGGCTCCCAGCACGCCGGTGCCCTCTTCACCGCCGCCGAGACGGCATCGGGCGCGGCCTTCGTCGGCGCTTTCGCCGAGCGCATGGGCGACGTCACCCCGCTCGCCCGCAATGCCGAGATCTCCTACGAAAAGATCGCCAAAGGCCCGATCGAGGCCAAGGCCAGGCTGGGGGTCCCCGCCGGGGAGGCACTGGCCACCCTCGACGCCGACGGCAAGGTCGTCTTCCCCTGCCAGATCGAGCTGACCGACGCCGATGGCCAGCGCGTAGCCACCGCCACGGTCCAGTGGCACGTGCGGCTGAACAAGCCCAGCGAGCCCCAAGCCGCCTAGCCACCGCCCCGAATCCCTAGAATCGCCCCCCGGGCCACCCCAGCCCAATCCCGCGCCAGTAGCTCAGTTGGATAGAGCGTCGGTCTACGAAACCGAAGGTCACAGGTTCGAATCCTGTCTGGCGCGTCGACGAGCCCTAGGCGCCGTACAAAAATCGCCTCGGGCTCAGCCGACAGAGAGGCAGACGACGGTGGCGTCGTCGCTCAGGTTTTGGCCTGAGGCGGCGAGGACCGCATCGTGAACGGCGCGGACGGTGGCTGCCGCCGACACGCGCCTGGACCGGAGAGCCGCATCCACTACCTCTGCCCTGTTCAAAACCGCATGGCCGTCGCCGATCCCGATTGCTCCGTCAGAGACCAGCAGCAGGCGGTCGCCGGCATATAGATGACTCGTCCATTCCCCGGGCTTTGGCGTCGAGCGGCCACCCAGGCCATAGGTTGGCGCAAAGGACGGTAACTCTGATTCGCCGTCCTCGCGCAGGATCACCGGGTCGACGTGGCCGCAGTTGGCCAGGGCCAGATCGCCGCTGCTCGGGTCCCAGCGGGCGATGATCGCGGCCATCTCAGCGCGCGGGCCTGGCATCTCGCGCAGGGTCTTGTGCATGACCAGCAGGGCCTGGCTGATCGAGGCTCCACTCCGTCTGCTCGCCCGCAGGGCGCCGAGGGCGACGGCGCTGCTGGCGGCGGAACGGGTGCTGCCGCCCAAGCCATCGGCCAGAGTCACCCAGATCCCCTCGGCGTTCTCGACCAGGTCGAACCAATCGCCGGCCACCTCGTAGGCCGGCAGCACGTTGCCGGCAACTTCGGCGCCGGTGACGCGGGCGATCCGGGGCGGCAGCAGGCTCTGCTGAATCTCCGCCGCGGCCTGCGGCTGCCTGCGACGCTGGGCGCTGGCGAAGACATCGGTATAGCGGTCGGCGAGGGTGACCGCGGCGGCCGCTTGGCGGGCCATCTCGGTCAGAGGCTGCCGCGGTCGCCCGAAGGTCACGAAGACGCCGATTGCCCGGCCGCGCAACCAGAGCGCGAACAGCTCGACCCCGCGGAGCTTGGCAAGGCTTTGGCGCAGCGCTGCGATGCCGTCGGCATCGAGCTCGGGGCCGACCGCGTACGGCGCTCGCAGCTTTGCGCCCAGGCGATCGGGACCGGCCATGTGGAGGAGGTGGCTGCCGTCGATGTCGAGCACATATAGAGCGACCGGCACCTGCGCGACGCGTTGGGCCTCAGCGACGAGCTGCTCGGGGAGGAGGGCGGGGGGGACCACGTCGAAGACGTGGATCGCGTCCAGGGCGAGCGGGCGCTGGCGGCCAAGTCGACCTGGGGGGAGCGGGTCCCGAGGCCGCTGCAGCGAGCCGTCCTGGGGCCGCGACTCGAGCTTGTCGATCAGCTGCTCGCGATTCGCAAAGCGCCGGTAGAGGGTGGAGCGCGAGACTCCCGCGGCCGCGGCGATGTCGGAGAGGCTGGCTGACGGAGACTGCTCGAGCAGCCGCTTGGCGGCTTCGAGGATGCGCGCGTCGTTGCGGAGCGCGTCGGCCCGCCGCCCATCGTTTCCAACGTCTGGCTCGCCAGCCATGACCTCTCCTATCTGAAACAGAGTGTCCCACGGAGTGTGCCATTTGTTCCACTTGTACCAGGAGCTGGATTGACCCTCCGAACAAAGGGCACAAGTACAGACCAACGCTTGTAGATCCGCCGGCGAGAAGGAGCAACGCGATGGCACACCCCAATTCAAGTCCCCCTGAGACCGTTAACGGCTCTGAGCAGGCCTCGCTCTCTGAGCTCCTGCAGCAGCTGACCGACCAGACCACCCGACTTGCCCATAAGGAGATCGAGTTGGCAAAGGCCGAGATGGCGCTCAAGGGCAAGCGGCTCGGCATTGGTGCCGGCGCCTTCAGCTTCGCCGGCCTGCTCGCTCTGCTGGCGCTGGGGACGCTGACCGCGGCGGCCATCCTTGGCCTCGCGACCGGGATGGAGGGCTGGCTCGCGGCACTGATCGTTGCCGTGGTCTACCTGCTGATTGCGGGCGCAGCGGCCTTGATCGGTCGTTCGAAGGTCCGGGCCGGGACCCCCCCGCTGCCGGAGCAGAGCATGGAGAGCGTGAAGGAAGACATCGAGGAGACCAAGCAGAAAGCCAAGGAGGGAAGAGGATGAGCGCAGCAGAGAGAGGTTCGCCGCAGACGACGGACGAGCAGGAAAGCAGCCGCGATCCGGCCGAGATCCGTGGTGAAATCGAGGACACGCGGGAGGAACTTGGCGAGACCGTGGCCGCGGTAGCCGAAAAGACCGACGTCAAGAAGCAGGCTCAGGCGAAGAAGGACGAGCTGAAGAGGCAGGCCGCGGAGAAGGCGCGCGAGGTACGGACGAAGATCAACGAGGCGACCGAGACGACCAAGGAGGCGGCACCGGAATCAGCCACCGAAAGCGTCCAGCAAGCGCAGCGCCTGGCTCAGGAAAACCCGGTCCACCTGGCGATCGCCGGTGCCTTCGTGGCCGGCTTGGTACTGGGAAGGCTGCTTTCGAGATGAGCGACGGCGGGCGAGCGGCCCCGGCCACCGGGAACGACGCGAGCGATAGTGCCGGTTCGGGTGAGGACGGTGCCCGGCGCGACTATCGCCCGGAGGGGGCCAAGCCCGACGCCGGCGTCCTCGCCACCCTGAAGCGCACCGCGACCGAGTTCCAGGAGGACAACCTCTCCGACTGGGCGGCGGCGCTCACCTACTACGGCCTGCTCTCGCTGTTCCCGGCGCTGATCGCAATGGTCTCACTGATCGGAATCTTCGGCGATCCAACGTCGACGACCCGGAGCCTGACCGAAATCATCACCGAAATCGGCCCACAGTCGGGCGCCGAAACCTTCAAGGGGCCGATCGAATCGATCACCAAATCGAGTGGCACTGCTGGGGTGGCCTTCGTGCTCGGCCTGGCGGTGGCGCTGTGGTCGGCCTCGGGTTACGTCGGCGCCTTCACCCGCGCCTCCAATGTCATCTACGAGACCCCGGAGGGCCGTCCGTTCTGGAAGCTGCGCCCGCTGCAGATCTTGGTGACGCTGACGATGATCGTGTTGATGGCCTTGCTGGCGTTGGGCTTGGTCCTTACCGGTCCCGTGGTCAGCGCGATCGCCGGGCCGGTTGGCCTGAGCGACACGGCGGTCAGCGTCTGGAACATCGCCAAGTGGCCGGTGATGGCGGCGATCTTCATCCTCATGGTCGACGTCCTCTATTACGCCACCCCCAACGTCAAGCTGCGCGCCTTCAAGTGGGTCACGGCCGGCAGCCTGGTCGCGATCGTTGTCTGGGCCATCGTCTCGGCCCTCTTCGCCTTCTACGTCGCCAACTTCGGCTCCTATGACAAGACCTATGGCACCCTCGGCGGCCTAATCGCCCTGCTCATCTGGTTCTGGATCAGCAACCTGGCGATTCTTTTCGGGCACCAGCTGAACGCCGAGCGCGAGCGCAGCATCGAGATCGAAGAAGGACGGCCGCGAGCCGAGCGGGAGATTCAGCTCGAACCGCGCAGCGAGCCCAAGAACCAGAAGACCACCTAACCCGAAGGAGAGACCGATGGCATCGAGCGACACCATCTCGCGCCTCACCCCCTATATAGAGCAGCTGCTCGAGGACGATTCGGCCCGCGACAACCTGCGCCAAGGCGCCGCCAAGCTTCGTGGCGCCTACCAGCGCTCACAAAAGCGACGGGTCAAGGCCGCTAACGACAAAAAGCTGCGCGGTCAGATTCAAGGCGCCACGCGCTCACTGGCCGCGGGAGTGGTCGCGTTGGTAGGGGATGCCCAGAAGCCGAAGAAGCGCCGGGGAAGGAAGCTGCTTGCGCTCTTGACCCTGGGAGCGCTCGGCGCCGGCATCGCGATCGCTCTCAACCAGGACGGCTCGGAATCGTGAAGGTCGTCTTCACTCCCTTCAGCATCGTCCTCGGGCTGATCGCCGGGATGGTCGGCAAGAAGATCTTTGAAAAGGTCTGGAGCGTCGTCGATGACGAAGAGCCGCCCCGCCCCGAGCACCGCCAATTCTCCTGGCCGAAGCTGGTCACCGCGCTGCTGCTCGAGGGGGCGATCTTCCGCCTGGTCAAGGGTCTCGTCGACCACGGCGCCAGGACCAGCTTTGCCAAGGCGACGGGGGCTTGGCCGGGCGAGGAGGCGCCGGAGGCTGAGTAGCGCCCTCTCACGGGCGTTCCCTTTCTCCTCTCGCCCGGTTAGGCTGGCCACATGGCGGTCAAGCTCCATCGCTGTTCGGCCCAGTTCGTAAAGATCGAAGCCCATCCCTGCTGGAAAGTGCAGAAGGCGCTCGATGAGCAGGGAATTAAATACGAGGTCATAACCGGTCCGCTGCGGCCCGGCAAGCGCAACGAGCTCGAGCAGCTCTCGGGGCAGCGCAAGTACCCGGCGATCGAGTTCGAGGACGGCCGCGTCTACCGCGAGGAATCGTCAGACATGGCGGCGCGGATCCGCGCCGGGAAGCTCTTCGACGCTTAGTCAGTGTCCCGGCTCAGGTTCCAGATCTCGGTCTCGCTTGACGGCTTCATCGCCGGTCCCAACCCGAGTGAGGAGCATCCGCTCGGCGAAGGAGGCGAGCAGCTGCACGAGTGGGTGATCAAGCTTGCCGCCTGGCGCAAGCCGCACGGTCGAGAGGGGGGCGAGGTCAACGCCAGCAGCGCCGTCTTCGAGGAGGCGCTCGAGAACATCGGCGCGACGATCATGGGCCGCAACATGTTTGGCGGCGGCCCCGGCCCCTGGGGCGAGAATCCCTGGGGCGGCTGGTGGGGAGACGATCCGCCCTTTTACCACCCGGTCTTCGTGCTCACCCACCACGAGCGCGAGCGCCTCGAGAAGGAAGGAGGCAACAGCTTCACCTTCGTCACCGATGGGATCGACTCGGCGCTCGAGCAGGCCAAGCAGGCCGCCGGAGGCAAGGACGTAGCGCTCGCCGGAGGAGCCGAAGTCGCCCAGCAGTATCTGGCGGCGGGGTTGATCGACGAGCTCCTGCTCAACCTCGTGCCGATTCTGCTCGGCTCCGGGGCGCGGCTATTCGAGAATCTCGGCGACGTCTCGACGATCGGGCTGAAGCAGGTGCGAGTGGTCGAGGCGCCTGACGTCGCCCACCTCATCTACCGCGCGGCCTAGACCTCGATCCAGGTCCCTTTCGGGCCGAGGTTGCGGATCGGCGAGCCGCCAATCTCGCTCTCACAGCCCCACGACTCGTGGATGTGCCCGCAGACCGCCAGCCGCGGCGCCTTCTCTTCGATCACCCGCAGCAGGGCCGGGCTGCCGAAGTGGTCGCCGGAGCCGTTGGCGTCGCAGTGGCCCTGCGGCGGCGAGTGAAGGACGAGCACGGCGCCCTCGGGACAGGCCTCGAGCATCCGGGTTGCGGCGTCGTCATCAAGGTCGAAGCTCCACGCCCACGGGGTGACCGGAATGCCCGCGCCAAGGCCATAGAACTCGATTCCATCGATTGTCATGCCGCTGCCGTGCAGGACGGTGGCGGCGCTCCAGCCTGCAGCTTCGCGCAGCGCCTGCTCGGTCTCGTTGTTGCCGGGAACCAGTACGGTCGGCGCCTCGATCGCCGTCAGCGCCTCGATCGTTTCATCAAGGCCCTCGTGCATCGAGGCGAAGTCGCCGGCGCCGATCACCACGTCGGCCTCGGCAGACATCGCGACCAGCTCAGCTGCCTGACCGAGGTCGCGGTGGAGGTCGCTGAAGGCGAGCAGTTTCACCGGCCGAAATCTAGCGCGCTAAGGCGCCGGTTCTGCCTCCGCCGCCTGCTCCTCGACCTTGCCGGCGGGCATCGCCGCTACGGCGACGACGAAGGCGAGCGCCATTACCCCAGCCATTACGTAGAAGACGGACTGCGTGGCGAGCGCGAAGTCGTGCGGGATGTTGTCGACCACCTTGCCGAGCGCGTCGCTGACGTGCGCGGGCGCTTCGCCGGCACCGCTGCCCTGGCTGATCGCGTCGGCGATTTCATCCGCGGCCGCCTTCGGTAGACCGTGCGAGACAGCGAAGATCATCGCTGCCAGGATCAGGTTCTTGTTGGCGCCGCCACTGGTTTCCATGCTCGATCGCTTTGCCACGAGGTCGCCAAATCCTCCCCGTTCGATAGTCTCGCGGCGCTGATGCCGGACGTATTTTGGATCGGAGTTGTTCTCGCTGGCGCGATCTTCCTGATCAGCGTCATCTCGTCGATGCGCTCCCGCACAACCAGCGTCGCCACCGGCGCCGCGATGGGCATCTACCTCGGCATCATGCTGGCCTTCCCGCTGCTCGCCATCGGGCTCGCCTCCAGCTAGGTCCTCAACGTCCGCGTAGGGGCCGCCGCAGCGGGTAGTTGAGCGGCTGTACGCCCGCGACAGCAAGGAAGTCGAGCAGATGGCCGAGTTGACGATTCCCAGCCTCACCCTCCAGGATGGTGTCGAGATCCCCCAGCTGGGCTTCGGCGTCTTCCAGGTCCCTCCCGAGGACACGCAGAAGGTCGTCGAGCAGGCGCTCAACACCGGTTACCGCCACATCGACACCGCCGCGGCATACCGCAACGAGAAAGGCGTCGGCGCCGCGATCGCCGCCTCGGGAATCGTCCGCGAGGACCTCTTCGTCACCACCAAGCTGTGGAACACCGAGCAGGGCTTTGACACAACTATGGCCGCCTTCGATGCCAGCGTTGGCCGCCTCGGCTTTGAGTACGTCGACCTCTACCTGATCCACTGGCCGGTGCCGAGCGAGGACCGCTTCGTCGATACGTGGCGCGCCTTCGAACGCATCCACGAGGAGGGGCGAGCGCGCACGATCGGGGTCTCGAACTTCCGCGTCGAGGAGCTTGAGCGGCTGGAGGCGGAGACCGAGGTGCGTCCGACCGTCAACCAGATCGAGCTTCACCCGCGCCTGCAGCAGGCCGAGCTACGCGCCTGGCACGCCGATCATGGCGTCGTCACCGAGGCTTGGAGCCCGCTCGCCCAGGGTGAGCTGCTCGACGACGAGACGATCGCCGCGATCGCTGAGCGCCACGGCAAGACGCCGGCACAGGCGATCCTGCGCTGGCACCTGCAACTGGGCAACGTGGTCTTCCCCAAGTCGGTGACGCCGGAGCGGATCCGCGAGAACATCGAGCTCTTCGACTTCGAGTTGAGCGACGCCGAGATGGCCGAATTCGAGAGACTCGACCGTGGTGAGCGCATCGGTCCAGACCCGGGGACTTTCGTCTCGCCGTAGCGCCTTCGTCAACGCGGTCGCAGCGACCGCCTTCCTGATCGGCGGCTCGCTCTTCGCGCTCGGGGCCGCTCTGGCTCAGGCCGGCGTCACCCCGACCGCCTGTGCCTCGATCTACCTGATCGGCGGCGTCTTCTTCAGCACCGGCGGCTACGCCTCGGTACTGCAGGTGGTCAACGAGCCCAGCTCGACAGACGCGACGCCGGTCCGCTGGCGCTGGTGGTCGCGCGAGCCGCGCCGCCTGCAGTGGCTGAGCGCGGTCGTCCTCTTCGCCGGCACGATCGTCTTCGCGATCAACCTGGTCGACTCGTTCATTCAGGAACTCACCCCGGCCGCATTCGATCGGCTCGTCTGGTCGCCCGACATGGTCGGCTGCGCTCTCTTCCTCATCTCCGGCCACCTGGCGATGGCCGGTATCGCCGGTGGCTTCTGGCGCATCTGGCACCGCCGCGACCTCGGCTGGTGGATCATCGCCGTCAACCAGCTCGGCTCGGTCCTCTTCATGGTCTCCGCGGTCGCCTCCTTTGTGCGTCCCTCCTCCAGCGACATGCTGGCGACCGGCATCGCCAACTGGGGCACCCTGACCGGCGCCCTCTGCTTCGCGATCGCCGGCCTGATGCAGGAGTTCGAGCACCCGCTCGGCCCGCGCCGACGCCGCGAAGTCTCGGCCTCCTCGGATGGCGGCCGGAAGCCCGACGCCTAGGCTGCCTGGGCGCGGCGCAATTCCTGCCGCCCCTCGCCGTACATCCGGGTCTCGTAGGCGATCATCGCCCAGAGCAGGACGTTGGCGACGGCGAGGGCGATCAGCGCCGGCACCTCCGTGGCGACGGGGACGAGGATCAGCAGCACGATCGCCAGGCCGAGGCGGCGGCGGTTGATCGAGTGGACGTGGCGGTAGCGGAAGGCGACGAGGCCGAGCAGGTAGACGGCGACCCCGCCGAGCAGGGCGAAGGCGGGGACGGTGTGGAGGTGTTCGTCGAAGTGGCCGATCGTCAGCTTCAGCCCGAGCGCGGCGAGGACGATGCCAGCGACCAGGATCAGGTGCAGGTAGGAGTAGGAGTCGCGCGCCATCTCGTTCTGCACCTTGCCCGGCTCGGCTTCGCCGAGGCGGCGGGCGGAGACGATCGCGACGACGTCGAAGTAGATCCACCACATCGCCGCCGTTAGGGCGACTCCGAGCACGGCGGCGGTGCCGATGCCGAGGCTGAGCTCGTGCGAGGCGCCGACGCCGAGCGCGACGATCGACTCGCCGAGGGCGATGATGACGATCAGCCCGTGGCGCTCGGCGAAGTGCCCCGGCACCAGTTTCCAGCCCTCGGAGCCAAAGAAGTAGGGCCCGCCCATGTCGAGGAAGAGGGCGAGCGCCCAGAGCGCGCCCTGGGCGAGGCCGTCGAAGAGCGAGGCGGTGGCCAGCAGCGCCACGGCGATCAGGGTGCTGGCCGCGAGGCCGAGGACCGAGTGGCGCAGGCCATCGTCATCCGGGCTGGCCAGCATGAAGAGGCTGATGTGGGCGACCCGGACGACGCCGAAGATCAAGGCGAAGGCAAGGGCGAGACTGCCGAAGGCCTCCGGCACGCAGAGCGAGACCAGCAGCAACGCCGCCATCGCGCCGAACATGACCAGCCGCACCGCCCCCTCCTCGGGGTCGATCACGCTGGTCAGCCAGGAGTAGCCGGTCCAGGCCCACCAGAGCATGCCAAGCACCAGCAGCCCCTGGGCGATTCCCGACCAGGTCGGGTGGTGCGCCATCAGCGCTGTGCACTGGGTGATCGCCAGCACGAAGACGAGGTCGAAGAAAAGCTCCAGCGGCGTTACCCGCTCGCCTTCGCGCAGCGTCGCGCCAAGGCGGGAGGAACGTGTCTCGTCAGAGGCGGCCATCGCCGCCATCTTCGCAATCCAAGCAAACCGGTCTGCGCTTCCGGTGCGCCTTATGCGGCCCTGGACCACATAAGCGCACCGGAACCGGGTTCGGCTAGGTGTCTTCGGCGGCGTAGCGGGCGAGCAGGCGCTGCTCCTCGTCGCGCTTGGGGAAGGCGAAGAAGACTAGGGCAGCGCCGAGCAGGATCGCGACGATGCCGGCGCTGTAGGCCCAGGCGTCGCCCTGCAGGAAGGAGACCTTGGCCGCGGCGATGATCTGTTCGCTGTGGCTCGGGTAGTGGGAGGCGAGGTCGGCGGCACTGGAGAAGGACTTGGTCAGCTCGCCTTCGATGTTCTCGCTGATCTTGGCCGATTCACCGGAGGAGGTGATCGCGGCGCTGGCTGCCGCGGCGTAGCCGGCGGTGAGTAGGGCGCCGAAGATTGACTGCATGATCGCGCCGCCGAGGTCGCGCTGCAGATCAGCCGTGCCGGAGGCCATGCCGGCGCGCTTGACCGGCACCGAGCCGGTCAGCGAGTGCGAGGCGGGGGTGCCGGCGAAACCGACGCCAATGCCGATGAAGGCGTAGCCAAGGCCAACCTTCCAGTATTCGATGTTGTCTTTCCAAAGCAGCAGCATGGTGAGGAAGCCGAGCACGCAGAAGACGTAGCCGACCAGCAGGGTGAAGCGAGCGCCGCGCGCCTCGACCAGCTTCGCCGAGCGGGGGGCGACGATCACCATCAGGATCGCCGCCGGCAGGATCGCAAGGCCGGAGTCGAGGGTCGAGTAGTCGAGCACGTTCTGGAGGAACTGCTGGCCGATGAACATCGCCCCCATCAGCGAGCCGAAGACGATGATCCCGGCGCAGGCCGCGACCCAGAAGACCCGCCGCCTCGCAACGTCGAGGTCATAGAGCGGCGAGCGGGCGCGGCGCTGGCGGATGACGAAGGCGGCCGTCGCGGCGAGAGTGACGATGCCGAGGCCGATCGCCAGCGCGCCCTTGCCCGGGACCGGAGCCAGGTTGATCCCGAGGACCAGCGCCGCGACCAGCAGGATCGAGAGGACGCCGCCGAGGTTGTCGACCGGCTCGGTAGTCTCATTGACGTGGGCGGGGACGTAGCGCCAGGCGAGATAAAGGGCCAGGGCGGCGAGTGGCAGGGTGACGAGGAAGACCGAGCCCCAGTCGAAGTGCTCGAGTAGAGCGCCAGAGAGCAGCGGCCCAAGCGAGGCGATCGCGCCACCGATCGCCGACCAGAGCGCGATCGAGCGGGTGCGCTCGTTGCCGGACCAGAGTGCCGTGATCAGCGCCAGGGTCGTGGGGAAGGCCATGCCGGCGGCGATGCCGCCGATGACCCGGGCGGCAAAGAGGACCCCGATCGAGGGGGCAAAGCCAGCCAGCAACGAGGCCGGGATCGAGATGCCCATGCCCAGCAGCAGCATCCGCTTGCGCCCGTAGCGGTCGCCGAGGGCGCCGAGGTAGAGCACTGAGGTCGCCAGCCCGAGCGAATAGCCGACCGCGACCAGGTTGAGCGTGGTCTGGCCGGCGTTGAAGTCCTTGCCGATGTCGGGTAGGGCGACGTTGGCGACGGCGAGGTTGAGGTTTGCCACCGCTGCGACCAGGATCAGCGCGCTGAGGACGAGACCGGCGCGCTTGGGGCTGCTCGATTCCATCACGGCACCCAACCTATCCGAGCATGACGGCGGTCACGCGCCGGGCCGGCGGCGCCTGAGAGGATGGGCCGGATGGCTGAGCAGCGCAAACGCGCCGAGGCGCCGCGCGGCGAAAAGGTTCTGCCGGGCGTCTGGCGACTGCGCCTCGCCCTGCCCTGGCCGGGGGTTCCGCACGGCAACGTCTGGGCAATCGAGGCCGACGGCGGCATCGTCCTCTTCGATACCGGCATTGGAGGCAGGGGGCGAATGCGCCAGTTTGACCTCGCCCTCGCCCAGATTGGCTTCGGCGTTGAGGACGTCAAGCTGCTCGTCTGCACCCACTCCCACACCGACCACTACGGACACGCGGCGCCGATCGTCGAAGACGCCGGTTGCGAGCTCTGGATGCACCCGGCTTGGGAGCACGTGCGCCTGCTTGCCGATGACCCGGCAGCGGCGCTGGAGCAGCGGCTCGAGGTGGCGCGGCAGAGCGGCGTGCCGGTCGCCGGGCTCGAACGCTACCGGGAGCGCAGTGACAACAGCGACAACGGGATCGACGCGATCGTCGAGCCCGACCGCGACCTCCTGCCCGGGGTCGAGGTGGAGACCGACCTCGGCGTCTGGCAGGTCTATGAGACGCCTGGCCACGCGCCTTCGCACGTCGTCCTGCACCAGCCCGAGCGCAAGCTGATGATCTCCGGTGACCACCTGCTCGGTCGCACCGTGCTCTTCTTCGACCACGGTCACAGCCCCGATCCGATCGGCGAGTTCCTCGGCAGCCTCGACCGGGTCGAGCCGCTCGAGGTTGACCTCTGCCTGCCGGGCCACGGCCGGCCCTTCCGCGATCCCAAGGCCAAGATCGACGAGGCGCGGCGGCAGGTCGCGGAGCTGCTGGAGAAGACCCGCGATGCGCTTGGCGAGGGGGAGAGGACCGCTTTCGAGATCGTCGCCGAGATCGTCGGCGCCGACAACGTCAATACCCCGGTCAGCGCCTGGGTCCTACAGATCGTCCTCTCCTGCCTCGACCACATGGTGATCGAGGGCGAGGTGGCCAAGGTCGAAGGGACCGACCCCCAGCGATGGAAGCTGGAGCTGAGGGCCACCCGGCCCTCCCGATAGCCTTTCGCGATCGTGGCCAGCTTCACTTTCACCCGCGAGATCGCTGCACCGCCGGAGACGGTGTTCGCGGTGCTCACCGATCATCGCGGCTATGCCGACCTCACTCCGCTGCGCAAGTCGGAGCTCGAGCGCGAGGGCGAGCCCGTCCCCAACGGCCTCGGTGCGATTCGCAAGCTGAGCGCGGTAGGCCCGCCGTTGCGCGAGGAGGTCATCGCTTACGAGCCGGACGAGCGCTTCTCCTACAAGCTGCTCTCTGGCCTGCCGGTCCGCGATCACGTCGGCACGGTGAAGCTGAGCGCCGGTGGCAGCGGCACCGAGATGGTCTACGCCGTGCGCACCCAGCCGACCGTGCCGGTGGTTGGGACGGTCGTTGTTGCCGCGGTCAAGCAAGGGGTCAAGAGCTTGATCGACGGCATCGTCAAGGAGTCCGAGCGACGCGCCGCGGCGGGGGGTTGAGCGGCGCCGCCAAAACACTCCTCGCCGGTCTGTGGGCGCAGGCGGAACACCTCTGGAAGCAGCACCGGCGCCTCGCGGTTGGACTGATCGCCGGCGCAGTCATCGTCGTCTTCGGCGCCGGCGTGCTCGCTTATGAGCTGCTCAAGCGCCCGGCGGACGTGCACAACGAAAACGCCACCTTCGTGCCGCAGAAGCCGTCCAAGCCGGAGCCGAAGGCAAAGACGGTCAACTGGCCGATGTACGGGCTCAACCCGGCGCGCACCCGCTACCTGCCAGCGACCGGGATCAAGCCCCCCTTCCGCAAGCTCTGGCGCTTTACCGAGCGACCGCTGCTCGAGTTCCCGCCGATTTACGTCGGCGGCAAGCTCTACTTCGTCAACAACAATGGCACCGCCTACGCGCTCGACGCCGAGACCGGCAAAGTGCTCTGGGAACGCAGTCTCGGTCGGCTCAATGCCTCCTCGCCCACCTACTCCCATCACCGCCTCTATATCGTCAACCTCGACCCCGCGCATATCGTCAAGCTCGACGCCAAGACCGGCAAGGTGATCTGGAAGCACGCGCTGCCCGGTCGCGCCGAGTCCTCGCCGGTGGTGGTCGGCCGCACCGTCTACTTCGGTTGCGAAAACGGCAACCTCTACGCGCTCAGCACGATCAGCGGCAACGTGCGCTGGGCGACTGCCCTGGGCGGACCGGTCAAGTCGGCGCCCGCCTATTACGGCGGTCGGCTCTACGTCGGCGACTACGGCGGCTACATGAACGCGGTCGATGCCAAGAGCGGCAAGCTGATCTGGCAGACCTCCTCGCTCGGGCAGGGTTTCGGCACCTCGGGCGAGTTCTACTCGACCCCCGCCGTCGCTTTCGGGCGCGTCTACGCCGGCAACAACGACGACCGCGTCTACAGCTTCGACCTCAAGGACGGCGCCCTGGCCTGGAGCTACTCGACCGGCGGCTACGCCTACTCGAGCCCGACCGTCTCGACCACCCACCACAGCCCGCCGACCGTCTACATCGGCTCCTTCGACGGGAATATCTATGCGCTCGACGCCAAGGACGGCAGCCTGCGCTGGAGCCGCTCAGCCGGCGGTCAGGTAGTCGGCTCGCTCTCGGCGATCGGCGACATCGTCTACGTCGCCGAGTTCAACGACAACACCACCAGCGGCTTCATGATGAAGAGCGGTCGCAAGGTCTTCAGTTACCCTCGCGGCACCTATTCGCCGGTGATCTCCGACGGCCGCCGCATCTACCTGACCGGCTACTCGAGCATCACCGCCCTGCAGCCCTACAAGTACAAAGCGGCGGTCGGGCCGGCCCTCGCCGCGCCGGAGGGCAAGCCCGCGCCTAAGGCGCAAGGCCGCCCGGCGGAGGCGGCGGCGCCAGCGGCGGGTTCGGCGCAAAAGCAGGGAAGACAGGGTGGTGCAGGGCGTCGCTGAGCGCGGTCAGGCTGGACGGGTAGTTCTGGATCCGGTAGGAGCTGGTCGAGCCGAAGTCCTGGTAGTAGATGAGCATCTTGCAGCGCTTGTGGCCGCGCGCCCAGCCCAGCAGGCGGTCCATGTAAGCGGGATCGTCGGCGCCGGTTGAGATGCCGAACTCGGGGATGGCGAAGGGCTTGTTCGAGAAGCGGTTGTAGAGACCGCTCAGCGCTTTCCAGTCCTGGGCGTCGGAGTAAAAGTCGGTGCCGACCCAGTCGACGTACTTGTCGCCCGGGTAGAAGTATTTGGGTCGGTTCTGGGGAACGGTGGGCGAGCCAGCGGGCAGGGTGCTCCAGAGCACGGCGACGGGCGCCCGCGGCAGGCCACCGCCACCGGCGCGCAGCGGCGGCAGGCCCGTTTCACCGAGCCGGGCGTTGATCTTGGTGCGGCTGCCGCCACCGTGGACGATGATGAAGATGCGGCGGAAAGCGAGGCGGTACCAGCGTGGCTTGTGGGCGGCGTCGCGCAACTTGCCGGCGCAGTCGTAGGCGGAGTAGACGTTGAGGCAGCGATTGGGCTCGCCGAGCGGGCGAATGTAGGCGGGCATCTTCTTCTCCCAGAAGAGCCGGTTGAGCCGGACCAGGTATTCGTCGCCGTAGCCTTGGGCGATCGAGCGCGGGCTGATCAGCTCGTGACCGTCGCCCGCATCAGCGGTGGTCAGGTGCAGGACCGGCCGCGCCCGGGCCGACTGCCAGCGTTCGATCGAGTCGGGGAATTCGGCGCCCCAGCTGCGGAAGCTCTCGATCAGCGCCGGGTGCTTGTGCAGGTCGGCGGAGAAGTGGCCGAAATCGGCCGGGTTGCCGGTGTCGCTGACGCCAAAGAAGATCTTCTTGCCCTTGGGCAGCAGTGTGCCGGCCTGCGTTGTGGCGGGCAGGGCAGCGCAGAGCGCGGCGAGGAGCGCCAGCACGAGCAAGCGTTTCGAGATGCGGTGATTCATCGAGGCAGACTGCAATCCGGGTTGGCCGACCACCTTGCGACAACAACGCCGCCGGCGTCGGGTTGCCCCGGTTACTGGGCGACGAGTTGCAGCACTTCGTCGGCGTACTTGGCAACGAAGCTCGGCCCGACGCCGCTGATCTCGGCCAGGCTGGCCTCAGAAGCGGGACGACTGGCGGCGATCGCTGCCAGCGTTTTGTTGTGAGCGACGGTGTAGGCGGGCTTACCGGCCGCGGCCTTCAGCCGCCAGGCCTTCAGCTCCTCGAAGAGGGGCGCGTCTGCCTCGCTCAGCTCGGCCGGGGGCGCCTTCGGCTTGGCCGTGCGGCGAACCACGATCGTCTCGGGATCGGGCAGCCAGCCGGCGTCGTCGCAGACGTCGCAGCAGCGACCCAGCGGCCGCCCTGCCTCACGATCGCCGAAGTGGTCGAGGATGCTGCGTCGGCGGCAGCGCTCGCCGTAGATGAAGGACTTGATCGTGCGGTAATCGCGC
>Ga0066654_10000017_pt1 | contig 24261 bp, 16 predicted proteins | sample GraSoiAngelo_103_FD_66715 | JGI IMG/M metagenome (GOLD analysis project Ga0066654, IMG submission 66715) | Grasslands soil microbial communities from the Angelo Coastal Reserve, California, USA - 14_0903_05_20cm | ecosystem: Environmental > Terrestrial > Soil > Grasslands | place: USA... | reverse complement strand
CGGAGGAAGGGGTAGACGCGGGGCTGGGAGGCGTGGAACAGCTCAGTGTCCGAGCCGACTTTTTCCAGTGCTGTGACTTTTCGCGGCGGATGGTCGTGGAAAAGCCGGCCAAGAAGCCAGGGCACGGCGCTCAATGCCGCGTCGGCTGCCTTGTCGCTGCTCATCTCGAGCACCCCGGTTCCGGCTAGCACCGGCCCCGAAGCTTGGCCCGGCACGACGAAGAGGTGGTAGTAGGCACCGATGCAGCCCTCGGGGTGGAAGCGCTCGACGAACCTCGCGAGCGTGTTCGGCGTGTCGGGTGGGTCGTGCAACCGCGAGCAGAAGATCTTGTCGTCTTGCTCCTCCTGCAGTTCGACATTGAGATATCCGGGCGGCAGGTCGCGCAGCCGCAGGAGCAGATCGGACTGCTTGACCCCTTGGTGCTTGGCTGCGGTTGCGGTCTGCAGGATGGCCAGCGCCGCAAGCAATCCCAAGAGCGGGATGGCGAGGGGTAGCAATGCACGCCTGCGCGAGCCTCTCGGAGCCCCAGCCATCGGCGGCAGTATAGGTCTGGCCTTCCGGTGCCCCTTTTTGCGGGCCATAACCAGAAAAGCGCACCGGAACGGACGTTGGGTCTCGTCGTCGGCAAGGCCGGTGCGTTGCTAGGCTCGCAGGCGTATGGCTGGCGACACAATTTCGTTTGCGAGAGGGGCGCCCAGCGCCGACATCCTGCCGCGCGACGCGGTGCGGGAGGCGGCAGCCGTCGCGCTTGCCGAGGATTGGGAAAAGGCCCTCTCCTACGGCACCGGAATCGGCCATCCGGGGCTCTGCGAGTGGATCGCGCAGCGGCACGGGGGGCTCGATGGCGGTCAGGTGATGGTCGCCAACGGCTCGCTCGAGGCCGGCTGGATGCTCTTCGAGCACCTGCTCGAGCCGGGCGACCGGGTCGTGGTCGAGCAGCCGACCTACGACCGCACGCTGCTGATGCTGCAGCGGCTCGGGGTCGAGCTGGTGCCTGTCTCGCTCGAGGACGACGGGCTCGACATGGCGGCATTCGAGGCGGCGCTTGCTGGCGGGCCGATCAAGCTCGCTCACATCATTCCCAACTTCCACAATCCTGCCGGCTGCACGCTCTCGGCCGAGAAGCGGGTACGGCTGGTCGAGCTCGCCGCCGAGCACGATTTCTGGATCTTCGAGGACGACCCCTACCGCGAGCTGCCCTTTGAGGGCGAGGGGCTGGAGACGATGCTGGAGATCGACAAGGCGGATAGGGTCGTCCACGCGTCCTCCTTCTCCAAGACCGTCAGCCCCGGCGTGCGGGTCGGCTACCTCGCCGGTCCCGCCGCGGAGATCGCCAAGCTCGCCAAGCGGGCGAACGAGACCTACATCTCACCCAACATGCTGGCCGAGGCAGTCGTGCTCGAGCTCTGCCGCTCGGGCGGGCTTGACCGCAACATCGAGTTCGTCAAGGGTGCCCTGCAGGCGCGCCGCGATGCCCTGGTCGAGGCGTTGAACGAGCAGATCCCCGAGGCCGAGTTCGTCGTCCCCGGCGGCGGCTACTTCCTCTGGCTCGACCTCGCCGAAGGCACCGACACCAGCGCCCTGCTGGCCGAGGCAAAGAGCGAGGGCGTTGCCTTCGTCGCCGGCCCCGACTTCATGATCGATGGCGGTACCAACAGCCTGCGCCTCTCCTTCGCCAGTGTGCCCCCGGAGCGGATCGGTGAGGGCGTGGGCCGCATCGCTCGCGCGCTCGATCGCATCCGCGCCGGCTCGCCCGCTTAGTAGATCCGTGCGCTAGACGCCTTCTGCCGCCTGGAGTGCACGACGACGCATCGCCGATCGGCCGTCCTCACCTCCACTTGGCGCTGATCCACCCACGCGCCCTTCCCGTAGGTGGGGTTGATGACCTACCCGCGATCGAGGAGGAAGCATGGCTGTGGCCAATAAACCGAGCGCGCTGGAGCGCGTCACCAGCGATCCGGTATCGCGGCGCAAGCTGCTCGCCGTCACCGGCGGCTCGACCGCGCTGGCGGCCTTTCTCGCCGCCTGCGGCAGCGACAGCAGCAGCACGACGACCACCATGGGCGGCAGCGGTGGTGACAAGACCGGCACCGAGCAGTTCGGCAAGGGCGACGTCGGCATCCTCAACTATGCGCTGACGCTCGAGTACCTCGAGACCGCCTTCTACGCGGACGTGATCAAGAGCGGCCTCTTCAAGGGCTCCGACCTGGCGACGATCCGTAAGTTCGGCAGCGAGGAGGCCGAACACGTCGCCGCGCTGACCGGCTTCGTCAAGCAGATGGGAGGCAAGCCCGCGCCAAAGCCGAAGACTGAATTCCCGCTGAAGAGCGCCAAATCGGTGCTCGAACTGGCGGCGACGGTGGAGAATCTCGGCGCCGCTGCCTACCTCGGCCAGGCGACCAACATCAAGGGCGCCTCGGTGCTCGCCGCGGCGCTCTCGATCCACAGCGTCGAGGGCCGTCACGCGGCGGCGCTCAACACCTTGCTGGGCGAATCGATCACCCCTGACGGGGCGTTCGCCAAACCCGCCGGCGCTGAGGAAGTCCTCAAGTCGGTCGAACCCTTCATCGTCGGCTGAGCCGGCGCAAGCGCGAAAGGAGAACCAGATGAGCGACCAGATCCTGGCCCAGCCCGAGCTCGCCGGTGTGCGTATCGACGAGGACAGCGAAGACATCTCCCGCGGCGAGGTGATCCTCAAGGGAGCGCTGGCGGCAGGTGCCGTCTACGGCGCGCTGGCGGTCGGCCCCTTCGTCGGCCGAGCGCTGGCGATGGCCGAAAGCGGCGACATCGGCATCCTCAACTTCGCCCTCACGCTGGAGTACCTCGAGGCGGCCTTCTACAAGGAAGCCAAGACTCGGGCTAAGGCGAGCGGCGAGCTGAAGAGCCTGATCGAGCTGGTCGGGCGCGACGAGGAAGAACACGTCGGGGCGCTGACCGAAACGATCAAGAAGCTCGGCGGCAAGCCGGTGGCGGAACCGAAATTCGACTTCCCCTACAACGGCACCTCCGGCTTCCTCAAGCTGGCCCAGACCTTCGAGGACACCGGAGTGAGCGCCTACAACGGCGCCGCACCCCAGATCAAGGCCGCCGAAGTGCTGGAAGCGGCCGGCTCGATCGTCCAGGTCGAGGCCCGTCACGCCGCCGCGATCCGGCTACAGAACAAAGAAGAACCGGCGCCGGAAGCGTTCGACCCAGCTCTGACCGAAGCTAAGGTGCTGAAGGCGGTCGAACCCTTCATCGCCTAGCGATTCCGTCGAAACGGTCGTAGGAGCAATCGAAGATGCGCGTGAGCAAAGCAGAGCGCCTCGCCGATGAGGAGCTGATGCCGCTGATCGGGGAAAAGAACCCCGATGCCTTCGAGGTCTTCTACGACCGCCACGGTGGCGTTGCCTACTCGCTCGCCTACCGAATCGTCGGCGAGCGGGGGGCGGCGGAAGACGTGACCCAGGAGGCCTTCATCTCGATCTGGCGCAGCGGCGCTCGCTACGACGCCGCCCGAGGCAGCGTCCGCACCTGGATGCTCGGCATCGTTCGCAACCGGGCGATCGACTTCCTGCGCAGCAAGGCCGGCCGGGCGCCGAAGCTCGACTTCGACGACGACTCGATCCTCGAGCACCGTCCGGCGGCCGAGCAGACCGAGGCCAAGGCGCTGGAGCGCGAGACCGCCGAGGAGGTGCGCGGGGCGCTCGACGAGCTGCCCGGCGAGCAGGCGAAGGTGATCCAGCTGGCCTACTTCGGCGGCTTCAGCCACTCGGAGATCGCCGGCATGCTGGGCGTGCCATTGGGCACGGTAAAGGGGAGGATGCGACTCGGATTGGAGAAGATTCGCGGTGAGTTGGCGGAGGGACTGACATGAGCGAGAACGGACACGAGCGCCGGCGCGACGACCTGGCCGCCTACCTGCTGGGCGCGTTGGAGCCCGGCGAGGCGGCAGAGCTGGAACGCCATCTGGCCGGCTGCGAAGAGTGCCGGACCGAGCTGGAGTGGCTGCGCCCGGCGGCGCAGGTCCTGCCCGAGTCGGTGGTGCGGGTCGAGGCGCCACCGGAGCTACGCGGGCGGCTGATGGAGCAGGTTCGCTCGGAGGCCGAGGGCACGCCGACGCCAAGCCACGCGCGCCGCTGGAGCATCGGGGGCTGGAGCCTGCGCCCGGTCGTGGGGTTGGCCGCTCTCGTGCTCGTCGTCGCCGCGGTCGCCGCCTACGCGATTGGCAGCGGCGACTCGGGCAGCGGCAACACGACCACTGTCGTAGAAGGACACTCACCGGGCGTGGTCGCCGAGGTCGTCCGCGACGGCAGCTCGGGCACCCTGCATCTGGCCAACCTCCACCAGCTGCCGCCCGACAAGGTCCTGCAGGCCTGGGTCCAGCGCGGCAAGCGGGTCGTCTCGGCCAAAGCGCTCTTCGTCCCCAACCAGGACGGCACCGCCTCGGCGACGATCGACGACATGGAAGGCGTCAACACCGTGATGGTCACCGCGGAGCCGCGCGGCGGCAGCCTGCAGCCGACCTCGGCGCCGATCGCCAGTGTCTCTATTCCCAACTGAGAAGGCGAAATCAAGCCTGGCAAGGACGCAAGGAGCGTGGCGTGCTCCGCACGCGAGCGAGCGAGGACGCCGCCAGGCGCCGATTGCGTCTTCTCAGCGGCCGTAGCGGTCCGAAGAAAGGACCAACTGCTCGGGAATCGTCGCTCGCGGCGGCGGTGCCGGGTCGGCCCGGACCGAGACGGTCTCGGCGACGCTGCGCGAGACCTGGTGAGCACCCTCGGCGGAGGCGATTGTCACGCCCTCCTCGCCGGAGCTCTGCACGTTGCCCTCGAGGCCGGGGTAGAGACCGGCGTCCTTGAGGTAGTGGAGCAGCTCCTCGGCCTCGTTCTCGAAGCGCAGCACGTGGACCTTGGCGCCGGGCTCGACGTCGGAGAGCAGCGCCCCCTGCTCGCGGGCGCCCTCGATGATCGGGTGGCCGTGGGGACAGGTGGTGGCATCGCCAATCGCGGCGCGCATGCGCTCCTCCAGCACCGGTGACATCGCGTGCTCGATCCGCTCGGCCTCCTCGTGCACCTCGTCCCAGGGGATGCCGAGCACGTCGGTGAGGAAGCGCTCGATCATGCGGTGGCGGCGGACGATGTGGCTGGCGTGCTCGCGGCCAGACGTGGTGAATTCCAGCGACTTGTCGGGCTTGCGCTCGACGTAGCCGTCGTCGCTTAGACGGCCGATCATCTCGTGCACGGTCGGCGGCGAGAGCTGCATCGCGCGGGCGATGTTGGCGCCGGTCATCGGCAGCCCGGCCTCTTCGAGCCAGAACATGATCTCCAGGTACTCCTGCTCGGCGACGGTCGCTTGCTCCATCGGCTCGATACTAGTGGAGGCTCAGCGGCGCTCGACCAGGGTCAAGACGACCGCCTCGTAGAAGCCTTCGCCCATCGCTCCCTCGGTAACCGTGACGTTGTCCCATGCCCCCAGCGCGGCGCGTAGGCCGGGGTCGCGCTCGGGGCCGTTGGCGACGACGAAGAAGCGACCAACCGCGGCGGCGACCTCGAGATCCTCGACCGAGTCTCCGACCGCGATGCAATCGGCCGGGTCATAGCCACGGGCGCGGGCGTGGGCGGCTACCGCGTTGGCCTTGCTGACCAGCTTGGGGACCAGGTGGTAGGCGTGGGTGGGTCCCTCGACCGCCACCATCTCGCGGCCGATCGCGCCGTTGTCGAGCAGGCGCAGGTCCTGGTGGCCTTCGGCCTCGAGCAGCTGGTTGGCTTCGGCGACGTCGACCTTGCCGCGGAAGAGGTGGGAGAGGACGCGGCCGTGGTGCCAGGGGGCGTGGTACTCGAGCCGCCCGTCGAAGTGGGCGAAAAGCATCTTGGGAATGCCGCGGGCCTCGATCTTCTCGTAGACGGTGCCGTCCTCGTCGGGCACCAGATCGCCGGTCAGCACGGTGGTCTCGCCCTCGATCGCGAAGGCGCAGCCGGCCTCATAGATGTAGGAGGTCTGGCCCATCAGGCGGGCGGCCTCGTGGACCTGGGGCTCGCGGCGGCCAGACATGATCACGACCTCGACCCCGGCCCGGTGGCAGGCCTCCAGCCCGCGTGACTGGGCCAGCGAGAAACCGCCCTCGGCGTCGCGGAAGAGCGAGCTGCCCCTGCCGAGCAGGGTGCCGTCGAGGTCGGTGTAGACGCAGTTCAGTGCCATCGGTGGGTCGCTACGGTAGCCGGATGAGCTGGCGCCTCGCCGATCGCAGCCTCGACCTGGCCCAACCGCTGGCTGCGGGCATCGTCAACGTGACCGCGGACTCGATGTTCGAGGGAGCTCGCAGCGGCACGCCGGAGCAGGCGATCGCCGACGGGCTGGCGTTGGTCGAGGCCGGCTTCGAGATGCTCGATATTGGCGCGGTGGCGGCGAAAAGCGGGCCGCCGGTTTCGCCTGAGGTCGAGGCGGCGGCGCTGGTGCCGGCGATTGCGGGGCTTGCCGCGTCGGCGGTGCCGATCTCGGCCGACACGTTCTCGGTCGAGGTGGCGAGGGCGGCGCTCGACGCGGGTGCCGTTGCCGTCAATGACATCTCCGGCGGCTCGGAGGAGATGTTCGAGCTCGTTGCCGAGACGGGCTGCGGCTACGTGCTGATGCACATCGAAGGGCCGCCGCGGGTTGACCGGCCCGCGCTTGTCTACGGCGACGTGGTCGAGCACCTGGTCGAGTGGTTCGGGGGAAGAGTCGAACGTGCCCGCGGCCTTGGCGTCGCCGAGGAGCAGATCGCGATCGACCCCGGACTCGACTTCGACTTGACGACCGAGCAGGACCTGGAGATCCTGCGCCGCCTGCCCGAGCTGCGCGCGCTCGGCCGGCCGCTCTATGTCTCGCTCTCGCGCAAGGACTTCATCGGCGCCGTGCTCGCTGGCTCCTGGGAGGAGCGGTTGCCAGCGAGCGAGCGCGAGTGGGGAACTGTCGCGGCGGTAGCCCTGGCCGTGCGCGGCGGCGCCGACGTGCTGCGCATCCATGACCGCAGCTCGTTGCAAGCAATGCGGGTCGCCGGTCGGGTCGCGCGGCCGGCGCGGAGCACCGCCTGATGGCGAAGAGCCTGCTCGAGGCACCTTGGTCGATCGCCCTGGATCCCGCTCGTCGCGACGGTCGCATCGTCGCCGAGAGCGGCGAAGAGGAGCGGGGGGCGCAGGAGGTGGCGCTGCCGCGCTCGCTCGACCCCGGCTTCCTCGAGGCGCTGAAGCGCAGCGGGGTTGAGCGGCTCTACTCACACCAACGGGAAGCGCTGCAGACGGCAGCGGCCTCGAACCTGGTGATCACCAGCGGCACCGCCTCGGGCAAGAGCCTCGCCTTCAACCTGCCGGTGCTCGACGGAATCGCCCGCGACCCCAAGCGCCGCGCCCTCTACCTTTACCCGACCAAGGCGTTGGCCCAGGACCAGGCGCGCAAGCTGGCGGCGCTGCGCCCGCCGGGCCTGCGCGAGGCGATCTACGACGGCGACACTCCGAAGGAAGAGCGGCCGGCGATCCGTCGCCGCAACAACCTCGTCCTCACCAACCCGGACATGCTGCACGTCGGCATCCTGCCCCACCACAAGAGCTGGGGGGACTTCCTCGCCAACCTCGAGTGGGTCGTGGTCGACGAGGCGCACACATATCGCGGCGTCTTCGGCTCCCACGTCGCCAATGTGCTGCGGCGGCTGCGCCGGGTGGCGCGCGCCTACGGTTCGGAGCCGCGCTTCCTGCTTGCCTCGGCGACGATCGCCAACCCGGTCGAGCTGGCCGAGGAGCTGGTCGGCACGCCGTTCGAGCTGATCGACGACGACGGCGCGCCGCGGGCCGGGCGCGAGATCGCGATGTGGAACCCGCCGCTGATCGATAAGGCGACCGGGACGCGGCGCTCGGCGCTGTCGGAGGCGGCCGACCTGCTCGCCGAGCTGGTCTCCCATGGCGTGCGGACCATTTGTTTCCTGAAGAGCCGGCGCGGGATCGAGCTGATCCAGCGCTTTGCCCGCGAATCGCTGGAGGCCCGCGGCAAGCCGGAGTTGGCGGCGCGAATCGCGCCATATCGCGGTGGCTACACGCCGCAGCAGCGGCGCGAGATCGAGGCCCGGCTCGCGGCCGGCGAGCTGCTCGCGGTGGTCGCCACCGACGCACTCGAGCTCGGCATCGACATCGGCGAGCTCGACGCGGCGATCTGCGTCACCTTCCCCGGCACCGTCGCCAGTCTGCGGCAGATGTGGGGGCGGGCTGGGCGCCGGCGCCGCGGCCTCGCCGTCTACGTGGCCGGCCAGGACGCGCTCGACCAGTTCTTCTGCCGCCACCCCGACGAGTTCATCGGTCGCCCGGTCGAGGCGGCGATCCTCGACCACGCCAGCGAGCAGATCGCTGGGCGGCACATGGTCGCCGCGGCCTACGAGCTGCCGCTGAGCGAGGAGGACGCCGAGGTCTTCGGGCCGCAGTGGTGCGAGCGCGCGCAGCGGTTGATGGCCGCTGGCGAGCTGCGCCAGGCGGGCGGGCGGATCATGCCGCGCAGCAGCGAGTTCGTCGCCGCCAAGGTGCCGTTGCGCTCGGCCTCATCCGACTCGGTCGCGGTGATCGAGCGCGAGTCGGGCGAGATGCTCGGTCTGGTCGAGTCCGAGCGCGCCTTCACGACGATCCACCCGGGGGCGATCTACCTCCACCTCGGCCGCTCCTATGAGGTCGAGCAGCTCGACGTGCGCGGGCGGCGGGCGATCGTCTCTCGCTTTGACGGCGACTGGTACACGCGGCCGAAGAAGGAGACCGAGATCTACATTGAGCGGCTGCGCGAGCAGCGCACCACCTCCGGGGTCGAGCTGCACTTCGGCGAGGTCTCGGTGACCGAGCAGGTGATCGCCTACCAACGGGTCTCAATCTCCGAGCAGGAGCCCTTTGACATCGTCTCGCTGGAGCTGCCCGAGCAGCAGTTCGCCACCCAGGCGCTCTGGTACGTGTTGCCGGACCGCCTCAGCGGCGCGCTGCCGCCCGACGTCTTGCTTGGTGCCCTGCACGCGACCGAGCACGGGCAGATCGCGGTACTGCCGCTGATCGCGATGTGCGACCGCTGGGACATCGGCGGTCTCTCGACCAACGTCCACTTCCAGACCGGCCGCTCGACCATCTTCATCTACGACGGCCACCCCGGTGGAGTCGGCATCACCCTGCGGGGCTACGAGCAGTTCGAGCGCCTGCTCGGGGATGCCGAGCGGCTGATCGGCGAGTGCCCCTGCGAGTCGGGTTGCCCCTCCTGCGTGCAGAGCCCCAAGTGCGGCAACCTCAACGAACCTCTCCACAAGGAGGGCGCCTTGGAGCTGATGAGGACCATGAAGGGGGTGCAGTGATGGGAGGGGGTGGGCCTCACCGTCACGAACAGCGGGGAGGTTCCGGTGAGGCCCACCCCCTCCCATCCGGGCGCCGACGTCAGGTGGCCGTCATCGGTCCTTCGGGCGCTGAGCTGGGGTCCGAGGCGGCGGTGCTCGGTGAGCAAGTCGGAAAGTTGCTGGCCGAGGCGGGGGTGACGCTGGCCTGCGGTGGGATGGGTGGGACGATGGCGGCGGCTTGTCGCGGTGCGCGGGAGGCCGGCGGGGAGGCAATCGGCATCGTGCCCGGTCATGAGGTTGGCGAAGCGAACGAGTTCTGCACGTACGTGGTCGCGACCGGCATCGGCCACGCCCGCAACCTGGCGGTGGTCTCCTCCGGCGAGGTCGTGATCGCGATCGGCGGCGAGTGGGGAACGCTCTCGGAGATCGGCTTCGCGCGGGCGATCGGCCGCCGCGTGATCGCCCTGCGCAGCTGGGAGCTGAGCGGGCGGGAGCGAATGGCCGAGGCGCCGGGCGTGACGCCAGCGGACTCGGCGCGGGAGGCGGTGGATCTGGCGCTCGAAGCCCTGTAGCGCCCCCTGCAACGTTTTATGGACGCACCAGAGCCGTAACGCGTTTCACATCGCCCCGGGCCCAGAGCTGGCGCAGGGCGAGGATCGCGAAAGCGTGGGACCAGGCCAGGGGCGTGGTCGAGGTGGGGATGCCGGTGCGGCCGTCGACGCGCTCGGGCAGCATGCCCGCCGGTGTCGCGGCACGTCGCAGCTCCGCCATCAGGTGGAGAGCGGCGCCTCTTTCGCCGAGCGCGGCAAGGCTCCAGGCGCTCCATGCCGTGGGCGCGGTCCAAGGATCGATACCGCCGTTCCAGTCTTCGGAGGGGACGATGCCGAAGCGCCCGCTGGTTGCGGCGAGTCGCAGCAGCGTGCGGCGCACCAAGGGGTAGAGCGCTGGGTGGGGGAAGGGCCGCACCGCCCAGGCGGCGGCGGAGTCGAGCCCGGACGAAGGATCGCCGGCACGGCGGGCGAGCTCTCCAGCCGGCGCCTCGAAGAGCGCCCGAACGTGTGGCGAGCCCGAGGCGATCGCGTTGCCGAGGAAATCGCCGCTCCCGTTCTCCTGGTAGTCGTCCAAGTTCTGCCAGCCATGCTCTCGCGGTGTACTGGGAAGACCTACCGCTTTAGCAGCCGCCGCGATCCATCCGGCGGCGTCACCCTGGGCCGCGCGTCCGTCGACCGGCGCACCGTCGCTGTAGAACCGCGCCGCGGCGCCAATGTCTAGCCCCCCCAAGAAGCCGACGATGCGCCTCCCCTGGCCACGGTATCCGGCCGCCGCCAGCGCGATCGCGACTGTGCTCGCGTCGCGGGGCCAGACGTAACGCCAGCCCTCGCGGGCGCCGGCCTCCACCACGCCTGTGCGCTCGTCGGTGAGGGCGTGCAGGACCAGCAGCGATCGCCGATACATTCGCCGCGCCCACGCCGGTGCGCCATCACCGAGCGGTCGCGCCGCCGCGAGCCAGCTCGGATCGGCGCGGACCGCGTCGGGCTCGCCCAGCGATTGGATCGTCACGGTCCGGGTCGTGCCGAACTTCGCCACCGTCCGCAGCGCGTTGGGCTCCGGCAAGTAGCGCTGCCGAACCGAGTCAGCCCGTGAACCCCCCGAAGCAAGGGCGGCGGCGATGGCGAGCAGGGCCACCATCCCGATCGCTGCCCGCAACGGTTTCATCGGCCTAATGCAAGCAGCCTCCTCGCCGCCCGGTCGCTAGCCTTCGCCCAGCAAGCTTCGGCTTTGCGCTCCCAGGCGAGGTAGCTCAGTTGGTAGAGCACACGACTGAAAATCGTGGTGTCGTGGGTTCGATTCCCACCCTCGCCATCGCATGGCAATGCGGTTTGCGGCTCTCCTAGAGGGGAGTCGCAGCCGTATTGGGCAACTGATTGGGCAACAGCGTCCGAGCGGCCTCCCCACGGCGGCGGGACAGGTCGGGACGTTCATCGGCTCGAAATTAGCCAGGCGAGGCGGCGGCAGACCGACCCGTACCCATTGAGCGCTTCCGAGTAGTCTGCCGACTTGTGAAGTTCCCTATGGAGATATATCTCGCCAGCACGGACGATCTCCGCCGTGTGTGGCGACCTTGGGAGGAACCTCCGGCATGCCCGGCTGGCCCGAAAAATGACGCAGGAGGAAGTTGCCGAACGCAGCGGTGTTCACGCGACCGAGGTCAGCCGGATCGAGAGCGGCAAGCGCGACCCCCAGGTCTCGACGGTAAAGAGGCTTGCCGAGGCCGTAGGCGTCAGCGCGAGCGATCTTCTTCGCTGAGCGGCCGGCCGGTCTCCATCCCCTTGCCGGCGGCAGGAGACCGGCCTTCCGAGTGGGGCTTAGTGCTGCTTGAGGATTTGCAGCAGAGGTACAACCTGATCCACCGGCTTGACCTTCATCCCGATCACCTCCCTCCCGCTCGTCAGCACCCGGCCATTTGCCGGGACGGGAAGGAGAGAGTAGGAAATTTCCTAGTACTAGGAAATCAGTTAGTTATTCAGCCTAGAGAAAAGCAATATGCTCGGCCAAGTCTGATTGTGGGACTTTGATCTGATTGGAGGGCACAGCGTTGAACCAACAGGCACTGCAAGTCGGGAGGAAGCCGCGCCGGGAGCGCACGAAGCGTCCGGCTGAGGCGGCGGCCTACGCGGTTAATCACCGGGGCAGGCTTGAAGTACTCACGGTCCTCCACCAGGGCGAGTTCAGCGCTGGGGAGGTCTCCGACATCCTGGGCGAAGATGTTCGGTATGTAACTGGCCATATCCGTGACCTCTACAACGCCGGCTGCATTGAATTCCTGGGCTATCGGGTCGTTGGTAGTCGCAGTCGGGCTATATATCGAGCCGTCACCTTGCCCGAAATCAGCGATGAGGAATGGCAAAGTATGTCGAGCGCAGAGCGCCACGATGCCAGTGGCGCCATCGTTCAGGGGTACCTGGCCGAGAGCCTGTCCTCGCATGGCAATCACAAGATGGACGACGAGGACGAGCTGTGCCTGATTTGGGATGGACATAGGGTCGACGCGCAGGGCAAGCGTGAAATTCGCGAGCGTTTGACCGCTGCTTGGAAAGACGTGCTCGCTATCGAGGGCCGCTCTGCAAACCGAATGGCACACTCAGGCGATACGGGAACCACCGTCGTCGTAGGCCTCCACAGCTTCCCTCGCGGCCGCTCCGGTAGGCCAGAGAGCGGTTACTACAGAGCAGAGAAAAACTAGTAGTAGGCAAATTGCGGTTGCTCCGCTCCTAACCGAACTGAAACTATCTAGCAATCCGACTCAGACGACCGCCCGGCGTCGTCAGCACGAAACCGGGCCGCCTGGAACGGATGCTCCGGATGACGGGCTGCCACACACAAACACTCGTCATCCGGGGCGCACTAACTGTCACATGGCCACACACTTATCTTCCACTAAGCAGCTACGCGCCAACGCCGGCTTGCGAACTTGGCGATGGCGAATGCCTGCAGGTTCCCCTCCGCGACTTGAGGGTCGGAGGGAAGAGGTGGGCAGGAGCGGACGCACCTTCTTACGAAGGTGCGTCCGCTTTCCTGTCAACGAGACCAAGGAGGCCATTGTGGCGGTCATGTACGCCTTCGGCAGGCCGGTGACCAAACAAGAGCTTCATGGGGTTTGGGGCGGGTGCAAGACCCCCTCGATTCTCGACTATCACCTTCGCACTCTTCTAGAGATGAGGGTCGTGGAACTAGTTGGCGGTCCTGAACTCCAGCACGGCCTGGTCGATGCAGTTGAAGCGGAGGCAGGGCCCGGTTTTCAAGGAGGGGCTCCGCAAGAGCCTGCAGCAGTCATCAGGAGCAAGGAGATGTCGAAAGGCGTCCCCGCTTTCGACAAACGAACAAACACGCGATAGGGGAGGAATCAGTGAAGGGGATCAGGCTCATTGGGGTAGTTGCTGCTGTCTTGCTGCTGCTAGTCATCGGCTCGGGTATCGCGTTTGCAGAGCAAGAAGAAGCGGATAACACCAACCCGACGCTCTCCGAAGCCCCTGCCGCTGAACCGGGCCCCGAAGTCGTCGCCGACCGCACCGCGACCTCGCAAACGTTTGAACTGCCAGGAGGAGCGCGCGAAGCCCGAATCTACGCGGCCCCGATCAATTACCGCGACGAAGAAGGCAAATGGCGGCCGATAGAAGAAGGCTTCGAGGAAGAAGGCTCGCAGCTCACCAACGGCGAAAACAGCTTTGAAGTAAGCCTCCCCCAGCAGATGGACGAAGGCCCTGTTCGCCTCTCTAGCGAAGAAGGCTGGGTAGCGAGCGAACTCGTCGGCACTCCCACCGAAGCGGTCGAGGTCAGCGGCAATACCGCCAGCTATGAAGGCACTCAGTCGGGTCTGGGCTTCGATCTCCACACCGTCGCGGACGGCGTCAAGGAGGACATTGAGTTGGCCGACGCCTCCGCTCCCCACAGCTTCACCTACGAGCTGAGCGCCGCCGCGGGCTTGATCCCAGCCCAAAACGAAGACGGCAGCATTGACTTTCGAAACGAAGAAGAAGAAACCGTCGTCACGCTGCCGGCGCCGGTGATCGAAGACAGCTCCCCCGACGCCACTCCCTCTCACGCCGTCCACTACGAGCTGCAAGCCCAAGAAGGCGACAAATGGCGGCTGACCGTCGAAGCGGAACCCGAATGGCTCAACGACCCCAGCCGAAACTTTCCAGTCCGAATCGACCCCCCGCTGACCGTCCCGGCGCCGACCCTCGACTGCAACATCGGCGGCAAGAAAGGCGAAGCGGGCTGGGGCCTTTGCGGCTCGGGCGGGCGAAAAGAACTCGCGCTCGCCTACAAACCGCAGCTCGAAAGCGCCAAAGACGAATGGTCGCGCGCCCTGCTTCGCTACAGCTTCAACTCGGTCCCCACAGACGCCTATATCGCCTCGGCAACCTTCAACGCCAACGCTTCGACTGTTGCCACCAACACCAGCGGCGTTGAACTGGCGAAGACGACAAAGAGCTGGACTAAAGAAGCCAACTGGCGTCGTTACGCTCACGCGTCCGGTCACGGGGTCGAAGAAGACCTGCTTTGGGAAAAAGAAGGCGGCGATTACTCGACGGTTATCGGCAAAGCCCTGACCAGCGAACGCGGCTCCAAAGCCGGCTGGTGGGCAGTACCGCTTCCGGCGAGCCTGGTCGAAGGATCCGAGCCGAAAGAAATCCCTGGCAAACACATCGTCAACGGCCCGCCCCTCGAATTCATCGCCAAGCTGATCGACGACAAAGTCCGTGAATGCAGCTCCTCCTGCACGCAGCGCTCGATTACCTTCGAATCCAGTGCCGCGCCGAACGAAGCGAATCGTCCCTTCGTCTCGCTCATCTATTACACCGAAGCGCCGAAAGAAAGTCACTTGACCTCACCTCTAGAAGGGACGACGACCGCGCGGCGGCTGACGCTGCAAAGCGCATTCAGCGTTGGCACCAGCCAGGTCACCTACCAGTACCGCGAAGGCAAAACCGGGCGCTTCGAAACGATCCCGACCAGCCTCGTGCGAAATGCCGAAGGCAAAGAAGTCAAATGGCCGCTCCTGGTCAAAGAAGGCAAAGCAGAACCTGCCTACTTCGACGCCGCCCACGCAACATCGACCCTGCGCGCCAAAGGCGGCGAAATCCAGGTCCGTGCTCTCTATGACGCCACCGGTCCGGCCGGCTACAGCGTGCCGGTCAACGCCAAAGTCAACCGCTCGATCGGCGGAGCCAAAGATGCCACGGCCTCGGTCGGCCCAGGCTCGCTCGACCTGCTCACCGGCAACTTCACGGTGAGCACCACCGACGTCTCGATCCCCGGTTGGGGCTCGACCCTCGAATTCACCCGCACCTTCTCCTCTCGGGACGCTGCCTCCAGCCCCCAGGGCGCTCTTGGACCCGGCTGGAAGCCGGGAGTCGCAGTCGAAGAAGCCGGCGGCGCGGAATGGCGCAGCGTCGAGGAATTCACGCCTTCAGCGGAAGAAGCAGAAGAAGGACTCGGCCCCTACGCGATCCTGACCGACCTCGAAGGCTACGAATACGCCTTCGAAAAGGAAGGGGAAACATACGTGGTGCCGCCTGAAATGACCGGCTATTCCTTTGTCAAGGAAGGGGGCGGCTTCGCCTTCACCGACCCGGCAGGCAATCGCACCTTCTTCGGCAACAACACCGGGAGCGAATGGCTGCCCACCGCGATCACCCAGACCGGCGGTTCTGCCAACTCGACCCAGATGGTCTACGAACTCGGCACCGAAAGCAAAATGCGCCTGAAGGCGATCATCGCCCCGACCGCCACCGGCATCACTTGCAACGAAGCAACGCTGGGGAACATCGGCTGTCGCTCGCTCAGCTTCGCCTACTCACAAGGAAAAGAAAGACCAGAAGAACCACCGCTCGGCCGCCTCCTCTCGATCACCTACAGCGGTCCAGAAAAAGCGTTCAATTCCCACAGCGGCGAATTCGAAATGCAGACCATCAAACGGGCGGTCGCCCAGTACTCCTACAACAAAGAAGGTCGCCTGATCGAAGAGTGGGACCCGCGGATCTCGTCCCCCCTGAAAACCACATACACCTACGAAGCAGGCGGCCAGATCAAGACGATCACCCCGCCCGGCCAGGAACCCTGGACGATGGACTACGGGACCGCCGACGAAGAGGACCCCAACGGCCGGCTGATCGACGTCAAACGCGCCAGCCTCGTGGCGAGCCCGACCACCGCCCAGACGACGATCTCCTACGGCGTGCCCCTCTCGGGCTCAGGAGCGCCATATGAAATGAGCGGCACGGACGTTGCCAAATGGGGCCAGAAGGACGTGCCCCAAGACGCGACGGCGATCTTCCCGCCCGACGAAGTGCCGACCAAATCTCCGCCCTCAAGCTATGCCCGCGCCACCGTCTACTACATGGACGCCGAAGGGCAGAACGTCAACGTCGCGACGCCATCGGGTGCCGGCACCTCCGCGCCCTCGATCACGACCCACGAAATAGACGAACACGGCAACATCGTGCGCGAACTGACGGCCCAGAATCGGCTTCGGGTCCTCGAAGCCCCTGAAGAAAAAAGGAAAGAACGCTGGGAAGAACTGGACACCCACCGCCACTTCAACGCCGACGGCACTCAAATGGAAGAGGAATGGGGGCCGATGCATCAGGTGCGTATCGCCGAAACCGGCGAAACAAAACAAGCCCGCTTGCACACCGTCGTCCAGTATGAAGACCTCAAAGAAGGCTGGAACGGCACCGGCACCAACCCGCACCTGCCGACCAAGGTCAGCACGGGCGCCAGCCTGTCAACCGGCGGCGAAGACGCCGACCAGCGCAGCACCGAAACCAAGTACAACTGGACGCTCCGACAGCCGATCGAAACGATCACCGATTCCGCACCCGGCGGCCTTCAGCTGAAGACCCGCATTGCCTATGACGAAAACGGCCTGCCGCTGGAAAACAGTATGCCGGCCAAACCCACTGGCGGCGATGCCCACACTACAAAGTTCATCTACTACACGGCCGGCGCCAACGCCCAAGATGCTGCGTGTGGCGGCAGTCCGGGGTACGCCAACCTGCCCTGCAAGAAGCTCCCCGCCAAACAGCCCGGCACAGCCGGTTTGCCCGAACTGCTCGTTACCCGCTATGTCTCCTACAACCAGCTCGGAGAGCCGCTTGAAGTGACCGAAAGTCCCGGCGGCAAAGAAGAAACCGTACGCAAAACGATCACCACCTATGACACCGCCGGTCGCCCGACGGCAGACAAGCTTGTAGGAGGCGGCACCGCCCTGGCGCCCAGCGCGACGGTTTACAGCACCGAAAACGGGCTGCCGGTCGAACAGAAGCTGACTTGCGAAACTAGCTGTGAAGGCTTCGACAGTCAGGCTGTCGTAACCGCCTACGACAAACTCGGTCGCCCAGTCCAATACACCGATGCAGACGGTAACACCTCGAAAACGACCTACGACTTGTTGGGCCGCCCGGCGACAATCTTCGACGGCAAGGGAACCCAGACCTTCGGATACGACTCTACCTCTGGACTCTTGACCAAACTCGAAGACTCGGCGGCGGGCATCTTCACGGCCGTATATGACGCCGACGGCAACATCGTCGAACGCGGCTTGCCCGATGGGCTAGTTGGGAAAACGACCTTTGACGAGACTGGCGCACCAACCAAACTCTCCTACACCAAGATTGCCAGTTGCACCGAAAAATGCATTTGGCTTGAAGAATCGAACGAACGGTCGATCTATGGCCAGATCCTCTCCCAGTCAAGTCTTGCTTCCTCACAGGAATACAACTACGACAAGGCGGGCAGGCTCACTCTGGTCAAGGACAAACCCCAGGAAGGAGGCTGCACAACGCGCCAGTACCTTTTCGACGCCGATTCAAATCGAACGAAACTGACGACCCGTTCGTCGGGCGGCGCTTGCGACACCAGCTCGGAAGGAGCCTCGCAGGGCTATAGCTATGACGCGGCCGACCGACTGACGGGCGAAGTCACCTACGACTCGTTCGGTCGCATCACGAGTCTGCCCTCGAAATACGCGGGCGGCAGCGCCCTGGCGACCACCTTCTACTCAAACGATATGGTCGCTACGCAATTGCAAGGTGGGCTCACGAACAGCTACCAACTCGACGCGGCAGGCCGACCACGCCAAGTCGTGCAGACAGGGACCAAAACCGGTACCGAAGTATTCCACTATGCGATGGCGTCGGACTCACCTGCTTGGAGCGAACGCAGCGGGGCGTGGACCCGCAGTATTGGCGGCATCGGAGGCGAACTGGCCGGCACCCAGGAAAGCACCGGCACGACGAGTCTGCAACTCGCCAACCTCCACGGAGATGTTGTCGCAACGGCGAGCCTTAGTCTCGCGGCTAAAGAACCCACCGCGCGCTTCGACTTCGATGAGTTTGGTAATCCAAAAAATGGAGCTGGGGGACGATATGGCTGGCTTGGTGGCCCCGAGCGTCGGACTGAATTGCCGTCAGGCGTGATTCAGATGGGCGTTCGGAGCTATGTGCCGTCGCTAGGCAGGTTCTTGTCGCCTGATCCTGTCGAAGGTGGATCAGCCAATGCCTACGACTATGCCAATCAAGATCCTGTCAACAACTTTGATCTGAGCGGCGAATGTTCGAAAAAAAATAAACAATGTGCGAGGCAACACATTTCAGGAGTTAACCGTCACTCTCATCGCATAGCGCATCGCAACGGGATGCAACGGCTTCAGTCTAGGGCAGGCGGCGCGCGGGCGTCAGGGCTACTTCCAAGCACCGCGGGATTGGGTTCCGCACTCGCCGAAGACGTCGCGGAACAGAGCGGCGGCTTCTTCGCGAAGATGGCACATATCGCCTTTTCTTATGTGTGGAAAACCGCGAAAGAAAACCCGTTCCTCAAAACTGAGAGCGAAATAGCGACTAAGGCGCTAGAAGCTATGGAGGCGGCATACGGCTGGGCAGTGGATCATCGAGAACAGATCTATGCATGCATGGCCAATGCCGCAGAAGGCTTCACCCAAATTGGTTACGTTGCCATCGCGGGGGAGGCAGGAGTAGCTGCGGTCGGTCTTTACATGGCCGTCAAGTGTGGCACGGCGTTCCTCCCCAAATGATCGAGCGCCGTGTTCCCAATGGCGTATTGTCATGCCATGGCTAAGTACGAAGTTGGCTTCGACGGAGGCTGGCAGGAAACGTTCGACGATCGTGATCTAGCGATTCAGTGGGCCCAGGAAGTTGCGGAGACTGGCCGAACCGTGGATGTCGTACTCAAGCACCGCTTCTTGCCGTTTAGAACGTTTGTAACTGCCTTTCCTGAGTCCGAGCAAGCAGCACGCAAAGCTGCATGGTCCAGCCCTTGGATTGGTAGCGGGGGCGTCTACGGTTGACCTGTCCAAGAACCCGTTCTGCGGCTCGACGACGGCCTTGTGCCTAAGGCTAGGACGTTCTCCTTACCTCGCAGTGTTTGAACTTGGTCCTCAAGTCGCCGCGGCAAAGGACCGCCTTGAAGCCGAGGCCGGTGAGGGAAATGGCGCTAGCCCCAGGCAGTTTGACAGCTAGATCGCCAGTCCAGCTTGAGGCAGAATCTGGAGTTAACGAGTAGAGGGCACTGCCCGTAAACGGCTCGGGCGGTTCAACCTCGACCGTTTCGGGGATTTCGCCAAGTCGACTCATGGCGAAGGAATCGTGGTCAATAAAGACGCTTATTGTCCTCGCGATGCGCGTCCCTTGGCGAGCTTCGTAAGCCGACACGGCGAGCCCGCCGGCTGAGCGCAGCGGATTCCGCTTCGACGCAAAGTCAAGAGCTTCCAAAAGAACGGTGCGACCTTCCCCTTTGCCACTCACCCTCAAAAAACCTGTTTCGACCTTGTGAGTCGGCTCACGACTGTTGTGCCTAGGTTGTGAGCGTTGCTGCTTGCATATCTTCCTAAAACGATGCGTGATGAAGATACGACCATGCTGAGTTGAAATGTTAGGCACGGTCCCCTGACGGTAAAGCTCAATGTTGCCGCGATAAGTACCTTCTTGGTAGAAGGCGCCGCGTCCCCTACAGCGCCCCTCGTGAGGCGGATCGGACGTGTGTCGGGAAAGATAGAGCTTGACGTTGACTCGGCCCAAGCCACTGAAAGTAGCTTGGATACGATGTCTGTCGACCATTCCCTTGGTCGAATATTCGACCCGCGAAGAGGGTTCTTCGATCTCGAACTGTACGCGGCCTCGCCCGTTGGCCGAAAGTGAGATTACGTCGGCGCCCCTTTTTGCTACGGGAAGAATGAGCTTGAGACTGCCAGGCCGTACTTCGTAGCCTGGCTTTGCTCGGGCGTCGGTCTGTAGGGTGGCAAAGAACACGGCCGCGGCGAGAATGACCCAGGCGACATTCTTCTGCCGTCGGTTCCGAGTAGGGGCATCAGAGACGTGTAAAAAGTGATGAGGACAACAGGCCGAGAACCTCACTGATCAGAGGATAGTGATTACTGACGTTGACACACCGGTATACGCACGGTGTCCTCGGGCAGGCCGCAGCAGCGATTCGCGAGGTGCCGCCAAGAACTTTCTCCTCGCGGGTGAGCGGCGCAGAGAATCCCCCGACCCACCCGCCAAACCAGCGCCGCGCGGAGCGGCAGTCAAGGGCGCGAAGCGCCCGACCCCGCAGGGGTTGACGGCCGCCAGCGCGGCGCTTCAATCGAGCGGGTCGGGGACCTACAGACCGATCCCCAGGTCCCGCCCGATGCTCCTCGTCATCTCCCTGGTCACGGTTCGCTGCTCAAGCTCAAGCCGGTGCTGAGTCTCGGCAAGGCGTCGCTGCGCGATCTCGCGCAGGGCCCGCGCCGAGGCGTCGGGCGGCTCGGGACCCAAGAGGCTCCCCTTGTCTGTGATGCCGTGCTCGACCCGGTAGCTCTCGACTCCCTCGACGGCGTGATCCCACGCTCTGGCTTTAATCGGGTCGACGGGCCTCTCCCCCAGTTCCTTGACGATGTAGGGGGGCGGCTCGATCCGGGCGATCGCCACGGCCTCGGCGGAGCGCCGGGCGAGCAGCTGCTCGGCAAGCTCGCGCTCGCGGCGGGCTTCGGTACCGGGCGGCTGCATCTGCTGAAGCGCCGCAGTCCTCTTGCGCAGGATCTCTCCCCAATCCTCCTCATCGGCAAGGGCAAGGGGAAGCTCCTTACGGCGCTGGCGGCGACCGAGCGCTTCGGCGGCTTCGCGTTTGTCGACGGCCCGATGAAGGCGCCTGCGCGCTTCGGCCACGTCGGGGGCCTCCTCGACGTAGGTTTCCTCGGCATGGGCCTCACAGCGGGCCGGTGTCTCAAGCTCGGCTCGCCGCGCCGCCAGCTTCTCGGTGGGCAGCTCCGCCAGCTTGGCTCGCAGCGCCTCATCGTGAGCGGCGGTCTGGGCCCGGTCTCGCCCGGCAGCTTCCGCGATGTGGGAAATCGGATCTCGCTCGGGAGCGGCGGGCGCGAACTCGTTGCGCTCGACCTGGATCTCGGGCGTCGCGTAGAGATAGGTCTGCTCGCGGGTGCGCGAGGTGGCGACGTACGTCTCCTGCTTGTCCATCGAGGGATCGACCATGACGTAGGCGCGATCGACCGTTGTGCCCTGGGCGCAGTAGGTGGTGACGGCGTAGGCGTGTTGGAGGGCCGGGGCTTCGCCTCCCAGGGTGGTGCGGTCGAGGTAGTCGCGGCCGACCTCCACGCGCCGGGCTTGGTCGATGCCGTCAAGGACGACCCGCCCGCGCTCGGCGTCCACCTGGGCGACCTCCCAGCGCTCGCGGTTGAAGATCTCGGCCCGCCGGTCGTTGACGCGGGTGATGACCTGATCGCCGGCGGCGAAGACCTGGCCGCCGACCTCAATCTGCTCCTCTCCCAACCGGCCTTCAGACTTCAACACCTCGCGTGCCGTCGCATTCAGCCTCTCGACCTCCGAGTTTCGCTTCGCCACCATCAGCGCGTCCTCGCCTTGGGAGAACGAGTTCCACCAGTCCCCGACCATCGCCGCTCGCTGCAGCTCGGGTGTCTCCTTGACCGTCACCCGCTCGGCCTCTTGGTAGAGGCTCAGCGCCTCTTGCGCGCGACCTTCGCGGATCAGCTTGGCCGCATCGCGATCAACGTCATGCAGGTGGCGGATCACTTCGTGTAGGTGGACGGGATCGGTCCTCTCTGCGATTGCGGAGAACAGGCCGCCCGCTTCGACCGAGCCGAGCTGCTCGGGGTCGCCGATCAGGACCAGCTTGGCTTTGGCTTGATCGGCGTGGCTGATCAGGCGGGCGAGTTGCTCCGAGCCGACCATCGAAGCCTCATCCACTAGGAGGACGGTGCGCGGGGACAGGCGGGCCTGGCCGTAGTCGAAGTCGCGAAGGAAGCTCGCGACGCTCGTCGCCTCAAGCCCCTCGGCGCGAAGGACGTTGGCTGCCTTCCAGGTCGGCGCCACCGCTCGCAGCTCAAAGCCGGCATGTGCCCAGCCTTCGGCGGCGGCGACCGTGGCAAAGCTCTTGCCGGTCCCCGCCTCCCCGATCACCACGACGATGCCCTCGCGTACCGCCAGCAGGCGGTAGACCATCTCGCGCTGGTCCTCCTTCAGGGTCGGCCGCTCACCGATCACCCGCTTGGCGGCAAGCTCGCCCGCCTCGCCTCGCGCTTCACTCGACATCCGCTGTGCCATTTCGAGCGCCTGGCGCTCAAGCGCCCAGATGCGAGTAGTCGTGAAGCGAAGCCCTTTCGGGGTCTCGGCCACCCTGACCACAGAATCGGAGGCGAGGAAGGCGTCGGCGGCGCTCTCGACCTCATGTGCGGGCGCTCCGTTGGGGAGCAGGTTGGCGACCGCCTGGATCGCGTCGCGGCGGTTGAAGTGGGAAGCGTGGGCAGTCACCTCGCGGTCCAGTTGCGCCAAGGTCAGCTTGGCTGCCAGCTCGACCTCCCGGCCCATCGTCAGGGCGATGGCCTCCCGATCGAGACCGATCTCCTGCGCCTGCTCACGCCAGCGCTGTCGCAGGTCGCCAAGCTCAATCTCCTTCGCTTTGCGGGTGGCGAGCGTGGCGACCTGGAGGGAGCGGGCGGAGGCATCCGGCCCGGCCGCCTCGAGTATTTCCGCGCGGCGGGTTGAGAATGCCTTCAGCCACCGATCCTCGAAGCCCTTGATCTCCGCGATCCCGTTGCGAACTTGCTGCCATTCGATGCCCAGAGTCCGGGTCAGCTCGTGGCGCAGGTTCGCCTCGTAGATGTATCCGGCGGTCTTGGCGTGGTCATAGATCGCCGGGGAGTAGAGGCGGGTCCACTTGCCGTCCGGCCCCTGTGTCGCGTTGGCAACGAGGACATGGGTATGCAGCTGCGGGTCTCCGTTTCGCGAGGAGCGATGCACGTAGCCGGCGGCGAGGTAGCCGCTGCCCTGGACGAACTCGATGCCGCCTTGGCCGTCGCCGCGCCGCGTCAGGCAAGCGTGGGCCTGGAGGTAGCCGAGCGCGGCTTCGACCGAGCGCAGGTGCGCGGCCTTGACTTGGGCGGCGGCCTCGGGATCACCGAGCGCCCAAGTCAGGGAGACCGACTTGGGAGCCGAGAAGGTCAGATCGAAGCCGGGGACGGAGGGACCGGCGCGAAGGCCAAGCGGCTCCCCGGTGGCCGGGTTGATGCCGGTCAGCATCGCGACGAGCTGGTCGGCCTCAATCGTGCCGGAGAGGCCGAGCTCAGCGGCGGCGTCTCCAAGCCACTGGCCCGCCTCCTCGCCCTCGCCGGAGTAGTAGTCCTCCTCGCCTTCGGCGACCTTGGAGAGGTAGTAGCCCTCCTGGCCTTTCCCGAGCTTTCCAATGCTGAGCATCAGGGCCTATGTCAAAAGTGAGCGACGCATCCGTCGGTTTCTTCTGAGTCCGGCGCGAGCCCGAAACGCCCGCGCGAGTTGGCGAATCGGGTTGGCCCTCATGCCCTGTAGGTCAATTCGCGACCCCGATTTGATCCACCGATTTCTGGCGCTTCCCCCGTCCGGCGCTGAGTCGCGGCTTTGCCTCATACCTAGTAGTCCATTTGGGGACCGGTTTTGCGTCACTAATTGCTCCCGCTGTCGGGCGCCAGCCACGAAGATCGCCTTTGGATCGCGGGCATTCCTCTCATCGCCCATAGGTGCCGTCTGAGCCGCGCTTGATCCACTTCTTTGCCAGCCGATAGCGTCCGCGCGATGCCCCGGCAGACAAAGCGGGTCGAGAAGCCCTGGGGCCACGAGGTCTGGTGGGCGCAGACAGACAGCTACGCGGGCAAGCTCCTCGTCGTCGACGAGGGCCACGCCCTCTCGCTGCAATACCACCGCGAGAAGGACGAGACCTCCTACCTGCTCTCGGGCAGGCTGCGGCTCACCCAAGGCGGGAGCGCCGACGCGCTCTCAGAGCGCGAGGTCGAGCCGGGGGAAACCTGGCGTAACGAGCCCGGCGTCGTGCATTCGATCGAGGCGCTTGAGGACTCGGTGGTGCTTGAGGTCTCGACGCCTCATCTCGAT
>Ga0066654_10000015_pt1 | contig 24942 bp, 25 predicted proteins | sample GraSoiAngelo_103_FD_66715 | JGI IMG/M metagenome (GOLD analysis project Ga0066654, IMG submission 66715) | Grasslands soil microbial communities from the Angelo Coastal Reserve, California, USA - 14_0903_05_20cm | ecosystem: Environmental > Terrestrial > Soil > Grasslands | place: USA... | reverse complement strand
GGAATTTTTCTTGCGTCGTGGACTGCTCTGTGCTATACTTCTCAGGCAACGGGAGGTATACTCCTGTTATATATGCAGATAAGCGCAAGATCAAGAACACACGCTCTCTGAACGGGCACACCCTGGGGTCCATAGCTAGCACAAGCTTAGAGAAGAATTGCGCCTTGGGGCCTCTTTTGCCCAGTACTCTCAAGAGCGGAGGATCAAAGGGAGGATCTGTTTTTTGGCCAACATCATTTCGATGAAACAACTCTTGGAAGCGGGCGTCCACTTCGGGCACCAGACCCGGCGCTGGAACCCCAAGATGCAGCAATTCATTTTCATGGATCGCAATGGCATCCATATTATTGACTTACAGCAGACTGTCACCCGTCTCAATGAGGCATATAAGTTTGTAGAACAGCTCTCTACCGACGGTGGTACCGTTCTCTTCGTAGGTACCAAAAAGCAAGCGCAGGAAGCTGTGGCGGAAGAAGCTAAACGCTGTGGTATGTTCTATGTCAATCATCGCTGGCTAGGTGGTATGCTCACCAACTTCCAGACCATTCAATCGCGTATTCGTTATCTTCGTGATCTGGAAGCACGCCGTGATCGCGGTGACTTCGAGCGTTTACCGAAAAAAGAAGTACAGCGTTTGCAGGATGATATGGTACGCTTGGAGCGCATTCTTGGTGGAATCAAGGACATGAAGCGCTTGCCAAGCGCCATCTTTATTATTGATACACGCAAAGAGCGCACAGCTGTATTAGAAGCACGACGCCTGGAAATTCCTATCATCGCCCTTGCTGATACGAATTGTGATCCTGACGAGATGGATTTCCCCATTCCAGCGAACGATGACGCAATTCGTGCAGTCCGTTTATTGTGCGCCAAGATCGCTGATGCCGCCGTTGAGGGTCGCCGTGAGCTAGAGGCACAGCAAAAGGATACTACTACTGTGGAGGAGAGTGAGCCGGTAGCGATTACGACAACCTCCGAAGCAGTCGAGGTAGCTCCTGCTGTACCCGCCCCTGAGACAGACGCTGTGGTGGCAGCGGAGCCAGAGCTAGTAGCCAAAGAGTAATTGAAACATGCATCAAGCGGGGGGTGAGGGGCAAATTGCCTCCTGCCGCCCGCTTTTTCCTGCATTTATAACCTTATGTGAAGTACAAACAGCACTTATTGCTGAGTAAATTCCAGTAAATTTTCATTTGTCAAGCACTCAGAGGCCAGCAAAGATGGACAGTAGTCATTGTATTGTTTCTGGCGTATGAGTATGATACGACTAGATTGAGGAGAAATCACAAGATGAACTATGCAGCAGCAGACGTAAAAAAGTTGCGTGAGGAGACTGGCGCAACGTTTGCGGATTGTAAAAACGCATTGGTAGAAGCAAAGAGCTGGGACGACGCGGTAAAGATTCTCGAAGCGAGGAGTGATCGTAAGGCTGAGAAGATGATAGCCGCTGGCCGTGATACAAGAGAGGGTGGTGTCTTTGCCTACATTCATCACAACCATAGCGTTGGTGTCCTGATTGAGCTTAATTGTTCTACCGACTTCGTGGCGCGTAGTGAGAGTTTCCGTCAGCTTGCCAACGAACTGGCGCTACAAATTGCGGGCGTTGCACCAAAATATATCACTTTTGAAGAAGTGCCTGCGGATGTGGTGGAAGAGGCGCGCAAGGCGATATTGGAAGATCCAGCGTTAGCACGTGTACCAGAGGCGAAGCGTGAGGATTTCATTGCTGGCAAACTCAAGAAGGGATTGTCTGAACAGGTACTGATGATGCAGCCCTGGGTGAAGGATGAGACAGTGACCGTGGGCGATCTAGTTCGTAAGGTCATTGCTGAGACTGGTGAGAATATTGTCGTGCGGCGCTTCAGCCGTTTCAAATTGGGTGAGTAAGGTAGGAGACCAGACATGGCAGTCGAACTCAGGTATCAGCGTGTCTTACTCAAGTTAAGTGGCGAGGCTCTGGGTCCGCACGGTGGCGGTATTGATGCCGAAACGGTGCAACGCATCGCGGGTGAAATCAAGCGCGTACACGAATTGGGTGTACAGATTGCAATGGTGATTGGTGCGGGGAATATATGGCGTGGAGCGGACGCAGCGGCTACAGGTATTGATCGTGCTACTGCTGACTATGTAGGTATGTTAGCGACGGTGATGAATTCACTGGTAATGCAAGATGCCATGGAGAAACTTGGTATGGAGACACGTGTCCAGACTGCCATTGAGATGCCTCCTGTTGCCGAGCCATTTATCCGCCGCCGCGCCGAACGTCATCTTGAGAAAGGACGTGTGGTGATTCTTGCGGCGGGCAGTGGCAACCCGTTTTTCACAACCGATACTGCTGCTGCACTGCGTGCTGTAGAGCTGAACACACAGATCTTGCTCAAGGCAACCAAAGTAGATGGTATCTATGATGAAGATCCGTTGCGTAATCGCCAAGCCCGCAAATTCTCTCAGTTGAGCTATATGCAGGCCATCACTATGGGGTTGAAAGTCATGGATAGTACTGCATTGTCTCTGTGTAAAGACAACCATATGCCTATAATCGTTTTTAATCTACAGCAGTCAGGTGCGTTGGAGGCCATTATACGTGGTGAAAAGTGTGGTACACTCGTCACTACTGACGTAGAGGAACAAGATAACTAAAGGGTTATTTGTCCTTCGTTACGTCTTGTTTCGTCTTGGTGTGAGACTGCACCCATCGAAGAAGGGGTTAGCTATGACTGCCGATTTATTTAATGATGCAGAAAGACGCATGCAAAAAGCCGTAGAGGCTTTAAAGCAGGACTTGGGATCTATCCGTACTGGGCGTGCTAATGCGGCCCTCTTAGAGCGCATAACTGTTGATTACTATGGTACGCCAACACCGATTAATCAGGTTGCAACTATTTCTATTCCAGAGGCGCGTCTCCTGGTCATTCAGCCTTGGGAGAAGAAAATACTCACCGATATTGAGAAGGCGATTCAGAAGTCCGATCTGGGGATTAATCCGAATAACGATGGGCAGGTGATACGTCTCAATATTCCCCCAATGAATGAAGAGCGTCGCCGTGATCTCGTGAAGACTTTGCATAAGAAGCTAGACGAGCACAAGGTGGCGGTGCGCAACATTCGCCGTGACGTACACGATAAGCTTCGTGATCGTGAAAAAAAGAAAGAAGTGTCTGAAGATGAGCTGAAACGTAGCACTGACCGGCTACAGAAGCTCACTGACCGCTTCATCGATGAGATGGAGAAGGTTGGTAAGACAAAAGAATTGGAGATTTTGGAGGTCTAACTTTGGCCAAGATACAAGATCTCTTATCCTCTACAAAGAAGGATAGGAGCACTGTTACGCAGCCGCAGTCCGGTACTACCGAGCAAGAGAAAGGGCCAGTCCGTCATATTGCGATTATTATGGATGGCAATGGGCGTTGGGCAACGATGCGACATCTGCCTCGTCTCGCTGGCCATAAGGCTGGGGTAAGTGCATTACGTCGTGTTGTTGAATGCGCTACTGATGCCCATATTGAGATGCTCAGTGTGTATGCTTTTTCAACGGAAAATTGGGGGAGACCTCGTGCTGAGGTTGATGGACTGATGCGTCTCTTCTGGGAGACGATTCGTTCTGATCTTGAGAAACTGCATCGCGATGGAGTGCGTCTGCGTCATCTTGGTCGTTTACAGGATCTCTCTCCTGATATACAGAAAGCCGTGCGGGATTCCGTCGAGCTGACGCGCAATAATACCCGCATTGGCTTGAATGTCTGTTTTAATTACGGTGGGCGAGCGGAACTGGTGGATGCCATCCGTCAGATGATTATTGACGGACTGCAACCGGAAGCGGTCACGGAAGAATTGATCAGTTCCTATCTATACACACGTGATCTGCCAGATCCCGATATGGTGATTCGTACAGCTGGGGAGATGCGTGTCAGTAATTTCTTGTTGTGGCAAACGGCCTATAGCGAATATTATGCAACGCCTACGCTCTGGCCCGATTTTGGACGCGAGGATTTGCTGGCCGCTTTAGAAAGTTATAAGCAAAGACAACGACGTTTTGGCCGTCTCACTTCCTCTTCAGCGCAATAGGGATGTACAATAGTAGGGCCGTAGTATCACAAGGTACTGCTGTCCTACTTGTCTATTATTGAGAACCTTTCTACTTTCCCGACCGTATAGTAATAAAAGAAAGATCACTTTGTGTCTTTAGAGGACGGAAATTGTTTGCAAGGTGCTAGCAAACCGAATAGAGGACAGGGTGCTCACGCACCTGCTCCAGAGGGGACCGATAGGCCAAAACAATCTGTTGGTCAGCGCTGGCTGGCTGCTCTGATTCTGATGCCGGTAGTGCTAGGCTTTGTGCTAGCCGGTGGATGGTGGGCTTTTGTTGCGGCAGGGGTAGTGGTAATCGTGTGCGTGTTTGAATTGTACCAGATGATGTTGCAGGCGGGGTATCACCCGCTGATCTGGATTAGCCTCGCTTTGAGCTTCCTCTTTCTGGTTGCTGCGATGTTGCCAAAATTTAGCTTGGTAATACTACAGACCGGTCTGGGGGGTGTACTACTGATTTCGTTTCCCTTGTTATTTTTCCGCAAAAAGCTGGAAGGGGTGGTGAGAGATTGGGCTATGACACTGGCGATCTCTATTTACGTTGGTTGGTCGATGAGTTGTTTTCTGGTGCTACGCGGGTACGAACAGTTAGTGATCAATTTCCCACATGCTCCCTGGATTGTCTTGCCACGCGGTCTGTGGTGGGTACTTTTTGTATTGTTAGGTATGTGGGGAGCCGATAGTGCCGCCTTCTTTACTGGGCGTTATCTGGGTCGCCATAAGCTGGCTCCGCATATCAGTCCTGGTAAGACATGGGAAGGCGTAGCTGGTGGGCTGGTTCTGTCGGTAATAGCTGCGCTCATACTCACAGTAGGCCCGCTAGGGATTCCCTGGTACCTGGCAATTGTGCTGGGTTTGTTAATCGGTGTAGCAGGGGTGCTGGGCGATCTCTCTGAGTCGCTCATTAAGCGGCAAATGGACGTGAAGGATAGTGGGCAGCTTATTCCTGGTCATGGTGGCCTACTTGATCGTGTGGATAGTTTGCTCTTTGCAGTTATCGTCGTCTTTTTATTTGCTCAATGGGCAGGGAAGTAGTATATCATGACGACATTGCCTATTCATATTGCTCTACTGGGAAGTACGGGATCAATTGGCCGTCAAACACTGGATATAGTGCGGGCCTTCCCTGATCGTTTTCGTGTGGTGGCGCTGGCCGCACGCAAGAATGTGGCCTTGCTTGCTGAACAGGTACAGGAATTTCAGCCGCTACTAGTAGCATGTTATGCTGATACGCCGGATGCGGAGCAGGCGGTACGTGCAGAACTGCCAGGTGCCTTGTTGGGTGAGCAGGGCTTGCTCGCCGTTGCTACGCAAGCCGATGCGGATGTTGTGGTGGCGGCGACTTCTGGTCTAATGGGCTTGCGGCCAACGTTAGCGGCTATCGGGGCTGGTAAAACGATTGCCTTAGCAAATAAAGAGACGCTAGTCATGGCGGGACAAATGGTGATGCAGGCGGCCCGTCAGCATGGTGTGCCTGTCTTGCCTGTTGATAGTGAGCATAGTGCAATCTGGCAGTGTCTGCGTGGTGAGAAGATAAGCGAGGTGAAACGTCTGCTTATTACTGCTTCCGGCGGGCCATTGCGCAATGCAACTCCTGCACAATTGCGTGCCGTCACCGTTGAGCAAGCATTGGCTCATCCTACCTGGCATATGGGAGCAAAGATTACCATAGATTCTGCGACATTGATGAATAAAGGGTTAGAGGTGTTAGAGGCGCATTGGCTTTTTGATATTCCTTATGAGCGTATTGATGTGATTGTTCATCCTGAGAGTATTATCCATTCAATGGTAGAGTTTATAGATGGCTCGCTAAAAATGCAGGCGAGTTTGCCCAGCATGCATTTACCCATTATGAATGCCATCGCCTATCCGCACAGACTGGATGAGGCAGGTAAAGGTCTGATCAGGGAACTAGAGTGGTCGAAGATAGCGCGCCTCAATTTTGAAGAACTCGATGTTGCGCGTTTCCCCTGCTTTCGTCTCGCGGTGGAAGCAGGCAAGCGGGGAGGAACGTATCCTTGTGCTTTAGTCGGAACTGATGAGGAAGCAGTTGCACTCTTCCTGGCAGGTCGCATTAGTTTCCCCGGCATTGCGGAACTTATTGAAGAGGTATTAGAGCGACATCAATCGATTGCAGAGCCGAATGTAGCGGAGACGTTAGGGGCATGTAATTGGGCACGCAAAACGGTGAGAGAGTTGTGTCAAAAGCGTGTGCATTGAATGCAAGGCCAACATATTTCAGCGAAACCGTGCCGGTCGGTGGTTCGTGATGCTAGATGGATTTAAGAGCAAAGAGAAAAAGGAATTTAAGAGATGAATAACTGGTACTTACTCGCAGCCATTCCGGTATTCGGGTTGCTAGTATTCGTACATGAACTGGGACATTTTTTGACGGCAAAGTGGGCTGGGATTCGTGTAGAGGAGTTTGGCCTGGGATTTCCTCCCAACATCGTTGGCTTTCGACGACGTGACCAGGGTGGTTGGGAAGTCATCTGGTTTGGGCGGCACCGCGATAGTGATCTTAGCGCAAAGCAAAACCCATTTTCGGGTACCAGTGGAGGCGTGAGTGTTGAGAGTCAGGCTTCTCAGCATACCATTTATTCGCTGAACCTACTGCCAATAGGTGGCTTTGTACGTATGCCAGGCGAGAATGGCGATGTGAACGACGAGAGTGGCAACTACGATCCTCAGAGCTTTGCTGCAAAGTCGGCGGGCAAGCGTATTATCGTCCTCTGTGCAGGTGTGGTGATGAACCTCCTGCTGGCGATCGTGCTTTTTACTCTTGCCTACAGTGCTGGTGAGCCGACCTTCCCGCCGCAGATTGGAAAAGTTGTACCGGGTTCACCAGCTGCGCTAGCGGGCTTGCGTCCTGATGACACGATTGTCAGTGTCAATAATCAGCCGGTCCAGCAATTTAATGATGTGGTCACGATCGTTGGTCAGATTACTGCTGCTGCTGATAAACAGCATGAGCAAAAAGTGCCAGTGATCCTGAGTGTTTTGCATAAAGGAGAACGTACTCCTCAGACGTTGCGTGTGGATGCGCTGGTAAATCCTCCCAAGGGTCAGGGGCATATGGGTGTTGGCCAGAAAGTGGTCTTTGTCAGTTCTCCAATCTGGTTGGCCCCCTATAAGGGAGTGATTCATACCTATGAAGTAACACATGAGTTCATTCATCAGCTTATTGCGATGATCACAGGTGCTGTGAAGCCGGAGATAGCAGGCCCGGTGGGGATCGTCAATATCACCGGTCAGGTAGCCCAGACCATTCCAGATGCTGGTTGGTGGCCGATTCTCAGTTTGACAGCGGTCTTAAGTCTCAACCTGGCGGTAGTAAATATCCTGCCCTTCCCGGCGTTGGATGGTGGGCGCATTGTACTCGTTTTGATCGAGGTGATACGTGGTGGCAAGCGTCTGAAGCCGGAGCGTGAAGGGCTTATTAATCTGATTGGTATGGCAATCTTACTGGCCCTAATGGTCGTCATCACTATCACTGATGTGATGCGTTTGGGCAGTTAATCGGAGTGTGTAGGAATTATGCGAAGGAAAACACGGCAGATCCATGTTGGTAATGTAGTTATTGGTGGTACTGCGCCTATCGCAGTGCAGTCAATGACCACGACGTATACGCGCGATGTGGCGAGCACCGTTGCACAGATTCAGCGTTTGGAGGATGTAGGGTGCGAAATTGCTCGTGTGGCGGTACCTGAGATGGAAGATGCAGTGGTGCTGAGAGAGATCAAGAAGCGTATTCATATCCCGCTGGTAGCGGATATTCACTATAATCCAGAGCTTGCGCTGGAAGCGATTCGCCAGGGGGTTGATAAGGTGCGTATTAATCCTGGGAATCTGCTCAATGGGCGTAAATCTCTGGAGCAGATTGTTGCCGCTGCACAGGAGCGCGGCATTGCAATGCGCATTGGTGTCAACTCTGGTTCTATTGATGCTCTGGACAAGAAAGCGCAGCTGCAACGTATCCAAGTACGTTTGCGCGATGATGGAGTGTTGGAGCGGACTGATCCTGCTGAAGCACGTCGTAACGAGCGTGAACAGCTGGCAGAGCGTATGGTGACGCGTGCACTGGAGTATATCAGTTGGTGTGAGGAGATGGATTATCATGAGATCGCTGTCTCGCTGAAGTCATCCTCGGTATTGACTGCTGTGGAGGCGTATCGTCGTTTCTCGCAGCGTTCGGATTATCCGTTGCATCTCGGTATTACTGAGGCTGGTACGCTGGTGACTGGTGCTGTGAAGTCTGCGGTGGGTCTCGGCCTGCTGTTAGCGGAGGGTATTGGTGATACTATACGGGTAAGTCTGAGTGCTGAGCCGGAGGAAGAGATTCCGGTGGCCTACGAGATTCTGCGTTCGTTGGAGTTGCGTAATCGTGGTGTGACTTTCGTCTCTTGTCCCTCGTGTGGTCGTGTCGAGATTGATGTGATTGGTGTGGCTAATGAGGTGGAGAAGCGCTTAGCGAAGGTACAGACGCCCATTCATGTTGCCGTGATGGGCTGTGTGGTTAATGGTCCGGGCGAGTCGCGCGATGCTGATGTGGGCTTGGCGGGTGGTAAGGGCAAGGGTGTTATTTTCCGCAAGGGTGAGGTTGTCAAGACAGTGCCGGAGGATCAATTCCTCGATGCGGTACTGAAGGAGGTAGCGAGTCTCTTGCCGGAGCATGAGGCGCGGGTGGTTTATCCTGAAGGTGGTATTAAAGAGGTTGCGGGTACGCATCGTACGCGCCATGAGGGAATGAATCTGCCTATTTTGCAGCGGTCATGAGGTTGTGTAGAAAGAAGTGGAATCCCAGATTTGGCCCATATCGGGTGGGAGCGCAGCAATCGTCATCAGGGAGAGATCGACGCCAGCACTCTGGAGATGTGTACGCATATGATCTATCGCTAATTGTGGCGTGTTGTTGATCTCGCTGAGATGGGCCAACCACAGACAGCGTTTGCTATGCAAGGACCATGCTTTGAGAACGGCACGGGACGCTTGAGCATTTGAAAGATGCCCTTGAGGACTCATAATGCGTCGCTTCACAGACTGAGGATAAGGGCCGGAGAGCAGGCGCTCTCGATGATAATTGGCTTCCAAAATTAACAGATCCGCATGGCGCATAGCCTTGAGCATCTGAGTAGTCGGTGTGCCAGTATCTATAGCGATGCAGACTTGGTATCTATCGGCGCAGAGCAGGTAGCCACAAGGAGCAACAGCATCGTGGGAAGTTGCAAAAGAAGTCACTTCAACGTCGCCAAAGAGACGCTGCGATCCAACAGGGAAGGGCACAAAAAGACTGTTCAGATCATCGGGCCAACTTGCTGCGACGGTCTGTGGATAGCCAGTCTCAAATGCTTTTTGTACCGTTGTCTCGTTCTCTATGGGTACTGATCCATTGACTTCAGATTGTGCTTGTTGTGCCTCAGACAATGACAACTCATCAGGAGAGGGAGCTATAAGTGAAGCATTCAATGATGCTCTGTTTCTTGCCTCTGCCCTGCGTGCATCTGCCTGGATGGCTTTCTCAACAAAATGCTTAACCGCTTCAAGCGTACGGGGATCAGCGATCACTGGCATGGCATCATACTTCATAAACATGGGGATGGCTTGGATATGATCGCTGTGTTCATGCGTCACGAAGATAGCAGAAAGCTGTGATGGAACAACCTCAAGGGTAAGAAGACGTTGCAGAATGGTACGGGCACCCAAGCCTGCATCGACAAGGAAGCGTGTACGGCCTTGTGGTCCAGCTTCGACAAAGAAAGCGTTGCCGCTACTACCACTGCCTAGTGAAACGACGCGCATGCTCAGCTCCTTTAGCTTTCCTCTTGTCATTGACCATGCTTACTCTCTCCATCATATGCAAAATCTGTTGCTCTTTCGATTTTATATAGTTATCAGAGTAATTGTCAAGTGGGTATAAAAAGGTACTAATTACTTATGTAATAAAGGCTCTGCTTTGAATTTGAAGACAAGGGAATAAGTTACTCGCCGAGTGTGTTTCTGTAAGTGTATGACATCACAAAGAAATTGGATCGCTTCTGTGGGAAATGGTTTCTCCGAGCATCAATGGGAAAAGAGATGTTTACACAGGAGTAGAGACACATGAGACTTTATGTAGGGGGTCTCCCTTATCAAACGACCGAGCAAGATCTTGTTGATCTTTTTGCACAGATAGGACAGGTGACTTCAGCTTCGGTCATCACGGATCGTGAGACAGGACGCAGCAAAGGGTTTGGCTTTGTCGAAATGAGTACCGACCAAGAAGCACAAGCCGCCATTGAGCAGCTGAACGGAACCCTTCTAGGAAATCGAACGATCACTGTCAATGAGGCGCGTGAGCGCCAGGCGTCAGGCGGTAGAGGATTTCAGGGAAGAGAGCGATCTTCAAACACGAGCTATCGGGGCGGACGTTACTAAATTCCAACATCCGGTAGCATGAAGCGTTCAGAAAAAATGTTTAGATCACAAAGAAGGTTAGCCCATGGGCTGGCCTTCTTTGTTTATTTTCCCCTTGAAGTATACTCTGCCATAAGTTGTTGTGTATAGCTTCAAATCACACTTAGTCAGTCTACTGCTTCAAATATTTTCTTATAAAACATTCTCATGCGCATATATTGCTTCTCTCCGCTTGCCGCATAGTTATCAAGACCGGGCGACCCATTCAATTCAAGAATACTATACTCTGCATGAGCGTCTTCTATATTTGAGCAGGCAATATCAACTCCGCAGAAGGCTAATCCCATCTGTGCAGCTACTGTGATACAAAGAGCACGCCAATAGGGGGATATCTTCTCCGTATAATCTTCGATTACGCCCCCTTTCGAGAGGTTAGCAACTTCGTAGACTGGATAGCTGACACCCTCTGGCAAGATTGTCTCTAGCTGATAGTGTTTCCTTGCTAATTGTTGGGCTATGCTGATGTCATCCATATCTATCAGTGCAGTACGTTGTGTAGACTCAAAAACTCGTTGTGCTCGCTGTAATAACTCTTTGATTGTTGCTGTGCCATTGCCCTCTATCGAGAGTGGACGACGTTGATAGCAAGCGATCATTTCATCTTGTAAGACCACAACTCGATACTCGCTCCATGCAACTGCCTGCTCTACTAAAATTCGCTCAATGTGCTTTGCTTGATAGTCGGCGAGGATAGCTTCAAGATCGTTGCGCTCCCAGCATTTGTTGACACCTTTGCCTCGTGATCCTTCATTGGGCTTAATAAAGCATGGGTAGTCGAGGGCGGAGGTGATATAGTCAGCTATCTGCTCGATAGTGTTATGGCCTTGAAAAGCATATTTTACAAGTGACTTGTCTAGCTCGTAGACGTATTGAGGCAGTAGGAAGACTTTGCCTGGTGGGGTCTGGTATCCCAGGCGTTCTAAAAAGTATTTGGTGTAGCCTTTGTCTTTGACGATCTCTTGAGAGCCGGAGGGGTTGATGCCTATGTTTGAGCCTTTGAAGAGACGGACGGCCCCGTTCTTGTACGCTATACGCACGGCATAGCCGTATTGTGGTTCGATGGTGATGTCTTGGATGGTGGGTAGTTCTCCGTTGAGAAAGAGGTCTACGAGTATTCTTGTTACTAGGGAATAGTGGGGCTTAACTGTTAGCGTCATGAGCCAATTTCTCATTTGTATGGTGTTGATTTCCAATATATGAGATTTCTCTTGCTTGATCTCTTCCAACCACATCTTCAATGTTTCCTCCTGTCCTGGCCGTTAAAAATAACTGGGCAGATCTGAAGGTTGAAATAAGCCTTCTAGCTAGTCTGGATATATTCTTGGTGGTGGAAGAGATTCCCCATGCTTCTTTGCATCATTGATGAGCATTTCCAGAACTTCTTTCCCATTTTTTACTGCTTCATCAGAGGTATCTCCGTGTGTCGCAGGCATATAAACTTGTTGTGCCCATTCCGGTAGTGTCACGAGATACGCTTGATCTTGTTCTGACCATTCAATGAGCATTGAGTACTGAATAGGTGAACTGCTCATGCTTTATCCTTTTTTGCCTTTTTAAGGTCTTCAAGCATATTTCTTACAGCTTTTTCCTGGTAAGGTTGATTGCTAATGTATATAGTACCATATGACACGGCCTGCTTGAGAGTATGGCAAGTACGGTTGGTGCAGAGACGCTTGATGTCTTGCTGTTCATCTCTGCAAGCGACAAAAAAAGAGACAGCTCTATAATCTAAAGCTATCTCTTCTCAAAAATGGGCAATACAGAACTCGAATCTGTGACCTCCACGATGTCAACGTGGCGCTCTAACCAACTGAGCTAATTGCCCTCGGATATGCAATATAATAGCATTGCCTACTCATCTTGTCAAGCACCTTTGGCGGCGAATTTTTGCAGCACGTCAGAATTCTCTCTCCGCGGACAGTTGCGCACAGGATGCGCAGGCTCTGGGGCTGATCCGTGGTACAATACCGCTATGCAACATATATTTTTGATCGGGCTGTCTGGTAGCGGGAAAAGTACCGTGGGTCGTCTATTGGCTCAGCGTTTAGATAGAACCTTGCTTGATATCGATGCGCTCATTGAACAGGAGTGTGGTAAGCGCATCCCGGCAATTTTTGCACAACATGGGGAAGCGTATTTCCGCGCCTGCGAGAGTCGCATACTGGCGAAAGTGACGCAGGAGACAGCCGGTAGTGTCATCGCAACAGGCGGCGGCATAGTGATACGTCCAGAGAATCGCACGCTGATGACCGAGCGTGGTGTGCGCATCTTCTTACAGGTCAATCCGCAAAGTGCGCTAGAACGTTTGCAGGCGCAACAAGCCGCCGCATTGGCTAGCGGAGTTGCACCAGAAACACGTCCCCTGCTGGCTGGTGCTGATCCCCTTGCAACATTACAAGACTTATATAATGCTCGTGCCGCTTGGTATCAAGAGGCTGAGTTTTGTTGCCGGACAGACGGAAAAAGCGCTGCACAAGTTGTGCAGGAGGTTATCGCTATGCTGCTGAGTGCAGGAAAATTAGAGGGGGCCGCCCCGATCGTGCGACACATTCGTGTGGGCAATGGCTATGACGCAGTTGTTGAGTGGGGAGGAGTAGGCCGTTTGGGTCAGTATCTCGCCCAGCTGGGCTTGCCGCCACGGGTCTTCCTCTTTACTGATAGCAATGTTGCTCGTCTTTACAGCCAGCGGCTCATACAACAGCTAACACAGGCCGGTTTTGAGCCTCACCTTTCTATCATACCCGCTGGCGAAGCGAGCAAGTCTGAGCAGCAACTCAGTGCTATTTATGACTGGTTGCTTGAGCATAAAGCCGAGCGCCGTGAAGCCATCATCGCCTTTGGTGGTGGTGTCGTGGGGGATATGGTAGGCTATGCGGCGGCAACGTACTTACGTGGTGTGCCCTTGATTCAGGTGCCCACTTCTTTGCTGGCACAAGTCGATGCCGCAATTGGTGGTAAAACAGGTATTAATCATGCCAGAGGTAAAAATCTGATCGGGGCCTTTTACCATCCTCGCCTCGTGCTGGCTGATCCTGCGACATTACTGACCTTACCACAACGGGAGCGTATCGAGGGATGGGCAGAAATTGTAAAGTATGGTATCATACTTGATGCTGAATTCTTCGCTTTGTTGGAGACGAATGTGGACAGCTTACGAGATTTTTCTCATCCTCCTATTGCGCTGCTTTCACAAATCATTGCTCATAGTATTAACTTGAAGGCCAGAGTGATTGAAGAAGATGAGCGAGAACTGGGATTGCGTGCCATCTTGAACTACGGTCATACCATTGGACATGCGTTAGAGAATGTGTCAGGTTATGGTGAGTGGTTGCATGGTGAAGCCGTTTCATTGGGTATGGTTGGAGCAGCACAATTAGCTCATGAGGCAGGACTGTTTAGCGCAACTGATATGGAGCGACAAAACACCTTGCTTGCAGCTCTGGGATTACCAATTGTCTATCAGGGTACTATCCAGGCACAAGATATACTAGCCAAGATCCAGTTCGATAAGAAAGTTGATCGTAAGCGGGTACGCTGGGTAATGCCCCGGCGTATTGGCGAAGTCGTGGTAACGCAGATGCCAGATGATCTGGTAGCACGCGTCATAACAGCGTTTTTTGTGGAAAAGAGGCCAAATGCTCACTATCCTGGTATTGAACGGACCGAATCTGAATACACTGGGAACTCGTGAACCCTCTCTTTACGGAACGGTCACCCTGGAACAGATACACGAAAAATTACGGCAGCACGGCACAAGCTTAGAGGTGAGTGTGGAGTGTTTCCAGTCGAATCATGAAGGTGCATTGATCGACTATATCCAAGAGCATACAGAGACGGCTGATGGACTGATTATTAATCCGGGTGCATTCACACATTATGCTCTTGCCTTGCGTGACGCGCTGGCTTCGCTCAAGATGCCAATCATCGAAGTACATCTGAGCAATATCTATGCTCGTGAAGAGTTCAGGCATCATTCCGTCATCGCACCTATAAGCCGTGGGCAGATTACTGGTCTGGGTTGGCGTGGTTATCTATTGGCAGTAGATGCGCTGGCCGCATTAATTCGTGAGCAGCGTGCGGAAGGATAAGAGAAGGAGAGTAAATATATGAATCAAGAGAGTATCAAGCAATTACGACTCTGGATAACAGAACAGGGGTTGGATGCTTTTCTAGTCACGCAACCACAGAATCGTTCCTACTTAAGTGGTTGGCTAAACGAGGATACTGAAGGCGCTGGTTTACTGCTCGTGGGACAGGAACAACTTATCCTTATGACAAATCCATTATATGCGGAGATTGCCACGAGTGAGGCGGTAGGTTGGGAAGTGATGGTTCCTGAAGCGCGCCACTATGAACCAGCGATCAGCAGCTTGGCGCGCACGTTTGGTTGGGGAAAGATTGGCTTTGAAGCTACGGCTATCACCTATAGTGAATATGAGAAGATCCGTAGCGAGGGAGAGCATGTTTTTACCTTGCGTCCGTTTGAGAGTAGCCGTATTGAGGATTTGCGCATGGTGAAGCAGTCCCATGAATTAGAGCTGCTCAAGCGTGCGATTGCGATTACTGATGAAACATTTGCCCATATTTGCGACTGGATACAGCCAGGTGTGACAGAAAAAGAGGTACAATGGGAGATCACACGTACGATGATCGCCCTGGGTGCTGACAAACTCGCTTTTGAAACGATCGTCGCCTCTGGTCCTAATGGTTCCATGCCGCACGCGCGTCCCAGCCAACGTCATATCCAGCGTGGCGAACTCATCACCATTGATATGGGAGCGCATTATAAAGGGTATAACGCCGATATGACGCGTACAATCTGTTTAGGCGAACCAGCGGAAGCGCGTATGCGTGAAATCTATGATGCAGCACTCCATGCAATGAAAGTCTGTGAAGCAGGATTACACGCTGGCATCTCAGGTGTAGCTGCTGATGCGTTAGCACGTAATGCTCTGGCTACTGTGGGTCTGGCGGACTATTATATGCATAGTACTGGTCACGGCGTCGGTTTGCAGATCCACGAAGGGCCTATCCTGTCGCCGCGCTCTCCCGAAGATTTTCTATTTCCTGCTGGCTGTGTAGTGACTGTTGAGCCAGGTGTCTATATCTCTGGTTGGAGCGGGACACGGGTAGAGGATTGTGTCCTCATTAAAGAAGATGGTGCTGAAGTGTTAACGCAATCACCCACGACCCTGGTGCTTCAGCGCTAAAAGGAGCTTATTAATGATATCGACGAGTGACCTGAAAAAGGGTCTGACTATTGAGTTTGAGGGACAACTCTGCAATATTTTAGAATGGCAGCATGTCAAGATTGGGCGTGGTGGCGCAATTGTGCGTATGAAGTTGCGCAATCTGCGTAATGGAGCAACCTTTGATCGTACGTGTGATGCGGGCGATAAGTTTAAGCGTCTTTACTTAGAGCAATCTAGCGTGACTTATCAGTATCAAGACGGCAAACAGTACCATTTTATGGATACCAGTACTTATGACGATATAGTGTTGACCGAGGCGCAACTTGGTGGGGCAAAAAACTATCTGATTGATAATCTGGAATTGAACATCGTTCGTTATAATGATGAACCGATTTCTGTCGAGTTGCCGGAAAAAGTAGTCTTGCGCGTCACTTATACCGAGCCGGGCTTTAAAGGCGACACCGCCACAGGTGGGACGAAACCTGCAACCACCGAGACTGGATTAGTGGTACAGGTTCCGTTGTTCATCTCAACCAATGATATGATCCGTGTGAGCACCTCGACGGGGGCGTACGTAGAGCGTGCCTGAGTGAGCGCTGTAGTAGGGAGTACGTATCGTTGGATAACGGCTGGCTGGGAGAGAGACAGTCGTTGCGCGGAAGTGGTATGCTTGACGAAATCAATTGGAGTTGATTTATGATAGATGGCAACAGGCATTCTGTGAAGAGCGTGGAAGCGCTCACTAGGGAAGAGCAATGCACTGCTGAGAGCATCAGCATCGAACAGCTACAACGGCTCGTGTGGTTGCTCGACAAGAGTGATGTCTCCGAGATAGAAGTGAAGCGAGCTGAAGAGGGCACACACTTAGTATTACGCAAAGCAAAAATTACTGGAAATGTGGCATTTCAAGTATCGGATGTGACTATAGTGGCGGCGGAGTCGGAAGCCCCTGTAGAGACGACGTATAGAGTCGTCGCATCACTCGTAGGCATCTTCCATTCTTGGGCAAAACCGAGAGGAGGGGCGCTCGTTGCAGTTGGTGATCATGTAAAAGTTGGTCAATTGATCGGGACGATTCAATCGCTCAACGTCATGAATGATGTAGAGTGTGCTGTTGCCGGGTGTGTAGCCGAAGTTCTTGTACAGGATGGACAACCAGTAGAGTATGGACAGCCGCTTATGATCATTGAAACCAAAGGAGAGGGGTAAGCGGATGGCCAGCATGCATCCCTTCTTTGCATCAGATTCCCTGGATACCTCAGCGATGCTAAGTGTTTCAGCGGTATCACTCTATCTCAAAGAACTGTTAGAGACAAACGACACTTTGCAAAATATATGGGTCCATGGCGAGGTCTCTAACTGTAGAACGTATCCATCCGGGCATTGTTATTTTACCCTTAAAGAAGGTGATGCTCAGCTCCTGTGCGTCTTTTTCCAGCGTGCGCGTCTACGCTCCTCAGCTCCTGAGCTGTCGGATGGTATGGCAGTAGCAATAAATGGGCGCATTTCATTTTATGAACGGGACGGGAAATTACAGTGTTATGTTGAGGTCGTCAAGCCGTTAGGGACGGGAGCACTCTTTCAGCGTTTTGAGCAGCTCAAAGCGCGGCTAGCAGCCGAGGGACTTTTTGCCGCTGAACGTAAAAGACCACTTCCGGCCCAACCAACAGTGATTGGGATTGTCACATCATTGCAAGCTGCCGCGCTACGGGATATGCTACGTGTGTTGCGTACGCGCTACCCTTTGGGGCAAGTCATCCTCTCCCCGGCGCTGGTGCAGGGTGCAGAAGCGCCTGCCTCAATAGCTGCTGCGCTGGATCTGCTCAACGAACATGGAGAAGCTGAGGTTGTGATTGTTGGGCGTGGTGGTGGCTCTATTGAAGAATTATGGGCATTTAATGACGAAGTGGTCGCGCGTGCTATTGCTCGTTCTCGTATTCCTGTGATCAGTGGTATCGGGCACGAGACAGATTATACCATTGCCGATTTTGTCGCAGACCAGCGTGCCTCAACGCCGACTGCTGCGGCAACAGCTGCTGTTCCCAATATTGATGACTGGCGAACAGATGTACAGACCGTACAACGGGCCATGCAAGATATGATGAAACAGCGCTTGCATAGTCTACATGAGCAATTAGGGCGTAGCGAGCGAGAATTGGAGCGTGCCAGTCCGCTCAAGCTGGTTGAGCATCGTCGGCGAAGATTAGACGATATGGCTGAGCGCTTACAAACGCAGATGGGGCATATGCTCTCGCTACAAGGTGAGCGCCTTCATGGTCTGGCGATGCGTTTGCATTCGCTCAGCCCTTTATTGACGATCGCTCGTGGTTACTCTATTGTGCGGCGCGAAGACGATCAGACGATTGTCACTCATGTGCAGCAGGTTCAGCCCGGTGATCGGCTTACGATTCAGGTACAGGATGGTTCTATTCCTGTAGAGGTGCGTTCTGAGATATCATCAGAAAACAGGTAGAGTAAAGCATGGAATCACAATCCTTTGAGGAAGCATTTGCACAGCTAGAAGCAACAGTAGCAGCATTGCAGGATGGACAAATTCCTCTTGAGCGAGCGCTGCGCTATTATCAAGAGGGCATGGAGCTAGCGCGCTATTGCAATGAACTATTACAAAAAGCAGAGTTATCTGTGCAACAATTACGAGTAGATGGTAATGGGGCATTGTCTTTAGACCCTTTAGACTTGTAAGAGGGAAATAGCGATTTTATAATGAACATGAGTAACGCAAACGTATTATTTGAGAATCGTGCTCTTATCGCCCCATTTCTTGCATGGGCTATTGCGCAAATGAGCAAGACAGTCTACGAACTGATTAAGGAGCGTAAGTTGGTGCTGAGCCGTCTGGTCTCTTCAGGAGGCATGCCCAGTTCTCATTCGGCTCTCGTAAGCGGGCTGGCCACAGCCACTGGGCGTATCATGGGCGTCGGCTCAGCGGAATTTGCGATCACAGTAGTGTTAGCCGGTATCGTCATGTATGATGCAGCGGGCGTACGACGTGCGGTAAGTATCCAGGCTCGCATTCTCAATCAGATGATTGACGAGGCATTCCAGGGGCATCCCATGGCAGAGAAGCGTTTGCGCGAATTGATAGGACACACACCAATACAGGTATTTGTTGGTGCACTGCTGGGTATTGTCGTTGGTTTGCTGATAACACTATAAGTCATGAAGAGTGGCAGGCTTGAAAATGATGGACCAGATCCCGACAATCTGGCCTATCCTTCTCAAGCTATCCACTATGGCGTATGACTTTAGCCGCCACCACGAGCAAAGAGCATCACCGGAATAGTCAGGAAGATCAATTTGAGATCTTGCCATATCGATTGATTTTGCAAGTAAGCAAGATCCATTTCAACCATATCTTGAAAGGTGACACGTGATCGACCGTGGACTTGCCAGGTTCCCGTGAGACCGGGGCGTCCACTGAGCCGCGCCCATTCTTTGCGGGTATACATCTCTACTTCATAGGGCAGAGGAGGACGAGGTCCGACCAACGCCATCTGGCCACGCAGGACATTCCAAAATTGAGGTATTTCATCGAGACTCGTTTTGCGAATGAAGCGACCAACGCGCGTGATGCGTGGGTCGTTGGAGGCTTTATAGGCCATGGCTTCGTTTTCTTCGCTTAGTCTCTCGCCTCTCATGTATTTGACAATTTTTTCCTGATGGAGGTTCTGATTAGCGTTGACATACATAGAGCGAAATTTAAGCATCTCGAACTCAACTCCATGCTGCCCAATGCGTTTTTGTCGGAAAAACACCGGGCCTTTGGAATCGAGCTTAATACAAACAGCGACTAGCAACCCCATGAGTAAGATCAGGGGCGCAATAAGTAGCGTAAAGGTCAGATCGAGGATGCGCTTAGCTCGCAGATAGTGAGCCTTAAAACAGATTGTTTGAATCGCCGCAGGCTGAACAGCCATAGTGCCGCTCCCCTCTATTAACAGATCCGGGTGAACTTTTTCAGTTAGAACTCTCAAAAAAAGGAGTTTCAGTGACTAGTTTATCTGACCCTGGTGTAGAACCAGTGTGTAATCTAATGAAGATATGGTAAAGACTGAAGCGTAAGGTAACAAAAATGTGAAAGCAGTCTCTTCTCTCCTATCATTATCCCTTCTTAACATGATGTTACAGAGTTTCACCTATCCTCTACCTATCTGATCATCGCTTAGGTACTTTTGCATGCTAGTATACTGACTATAAGGACACTTTATGTCTGTCATCTGGATTGTAGTGTCATTGAGGCACATCTGGATTGGCAATCCGGCAACTGGCTATCTTTGAATATTAGGAAAGTAGTGGTAGACAGTGATTTCATCCTATAAAGTACCTCTTGTTGATTTACGTGTGCAATATCTTGCTCTTAAGCCCGAAATTCTGGCGGCCTTCGAGGAAGTCCTCGACGGTATGCAATTGTTTCTTGGCCCTAAGTTACATTCATTCGAGCAGGCTTTCGCAGAGTATTGTAATTGCCAATATGGGGTGGGGGTATCATCGGGGACTGATGCTTTAGCTCTGGCGTTACGTGCGTGTGGCATTGGTCCTGGTGATGAAGTGATTACGGTTTCTCATACCTTCATTGCCACTGTTGAGGCCATTGCATTAGTGGGGGCCAGACCAGTCTTTGTAGATATTGATCCCGAAACCTACCTCATGGACTGGCGGCAGTTCGACCTGGTACTTACTCCACGTACGCGTGCAATTCTTCCTGTCCATCTTTATGGTCATGCTGCTGAAATGGGACCCATCATGCAGTTTGCCAACAAGCATGGGCTTTTTGTCATTGAAGATGCTTCTCAGGCCCATGGCGCAACTTATCAAGGTCAGCGCGTTGGCAGCTTTGGCGATATCAGTTGCTTTAGTCTGTATTATAGTAAAAACCTTGGTGCTTTGGGCGAGGCCGGTATTTGTACCACTAATGATGCTGCTCTGGCCGAAAAAATGCGCATGATACGGGACCACGGTTCACGTATCCGCTATCAGCATGAAGTCATGGGTGTGAATGCTCGTCTTGATGAATTACAGGCCGCCGTCTTACTCATTAAGATGCCATATCTAGAGCAGTGGAATGCAGCTCGTCAGTCTCACGCACAAGTCTATACTGAAGCATTGATTGATGTTGTGGAGGCTGTCCCCGTCGTGGCGTCATGGGCGACACACGTCTACTGCTACTATGTCGTGCGGGTTGCTGAACGTGATAAGTTCCGTCAACTCTTAGAGCGAGAAGGTATTGGGACAAATATTCACTACCCTACGCCGATCCATTTACAACCGGCATGCGCTCCCTACGGGTATAAGCGCGGCATGCTTCCTGTGACTGAGTCCGTGACCGATCGCATCGTTTCCTTACCAATGTATCCTGAACTCAGCGCTGAGCAGCTACAAATGGTGATCAATGCCGTCAAGAAGGCTCTTATGCCCAGCGTGACACGGCTCTCGTCTGTATAGAGACAGACATTGGTGGAAAGCAGACAACACGAAGAGTGACGTGTTGCTGCTTAGACATACAGACTTCAAGAGAAGTGGGGGAGATATGACTGATTTACGTTTTGGGATCATTGGCTGGGGTTATTGGGGACCTAAGATTGCCCGCAATCTGGATAGCTTACCTCAAGCCTCTGTAGCAATGGTGGTTGATCTGGATGAGCGTCGCCTCGCCTCGTTAGCGGTTGACCAACCCTGGATTCGTACCACGACGCATGAAGATGATGTCTTTCGCTCGTATGTGGATGGCGTAGTAATCGCCACTCCTGTGCGAGAACATTATCGGCTGGCAAAGAAAGCTCTTCTGCACGGAAAACATGTGCTGGTGGAGAAACCACTGACTGCCAGTGTGGCCGAGGCGGAAGAACTCGTTGCGCTAGCCAAAGAGTTAAAATTAGTATTGATGGTTGGGCATACATTTGAGTATAGCCCCTCCGTCAATGAACTGCGTAAGCTAGTGCAGAGTGGTGATTTGGGCCGCATTTATTGTGTTGAAGCTGAACGGGTGAATCTGGGCCTCTTCCGTCATGATATCAATGTCATCTGGGATCTGGCACCGCATGATGTCTCTATTCTGTTGTATCTGTTTGGTAAGTCGCCGACGCAGGTGAAGGTGCAGGCTCATGCTCATTTGCAGAAACGTATTCATGATGTCGCTCATCTGGACTTAGGTTTTGCTGATGGTATGACCGCGCATATTCATGTCAGTTGGCTCCATCCTTGCAAAATTCGCCGGGTCACAGTTATTGGTGATGCGAGAATGGTCGTGTATGATGATACAAATCAGTCTGAGATGGTCAAGGTGTATAATAAAGGCGCTGACGTACATGCTGATCCGGTGATCTCCTACCGCTATGGGGCAATCACTATTCCTTATATAGACTGGATCGAACCATTGCGTATTGAGTGTCAGGACTTTGTCGATTCAATTCGTCTAGGAAAAAAACCACGTGCCAATGGCGAGGTGGGATTAGCGGTCGTGCGCGTTCTGGAGGCGGCGCAGCGGGAGTTGGAGCGACAGGAACGTTTGGGCATAGATACGACTATGGTGGCCATGTAAGGGTACACATCATTTTTTGCGCCGAGAAGAGCCATAGCTGTGCAGCTACGGCTCTTCTCGGCGCAAAAAATGATGTGCTATGCTTCTGCTCAGCCACAGTTGAGTTTGATTAATTCGCCGCCGTATTCCGCTGACCGTTTTGCTGCTTCCATAACAATGATGTTACGACGAGCTTCTGCGGGTGGAACTGCAAGAGGCTCACTATTGTGTAGATGGTTCGCCAGGTTGCGATGAAATGCATAGGAGGGTGGGGGAGGAAGTGTCAGGCGTTGTTCGTGAATGATATCGCCCATATCTCGTGTGAAGACACTCAGGTTTGGTAAAGATTCTGCCAATGTGAGCCGTTCTTCGATTAGATCTCCTGACCAACGGCGTGTTTTGATAGTTTCCTGCCGCCAGTGTCCTACGATGGCTCCGCGCTCCCCCAGGATATACCACTTAGGCTTTGGCACGGCGGCAATATCAGAATGCGTAAACTCAGCTTCTTGGCCTCCCGCAAAACGGAGATAGACACTGGCTTGATCCGCATTAGTCACGTCATGCCAGACACGTTTATGTTCTACTCCACGTACACTCACGACCTCGTCAGGGATGAGCTTCAGTATCCAATCCAGGTAGTGCGATCCCCAGTCATAAAAGACTCCACCGGAGACAGGTTCGTGCGAATGCCAGTAAGTGCAGGGGTGGCCGTACCCACCAATAAATGTCTCAATATGAAAAACGGGTCCGATGCTATTGCGTTTGAGTACTTGCTGAATGGCTAGGTAATCAGGGTCCCAACGGCGACACTGGTAGACGGTAAGCGTACGCCGGAGATCTTGCGCCAGTTGTATCATTTCATCGGCTTCGGCAGTGGTCAGGCAGAAGGGCTTCTCCATGACGACGTGTTTACCGGCTCGCAACATCTGTAGTGCAAGTGGAGCATGTGTATTAGGGGGAGTAGAAACAATGACAATATCAATCGTTGGATCGTCCAGCACTTGAGCATGGTCAGTACAGGTACGCACAGTTGGAAATGCTTGGCGAGCTTGTTGCAGGCGCTGTGTGTTGCGATCACATACTAACGCATAAGTAAGTCCTACAACATTATTGATTGCCGTACCGTGCTCAAGACCGATTGCGCCATAGCCGATCATTGCGACATTGAGTGAACGCTCTTCCTCATTAGTGCGGGCTACGTAATGAGTCGCTCGTGTCAGCATCTGCTGAAAGATAGGATGAGTGTGGGTATCGGGTGCCGTCCCCATGGATGTACAGAAGACACGCCCTTGCCCATAATCACGAACGTAAGCTAACGCATGCCATGCAGAATGCCAGGCCATCTGCCACAACACATGGGCATCTTCTGGTGTTACTTCTAAGAGATATAGCTCCTCAATGAAGGCAAAGGAGCGATCGGTACGGCGCGTGATATAATGATCCTCAGCTGTCACCTGCGCGATAAGCTCAGTACGGGGAATACACCTTCCATGAACGTGTCCTAGCACCTCACTTAGTTGCTCATACTCGTGATAGGCTTCTAATGCATCTCCTAAACAGATTAGTCCTCCTCCTTGCTCAACAAACGTACATAGTGCCCGCTCTTGTTCGGTATTAAGCGGTCCTATACTGCCATTGAGCATCCCGACTTTGTACCCACTTATATGGTACACCTGCTCAGGGGAAGCAATCACGAGAACCTCATCAGATGCTAGCATGAAAATCTCCTTCAAGCGTTATGACCTTTTGATATGGTGATAATGAGGATGTTCATGAGAGTGATCCGGCCAATGGTGGTGCATATGAGTATGCAAAGTGCCTGGTGGCGGTAACTCATGTGTTGGATGTGAATGCATACCCTCTAGATGATTGGGGTGATCGTGACCACACCACTGGTGTTGTGGATTGAAGTTTGTTACCAGCAAGCTCTGCCCATGGTGCCAGCGATCACGAAAAATATCATAGTTTTTCTTACTTCTGGCCGCTCGTTCATCCTCACTCAAACTGTGCCATTCGCGGTGTGGATGCTTCTTTACGCGCTCGGCTACTAACGGCATCGTTACAGCGCGATAGCCGGACGTTTTGAAAAAGAAACTGAAGTGGATATCCATTAACCGGTAGAAACGGAATCTTTCGTCAATCCAACCAACTTCGGGCAATAGTGCGCGGCGAAAGGCCATCAGATACCCTTCAATGGCATCGACATCGGGCGTCGTTGCCTCGTGAAATTCTCGCAAGTCATGAGTCACCAGCCCATATGGTCCAACTACGCCAATGGATGGATCTGCTAATGTCATTGCGAGAGGTTCCCAGATAGGGCCAGCGACCTCGATCGAGGTATCCATTAAGACCACATATCTTCCTCGGCTCGCACGCATAGTGGCATTACGTCCAGCAGCAAAACCCATATTGTGATCGGCAAAGAGCACCTGCAAGCCGAGAGGCTGTCCCTGCGCAGTAAACAACGTGCCCCGTCGTGCCAGATTTTGTAGATAGGGTAAGCTGTCATCAGTTGAGCCGTTATCGATGATCACCAATTCAATACGATGCTGACCGGCGTGGCGACTGATACTTTGTATACAGCGCTCTAAGTCTTCGCGGCTGTTATGTGCCAGCAAGTTTACTGAAAAGTCGAACAGGTCGGGCAGTTGTGTATGATCGGGTGCGTCCGAGGAG
>Ga0066654_10000014_pt1 | contig 25257 bp, 28 predicted proteins | sample GraSoiAngelo_103_FD_66715 | JGI IMG/M metagenome (GOLD analysis project Ga0066654, IMG submission 66715) | Grasslands soil microbial communities from the Angelo Coastal Reserve, California, USA - 14_0903_05_20cm | ecosystem: Environmental > Terrestrial > Soil > Grasslands | place: USA... | reverse complement strand
GGCTCGGACACCACGGTGCCACCGCCGTTCATGCCACCTTCCCAGGCCGCCTTGACGGCGACGATCCCGAGCGCGGAGAAGCTGAGCAGGCCGAAGCCGGCCTTCGGCTCGTGATGAGAAGCGATGAAGAAGACGGGTTTGGCGATACCCCAACCGATCGTTTTGTCCTCCTCGAAGTGGCGCCGCCAGCCAAGCGGGGCAAGCAGCCCGTCGTAAAACGAGCCGCTGCGCTCGAGGTCGGAAACCTCCAGTAGAACGTGGTGAAGCATCGTGCCCGGAGGCTATATGGGCGGGCGGATCAGCCGCCGCGCGGTGTCCAGCGGAAAAAGCGGATCGCCAGCAGCAGGCCGGCCACACCCCAGAGCGCGACGATCGCGAGGTCGCCCCACTGCACGCTGCTGCCGACGCTGCCCGGGTCATAGACGTCGAAGAAGGCCTCGAAAAAGTGCCGGATTGGAAAGATGTCGGCGAAGTGGATGACGCCATTGGGCAGCTGGTCGTCGGGGATGAAGACACCAGAGAGGAAATAGAGCGGCAGCAGCAGGGCGTTGACGATCGGCGCGGCGGCGTCTTGCGAGGGGATCGCCGCGGTTAGAGCGATGCCGAGACAGCAGAAAGAAGCGGCCCCGATCAGCAGGGTGACGACGATCTGCGGCAGCTGGCCCCAGGGAATAGCGACGCCGTAGAGGAGGCGGCCGATCGCCGCCATCAGCGCCAGCATCAGCAGCGCCACCACTGCCGAGTTGCCGATCCGCCCGGCGATGAAAACCCAGGCCGGCATCGGCGTGCCGCGGCCACGCTTGAGCCGGCCGTCCTCGCGAGCGATCACCAACGACATCGCCAGCGACTGCATCGTTGCCGAGATCACCGCCAGGGTGATGATCGCCGGCACGTAGTAGGCGGTCGCCTTGATCCCCCCGCGAACGTTCACCGTCTGACCGCCGAAGACCGTGGCAAAGATCAGCAGCAGGATCACCGGGAACATCACGGTGAAGAAGACCGAGGCCGGGTTGCGCCAAAAGGCCTTCTGGTCGTAGCGGAACTGGTGGGCGAAAAGGGCGATGCCGCTCATAGAACAACCTCGCCCGCCGGTCGCCACGGACTCGAGCGACCGGCGATCACCGTGACCACCGGCGGGCTCACTCTGCGCCGTCTTCGGTCAACGAGAGGTAGACGTCCTCGAGGTTGGGACGGGTCACTTCGAGGCCCTCCAGCTCGAGCCCCTGGGCGATCGCCCGCTCGGTTAGCTGGTGCAGGTCGGCAACCGGGGTAGTCGTCTCGATCGAGACCTCCTCGCCGCCGAGCCGGTAGCTGATCCTCGTCGGCAGGCTCTCGCGGTCGCCGAGGTCATCTGGTGTGCCGCTTGCTACCACCTGGCCGCGCGAGATGATCGTCACCCGGTCGGCGAGCCGCTGCGCCTCGTCCATGTAGTGGGTGGTGAGGAAGACAGTCTTGCCGAGGTCGCGCAGACCGGCAATCGTCTCCCAAGCCTGGCGCCGGGCCGAGGGGTCGAAGCCCGTCGTCGGCTCGTCGAGGAAGAGCAGCTCGGGATCGCCGATCAGGGCCATGCCGACATCGAGGCGGCGCTGCTGGCCACCGGAGAGCTTGCTCGCCCGCACGTCCGCCTTGCCGCCGAGACCGACCAACTCGATCACCTCGTCGACCGGCCGCGGCGCCCGGTAGTAGCCGGCGTAGAGACCGAGTGAGTCGCGCACGGTCAGGTAGGGGTCGAGCCGGCAGCTCTGCAGAACGATGCCGATCCGCTCGCGCCAGGCTCGGCCCCCGTGCTCGGGATCCTCGCCCAGGACCGAGACCTCCCCCCCACTGCGCTTGCGATACCCCTCGAGAATCTCGACCGTAGTCGTCTTGCCTGCCCCATTGGGCCCGAGAAAGGCAAAGACCTCACCGGCCTGGACCTCGAGATCGACCCCCCGCACGGCCTCGAAGTCCCCATAGCTCTTGCGCAGCCCGTGGATGGATATGACGGCGTCGCCCAAAGCCCGGCGATTCTATGGATGCCCCCGCGCGGGTGACGCGCCTTCACACTGATCGAGCGGGCGTCGGCAGGGCCTCCGAACGTTTTGCGCCGCTGGCCCTAACCATTCTCGGACGGCAGCAGACGATCCAGCCAGTCAGGCGAGTGAGGAGGCCCTGCCGACGCCCGCCCTTCAAGCTAAAGCCGCTACCCCACCTCAGTGTCGCGGTGCTTGAGGTGGACCACGACATCGTCGCGGGGCTCAAGCTCGCGGCGGATGCGGTCGGCCACCGTGATCGAGCGGTGACGGCCGCCGGTGCAGCCGATCGCGATCGTCAGGTGGCTCTTGCCCTCGGCGACGTAGGCGGGAACGAGGAAGTCGAGCAACGGCAGCAGCCGCCCGTAGAACTCGCCGGCCTGGGTCCCCGACTCGACGTACTCGCGCACCCTCTTGTCGAGCCCGGTCAGCGGGCGCAGGTCATCGACGTAGTGGGGGTTGGGCAGGAAGCGGACGTCGAGGGTGAGATCGGCGTCGTGCGGTGGCCCGTTCTTGAAGCCGAAGGTGAGCAGGGTCAATGCCATCTTGCCGGTCTCGTGGTGGCCGAGCATGTCCTCGGCGATGCGGCGGCGCAGCATGCCCCCGGTAAGGGCGCTGGTGTCCATGACCACGTCGGCGCGCTCGCGCAGCGGCGCCAGCAGCTCGCGCTCGGCGCGGATGCCGTCGACGATCCTGCCTTCCGGCGCCAGCGGGTGGCGGCGGCGGGTCTCCTTGTAGCGATCAACCAGGGTCTCCTCGTCGGCCTCGAGGAAGAGCACGGTCGGTTTCAGGCCCTCGGCCTCGAGGTCGTCGAGCACCTGCAGCAGGTCGTCGAAGTAGTCGCCGCCGCGCACGTCGGAGACCACCGCGGCGCACTCGACGCCGCTGCCCTCGTGGCGGAAGAGCTCGCCGAGGCTGCCGATCATCCGCGGCGGCAGGTTGTCGACACAGAAGTAGCCGCCGTCCTCGAAGGCGGCGATCGCCTCCGACTTGCCGGCACCGGAGTGACCGGTAATCACGATCAGCTCGACCTCGCGGCCGGGTCTCGCGCCATCGCGCTCGGCATCCACTTTCTGTGCACCCTGGGTGCTTGCCATCAGCCCGTCCTGTTGAGTTGCTCGTGGATCTCCCGCGCTACCTTGCCAGGCAGGCCGGGCACCATTTCCAGTTCCTCGCGGCTGGCGGCAAGGAACCGCTCTGGCGAGCCGAAATGCTGCAGCAGGGAGCGCTTGCGGACCGGACCGATGCCCCTCAGCTCGTCGAGCACCGAGCCGGTCATCGCCCGGTCGCGGCGACCGCGGTGGTGCTCGATCGCGAAGCGGTGGGCCTCGTCGCGGACGCGCTGCAGCAGCTTCGATGCCTCCGAGTCGGCGGCCAGGTCGATCGGCTCCGAACGACCCGGCACGTAGACCTCCTCCTCTCGCTTGGCGAGGCTGATCACGGTGACGCCGCGGTCGACGAAGGGCTTCAGCGCCCGCATCCCCGCCGCCAGCTGGCCCTTGCCGCCGTCGATCATGATCAGCGAGGGCAGCGCCGAGAAGCTGGCATCGCGCTTGCTGTCGTGCGGCGAGAGGTCGACCTGCTCGAGGTAGCGGTTCATCCGCCGTCCCAGGACCTCTTCCATCGAGGCGAAGTCATCGGGGCTGTCGCCGCGTCCCTCACCGCTCTCACCGCGCACGCGGAAGCGCCGATAGTCGGACTTCTTAGTCGCGCCCCCCTCAAACACCACCATCGAGGCAACGGTGTGCTCGCCGCCGATGTTGGAGATGTCGAAGCCCTCGATCCGTACCGGCAAGTCGGCCATGCCGAGCGCATCGCGCAGACTGGCCAACGACTCGACTCGGCGCTGGCGGCGGTGCTCGCGGCGCAGCCGGTCCTGGTCGAGGGCGAGCTTGGCGTTGCGCTCGGCCAGCTCGCGCAGGCGGCGCTTATCGCCGCGCTCGGCGACCCGCACCTCGACCGGGCTGCCGCGGCGCTCGCTCAGCGCCGCTTCCAGCATCTCGGCTCGCTCGGCCAGATAGGGACCGACGATTACCGTGCGCGGCACCGCGGGCGAAGCCGAGTAATACTGGCCGACGAACTCCTCGGCGACCTCTGCGAGATCGCGTTCGGCCTGGTTGTCGAGGTAGAAGCTCTGGCGCTCGGCGAGAATTCCGTCGCGGACCTGGAAGACCTGGGCGTTGGCGTCCTGACCCTCGGCGGCGACGCCGATCAGATCGGCGGTGCCGACCGTGCCGCCGGCAACCCGCTGGCGCTCGAACAGCGAGGAGATCGCCTGCAGGCGGTCGCGATGGAGGGCGGCGCGCTCGAACTCGTGCCGCTCGGCCGCCGCCTCCATCTTCTCCCGCTCGTCGGCCTCGACCTGGCGGTAGCGGCCAGAGAGGAAGTCGACAATCGCGTCGATGTTGTGGCGGTACTCCTCGCGGCTGACGTAACCGACGCAGGGCGCCCCGCAGCGCTTGATGTAATAGTCGAGGCAAGGGCTGCCGGAGCGGCGACCGGGCTCGGCGCCCTCGCAGGTGCGGAACTGAAAGAGCTTGCCGAGCAGGTCGAGTGTCTCGCGCACCCGCTTGGCGCTGGAGAAGGGCCCGAAGTAGGCGCGTCCAGTCCGGTGCTTCTCGCGGGTGAAGTAGACGCGCGGGTAGTCCTCGTCGAGGCTGACGCAAACGTAGGGGTAGGACTTGTCGTCGCGCAGGCGGATGTTGAAGCGCGGTCGGTGGCGCTTGATGAACGTCTGCTCGGTCAGCAGCGCCTCGGCCTCGGTCGAGGTGGCGAGGAACTCGATGTGGTCGACCCGCGAGGTCATCCGGCCCTCGCCCTTGGCCGAGAAGTGCGAGTTGACCCGCTTGCGGATCGAGCGCGCCTTACCGACGTAGAGGGTCTCGCCGTCGGCGCCGTGGAAGAGGTAGATCCCGGGCGAATCCGGCAGCTCGCGGCGCTGCTGCGCGATCCGTTCCGCCCGTGAGAGCTCGGTGTTGTCCCCGCCGTCGGTCACTGGTCAAAGAGTAGGCTCCTGGCCACCCGGCCAAAGTGATCCGCCGGTGAAGACTTCCCCAACACGGAGAGCGAGATGACGACGCCCGCAGCCCTGACCAGCGCCCCGCCCGAGCTGAACACGCTGAAAATCGAGATCGACGGCGAGATCGGCACGCTCACGCTCGACCGCCCCGACGCCTTCAACGCGATGAGCCCGGAAATGATCGGCGAGCTGACCGTCGCCTTCTCCTGGCTCGCCGACCGGGCGCCGATCCGGGCGCTGATCATCACCGGCGCCGGCAAGGCTTTCTGCTCAGGCGGCGACATCAACTGGTTTAAACAAGGGGTTGAGAGCGAGGAGATCGACCTGCCCTCGGAGGTGCGGCGCGGCGCCGAGGCGCTGCACGCGGCGATCGTCGACCTGCGGCGGATCCCCTATCCGGTGATCTGCGCGGTAAACGGCCCAGCGGCGGGCGCGGGCTTCTCGCTGACGCTCGCCTGCGACACCCGTATCGCTTCCGAGACGGCCTTCTTCGCCTGCGCCTACGGCCGCATCGGCGCCTCACCGGACGGCGGCATGACCTACTTCCTGCCCCGCGTGGTTGGGCCGAGCCGAGCGCTCGAGATCCTGCTCAACGACCCGAACATGAAGGCCGAGGAAGCGCTCGCTGAGCGCATCGTCGCCGAGGTCGTCGCACCCGACGAGCTGATGGACCGCGCCCGCGCCAAGGCGGAGAAACTCGCCGCCAAGGCGCCCTACTACGTGCGCATGGCAAAGACGCTGGCCAACAGCAGCATCGAGCACACCCTGACCGAGCACCTGCAGCTCGAGCGTCACGGCATCGCCGACAGCATGGCGACCGAGGACCTGCGGGGCGGCGTCGAGGCCTTCTTCGGCGGCGACACCCCCGAGTTCCACGGCCGCTGAACCGCAAGTGAATCCCCCACGTATGCAGCTACAGTCTTCCAGAGCATTCGTCTCCTAGGAAAGGACCCCCAGCCATGAAGAAGGTCGTCGCATTTCTAGCCCTGGGCCTCGCCACGCTGGCGCTGGTCGCCTGCGGCAGCAGCAGCGACAGCAGCTCAAGCACGACTGAAACCAGCGGGGGCGAAAGCCAAGCTGAGCAGGGCGCGGCCAGGGAAGAAAGCAGCAGCAGCGGGAGTGGTGGATCGTCCTCGGCCCTCAAGTTCGAAGCCGACCCGAAAGGTGCGCTCGCCTACACCTCCAGCAGTGAGACCGCCAAAGCAGGCAAAGTGACGATCGATTTCAAAAACCCGCAGGCCCTCACTCATGACGTCGCGATTGAAAACGCCAACGGCGAAGAAGTCGGCGCTACCGAACTGATCGCCGACGGCTCCGACTCCACAACCGTCGACCTCAAACCCGGCACCTACACCTACTTCTGCACCGTTCCCGGCCACCGCGAAGCCGGCATGGAAGGCACTCTGACGGTGAAGTAGCCGATCCGCTTGCTGAAGGGACTGCCAACTGGGTAGAGGTAGTCGGCAGTCCCTTCAGCGAGCGCTGATCGATTACTTGAGTATCGTGCAGCGCTTGAATGCGCTGCCCTGAAGAAAGGTCCCGTCTTCGAAGGTGAGCTCGATCCTCGCCTGTAGGCGACCGTCCGCACAGCGGGCGTTGGCGACACTGAGTCGCATGCCCTTATAGGTCCATTTCTTATCTATCTTGAGCCGCCCGGAGACTGGCGATCCGTATCCATTGGCGATTTTGGGGAGATCGACTTCTACCCTGTAGCCGTAGCGGCCGTGATGCACTTTTTCCAGCTCGGCTTCCACCAGATAGGTGGTCGGCACCGGATATTTCAGATAGGCGTGACCGATCCCGGTCAGGTTTCCGTCTTTTTTCGGTGCGTTGAAGATGGTGAGTGCGGACGAGGCTTCAATCGGCCGCTGTTCGGGAAGTTCGATCACGGCGGTCCCGTACCCGGTTCCGACGATCGCACCGGGGCATGCAGCGCGCGCCTGCTTGGTGGTCGTCGCGATCAGCTTGCTCTTCTTGCATGTTTCCAGGCCTCGAGTCTCCGCATGTCCGTGCTTGTCCAGTTCGACCACGGCATGGACCAGCGGTGATGGCCGCGTACCGTCGACGGTGTGGACCCTGCCGTGCCCGAAAAGCTTGATCGGCGCGTCGTGGTCACGAGGAAGCGCGGTGGGAGCGAAGCCGCCGTTTCCGCTGGCGACGAGGTTTCCGGCTCGCAGCGTTATCCCGGAGGCGCTCGCCGCCGCGAGGAGCCCGAGCACGGTGACCGCTGCCGCCAATGCCTTTGGCCATCGACCTCTCCTCATCCCTGTCCCCTGACGTTTTGATTTGCAGCGTCTCGATCACACGGTCCGATTTGGACTATAGGAAGCGTAGGCCCAACGGCCACTCTTGTCAACACCTCGGTTTTTCTATAGCTCTCCGGAGGAGACGCGGGACCAAAAGCGGATCAGGGCGCGCTCCTGATTGATTCCCAGCTCCGTAGTCAGTCGAATGCCCTCCGGCAGGGCCGGATAGGTGACGTTGGCTTCCAACTCGCGCAGTCGCTGTCGGTGCACTGGCAGCTGCGCCTCGGCAAGAGCGACCGGGTCGGTGCCGAGGAAGAGCTTCAGCGCCGCCAAATCGCGGCCCTCGTAAGTGCGCTCGGTGGGCTCGGCACGCCACCGCCCGAGCGCCTTGCGGCCTCGCGCGGTCAACTTGTAGAAGCGGCGGCGCCGGCCGCCGTCCTCGCGGCTTTCGGCCAGGAGGCCCGCCTCGGCGAGGCGCGCGCACTCACTGTAGATCTGGGAGTGCGGCAGCGGCCAGACCCGGAAGACGCTCGTCTTGGCGAACTGCTTGAGGTCGTACGGGGTCGCCGGCTCGTTGAGGTCGAGTAGCCCGAGCACGATGTAGGAGGCCTCGGTCAGCCGCGGTTCTGCCACTCCGCAAGACTATTGTCACCGACATGAGTCGGTGGGAAACGACCTGCACCCTGGAGACCGAGGTTTCTTCCGCGGAGATCTGGAGGAGGGCTTACGCTGACCCCGGCGCCTGGCCCAAATGGAACGCTGAGATCAAGCGGGCCGAGCTCGACGGCCCCCTGGCGCCGGGCGCCAAGGCGAAGATCGTCTTCGGCACCGGCCTGCGCCTGCGCTTCCGGGTAGTCGAGTTCGAGGAGGGTCGCCTCTTTACCGATGAGTCCCGCCTGCCCGGCGCCCGCATGGGGCACTGCCACCTGGTCGAGCCGACCGCGAGCGGCAGCCGCCTCACCAACACGATCTACATCGAGGGACCCCTGGCGCCCCTCTGGCGCCGGATCATGGGTCCCGCCACGGCCCGAACCCTGCCCGACGCCCAGCGCGCGGTGGTCGAGCTGGCGCGGTCGGCCTGAGCGTGCCCGGGAAGGCCGCAAATGGCTTATAGCGACGTATGTCCTCGTCTGGCGACCGAGGCCGACGCCGCGGCGATCGTCGCAACACTGAGCGGCGCCTTCGACGCCGATCCCCTCTGGAGCTGGGCCTTTCCGGATAACGACAAGCGTCCCGCGCAGTACAGAACCTTCTTCGGCCTCTTCGTCGAGAGCGCGATTCCCAATGGCTGGGTCTGGACGACGAATCAAGCCGCCGCCGTGGCCGTGTGGACGCCACCGGGAAGGAGCGAGCTCAGCGAGAAGGCAGAGGCAAAGGTCGAGCCATTCCTGACCGCCGAGCTGGGCCTCCATGCCAAGCCGGTCCTGCAGGTATTCGAATCATTTGCGTCAGCCTGTCCCGAGAACCAGGACTTCTACTACCTGAGCCTCCTTGGCACCCGCCCAGACCACCGCGGCCGCGGACTGGGAATGAGCCTGCTGGCTGCGAACCTGACCCAGATCGATGCCGAGTCCATGCCCGCCTACCTTGAGTCGAGCAACCCCGCCAACAATGCGCGCTACGAACGCCTCGGCTTCAGGCCCCGCACCGAGTTCTCGACCCCAGAAGGCCGGCACACCGTGACGACTATGTGGCGGGAGCCATCACGCGGGTAACGCTGTCGCCGACGAAGCAGGGCTTCTCGTTGCCCTCGACCTCGAGGGTGAAGCGGGTGATGACCTCGTACCAGCCGTCGCCCCTCTCCTCGACCGAGACGACCTCGGCGCGGCCGCGGACGCGGGCGTCGACGGGCACCGGGGCGGGGAAGCGGATCTTGTTCCAGCCGTAGTTGACGCCGAGGGCAAAGCCGGTCGAGGAGATCAGCTCCTTGCGGAAGCCGTCGACGAGGGAGAGGGTCAGGTTGCCATGGGCGATCGTGGTGCCAAAAGGGCTCTCGGCCTTGGCGCGATCGACGTCGACATGGATCCACTGGTCATCGCCGGAGAGGTCGGCGAAGGTGTCGATGTCCTGCTGAGTGACCGTGCGCCACTCGCTCGGCCCGATCTCCTGACCGACCAAGGCCTGCATGCCCTCGACACCCTGTACCTCCACGCTTGCCATCGGTGCCAGTCTATTCGCAGCGCGCCGATCGGGCCGAAGGTTGGCTCATTTCGAGCCGCGCTCCCCCGCAACGCTCCGACTGTGACTGAAACCTGTTGAAAGGGGGGATGAAATGGGAATGCAACCGCGCCGACTCCTAGCTCTCGCCGCCTTGCCCTGCGCTTTCCTGATCTTCCCCCCCGGCAGCTCCGCGACCCCAAGCTGCGCCGAAGGCCCGCAAACCGTCGGAACGACGATCATCGGCACGCCTTGCGCCGATGTCATCCGTATGCCCCGCAACGTCACCACCGTCCTTGGCGAAGGCGGCGACGATGTCCTCTACGGCCAGCGCGGTAACGACAGCCTCTTTGGCGGCGAAGGCAATGACCGGCTCTACGGCGGGGTCGGCGACGATCGGCTGCGCGGCGGCCCCGGCGACGACCGGCTCTCCGGCGGGTTCGGCGCCGATTCCCTCGATGGCGAGGAAGGCAACGACTTCGACCGTGGCGACGCGACGATCGACTTCATCGGTGACTCGGGCGGCGGCAACGACACACTCAGCTTCGCAACCGGGGTGACCCCGGGCTTCCCTAACGAAGGGTCGTTCTTCACCAACGCCGGTTTCCCGCCAGGGGCCGAGGGACGCGGCGTCTATATCGACCTCGGCGATGAATTCGCCAACAACGGGCAAGCGCCCTCCGGGGGCGGCGTCGACGAACCGCTCGACGCCGAAGACTTCAGCAACTTCGAGACCGTGATCGGCACACCCTTTCCCGACTACATCGTCGGCACCCCCGACCCAGAGACCTTCTATGGCGGCGGCGGCGCGGACCTAATCGACGGCGGCGGGGGCGGCGACGTCGCCCATGGCGGCGCCGACGAAGATGGTTGCGTCCATGTCGCGACGGAGGATTGCGAGTTTTCCAGCGAAAAAATTAAATTGCGCGACCCCGGCGCAATTGCAGTCGGCGTCATGGCTCAGGGCGGCCCCGGGGGTCCGGCCGTCTACCTGACCGGCAGCAACAAAAGCGATCAAGTGACGGCGAGCTACGGATCCGGCGCGGTGACGTTCACCCTCGCCGCCGGCAGCGAAGGACAGTTCGACGCCGCCGAGGCGGTGGCGGGTGGGTGCTCCACCCCCAGCGGCGGTTCGGTCGCCTGTCCGGTGCCGGAAACCCCCGACTCGGTCCTGCTCGCCGGCTTGGCAGGGGACGACGTCCTCGCCGCCCCCGGCATGCCGGAAGCCGTCTCGGTCGTCGTCCTCGGAAACGAAGGCGACGACTCGCTCAGCGGCGGCGAAACCGAAGACGCGCTCGTCGATGGCGCGGGCGACGATACGGTGAACGCCGCCGGGCGCGACGACGCGCTGCCGAATAATGGCGGCGCCGACCAGCTCCACGCCGGCGCGGGCGAGGATCTCTTCATCTCAAACGCGGTCTGCGATGGCGATCTCCTCGACGGCGGCGACGATCGCGACAACGCCAACTGGGCCAACTTCAAATCGGGCGTGACGCTCGACATGGCCCGGCACGTCGCCGGCCTGATCGGCCCCCAGGGCGAAGCACGCTGCAGCAATGCCAGTGAACTGACGAGCCTGCAGGCGATCGAGGACATCGAGGCGACCAATGGCGCCGACAACCTGATCGGCGACGACGGGCCCAACCAGCTGCTGGGGCGGGACGGGCCCGACAACTACTTCGCCGGCGCCGGCAATGACCTACTGCTGGCCAACTCCGGTGACGCTGATGGGATCGTCGACTGCGGCGAAGGCTTCGACACGGCGCTGATCGACTTCGCCCCGATCGTGGATGGCCCCCCCGGCGGTTGCGAGTCGGTCGAAGAACGTGCCCCGAACAGCTTCCGCCCGCCGGACACGCCGCCAAATCCGGAACCCCATTCACCGGTGACGGAACCTCCCCCTCCACCGCCCCTGAAGCCACCGAAACCGGACCGGAGACCGCCGGCGACCCACCTGCGCCGTCACCCAGCGGCGCTGCTCTTCGCCTCGGGCTCCCGCCGTCGGATCTCCTTCGCCTTCGCCGCCTCCGAGCCCGGAGCCAGCTTCCACTGCAAGCTCGACGGCCAGCCCTGGCGCGTTTGTCGCTCGCCACGCGCCTACCTCGCTCCCCCTGGGCGACACGTCTTCCGCGTCTTCGCGATCGACGCCGCCGGCAACCGCGACCGCTCGCCGGCAATCTTCGGCTTTCGGGTCCGTTCCCGCTGAGCCTGTTTTAGATCGGACCCCGGCAGGGGTGCCGTAGGATCGGCGCCGTGCCATTCACGCACAGGAACCTCAAGCAGGATCTGGAGGATGTCGGGTCCAACTTCGATGGCGCGCCCAACCTGGAGTTCCGCTTGGCGACCCAGGCGCTGGAGCTCGAGCAGTCCGGCCTGGGCTACCAGCGCGTGCCGCCCAACTACCGCTTTCCGTACGGCCACACGCACAGGAAGCAGGAGGAGGTGTACGTGGTCCTGGGCGGGAGCGGGCGGATGAAGCTCGATGAGGAGATCGTCGAGCTCAGAGAATGGGATGCGGTGCGCGTTCAGCCCGGTACCTGGCGAGGCTACGAGGCCGGGCCGAAGGGCCTCGAGATCCTCGTCATCGGCGCGCCCAACCTCGGCGAGGCGCCGCGCGAGGATGTCGAGGGCAAACGCGATTGGTGGGCCGACTGAGCGGCAGCAGCGCGGCGGCGAGCCTCATGCAACCAGCCTCACTTCAAACGACGGCGTTGCGATCGCCCCAGCCCCGCCGAGTAGGGCGAGGATGCGGGTGACGTAAGCCTGGGTCTCGGGGATGGCCGGGACGCAGTGACAAGCTTCGACCGGCGCCGGGCCGGCGTTGTAGGCGGCGAGGGCGAGCTGGGGCGAGCCGAACTGGCGAAGCAGGTCCGACATCAGGTGGGCCTCGGCGTCGATCGCTTCGGCCGGATCAAAGGGATCGCGCAGTCCGTAGGAGGCGGCCGTGCTTGGGATGAACTGGGCAATTCCCTGCGCCCCGGCCGGTGAACCGGCGTTGGGGTCGAAACCCGACTCGGCCATTAGCTGCCCCGCCAACAAGGCGGCGGAGACGTTCCAGCGGCTGGCGGCGCCGGTGATCATGCCGCGGAACTCGGCTGGGACGAAGGCGGGCAGGGAGCCTCCCAGGACGCCATCCCCCCCGCCGCTCTCGCCGACGACGTTGCCCGCTTGCGAGCAGGGCGCCGGCCCGGCGTCGTATCCGTAGTGCCATGCCTCCCAGCTATAGCGCCGGACGAAACCGAAGTGGCCGGCGTTGGCAGCCAACCAGCCGTAAGCGGTTTCCGGGCCGAGGTCGAGCTCGGTGGCGCAGCGGTGCAGGGAGTGGCCCGGCGGCGCAACCCAGGTGGGATCGGGGTGAGCGGCGAAGAGGGCGGCCTGTTCTGCGTCAGATCGGAAAGCCGAGTTGACGATCAAGGCGAGGCCGCCCCGGCCGGCGGCCGCCGCCATGCGGTCGAAGGCAGCGGCAACGTCAAGCCTCATTCCGTGGCCCTGGCGATAGACGAGCGGTCCGCTGTATCCGCCACCGCTCGCCATCGCTGTGGTCGATTCGCCGGAGGAACTGGACGGCGCACCGGCTTCAGCCACCGCCGAGGCTTCCGTTTGCGAATGCCCTCCACCAACTTCGATTGCGGCGATGACCGCAGCTTCGGCCCGGACCGGTGCGAATGAACCGCCATCGGGAAAGGAGACGCGTAGGCGCGCCGCCGCCACGCCGTTGACCTTCGCCGCCGCGATTGCCGCCGCCCGAGCTCGAGTGAGATATGCGGCTTTCTCGATGTGGCGCGGGTTGGGCGCACCACTGGGCAGACGCACAGGCGAGAGCAGGCGCGGAAGGTCATCACGCATCGAACGGGCGGCAGAGATCGCGGCCAGATCTGCTGCGCGCTGGGCCCGCCCCTTGCCGGTGATCGCCCCGGCGATGGCGACAAGGGCCAGCGCCGCGACGATTAGCGCAAATGCGCCGCCGAGTGCGAGTGGCAGGGCCTGGCCGTCTTGTTCCCTCGCGTCCATGCCGCGACGCTGACGGCTTTGGACGCGTGCGTGGCGCGCTCAAAGGCACGAATCTGAGTCATTTCCCACCGAACCATCCGACGTTCCCGGTCGTAGTCAGGGATAAGCGAAAACGACCGAGGAGACCCGATGCCGCGCTCACAAACGCTTTCCTTCCCATCGCTTCGACTTCCCACCATCGGGGCGTTGGCGGCGCTCTTGCTGCTGATCGTCATCGGTGCGCCGCAGGTTCTCGCCGCCAACTCGAGCAAGCGGGTTGCCGCCGAGGCGAAAAACCCGACGCTGGGTAAGACCGTCCTGACCACGACTAAGGGCCGCACCCTCTACAGCCTCAGCGTCGAGAAGAACGGCAAGTTCATCTGCACCGCCTCCTGCCTCTCGGTCTGGCACCCGCTGATGGTCCCGACCGGTGTGCGCCCGACCGGCCCGGTCAAGCTCGGCACCGTCGAGCGCCCGGAAGGTGGCACTCAGGTCACCTACAAGGGACGCCCGCTCTATCGCTTTGGCGGCGACAGCAAAGCCGGTCAGGCAAACGGTGAGGGGATCAAAGACGTCGGCACCTGGCACGCGGCGAGCCCACCGCACAAAGCAGCCGAACCCGCCCCACAACCGCAACCGCAGCCCGAAAACCCTTACCCCTACGGCAGCGGCTACTAGCGCGAGCGAACCGCGGCGATCGTCTGCGCCAGCGTCTCGCGGGCGTCGTGGTGCGGCATCCAGTGCAACTTGCGCCGGGCGCGGGTCGTATCCATCAGCACCGGCCGCCGCACCGCCTCGATCCAGGCCGCCTCGTCGGGTAGGAACGGCATCAACGAGACCGCCTCGGCGGCGACGCCGACGGCGAGATGCGGCGCCGGCACCGCGTGCCAGCCGAGCGCGTGCGCGAGGTCGCTGATCGTCAGCTGGCCGGGGCCGGCGAGGTTGTAAACGTCGGGCGGTCCGTGGCCGAGAACCGCGGCGGTGAGCGCGGCAGCGACGTCATCATGATGGACGAGCTGAAACGGAACACCTGGGTCCGGCAGCACCGGCCGCAGCTCGGGCACCTTGCCCAGCGCCCAGCGCAGCGGCCCGGGGATCCGCTGGCCCATCGCCAGCATTGGGATCAGGTCGAGCAGCAACGTCGCTTCCGGCCCGGCGACGATGCAGGGACGAAAGACGAAGGCCTCCGTGGGCGAGTCGAGCAGCGCCTCCTCAAGCTCGGCCTCGACCGCAGCCTTGTGGGCCGAGTAGGGGTGGCGCGATGTGCCGCGCACCGGCTCCTCCTCGTCGATCAGGTCGGGCATGCCGCGGTGGAAGCCATAGGCGGCAACCGAGGACGTGTAGACAAGTCGCTTGGCCCCGGCCGCCGCGGTTGCCTCAAAGACGTTGCGCGAGCCGTTGAGGTTGACCTCGCGACTCTCGCTACCGCCGGCGACGATCGCGAAAGCGAGGTGAACGACGACGTCGGCGTCCTCGACCAGCGAGTCGACCGCGTCACGGTCGAGCACGTCCCCACGGCGGTATTCGGTCTTCTCCCAGCCGTGCCCGGCGAGGTCGAAGGGGCGCCGCGCCATGCCAATCACCCGATCGACCTCGGGCATCCGCTCGAGCGAGGAGATGAAGGCCCTGCCGATCTCCCCGGTCGGGCCGGTGACTGCGACGGTCAGCATGCGGCGATTCTGGCGAAATGCCCGCGCGGGCGACGGCAAGCGCCGGCCGCTGCAGTCAGGCGCTCACGTCGACGACCTCAATCAGCTCCTCGAGGCCGTGGAGCTCCTTGGCGTTGCGGGTGTAGAGGGGAAGATTGTGAGCCAGGGCCGTCGCCGCGATCATCAGGTCGACAGCGCGCGCCCCGCGTGGCTTGCGACCCATAGCGACGACCCCAACGTAGACGAGACCGTATGCGCGGGCGCAGGCAGCATCGAAAGCGATGGCTTCCATGCCCGCCTCAAAGCGCTGGAGCCGGCGCTGGCGCCGAGCTCGCTCCATCTCGTCGGAAACGGCATGCGGGCCAGAGGTCAGCTCGGCCAGCGTCAGTGAGGAGATCGAGACCTTCGCCGGAAGCCGACCGGCGTCGACTTCGTCGATCCCGATCACCACGGATGTATCGATCAGCCCCCGCCCCCCGGGGGACTCATCCACGGGGCGTAGGATCCTGATCGGCGTAAGCGTCGATGTCTTTGATGAACCTCTCGTAGTCGATATGCGGCGCGTCCTCGAACGTTGCAAGGAAGACATCCCGGGGAACGAATTGCCGGGGTTCGTAGGGACGTAGCTCACCGACCGGCCTGCCGTTCCGCGTGACGATGAAGTCCTGCCCTTCGTCCAGCGCCCGCATCACCTCGCCGCTGTTGTTGCGCAACTCCCTCTGGGTCAACTTTCGCGTCATCGAATTCAGCGTAGCACGTGTGCGCCGCTGGAATTTCGCTTTTCATAAGGGCTTCGCGCAGGCGGCTAGGAAGCCCACCCGGTGCGTCGGGAGGTAGAACACCAAACAGAGCGCGCCGAGCCGGCACCCAGGCCAGCGGCTTCTTCAACACGCGGACGAGCAAGTCGCGCTGCTGAAGCTCTCTTACGACCAGTGCCGTGAGCGCCCGCTCCGACTCGAGATCGGCGCGGAGCAGCACGCCGCTCGGCTCGACCCCCCGGACACACAGAAGGTCCTGGAAGAGAGCCGGCGGTACGCCCAGCACGGCAACCGCATCACGTACTAGTGGCAGCGCCGCGGACAGGTGCTGAAGCGCTTCCAAGTCTGCCGGCATCGCCAAGTGACATGTCCCTCCCCGCGAGGCCACCCGCAGCTCGGGCAGGTGCACCGTCAACCGCTCCTCCAGCTCGCGCGCCCCGCTTGAAGCGACCAGCGTTGGTCGCGGTGGGCGACCGCCGATGTTGACGAGCAGGCCGGGACGATCCGGCTCCGAGCCCGCGCAGGCAAGTGCGGCTGATGCTGCCCGCGATCCGCTCGCCGCACCAATGGCGGTGACGATGATGACCCGACCGTTCATCGCCCAGCCGGCCTCGCGAAGCTGCTGCTGGTCACGGCCAGGCGATCGGCAAACGCCGCCAGCAGCGACGGCGGCGCCAGCCGAACCGTCACCTCTCCCCCGCGCACGCCGATCTCGGCCCTGTCCGCGGCCCATGAAGGAAGCGAACCTTCGGCCGCGCCCTTTGCCGGCCGCCCGGCAGCCAGCGCCAAGGCGCCGGCCTCGGCCGCACCGTCCGCCAAGGTCAGCGCATAGCCGGCGAGCAGCAGTTGCAGAGCAATCGCGCCGGAGACCAGTAGCAGCGGAATCGCCGCCAACAGCTCTACCGTCGCCTGGCCGCGCTCGCTAGTCATCGCCGAGACCACTCGCCGAGCCGACCATCAGACGGGGCAGCGCCGGCAGCAGACGTGGAATTGCCACCCGCACGGTCGTGACCGCACCGGCGTTGCTCACCTCTGCGTCCCCCCGCAGGGACGGCGGCAGTGCCCTGCGCGCCGACGCCGTCGCGTCCCCTCCCACCAGCGCCGCCCTGGCTCCCGCCCGCGCCGCTAGCCCAGCAGACCAGAAGGCCTGACCGGCCAGCGCCAGTTGTGCCGCCACGAGGACCGCCAGCAGCAGGAATGGAACCGCCGCGATCAACTCGACCGAGGCGGTGCCTTCCTCCCTGTGGCCTGCGCTGCTGGCGATCCGTGGCGGCACGCCACGACCGTCGCAGGGACGAACGCGCACATGGCGCGTTCACTCACACAAATCAGTGCCGCATCAGGCGCGACAGAGCTCAGTAGGTGTTGGCGTCGATCCAGATCCGCCAGATCGCCGCCACCGAAGCGCCGAGCAGGATGATCCAGAGCAGCGTGCCGCCACCGCTGGCGAATAGCTCGTCGCTGCCGGCGATCAGCAGCGTGAGCATCCCCAGCGCCGCGTAAAGGATCGCTCGTCGCTTATCGGTCAACGTTGCCAGCGTGAGCTGGTTCTGGCGACTGAGTACGAAGACCATCCAGGCCAGGGCGGCAAGGAAACCCATCGTGATCGCGGTCAGGATCGCATCGGCGACGTTGCCGCCGTGAGGCGCGAAGGCCACGGCCAGCGCCAGGACCATGATGATCGCGACATTCCGCAGGTTGCGCACGTTGAAAGTGTAGTCCCGAACTCGAACCCGTCCGCGGCGGACTACTTGCTCGACATGACCACGATGCCGAAGGCGACCGCGGCCAGGGTGGTCAAGCCGGCGAGAGCGGCCAGCGTCGCCGCCGCCCCCGCTGCGAGCGGGCGCTCATTGCGGCTGAGGTCGGCGAAGCGGGCAATGCCCCAGATCGCGACCGAGAAGATGACCGTGATGCCAACGCCGGCCACAACCGAAGCGACGATTGTCTCCAGCAGTTCCTTGGTCTCGACCACGACCGCCATAGCTCAGCTGGCCGGGACCGGGGCGCCCTCGCGGGAACGCCGGGCGAAGACCGCGACGATCAGCGAGAGCGAGATCAGGGCGACCAGGATCGGGCCCAGCGCGCCGTTGCCGAAGATCGCGGTGAGGCCGTAGGCGAGCGCGCCGATCGCCGCTGCCGCCGGCAGGGTCAGCAGCCAGGCGGTGACGATGTTGCCGGCTACCCCCCAGCGCACGGCCGAGACCCGCTTGCCCGCGCCGGCGCCCATTACGCCGCCGTTGATCACATGGGTGGTCGAGAGCGGGAAGCCGAAATGGGTCGAGGCGAGGATCACCGCGGCGCCGGCACCCTGCGCCGAAAAACCTTGGGCGGCGTCCATCTTGATGATCCGCGTCCCGGTCGTGCGAATAATCCGCCAACCGCCACTGTAGGTGCCGAGCGCGATCGCCGTCGCCGAGCTAGCGATCACCCAGAGCGGCGGGTCGGCGTTCGCTCCCAGGGTTCCGTTGGCGACCAGGGCCAGGGTGATGATGCCCATCGTCTTCTGCGCGTCGTTGGTTCCGTGCGCCAGCGCCAGCATGCTGCTGGAGATGATCTGGCCGTAGCGGAAGCCGCGGGTGACGGTACCGGGGCGCTGCTTACCGACGATGCGGTAGACCAGCCCGATTGCGATTCCGGCGACGAGGAAGGCGAGGATCGGCGCGATCACGGCAGGGATCAGAACCTTGCCGACGAGACCATCGGCAAGCACGGCATCGAAGCCGGCCGCCGCGACCGCGGAACCGACCACCCCCCCGATCAACGCGTGCGAGGAGCTCGAGGGCAGGCCAAAGGACCAGGTGATCAGGTTCCAGGCAATCGCCCCGATCAAGCCGGCGAAGACCACGGTGGGGGTAACCACGGCGGAGTTGACGACGTCGTTGGCGACGGTCGCGGCAACCGAGATCGAGATAAAGGCGCCGGCGAAGTTGAGCAGCGAGGCGACCCCGATCGCCACCTGCGGCCGCGCCGCCCCGGTCGAGATCGAGGTGGCAACGACGTTAGCCGTGTCGTGGAAGCCGTTCGTGAAGTCGAAGGCGAGCGCGGTGCCGACGACGATCACCAAGATTACGTCCGAGCTCATTGTTGGCCATCCATCAAGTCCAAGGTGGGATGAGCGGGTGGAGACGTGGCCAGGCAAGGACGCAGGGAGCGTTGCGTGCTCCGCACGCGGGCGACCGAGGACGCCGCATGGCCGCGCCTCCACCCGCTCATGAGTTCTTGATGACTATGCCCTCGAGTATTTGGGCGGCGGTCTCGGTCGCGTCAATCGCATTCTCGAGCACGGCGAACATGTCCTTCCAGCGAATCACCACCATCGGGTCGATCCCGTTGGAGAAGAGTGAGGCGACCGCGTCGCGGGAGATCCTGTCACCGTCGTTCTCCAGCCGGTGGATCTCGATCCAGTACTTGTCGAGGTCCTTGAAGTCGCGCAGGTGCACGAGCCCCTCGGCAAGCTGCTCACAGGCGGCGACCAGCACCTTCGTCAGCTCCTGAGCCTGCGACATCGGCGCCTCGATCTTGTAGAGGCCAAGGAAATCGGCGGCCTCCTCGGTGTAGTCGACGATGTCGTCCATCTGGGTCGCCAGGCCGTAGATATCCTCGCGGTCGATCGGGGTGACGAAGGTCGAGTTGAGCCGTTTGACGATCGCGTGGGTGATCCGATCACCCTCCTGCTCGGCGTCGACGACCTGTTTGGAGAGGTCGCCGGAGTCGGGCCAGGTGGCCATCATCTGGTCGAGCAGCCGCGACGCCTTGACGGTGTTCTCGCCGGCCTCGATGAAGAGATCGAAGAAGGTCCGATCGCGGGGCAGGAGGGAGAGACGCGCCACTGAGCCAATCCTATTGATCGGGACGGGCAGTGACCGGCGCGGGGGAAGCGCTCAGCTGGAGACCGCGGCTAGTTGCTCCGCGGCGCGGGCGGCGTGGCGCTCGCGCATCTCCTCCTGGACGCTGCGGCGCTGCCCGTTAGTCGGCGTCAGCCGTGTCCACGCCCCCTCGGAGTCGAGTTCCCAGGCGTTGGCGTTGTCGGCGAAGCAGCGCTCGAGCACGTCGAGCAGCTCGGCCCGCAGCGCCTCGTCTTCGACCGGAGTGACGAGCTCGACCCGACTGTCGAGGTTGCGCGGCATCAGATCGGCCGAGCCCATCAGCACCCGTGTCTGCTCACCGCGTCGGAAGGCGTAGACGCGCGAATGCTCGAGGAAGCGGCCGACGATCGAGACCACCTTGATGTTCTCGGAAACCCCCGGCACGCCGGGGCGCAGACAGCAGATCCCGCGCACATTGAGGTCGACCGGTACGCCGGCCTGCGAAGCCTCGTACAAAGCCCGGATGCAGCCGGCATCGACGAGCGAGTTCATCTTCAGGGTGATCCGCGCCTCTTCGCCAGCTTCGTGCGCGGCCACGGTTGCGGTGATCTCCTCGATGATGCGGTCGCGCATCGTCGTCGGCGAGACCAGCACCTTGCGGTACTCGGCCGGACGGCCGTAGCCAGTGAGGAAGTTGAACATCTCGGCAACGTCGGCGCCGATCTCCGGATCGGCGGTGAAGAGGCCGAAGTCGGTGTAGAGACGAGCCGTCTTGGGGTGGTAGTTGCCGGTGCCGATGTGGACGTACTCGCGCACCCTGTCGCCCTCGCGGCGGGCGACCAGGATCGCCTTCGCGTGCGTCTTCAAGCCGGGAATGCCGTAAACGACGTGGACGCCAGACTCCTCCAGCGACTTGGCCCAGTGGATGTTGGCCTCCTCGTCAAAGCGGGCCTTCAGCTCGACCATGCAGACCGCCTGCTTGCCGCGTTCGGAGGCGCGGATCAACGAGGGCACCAGCGGCGAGTCGTCGCTGGTCCGGTACACCGTCTGCTTGATCGCCAGCACGTCGGGGTCGGCGACCGCCTGCTCGACGAAGCGCTCGACCGAGTTGCCAAACGAGTCATAGGGATGGTGGACGAGCAAGTCCTCCTGGCGGATCGTCGCGAACATGTCGCAGGGCTCGTCGTCCTCACCCAACAGGCGCGGCTGCGTGACCGGCGTCCAGGGCGTGTAGCGCAGCTCGGCGTGACCGGGGACGTCGGCGACCGCGGTCAGATCGGCGAGGTCGAGCAGGCCGTTGATGTCGTAGACCTCGCGGTCCTCGAGCCGCAGCGCATCGATCAGCTGCTGGCGTAGCTTCGAGTTCATCCCCGCGGCGATCTCGAGCCGTACCACCTCACCGAAACGGCGGCGGCGGATCTCGTCCTGGACCGCCTGCAGCAGGTCGTCGGCCTCGTCAGAGACGGTGAAATCTGCGTCGCGGGTAACACGGAAGTAGCCGTGGTCAACCACTTCGGTACCGGGGAAAAGGGCGTCAAGGTTGGCCGCGATCACCTCCTCCAAGGGGACAAAGGTCTGCCCCCCTTCGCCCACCGGCAAGAAGCGGCCGAGCAGCTCCTTCGGCACCTTGACTCGGGCGATGATCTCGCTGCCGCTCTCGGGATCGCGCAACAGAACGCCGAGACTGAGCGAGAGGTTGGAGATGTATGGGAAGGGCCGGCCCATCCCGATCACCAGTGGGGTGAGCGCCGGGAAGACCTGTTCGTGGAAGCGGGCATCGATCTCGACGCGCTCCTCCTCGCTAGCCGAGTCGAGCGAGACGATGCGCACCCCCTCCTCCTCGAGGGCCGGCCGCAGCTTCCCTTCGAAGCAGGCATGCAGTCGCTTGTCCATTTCCAGCACCCGCGCCTGGATCGCGTCGATTTGCTCTCCCGGCCTCAGCCCATCGGGGCCGCGAGCGTCGATCCCGGCGTCGAGCTGCTCGAACAGCCCGGCCACACGCACCATGTAGAACTCGTCGAGGTTGGAGGCGTAGATCGCGCAGAAGCGGATCTGCTCGAGCAGCGGCACCGCGGGGTCCTCGGCGAGTTCCAGCACCCGCTGGTTGAAGTCAAGCCAGGAGAGCTCTCGGTTGAAATAAAGGGCTGGATCGTCGATGCGTTCATCGTACTGGCGGGGCGAGGCCATTCTGCCGCTCAGGCAGCGCGGGCAGGCGCTTGTGCGAGCGCCGCGGAGGCGCCGAGCGCGCGGCGGTAGCCGCCAGCCAGCTGCTCCATCGCCCGCTCCCAAGAGCGGGCTCCGGCAGCGCGGGCGGCGGAAGCACCGAGGTGGCGACGAAGCAGCGGTGAGGCAGCCAGCTGCAGGACCGTGCCGGCGATGTGATCGGCGTCGGCCTGGCAGAGCATGCCGGTGTGACGATTCTCGACCAGCGAGGCGGGGCCGCCTTCAGCGACTGCAATCACGGGCAGGCCGCTGGCGCCGGCCTCGAGCACTACCTGCCCGTAGGTGTCGGTGATCGAGCAGAAAAGGAAGATGTCCGCACTTGCGTAGGCCCTGGCCAGGTCCTCACCCTCAAGCCAGCCGAGGAAGGTCGCCTGCTCGCCCAACTGGGCCCGCAGCTCACCTTCCTCCGGACCACCCCCGGCCAGCAGCAGGTGCAGGCGCGGATCGACGCGGTGGGCGCGCAGGAAGCTCTCGGCCAGCAGGTCGACCCCCTTCTCGCGGGTGAGGCGACCGGCGTAGAGGATCTTGATCTCGCCAGGGAAGTCCTCGCGTGCGGCCTTGCCGGGATCGAAGCGGCCTACGTCGACGCCCCGCTCCCAGCGTCCAAGGCGGGACCCCTCGATACCGAGATCGAGCAGGGAGCGATCCGCCGCGGGGCTTGGCGAGAGAACCAGCGAGGGAGCGCCATAAAAGGCGCTGAGTGCGCCTTTGGCCAGGGTCTCGACCGCGCCGTCGCCGCTGCGCAGGCCGGCGTAGCTGGCCAGCTCGGTGTGGTAGCTAGCGATCAGCGGGGTGCCGGCGATCCGGTTGAGCAGTGTCGCCGCGATCCCGGCCGGCCCGGGGGCAGTCACGTGAACGGCGTCGTAGCGACCCTCGGCGAGGGTCTCGGCCAAGCCGGGCAGGCCGGGGACGCCGAGGCTCATGCCGGCGTAGAAGGGAACCTCGAGCTCGGCCGCCGCCGGCAGGCGCCGGTCGACACCGGCGTCGGTGCCGACGACCTCGATCTCGAAGCCCGGCACGCCGAGCTCGCGGATCTTCTCGATCGTCGCGCTGACGCCGTGGTTGGCGCCGATCCCATCGGCGATCAGAGCGGTCCGCGGCCGCTCCTCCGAGCGGCTGGACAGCTTCGCCTTCTCAGCGCCGAGGAAGGTGATCGCCGGCGCGTATGGCACGGCCGGCATCACCGCCTCGAAGAGACCACCGAAGGCGGCGGCCAGATCACCCTCGCTCGCCGCATTTACGCCCCCGGCGACTGCCCCGCGCAGGCGCCGCTCGTGGGTACGGCGGGCGCGGCGGTAAAGGTCGGCGTGGGAGAAGTCCTCTTCCTGCAGGTAGGCGATCAACTCCGGGCCACGCAGGTCGAGCTCGATCGAGCTCAGCCAGGCCTCGAGTAGCGCCCGCGCGTCGCCGGGCCCGATATCGGCGGCGACCTTGCCCTCACGCGCGGCACCCTCGCTGATCGTGCGCTGGGCGATCTTCCATACGGCGGCGGGGTCGGGCGCCCTCTCCGCACCCGACCCGCCGAGGGCGCGCGTCGCCAACGCCATCGCCGCGTGAGCCCACTTGGCCGCGCTGCCCTGCTGGCCGCCCCCCTTGGCATCGCCAGCCCGCATCTTGTCGAGAAACTCTTCCGGCGTGGCGGCCGCGGGCACCTCGGTGAAGGTGCGGCCGATATCCACGCCGGCATGGTCGTCAGAACCGCCGATCCCGGTCCCGCCGTGGGTCTCGAGGTAGATCGCCGCCGGCATGTTGAGCTCGGCGGCGCGAGAACCGTTGTGCACCTCCCAGATCGGGAAGAGCTCGGCGAGCCGGCGTCGGTGTCGCGGCGTCAGCGGTGCGTCGACGTTGTAGAAGGGGTGCGCTAGTGCGGAGGCGATTCCGTTTTCGCCAAGGTATGCGGCGCAGGCCTCTACGTCGCCGGAATGTGCCTGCAGCCACTCGTGGTCTCCGGGAGTGATCCCGTAACAGAGGACGTGAACCGCCTGTGGCTCGCCGGCAAAGCGCGCGGTCAGCTCCTCGGAGACGAAGCAATCGAGACGATCGGCGAGCTCGAGACAGCCGTCGATCGTGTCGTGGTCGGTGATCGTGACGAAGTCCATCCCCCGCCGCTTGGCCAGCTCGTAGACCTCCTCGGGCGGCGTCGCGCACTCGGGCAATCCCAGCGAGCGCTGAACTCCGAGCCGCGAAAGCTGCGAGGCGGTGGAGTGGCAATGCATGTCTACACGGGAAGTCATCGGCGTCTCCCTGCTCTAGTCGTTTCTGTCACCTCCAGGGTTCGGCATCGGCGGAGGAGAGATGTAAACGACCGGGGAACCGCAGGTGAACAAGCGGTGACGACGCTCCCTCCTTTCACTACCTCAGAAGAGTCAAAGGGGGGCGCGTGCTCAGAAACTGGCGGCGAGCGCGGCCCAGGTGCCCTTACTCGCCTCAGCCTGCCAGAGCTCGACGAACTCGCGGAAAAGGCGCTCGCGGCGCTGACGCAGGAGGACAGCAACAGAGCCGATCTGCTCGACCTTGGTCAGCATCAGGTCACAGTCATGCAGGTCGCCGAGGACGGACTGCAGCCGCTTGGCGGCGCAGCGGGCATTCGCCGCCTCCTCTCCAAGGCATGGGGCGAAGATCTCGAGCACGTAGCGCAGCCGCTTGGCCGCGATCCGCATGTTGTGCTGGGCCTCGCTCGCCCCAGGCGAGAGGGCTTCGTCGACGAGGCCGCGCAGCTCGTCGAGCCGCACGGAAACGATTTGGGCGATATTGGGACGCAGTGGCGCGCTTGGGTCCAGTCCCTCGATCGCTCGCGCCTTCACGCTCAGGTCCCCTCACCCACGTGCGTCATCTCGTCTCCGCCCTTTTGACCAGCTTCTTCAGTCGCCGCCGCAGCTTCTTCAGCTGCTTCGGCCCGACGTAAGGCGCGAGTTTTTCGTTGGCCTCGGCCTGACGAACGCGCAATTCCGCGATTAGGTCGCGCAGGGCGCCTCGATCCGCCTCCCCCGCATCGTCGGCAAGACGCTCGAGCATGGCGATTTCGACGTCGGCATCGCGGCGCTCACCAAGGGCGTCGGCCAAGGCCTTCACCTTCTTCAGCGCCTTGCGATGGCGCTTATGCGGAAAGCATGTCTCGAAGACCTCCAGCGCCGCGCGCAACCGCCGCGTCGCCACCCGCATGTCGTGTACTCGCTCGACCTGGTCGAGGTTGAGGACGCCTTCTGAATGAGCGAAGACCTCCCTGGACCGCACCTTGACGACCCTTGCCCCTGCCTGCGAGAACGGCCCCTCGCAGTCGAGCTCGACCTTGCGCGCGCCGGCCACGCCAGGAGGCTAGAGGATGGGCGTAACGGCGAGGCCTTCTAAGCGACGAGGCGGAGCTTGGAGCCGTTGGTGTTGCCGTTGAGCAGGT
>Ga0066654_10000010_pt1 | contig 26012 bp, 32 predicted proteins | sample GraSoiAngelo_103_FD_66715 | JGI IMG/M metagenome (GOLD analysis project Ga0066654, IMG submission 66715) | Grasslands soil microbial communities from the Angelo Coastal Reserve, California, USA - 14_0903_05_20cm | ecosystem: Environmental > Terrestrial > Soil > Grasslands | place: USA... | reverse complement strand
GTGGGTCGAGGGCGGCATCCACCACGTCGGAAGCACCGCAGTCCCCGGCCTGGAAGCAAAGCCGATCATCGACATCTTGGCCGGGGTGCGTGACCTTGAAAGCGCCCGCGCCTGCTTCGGCCCGCTCGCTCGGCTTGGCTACCTCTACGCGCCGTACCTGCCCGACGAGATGCACTGGTTCTGCAAGCCCGACCCGGCCCGGCGCACCCATCATTTGCATCTCGTCCCGGCCGGCTCCCCTCGCTACCGCGATGAGCTTTCCTTCCGCGACCGCCTCCGCGCCGACCCGAAGCTCGCCGCCGAGTATGCGGTGCTGAAGCGCGACCTGGCCGAGCGCCACCACGAGGACCGCGAGGCTTATACCGAGGCGAAGGGCGCGTTCATCCGGGCGGTTCTGGTGCGCCACTGAAGGGGCTGTGAGCGCCGGGGGCAGTTCGCCTTTTGGCGAACTGCCAATGCGTGAGGGCTGTGGCTGTGGGTGCTGTAGGTCCGCCTGTAGGTGGCTGCCTGCCTGCTTCTGGGTGGCTGGTCTGCCTGCCTGTGGTCTAGGTCTAGCTGGTCTGTCTGTGGTCTGACTAGCTGGGTCTATGGCTCTATCTGATGGTCTGGCTGTCTCTGTCCTGGCTGCCTTCTGCCTGTTCTCTCGGGGGCGCGCCAGCGCCGCCGATCATCTTTTGCGGTTCTTCGCCGCGAATCGAGTAGACGACGAGATCGAGGTCGCGCCCGCCGACCTGCTGGGCCTTGGGCAGGGTCGCCTCCTCGCGATAGCCAAGCCGCTCGGGGATCGCACGGCTGCGCGTGTTCTCCGTCGCGACCTTGATCGTCACCCGCCGCAGCTCCCAGACAGAGAGGGCGTGGTCGGTCAGCGCTGCCGCCGCCGCGCTCATCGTGCCGCGACCCTGACGCTCTGCGGCGAGCCAGTAGCCGATGTTGGTCGACCGCTCCGTCCAGTCGACGGCGGTGAAGCCGATCACGCCAGCGATCCGCTCATGGACGCAGACGGCGACCTGAAAGCCGTCATTGGCCTGAAGCTGGGCTCGGGTCTCGCGGATGAAGCCGAGCGTGTCGGCGTAGTCCTGCTCTGCCGCCCACGGCAGCCAGGCGGCGAGATGAGCGCGGTTTGCCTCGATCAGCTCGTGCAGCTCTTTCGCGTCAGCCTCGGTGAGCAGGCGAAGCTCTGCATCCTCTGGGATCGGGATTCGGCAGGGCACGGCCTGAACCGTAGTCGCCGGCCGCGCCGCAGAAAGTGGATCAATAGCGCCGCCGATGGCACCTATGGGCCATGAGGCGAGAGCAGAGACGCCGCAGGCGGCCCGGCGATGAGGCCACTGGCGCGGGGCTGTGTGAGCAATTAGTGACGCAAAAAGGTGCCCTGAATGGACTACTAGGTATGAGAAAAGACAGCGATGCAGAGGCCGCCGGCTCTGTTCAGGGGGAGCGTGAGAGAAATCGGTGGATCAATTGCGGGTCTCCAATTGACCTACAGGGCATGAGACCCGAACCGATTCGCCAACTCGCGGGGGCGCCGGGGGCGCGCGCCGGACTCAGACAAACCGACGGATGCGCCGCTCACTTTTGACATAAGGGGCAGAGATGAAGCTCGAACCCCAAGGAAGCGTCATCCGATGAGCAGCATGAGGCTCGACATTGGCGACGAGCTGGTCGAGCGGATCGCACAGCGCGCGGCCGAACTCGTTCGACAAAACGGCGAGGGCGAGGACGGGTGGCTGCGGGGCGCCGACAAGATCGCTGACTACATCGACTCGCCCCGCTCGCGCGTCTATGCGCTCGTCTCGGCCCGGCGCATTCCCGTCCACCACGACGGCTCCGCGCTGATCGCCCGCAGGTCCGATCTTGACGGGTGGCTCCGGTCGGGAGGGGGGCGGCGACCGTGAGTCGAGCAGCCGAGAGACGCGGTACCGTCCTTGAGACAGAAGTGGGGCCGCGTGCTGAAGACACCGGCCCCGTGGCGACCGGCAGAGATGGGCATCCCAGGCCAGTCGCGCGGGACAGGCTATCTATGCACCGACCCCAGAAAGCGGTGATTGCTGCATGGCGCAGCGGTTGCCTGAAACAAGGAGAAGATCATGGCGAAGCTTGTCAAGACTTCCACGCCGGGCATCTACCGACGAGGGAGCCGCTATGTCGTCGTCTGGCGACACCGGGGGAAGCAACATAAGAGCTTTCACCGGACGTACGAGGAGGCCCGCGAGGCGAAGGGGAGACGGCAGGCCGGCGACAGACGCCCGGCCTCGCGCGACCGCTTCGAGGACTTCGCCCCGCGCTGGCTGGAGGGCTATCGCGGGCGAACGTCGCGCGGCCTCTCGAAAAGGACAAGGGCGATTTACCGCAGGGATATGGAGCGGTGGGTGATTCCGCACTTTGGCGGCTGTCGCCTCGATGAGGTCGAGCCTCCGGACGTGCGCGACTTCATTGCCGAGCTAGACGAGGCCGGGTTGCGACCCAACAGCATCCGGGCCATCCTCGCGCCGATGAAGGCGATGTACGCAACGGCTTTCGAGGATGGCGCGGTGCGGAGCAACCCCACCGTCAATGTCCGGATCGGGGCGAAGGCCGGAGCCGACGAGAGCGAGCGGGAGGTCCGTGCCATGACCCGCGCCGAGCTTGCACGGCTTCTGGGTCATGTCCCGGAGGACTGGCAACTGCTGATGGAGTTGCTGACCCACAGCGGCTTGCGGATCAGCGAGGCCATCGGCTTGACCTGGGCGAACGTCACGTTCGGCGCGACTCCCCGTCTTCAAGTTCGTCGCCAAGACTGCCGTGGGGAACTCGGCCCACTGAAGTCAGCAACCTCGCGTCGCGACATTCCGCTTTCCCCCGGAATGGCTCGCCGTCTGTGGGCGGTTCGCGGCTCACATGGCAAGGCCGATCGGGTGTTCACCAGTCCGCAGGGATTCCCGCTCGCCTACGGGAACCTCCGGCGCCGTGTCCTTGTGCCGGCAACCGAAGCGGCGGGCCTGGAGTGGGTGACGTTCCATACCTTTCGCCACACCTGCGCCAGTCTGTTGTTCGAGGCGGATCGGGACGTGAAGCAGGTTTCAGAATGGCTGGGCCACGCCAACGCTGGCTTCACGCTCAAGGTCTACGTCCACCTCATGGACGACGGGGTTGGCGATGCTGCATTCATGGACGAGGCGGTCAAGGTGGGCAACGATCGATCACCTGCAACTCCGCTGCAAACAGAGAATGACGAGCTGGCCGAGCTAGCTAAGACTGCGTGAAGTTTTGGGCGACCCCGAACGTTTCAAGCTAGGTTAACCTCTCCAGATAGTCTGACCGGGGCAGCTATCGGGTGAAGGGGAGGATGAGGAACCTGCGAAGCAAGCTGAGCTACTCGAACCTAATGGCGACCGCCGCCGTGTTCATTGCGCTGGGAGGTGTGTCGTACGCCGCAATGACGCTTCCCAAGAACAGCGTTGGAACTTCGCAGCTACGAAACCAGGCTGTAAGCACAGCAAAGATTCGGGATGGTGCGATAACGGGGTCCAAGGTGGACCTTTCGTCGCTTGGCTCGGTACCGAAGGCTGATCGTGCCGCAAGCGCTGAATTCGCGGATCATGCGACGAATGCTGATTCGGCTACGAGTTCCTCTTTTGCAGGTTCCGCTGCCAAGGCCTCAGATGCACGCACGCTCGAAGGCCAGGAAGTGAGCGCTTTCGGAACGGTCCTTCTCGCTCATATGAATATCCCGCCGACGGCGGTTCCGACTAGGCAATGGGGCTCCGTGACAGGTATTGCACCGACAGCGTCGTCTGCTGAAGATGTGGAGATGGTGACTCCCTATCACTCAGATCTCGTTGCAAGCGACTTCACGGTGTTCTCTCGCGAAGGATCGGGGGAAACGGGGCACGTAGACGTTCGACTCTTCGTAAACGGAGTAGCGACCGAATTGAGTTGCTTTGTTCCGCGGCTTTCTGAGTGCATCAACCCGCCGACAACGAAGGTCCACGTGCCGGGCGGGAGCTGGTTGGCCATCAGCGTTCATGAGGAACCGGAAGGTTCGGAAATCCCGGCATTCCCGCTTGAGGTTTCGCTGCGATTGAGTCCTGCCCCTTTGTCGAAATAACGGCCAGACGCTGCGCGAATCGAGAAACGGGTCCGCACCGTCGCGGCGAGACCGGCAGCCACGGATTTGGAGTGGCCGCTGTTATCTGGACGAGGCGGTCAAGGTGGGCAACGGTTGGGCAACATCAGCCCCGGTAGAGACCGCAAACGACGAGTTGAGCGAGCTTGCTCAAACCGCTTGATAGAGCGGATACCGCCTAACAGCAGCAAAGGGCCGAAACGCCCTGCGGCATCTGAAAATCGTGGTGTCGTGGGTTCGATTCCCACCCTCGCCATTCTTTTCTGGCCAGCAAACAGCCCGGTGTCGCAGCCAAAGCGCCTACCCGAACAGTCGATGGAGCGACACCACTAGGTGTATAATGATGCTATGAGTCGAACCCAGGTCTACCTTGGCGAGGACGAGCTGGAGCTCCTGGAGCGTGCCTCGCAAGAGACGGGAGCATCGCGCTCCGAGCTGGTTCGGCGCGCGGTGCGGGCCACCTTCGGCCGGCAAGGCAAGAACGAGAGGCTCAGCGGCCTTAGAGCGAGTGCCGGTTCGTGGCAAGGTCACAAGCGCAGCGGAGCCGAGTACGTCGACGCCATGCGCGGCGGCGACCTGAACGAGCGCTTGACTCGTCTCGGCGTCAAGTGAAGCTGCTCGACACGAGCGTCGCGATCGACCATCTCCGCGGCCTGCAACCGGCCGTCGACCTGCTAAGCAGCTTGATCGAAACCGGGGAGGTTCTTCTCGCAAGCGAGGTTGTCCGCTTCGAGCTCCTGGCCGGCGTCCGCAAGGGAGAGGTCGAGGCGCTCGAGCAATTCTTCTCGGCGTTGTCCTGGGTGCCCGTTGGCGAGGAGGTAGCACGGACCGCCGGCGCGCTCGCCCAGCGCCACCGTCGCGCCCATAGCGGCATAGACGATGTCGACTACCTCATCGCCGCCACTGCACTTCTGCTTGAAGCTGACCTGCTCACCACAAACGTGCGTCACTTTCCGATGCTTACTGGCCTTGAGCCAGCCTATTGAGGCCCCGCTTTTAAGCGGAGCAGGAGTCAAGGCTCAGGTGAGGGCGTCTGCAGACGGCTGTCTGAGCGCCGGGAGTGACACACTCAAACTCGAGGGTTCTACGTCGCGAAGCTCTTCACGCTTGGCGCACGGCGTATCGAACCGCCCACCTTGGACGTGTACCTCAGGCGCGTGAGCCCCGACGCGCGTGACGTAGCGCACTACACACTGCGCTTTACGAATGGGGCAGGCCAGAGTACCCCGCTCCAGTGGTGGATCGTGCCCATGACATCATCGTCCGAAGCGAGTTGCACTGAGTCGCCGTCGAGAGCTCCTGCCGACGCAACCGCCATCAGATAGGTCTCGCCCGGGGCTATGCTTCTGGTACGTGGCGTGTAAAGGTGGCCCCGTGCATCAAGATAGTCGTTGCTGACCATGCCGCTGGCACCACGGGGGGCAGGCCAGACCGGGGCCGAGGATCCCTCGGGCTTGTTCGCTGCGATGGCCCTGCGCAACGTCCACTTTCGACCTCGCCGGATCGTATGCAGCCGATGCTTGGTCGACGGTAGGCCTCCGGTATCTGCAAGCCGGGTCCATGCCTGACGCAACGGGGCGCCTTGGAACAGGCGTGGCTCGTGTCCCGGCGAAACGGTGCCGAGGATCTCTGATGCAGTCGCCTCGAAGGCGATCCAGTCGCTCTCCGAGTTAACGCGCTTTGCTTCGGTGCGAGCGGAGCGATAGGCGGCTTCGCGCTCCTCAGGCGACTCGACATACACTTTGGCCCAATGCCCCTCGACCGGCAGCCATGGCGGTGCCCCTGGAGGAGGACCGGGCATCCATCGGCGTTCCCAGGACATTGCAATAACGTAATGCACCTGAAATCAATGACGCCATCACTTACGGGAAGTAAAGCTCAAGAAGCGCCAGCTCGTTTTTGAACCTTCTCCGTCTGCACGTTATCTAGCTGAACTCTGGACCAGATTATGAACTTGATCGTCTAACGACGCCGACGGTCACGATCCTCCAGATTGCAACTTACAAATTAGGTGCGCTCGAGCTCGACCTTGTAAGTAGTCGCTCCGGCTAGACCTCCGACGGTGACGGATGCCCGTGCAAGTGTGAACGTCACCTCCTGATCGCCGCCGAGCTCATCAATCTGGGACGCCGCAACTTGTACGGCATCCGAAAAGGAAGTGGTCGAGGTGCCTTCCACCTTTTGCTGGGGCGTCATCGGATCTCCTCGCGGTATCGGTGTACATAGGACAAATACTCGAAAACATAGAACCACTCTAACCGCGATTATCGGTGCGTCAAGCGCTTGCCAAAGCCCGGGCAAGGTGACTATGGATCTGCTCGGCTCTTTCTGTGGTGAGTACTGGCCGGCGGCGGGAGAAGTAGTGGCCGAGCATGCGGGCGGGGAGGATTGTCACTCCCTTTTGTTGTGCGGGGACGGAGCCGACCAGCCAGGCCTGGCTGAAGACGAGGAGCGCTTGGGTCTCGATGCCGGTGATCCGTTCGATTAGCTTCTTCTCTGCGTAGGCCTGCTTGAGCATCCTTGGGTCGATGCGGTCAATCGGGATCCTGCCGCGGTGGCTCTTGGTCTCGATGGTGAAGATGCCACCAGGGCCGATGAGGATGTGGTCGACGTCGCCGCGGCCGAGCGAGACGCCGTGGAGCGCCAACCAGCCGTCGACGGTCAACTCGGCGAGCACGGCGCCCACGCGGCGCTCTCCCTCCGCACCCCGCAGCCAACGGTCGATTTGGGGCCCGTACCAGCGGTTGGCGGCGAACATTGCTCCGATCGCTGTGAGCTCGAAGAGAACGAGCGGATAGCCGCTGAGGCCAAAGACGGGGCCTGCCGCCAAGAGAGCGGCGAACGCCCCGAGGACGAGCATGAGCAAGCGGTGGTTGAGCGCGAGACCGCGAGCACGTGCGTGCTCTCCACCTTCCCGCAGTGTGAGGGGAGCCTGTCCCTTTCCCATCGTCGACACTAATCGGCGTGGGCCCGAATCGCCTTGAACTGGGCATTTCCAGAGCCAGTATTTGGCTGTTTATCAATACTCAGTGATCTGAGTCTGCAGTCCTTTGACTAAAGACGTCCAAGCAACAGCAGGACCAGCAGCACGATCGCGATTAGGCCGAGGATGCCGCCGGCGACGGCGACCTTGAGCAGGACGAGCACGATCGCAACGAGGATCAGCAGTCCAATAATCGCTCCGATCATTTGACTCCCTCCAGAGGCTTTGCCAATACCGACTGCTGTTGAAACGTCTCGCGGGCCCGGTTGTCAGTCCTCACCCGCAAGGCGCTGACAACTGGGGCGCGTAGCCGTTTCAGGAAACGAGCAAAGGTCCTTACCCTTGAGGAGATGGCAGTCGATGGGCACAGCGCCAGATGAGCAGCCTGCTTTCCGACGAGCGCCTGGTGCGGCGGGCGGCGGATAGCGAGGAGCGCGCCTTCGCGGCGATTTTCGACCGCTACCACCAGGCCCTCTACCGCTACTGTGCGGCGATCGTCGGCGACCCGCAGGACGCCCAGGACGCGCTGCAGAACACGATGCTGAAGGTACTGCGGGCGCTGCCGGGGGACGCGCGGGAGATCAAATTGAAGCCGTGGCTCTACCGGATCGCCCACAACGAGTCGGTCGATCTGCTCCGGCGCCGGCGCGATACCCGCGAGCTGAGGGCCGAGCTGGTTGCCCCGGGCCCGCCTCTGGCCGACGATCTGAGTTCTCGCGAGCGCCTGCGCCAGCTGCTATCCGACCTCGACGAGCTGCCCGAGCGCCAACGCGGGGCGCTGGTGATGCGCGAGCTCGCCGGGCTCGACTTCGACGGGATCGCGGCGGCGCTCGGCACCTCCTCGGGAGGCGCACGCCAGACCCTCTACGAGGCGCGCCTCAGCCTGCGCCAGATGGATGAGGGACGGGGCATGGACTGCGCGACCGTGACCAGGGCGCTTTCCGACGGCGACGGCCGCGTCACCCGCCGCCGCGATGTCCGCGCGCACTTGCGGGCCTGCGCCGAATGCCGCCGCTTCCGTGCCGAGATCGAGGGGCGTGAGCAGGGTTTCGCCGCGCTCGCGCCGTTGCCGGCTGCCGCCGCGGCGGGGCTGCTGCAGGGTTTGCTTAGCGGGGGGGCAGCCGGAGGCGGGAGCGGCTGTGCCGCGGGCGCCGCTGCGGCCGGTGGCGCTGCCAAGGCGTTCGGCTCCTCAGCGGCGTTGAAAAGCGCTGCCGCTGTTCTGGCCATCGCCGCGATCGGAACCAGCGCGGCCGACCGCGGCGGCTTGATTGACCTCGGCGTGTTTGGCGGCGGCTCGCAGCCACGGCAACCACCCGCACGATCGCCTGGCGCCGCGGTGTCCGGACAGGCGGGAACCGCTCACCAGCCTGCTTCCCGGCGGTCGGATTCAGGCGCAACGGAGACGGCCGTGAAGGACCAGCTACATCTACATACCTCCAAGCGGCTCCCCTCCCGCGCCGGCCGCGCAGCCACGGGTGACAAGCAAGCAAACGCTCCTGCTGCGAAGACGGCGCCGACGGCACCCGCTCAGGGCAATGCCTCCGGGCATCCCCACGGCAAGGGGCACGAAAAGCAGCACCCGGTCGCTGCCTCGCACGGGCAGGAAACTGCCGCGGCTCACAAAGAAGCCGCTCACGGCGCCTCCGCGGAAGCGCACGGCGAGCCGGCCTCGAAGCCGGTCCATCCGGACCACCCCGCCCATCCGAGTGGCGGCCAGGCTCAAGAAAAGGGACCTCCCGGCGATCCCGCCGCCGAAGCTCCGGCGGCGGAGGGCACCGCCGCCGAAGAAGTCCCGGCGCAGGGCGGAGTCGGCAAAAACCCTGGCGGCACCGGTCCAGATAGGCCCTGACGGGGGCGGGTCCCTCTCGTTCCAGCAGGCGAAGGCGCCCCGGACGGGCGCAACTGAAAACGAGGAGGCAGAAGATGAAGCTCCAGACGAAGCTGGCGGCGGCGCTTGCGGCGCTGGCTCTCGCGGCCGTCCCGGCCACGGTCCTAGCGAATCCGCCCGCCGGTCACGGCAACGGTGGCGGCCCGGAATACAACCCGGCTCCCGAAAAACCCGAAACGCCGCGAACCGGTGCGAGCACGCCGGAAAAGGCAAAGGCCTACGGGGTCTACTGCAAGGGCCAGAGCAAGAAGCATGTCGACGGCGAAAAGGGCACCCCATTCAGCCAGTGCGTGAACGCGATGGCGAAGGCCGCCAACAACGAAAAGCTTGCCCCCGGCAAAGCCTGCAAGGGGATGAGCAAAAAACACATCAAAGGTCAGAAGGGAACCGCCTTCTCGCGCTGTGTCAACGGCGTAGCGAAGTTGAGGAAAGACCAGTAAGCCTGATCGGCAAAGGAGGCTACGTTCCGACTGCGCTACGGAAGTGCTGCCGCAGCCGCCGGTGGCGGTTTGGACTGCGCCTCGCCCGCTAGGGTCGAGTGGCGATGAAGACAGCCGTGATCACCGGTGCTTCCAGCGGCATCGGCGCCGCGACCGCACGGGCCCTCGCCGGCGACGGCTACCGCACGATCCTTGGCGCCCGTCGGCTCGATCGACTCGAAGAGCTCGCCGCTGAGATCGGCGGTGAGGCGATCGCGCTCGATGTCACCGATCCGGCCTCGGTTGAGTCTTTCGCCGGCGCGCTCGGCGCCTGCGATGTGCTCGTCAACAACGCCGGCGGCGCACTTGGCCTCGATCCGATCGCCGAGGCCGACGAGGAGAAGTGGCTGACGATGTACGAGTCGAACGTGCTGGGGCAGATGCGGATGACGCGGGCGCTGCTGCCGAAGCTGATCGGGTCCGGCGACGGCCATGTGGTCGGCATCACCAGCATCGCCGCGATCGAACCCTACGTCGGCGGCGCCGGCTACAACGCCGCCAAGCACGCCCAGCGGGTGATGCTGCGCGTTTTGCGCCAGGAGCTGCTGGGCGAGCCGGTGCGGGTCACCGAGGTCGTTCCCGGGATGGTCGAGACCGAGTTTTCGCTGGTTCGCTTCGGCGGCGATGAGGCGGCGGCCGCCAAGGTCTACGAGGGCATGCGGCCACTGAGTGCCGAGGATGTCGCCGAGTGCATCCGCTGGGCGCTCGCCCAACCGCCGCACGTCAACATCGACGAGATCGTCGTCCGCCCGCGCGACCAGGCGACGGCGACCAGCGTGCACCGGCGCTAGCCGGCGCCGGCGCAATCCGGCGGTCAGCCCGCGGGGTCCGGCGCCAAGAAGCCCTCGGGCTCCTCGACCACCGTGTTGACCAGCTCGCCGACCCGCTCGATCTCGACCCGGACTGTGTCGCCGACGTGCAGCAGGTACTCGCGGAACGGCTGGCGGCCGAGGCCGACGCCGGCCGGGGTGCCGGTGGCGATCACGTCGCCGGGCTCCAGGGTGAAGGCTTCGGAGAGGTGGGAGACCTGCTGGAAGCAGTCGAAGACCATCTCGGCGGTGCTCGCGTCCTGGCGCAGCTCGTCGTTGACGTAGCAGCGCACGCGCAGGTCCTGGGGGTCGCCGATCTCATCGGGCGTGACCAGCCAGGGGCCGAGCGGACCGTGGGTATCGAAGGACTTGCCGATCGTCATCGTCTGCGCCCGTCCCTGCCAGTCGCGGACGCTGAGGTCGTTGGCGCAGGTGTAGCCGGCGATCACCTCGTGGGCGCGCTCAACCGGGACGTGGCGGCAGCGCTGGCCGATCACCAGCGCCAGCTCGGCCTCGTAGTCGAGCAGGGTCGAAACCCTGGGCATGTGCACCTCGGCCCCGGGCCCGGTCACACAGGTCACCTGCTTGTTGAAGAAGACGGGAACCTCGGGCGCCTCCATCCCCATCTCGGCGATGTGGTCGGCGTAGTTGAGCGCGATCGCCAGATACTTGCGGGGGGTGGTGGGGGCGAGCAGACGAACGTCTGCGAGTGGCAGGCGGGGGGCGCCATCGGCAAGCTTTTCGAGCCCGTCGCGACCGACCTTGGCGAGCGCCGCAGCAGGTTCGCCGGGGACGTCAGCGCCCGAGAGATCAACAATCTCATCACCTTCGGTCACTCCCAGCGCGGGAGCATCCTGCGGGTCGGCAAACCGAGCGAGCCTCATCACTCCGCACTCTCCCACAAGCCCGGTGAGTTCGCCTTTAGTGGTGCATATCCACCCATAACGACGAAGTCAGCGCTGGCGCTCAGTCGTCGAGCTCGCTGATCAGCTCGACCACGCGGCGCTCGATCTCGTCGCGGGTGCGGCGGACCTGCTCGAGCGGGCGGCCCTTCGGGTCCTCGAGCTCCCAGTCGAGGTAGCGCACCCCGGGGATATAGGGGCATTTGTCGCCGCAGCCCATCGTCACCACAACGTCGGCCCACTCGGCGTCGGTGTGGCTCAGCTTTCGAGGGACACCGTCGGCGAGCTCGATGCCGAGCTCGTCCATCGCCTCGACCACCTCGGGATGGACGCGATCGCCCGGTTCGGTCCCGGCCGAGCGAGCCTCGTGGCGGCCCCTCGCGGCACGGCTGAAGAGCGCCTCGCTCATCTGCGAGCGCCCGGCGTTGTGCAGGCAGACGAAGAGGATGCGAGTCATCAGGTCTGCTCGGCCGACGGGTCTGAGAGCGATGAAATAGACCGCTTTGAGTCCCGTCGGCGAGGATTTGGGGTGCCGCGGACCAGCTGGTAGGCGAGAGCGCCGAGCGCCGCACCCGCGATTGGGGCGGCGATGTAGATCCAGAGGTCGTGCAGTTCGCCGGAGACGAGGGCGGGGCCGATCGAGCGCGCCGGGTTCATCGAGGCACCGGTGATCGGGCCGCCGAAGAGGGCGTCGAGGCCGACGGCGCCGCCGATCGCGATCGCCGCTCCCGCGCCGACCGCTCGCGTATCGGTGGCGACGGCCATGATCGTGAACATCAGCAGGGCGGTAAGCACGGCCTCATAGACGAGCGCGCTGCCGGCACCGACCGAGGGCAGCGTTGTGCCCAGTGCCGCGGGCTGGCTGGGCCAGACCGCGAGCAGCAGCAGTGCCGCCGCGATCGCGCCGAGCAGTTGGGCGCCGATGTAGGCGAGCGCCTCGCGGCGGGGGAAGTGACGGGTAAGGGCGAAGGCCAGGGTGACGGCGGGGTTGAGGTGGGCGCCGGAGAGGTGACCGGTGGCATAGACCATCGCCATGATCACCAGGCCGAAGACGAGCGAGACGCCGACCGCGCCGAGCGAGCCCGCGTGGACCGTGTCGGTGACGATCGCGCCGCAGCCGGCGAAGACCAAGGCGAAGGCGCCGAGCCCCTCGGCCGCGGCGCGCCGCGGCAAGTCCGGCCGCTCGCTCACCGCGCGAAGACCTCGCGCACGGCGTCGAGTGCGCCCGGCACGAGGCTGAAGTAGCTGTAGGTGCCACGCGTCTCGCGGGCGATCACGCCGGCCTCGAGCAGCTGTTTGAGGTGGTAGCTGACCGTGCCCTGGGAAAGGCCCAGCGACGGCTGGATCTCGCAAACGCAGACCGCCTTTCCGCCTGCCCGCAGCAGCAGGTTGACGATCCGCAGCCGGTGACGGTCGGCAAGCGCCTTCAGCACCGCCTCGAGCTCTATCGCGCTCTGCTCGCCGAGCGAGGAACCCGCCAGCGGGGTGCAGCAGGAGATCACGGGAAGCTCGGCAACGACCATGGGCGGGCAGCCTAGAGCATTCATCGATGAACCTCAATGAACTGTCAAGCGACAGAGTGCTACGGTCTGACGCACAATGGCCAAACCAGTGGGTGTCAGGGAGTTGCGTCAGAACCTCAGCAAGTATTTGCGCCGGGTCAAAGATGGAGAATCGCTGACCGTGACCGAGCATGGTCATGAGGTCGCCCGCGTGGTCCCCCTTGCCCGCAACGAGTTCAGGGAGATGCTCGCCGAGCTCCACGGGATCAGCCTTCCTCCCGAGGAAGGGAAGCTCGCGGACACGATCAAGCGCCTGGAGTCGGAAGGACGATTCGGTCAGTCGGCTCCCGCCGGTACAACGGACGCTTTCTTGGACGAGAGCCGTAAGGAACTTGGCTAGCACGCCGCGCGTCCTCTATGTCGATACCAGCGCTCTCGGCCGGGTCTTGTTGAACGAGCCAGACCGTCCTGCCATACAGAGGGCCTTGGAGGACTTCGACGAGGTCACCTCAAGTCGCCTGCTTTGGATCGAGCTGGGGCGCTTGGCCCGTCGCAAGGAGGCCGAGCTTGCTGATCAGGGCAAGCCCTCCGAATTCATTTCCCTCTCCGAAGAGCTTCTGCGGGGAGTGATTGCGATTCCGATGGAGGGAGGCTTTGAGGATGGTGGAGAAGGAACCCTTGCGGATGCGATCGTGCTCCCACCCTTTTCGGTCGCGACGCTCGACGCAATCCACTTGGCGACGGCGGTTTTCATAGCCGACCACTTCCCCGTCGACTTCATGACCTATGACAAACGACTCGCCGGTGGCGCTCGCGAGCACGGCTTCACCGTTCTCAGCCCAAGCTAGGCGCTAGGCTTCGATCCGAGCGATGGGGCTCGCTCCTTCATAAGCGCGGATTTGGATCCGCTGACGGTCCCTACCAACGTCCTTCGACGCTGATAGGAGACCCCCGATGCGCCTCACCTCGTTTGACCTTCGCCGCCTCGCAGCGATTTACGTCGGCGGTGTGCTCGGCGCCCTCGCCCGCGTTGCTCTCGCCCAGACGATCCCGCACGCTGCCGGGGGCTGGCCGTGGGGCACCCTCGTGGTCAACATTGCGGGGGCGCTGGCGCTCGGCTACTTCTTCGCTCGCCTCAGCGATCACCCCGAGGACAGCCTCGCTCACCCCTTCCTCACCACCGGCATCTGCGGCACCCTGACTACCTTCTCGACCCTGCAGCTGGAGCTGTTCGAAATGGTCGACGGCGGCCACCTGGGCCGGGCCGTCCTCTACCTCGGCCTCACCCTGGTGGCCGGATTCCTCTGTGTGCGCGCCGGGATCGCGCTCGAGCGCCGGCCGGAGCCGGTCGAGTGAGCGCCCCCGGCTGGATCGCGGTCGCCCTGATCGGCGGGGCAGCAGCCACGGCGCGCTTCCTGATCGACTCCGCCTTCGCCGCCCGCAGCAACCACCCGTTCCCGCTTGGCGTATTGGCGATTAACCTGGCGGGAACGCTCGCGCTCGGTCTTGTCGCCGGCGCCGCGCTGGAAGGCGAGGCGCTGGTGATCGTCGCCGGCGGCGGCATCGGCTCCTTCACCACTTTCTCCACCTGGATGCTCGACTCACACCGCCTCGTCGACGCCGGCCACACACACCTTGTCTGGCTCAACCTCGTCCTCTCCCTGGTTGTCGGCTTCGCCGCGATAGCCGCCGGCCACTGGCTCGGCAGCGTCCTCTGAGCACCGTCGCTCCCACCCCATTATCCCTGCAAAGAAGAAAGAAAGTGTGACGGCGCTGAGTCGTCCGCAGCTGTCACTACTTTGGATTGCAGATGGAACAGCAAGCCCTCACCGACACACTGATCGCGGCAAGGGTGCCGCTTTGTGACCTGCAGGATGGCCAGCGGGTCGGCAGCGTTTACGCGGTTCGCCAGCGCGAGCTGCGGCGCAAGAAAAACGGTGAGCCGTGGTTGCGCCTCGTGCTCGGCGATGCCAGCGGCAACGCCGAGGCGGTCGCCTGGGAGGAGGCCGAGGAGCTCTACGCCCTGGCCGCTCCGGGCACGCCGATCCACGTCGGCGGCGTCTTCGAGATGAGCGAGCGCTGGGGGGCGAAGATCAAGCTCAGCAGCCTGCGCGAGGCGGCGCCGGAGGAGTACCGCGAGGATGACCTCGCGGTCGAGTCCGAGGTTTCATTCGAGCTCCTGGAGAGCGGCCTGCGCGAGCTGCTGGCGACGATCCAGGACCGCCAGCTGCGCTACCTGCTTGACCGCTTCTTCGGCGAGGACTCCGAGAACTGGGCCCGCTTCCGCGACGCGCCCGCGGCCAAGACCTACCACCAGGCCTATCGCCACGGTCTGCTTGAGCACACCGTCTCGGTCGCCCAGGCGGTCAGCGCCGCCGCGGCCTACTTCCCCGGCATCGACCGTGACGTCGCCGTCACCGGCGCCCTGCTGCACGACATCGGCAAGACCGAGGCCTACAACGACGACCCGCTGGCGATCGACCTCACCGACGCCGGTCGCCTGCAGGGGGAGATCCCGCTCGGCTACTACAAGGTGCGTCGTGAGATCGAGGACATCCCCAGCTTCGATCCCGCGCTCGCTCAAGCGGTCCTGCACATCATCCTCGCCCACCACGGCTCGCTCGAACACGGCTCCCCAGTCGTCCCCGCCACCCGCGAGGCCGTCCTCGTTCACATGATCGACAACCTCGGCGGCCGCCTCGGCAGCTTCGACCGCCTCGAGCGCCAGCTCCCCGCCGGCGAGTCCTGGTCGGGCTTCGACCGGGCGCTGTCGGGTTCTGCTTACTTCGGCCAGCGCGCCGCCTGAGGTCGCCATGCGGCGTCCTCGTTCGCTCGCGTGCAGAGCACGCCACGCTCCCTGCGTCCTTGCCTGACAACCTCAGGCGGCGCGCTGCTCAGAACCTTCTGGTGCAGCGTTCGATCCGGTGAACGTTGCCTTCGGCATGCTGAACGCAGTGGACCAGCTTGTTGCGCTGGCCGCCGGGGCTGGCCCCCTCGAACGTGCGGTGGACCTCGCGTTTGATCTCGGTGCTGACGCCTTCCATTGACTTGCCAATCTGGTCGAGACCGGTCGAGTGGATCGCGTCCGTGGTCGTCTTCAGCACCGGCTTGACGATCAGGAGATATAGGAGCAAAAGCATCCCGGCGAAGACCGCAAGCCGGATAATGCCCGAAGTTACGTTGCCGAAGAGGTTGCGGAGCAGGTCCACGAGACGGGCCGCACACTATCCTGCGGGCCGTGGCAAAGGACACCGAGAAGCTGATCCGTCAGCTCTCGCTGATCTCGTTCCTGATGGCTCAGGGGAGGCCGGTTTCGGCGCTCGAGATCAAGCGCGAGGTTGAGGGCTACAGCGACATGAACGATGACGCCTTCGCGCGGCGCTTCTACGCGGACCGGGCCGAGCTCGAGAGCCTCGGGATCGAGCTCGGGGTCGAGAAGCCAGGCGAGGGCTTTTTCGAGGCCGAGCTCTACTCGCTGCCACCGGAGAACTTCTACCTCGACGCGATCAAGTTCTCCGACGACGAGCTGGCGGCGATGAGCACGGCGCTGATGCTGCTTTCCGAAGGCGAATTCGCCTACGCCGAGCCCCTGCGCCTGGCCCTGCAGCAGGTCGCCTGGGGCCACCCCAACCCGCTTAAGGAGGGTGAGCGGGCGCCGGTCGAGATGGCAATGACGGCCTCCGCGGGGGGCCGCGACCTCTCCCAGCGCCTCTCCAAGATCGAGACCGCGATCTCGCGTCGCAAGACGGTCGAGTTCACCTATTACACGATGGAGCGCGACGAGACCGAGAAGCGAAAGGTCGATCCCTACCACCTGGTCTTCCGCGGCGGCCAGTTCTACTTGATCGGCCACGCCCACGAGCGCGACGCGGTGCGGGTCTTCCGCCTCTCGCGGATCCAGGGCAAGGTCGGCTACGCCTCCAAGGCCGAGCACGACTTCTCGCCGCCGGAGAACTTCGACCGCCGCGACTACGGCCAGCGCGCCGACTGGCAGCTGGGCGAGACCCGCGGCCGGGCGCAGATCTTCGTCCGCGATCGCATCGCCTGGCTGATCGAGCGCGACTTCGGCGCCTACGGCGAGCTGCGCCCGGCGAAGAAGGCCGATGGGGCCCCCGGCAAAGGCTCGGTCTTCGAGACCGACTACGCCTCGCCCCGTGAGTTGATCGCCTGGGTATTGCGCTGGCGCCAGAACGCCCAGGTGCTGGGACCGGACGAGTTGCGGGCGGAGGCCGAGAGTCGCCTCGGCCTGCTGCACGAGCGCCATGACAACGGTTTCCAGCCGGCCGAGATCGTCGACCGGCCGCTGCGCGAGGCGCCCCGCCGGGCCCGCTCCAACGGCCGCGGCGAGGCGGCGATCCGCCCCGAGCGCTTCGCCCGCCTGGTCACCCTCGCCGGCCTGCTGATCGAGTCGGCGAAAGGTGAGGAGCGACTGCGTCTCAGCGAGCTCTGCCAGCGGCTCGAACTGACCGATGAAGAGCTGCGCGAGGACATCGATCTGCTCAACGTCGTCAACTTCGGCGGCGGCACCTACGTGCTCTACGCCGAAATCCAGGGCGATGAGATCGAGGTCGACTCCGAGCCCTACGGCGACAACTTCGCCCGCCCGGCCCGGCTGCTGCCGCTCGAGGCCAAGGCCCTGGTTGCCGCGATTGACCTCTTCGGCGACCACCTGCCCCAGGGCGGTTTGCAGAGCGCCCGCACGAAGATCATCACTGCGCTTGGCCACGACCCCTCGGAGGAGGGGCTGGAGATCGCCTCGAGCAGCGGCGGTGACGCCGAGGTCGCCCGCGTCGTCAACGAGGCGATCGCCGGCAGCCGGGTACTCGACCTCGACTACTACAAGGAGAACGAGGACACGTTCACCAAACGCTCGGTCGAGCCCTACCGGCTCGAGAACGGCAAAGAGGGCTGGTACGTCGAGTGCTACGACCTGACCAAAGACGGCGTCCGCCACTTCAAGCTCGACCGGATCAGAGAGGCAACTCTCTCCGCCGAGACCTTTAAGCCCCGCCCCGAGGTCGAGGAGCTGGCCGGGGTCGAGGGCTGGATGACCCATGGCGAGGTGCCGACCGCCCACGTCGCCCGTGTCTGGGTCTCGCCCGAGCGGGCCCGCTGGCTGCGCGAGGAGCGCACCGTGGTCGAGGAGTTGGCCGACGGCGCGGTCGTCGTCGAGCTGCCCTACGCCGGCACTTCCTGGCTGGTCCGCGAGATCCTTCGCGGCGCCGGCGACCTCGTCGTGCTCGAGCCCGAGGACGCCCGCGAGGCGATCGCCAGGGAGCTCGCGGCGAGTGCGTGACCTCAGCGTCGATCCCGATAGGGGTTTCGCTTAACTTTTTCGGTGGAGAGTCGGACTGCTGGCGCCGCGAGGTTGGTGACGAAAAAGTGCAAGACGCTCCACCCCTATCGGGATCGACGCTAACGTGACCCAGGCACCGGCGCACGAGGAGATCGCCCCCGGTCACGACGAGATTCTCAGGGTCGTGGCGCCGAATCCGGGGCCGATGACGCTGGCGGGGACGAACACTTACCTCTATGGGTCCGAGCCCTGCGCGGTGATCGACCCGGGGCCGGATGACGAAGGACATCTGGATGCGGTTCGGGCGGCCGCTGAGGAGCGCGGGGGGATCGGGCTAGTCCTGCTTACCCACGGTCATGGCGATCACGCCGACGGGGCAGAGCGCCTCGACGTCGACGTCGTCCAGCCCGTTGATGGCGAGGACCACCTCGGCCTGCGCGCTGTCGCAACTCCGGGCCATGCGCCGGACCACGTCTGCTTGATGACCGATGACGGGGTCTGCTTCAGCGGCGACCTCGTGCTCGGCACCGGATCGACCTTCGTCCCGCCCGACGGCGGTTCGCTCGCCGCCTACATGGACTCGCTGCGGCGCATGCAGGAAGAGACGATCGAGTTGATCGCTCCTGGCCATGGCCCTTGGATCACAGATCCCGCGGCCAAGCTGGCCGAGTACCTCGAGCACCGCGAGATGCGCGAGCGTCGCCTGCTCGCCGCCCTTGATCGCGGTGAGCGCTCCCGCGACGCCCTGCTCGCCGAGGCCTGGAGCGACGTGCCCCCCGAGCTGCGCGAGGCCGCGGCCATGGTTATGGACGCCCACCTCGACAAGCTCGCCGCCGAAGGCCGCCTTCCGGCGGAACTCACCCCCTGACGTCGCTTCCGGTGCGCTTTATCCCCTATAGAGAGGAAAAGGCGCACCGAGACCGGGTCGGTCTGGCTGGGCGGCCAGTAGGCTTGGGCAAATGGCACGCAGGGGTGCGATACGGACGGGGTTGAAGGCCGGTTTGGCCGGAACCGGACTCGCTGCCGCGACGACCGCCGCGGCCTGGCACTGGTTGGCGCGGCGGCCGCTACCCAAGCAGAAGGGGGCGATCTCACTGGTCGGGCTGGACGGGCCGGTCAGCGTCGAGCGGGACCGCTGGGGGGTGCCCCATATCGCCGCCGACAACGCCCTCGATCTCTGGTTCGCCGAGGGCTTCTGCCACGGCCAGGACCGGCTCTGGCAGATGGACTTTTACCGTCGCGTTGTTTCGGGACGGGTCTCCGAGATGGCCGGGTCCGAGGGCCTGGCGATCGATCGGCTGATGCTGACGCTCGGGATCCGCCGCACGGCCGAGCGCGAGGCGGAGCAGCTCGATCCCGAGCTGCGCGCCCTGCTCGAGCGCTTCTGCGAGGGCGTCAACGCGGCCGCTGCCGACGCCAAGGCGATGCCCTTTGAGATGCAGCTGCTGCGCCTCGGCTGGAAACCCTGGTGCCCGGTCGACATCCTCAGCCTCGGCAAGCTGCTTGCCTTCGGCCTCTCGACCAACTGGGAGAGTGAGCTGCTGCGGGCCGACATGGCTCGCGCTCTCGGCCCCGAGCTGGCGGCGAAGCTCGACCCCGCCTATCCCGCGGACAACCCGATCGTCACCCAGGAAGCCTGGTCCGGCAATGGTCTGGCGATGGTCGAGCAGATCGATGCTGTGCGACGCTCGGTTGGCTTCGCCGCCGAGGCCAGCGGCTCCAACAACTGGGCGGTCTCGGGCAAGCTCAGCGCCAGCGGCTCGCCGGTCATCGCCGGCGACCCGCATCTGCCGCAGAGCATGCCGGGCATCTGGTACCAGGTCGGCCTCACGCTCGGCGATCGCTTCGTCCGCGGCGCCTCGCTTCCCGGCATGCCGGGCGTCTACATGGGCCAGAACAACGACGTCTGCTGGACCTTCACCAACGTGATGGCCGACGTCGAGGACCTCTTCATCGAGCGGCTCAACGGCGATCGCTACCTCTTTGAGGACGAGTGGCGCCCGCTCGAGCTCGCGCGGGAGGAAATCCCGGTCAAGGGACGCGACGCGCCCGAGGTCCTGGACGTGCGGATTACCCATCACGGGCCGATCGTCAACGAGGCGCTCGGCGCCGATGAGGCTGAGCCGCTGGCGCTGCGCTGGCAGACGCTCGACCAGCCGACCGCCTTCGCCGGGATGTTCGAGCTGCACGAAATCACCTCCGGCCCGGAGCTGATCGAGAAGCTCGCCGCCCACAGCTCGCCCGCCTCGAACCTGATCTGGGCCGACCGCCACGGCTCGATCGGCTACAAGCTGATCGGCCGCCTGCCACTGCGCAAGGGTGGCTGCCCCGACCTGCCGAAGCCGGGCTGGAGCGGCGAGTTCGAGTGGGAGGGGACGATCCCCTACGAGGAGCTGCCGGAGACGGTCGATCCCGAGAGCGGCTTCCTCGTCACCGCCAACAACCGCATCGTTGGCGACTCCTACCCGCACCACATCACCAGCGAGTGGCTCGACGGCTTCCGCGCCGCCCGCATCGAGCAGCTGCTGCGGGTCAGCGACGAACATGACCTCGAGAGCTTCGAGGCGATGCAGTCCGACAACCTCTCGCTGCCGGGGATCGAGGCGGCGCGCAGGCTGGGACGCCTGACGCCCGCGGGCCAACGCGAGCTGAGCGCGATCGAGCGGCTGCGCAGCTGGGACGGGCGGCTCGACCCGGACTCGATCGCCGGCACGATCTACCAAGCTTTCCTGCTGCGCCTGGCGCGCGAGGTGGCGCGGGTCGCGATCGGCGATCGCGACCTCTGCGAGCGCTGGCTCGACCGCGCCGACAACGGCTTTACCCCGCACGTGACCTCGCCGTGGCGCTGGCATTCGCACCTGATGAAGCTCTGGGAGGAAGGCGACGAGGAGCTGATCGGCCGGCCCTGGGAGGAGCTCGTGCTGGAGGCGCTGCGCGGCGCCCTCGACGACCTCAGCGACCGCTTCGGCCCCGACGCCGCCGGCTGGCGCTGGGGGCAGGTGCACGAGATGGAGTTCCCGCACCCGCTCGGCGAGGCCAACCCGCTGCTGCGGCGTCTGCTCAACCGGCGGGTCCGCGCCGGTGGTGCGCAGGAGACCGTGAGCCAAATCGCTTACGACCCCAACGACCCTTACAAAGCCGTTTGGGCGCCGAGTTGGCGCATGGTCGCCGAACCGACGGCGCCCGAGCGCTCGCGCTGGCAGATGTTCACCGGCCAGTCAGGCCACCCGGCCAGCCGCCATTACGACGACCTGCAGACCGACTGGCTGCACGGCCGTACCCAGCCGATGGCGGGCGAGGGCCCCTGGCGCAAGCTAAATCTCGTCCCGGGCTGATCGGCGACCGAAACGATTGAAGGCTGCAATGGTTGGACAGGTATGCGTCTGCTTCGTCTAGCCGTCGCGGCCCTCGTGCTGCTCGGTCTCTTTGCCGCGCCGGCAATGGCGAAGACCGTCCACTTCGGCGGTCGCTCAGTTGATGTGCCATCGCATTGGCCCGTCTACCGCTTGGCCGACCACCCGCGCATGTGCGTGCGGCTCGACCGGCCTGCGATCTACCTAGGGACGCCCGGCGCCAACCAGCAATGTCCCTCGAACGCGATCGGACGCCGGCGCGCAATCCTGATCGAACCGCGCTCGGCGGCTCGGCCTCGGGCCGCAGCCAGCGCCGTCTCCGCCCCGGGCCCTGTCTCCTCGCCAGAAGCCTTCACCGGCCTCGGCTTCGACGCCTGCGCGGCACCCTCTTCCCGGACGATGGCCGCCTGGGCCGCTTCGCCCTATCGCGGCATCGGTGTCTACATCGGCGGTTCCAACCGGGGCTGCTCGCAGCCCAACCTGACGGCGAAGTGGGTCGAAGAACAGGTTGCCGCCGGCTGGCACCTGATCCCGACCTACGTCGGCCTGCAGGCGCCAACCAGCGCCTGCAGCAGCTGCGCCAAGCTGAGCTCCAGTAAAGCCGCCCAGCAGGGGGTCGAAGCGGCCAGCGACGCGGCCGAAGAGGCGGCGGAAATCGGCATGGGCCCCGGCAGCCCGATCTACTTCGACATGGAGGCCTACACGCGTACGACGAGCGCCAGCTCGGCGACGCTGACCTTCCTCTCCTCCTGGACCAACCAGCTGCACACGCTGGGCTACGTCTCCGGCGTCTACAGCTCCAGCTCCTCGGGCATCGCCGACCTCGATCGCGCGATCGGCAGCAGCTACACCCTGCCCGATCACGTCTGGAGCGCCAACTGGAACGGCCAGCAGAACACGCTCGATCCTTACCTGCCCTCAACCGCCTGGCCTTCGCACCAGCGCATCCACCAGTACCGCGGCGGCCACAACGAGAGCTACGGCCTGATGACGATCAACATCGATAACGACTACATCGACGGCGCCACCGTCGGCGCCTCGATCGCTGCGCCCGAACTGCCGCCGCTGACGGTCAAGCACGTGCAGCCCGAAGGCAGCAAGGTGCGGGTCTGGGTCCGCTGCGGCTGGCCCGAAGGCGAAACCTGCCCCGGTCAGATCATCCTCCGCACCCACGCGCGGGTGCCGCTGCGCGCTCGCCGCGGTACGCCGACCCGGGTCGTACGCATCTCCGCCGGCCACCGCACCTTCAGCCTCGCCGGCGGCAAGTCCCACACCTTCGTCATCGCCCTCAACGAGCGCGGCCGCCCGCTGCTGGCGGCGCGCGGCCTGCTCAAGGCGCAACTGCTGGTCGCGATTCCCGACGCCCGCACCACTCGCGCGGTTCGGCTCAAGCGCTAGCGGCTTTCAGCCACTCCTCACGTTCGCCGGCGACCTTTTCAACCAGCTCGACGATCTGGCCGGGCGCCTTTTGCGGCGAGCCCGAGTCGAAGGGAGGCTGTGGGTCGTACTCGAGCCCGAGCTGGATCGCCTGGGCGACCTCCGGCCCGACCTCGCGGGAGACCAGGTGGAGCGCCATGTCGATCCCGGCGGTTACGCCGGCGGCGGTGATCAGCTTGCCGTCCTCGACGTAGCGGCCGCCGACCGGGTCGGCCCCGTATTCGGCAAGGCGGTCGAGGGCGAGCCAGTTGGAGGTCGCCCGCTTGCCCTCGAGCAGACCGGCAGCGCCGAGGACCAGCGAGCCGGTGCAGACCGAGGTCGTCCACTTGCTGCCGGCGTCAATCCGACGCAGCCAGTCGAGGACCCGCTCGTCGCCCAGCAGCGGCCGGTTGCCTTCGCCGCCGGGGACGAGGACGATGTCGGCCGTCTCCACTTCGTCCAATGAGTAGTCGGCCTCGAGGCCGAGAGCGCCGCTGTCGGTGCGGAGGGGCCCCTTCTCGGGAGCGACGAACTTCACCTCCCAGCCGGGAACGGAGCGCAGGACCTCGTAGGGCCCGATCGCGTCGAGGGCGGTCAATTTCTCGAAGATGAGGATGGCTATTTGCATGAGCGCAGCTTCGCGGGTGGCAGAGCGCACGTCGAGTGGCAGGATTGCCAATGTCCGATAGATTTCTGCCATGCACCGTGTGGTCGCTCTTTGCCTCGATGGCGTAGTCGCCTTTGATCTGGCAGCGCCTGCGCAGGCTTTCTCTTCCGCGATCGCTCGCGAAGGACGCCCCCACTACGAGTTCGCGACTTGTTCGGTGGATGGCGCCCCACTGACCTCGACCACGGGGTTCGCGGTGGTTCCTCAAGGTGACCTGAAGCTGCTCAGCGGCGCCGATACGGTCGTCGTACCCGCCTACCTCGACGTCTTCTCGGCGCCGCCGGTGGAGGCGCTCGAGGCCTTGCGCGGGGCGGCGGAGCGCGGCGCGCGGGTGATCTCGGTCTGCGGCGGCGCCTTTGCCCTGGCCCACGCCGGCCTGCTCGACCGCCGGCGGGCGACTACTCACTGGGGCTTCGCCGACGAGCTGGCAGTCCGTTTTCCCGCCATCGAGGTCGACGCGGCGGCGCTCTACGTCGACGAAGGAGCGGTGATGACCTCGGCCGGGTTGAGCGCCGGCATCGATCTCTGCCTGCACGTGATCCGCGCCGACTGCGGCGCTGCCGTCGGTGAGCGGGTTGCCCGCCACATGGTCGCCGCGCCGCATCGCGAGGGCGGTCAGGCGCAGTTCATCGAGCGGCCTGCGGTTGCCGCGGGCGCCCCGGCCGGCTCGCTGGAGGGGACCCGGCACTGGGCCGCCGAGCGCCTGAATGAGCCACTCGATGTCGCTGCGATGGCGCGCCACGCCAGTGTCAGTCCCCGCACCTTCGCCCGCCGCTTTCGCGAGGAGACCGGGACGACGCCTCTGCAGTGGCTGCTCAACCAGCGCGTGCAGGAGGCGCGGCGGTTGCTCGAGGAGACTGACCTGCCCATCGACGCGGTCGCCTGGCGAGCAGGCTTCGGCACCGCCGCCTCGCTGCGCGACCACTTCCGCCGCGCCACGGCGACGACGCCGACCGCCTACCGTCGCTCCTTCACGCCGCTCGCGGCCTGAGGAGCGGCGCCCTGGCGCTCAGTCCCAGGTCGCCAGGGGGAGATTGGTGAGGATGGTTCGGTCGGCGGTGACCAGCGGGACGTCGGCGACGATTGCCTGGGCCGCGATCATGCGATCGAACGGATCGCGGGTCCAGGTCAGCCCGGTCGCCGCTTGCACCAGCTTCGCGGTGGAGACGTCGTCGACCTGCAGGCCGATCGTCTTTCGCAGCGCGGCGAGCGGCGCCGCAGCGGGCTCCGTCACTCTGCCGACTTCATAGAGATAGGTCAGCTCTAGCTCGACTATCGGGGAGACGAACGGCTGAGCGGACTCGATCAGGTTGCGAACGACCGCGGGTATGCGCCGATCAGCGCCCTCATAGAGCCAGCCCACCACATGGGTGTCAAGAAGGATCAGGGTTCCACTCCGAGGACCAGTCGATGTGGATCAGCTCGTCTGGATCACCGACGATGAAGCCCTCGCGCCTCGGCAGGCGGTCCCAGATCGAAAGCTCCTCCTTCGGCGCGATCACGAGCGTTTTGCCATTGCGCTCGATCTCCAGCGGCTGGCCGGTCTCGAGGACCTCGTCCAACATTCGGTAGATGTTGGCGCGGAGCTTTGAGGCGGTAGTGGCCAACGGGGTCCCTTCAAACTGCGTACGTACGTTGATAAGAAAAAGTGTACGTACGTTATCACCACGCCCGGCGGACCTCGTGACTCTTGCCTGGATCGCCATGGGCGCGACGCTACAGATTGATTTCCACCGCGTGGTGCGTACAAACGCACGGAATCTCGACGCGCACAGTACGTAGATCAGGCAGTCTCTCCCAGGTGAGCCGCCGCGACCAGATCAAGCTCAGCGAGGCCGAGCTGCTGGAGCTGCTGGAGGGCGAGCGAGTCGCAATTGTCTCCAGCCTGGGTCCGCGTGGCTGGCCTCACTCGATGCCGATGTGGTTCGTGCCGCGCGATGGAGAGGTTTGGATCTGGACCTACGCCAAATCTCAAAAGGTCCGCAACCTCGAACGCGATCCGCGGGCGACGGTGCTGGTCGAGACCGGCCGCGAGTACGGCGAGCTGCGCGGGGTAATGGTCGAGGCCGAGGCGGCGATCCACCGCGACACCGAGACCGTGCTCGGCTTTGCCGAAGAGCTGACCCTGCGCTACGCCGAGGGGATCTCCTCCGTCGACGGCGATGCCAAAGCGGCGCTCGAGGCCCAGGCCCCAAAGCGCGTCGCGATCCACTTCAGGCCCGTCCGCACCGCCAGCTGGGATCACCGCAAGCTGGGTGGGACGTATTGACCTTTAACAAGTCTGCGCTACCAACGTCGGCATCGCGTGTTAGGAAGTGACCTGCACGAGCACCCCCCTCCCGCACCGCGCTTGAGACCCGCAAAGACCATCGTCCCCCTGCTGGCGCTTGTCGCCGCCCTGCTGGCGCCCGCCCCCGCGCAGGCGCTGCCCAGCACCTTTTTCGGGATCGCGCCGCAAACGGCCCTGACCGACCAGGACGCCTCCTACATGAAGGCCGGTGGCATCGGCGCCGTGCGCTGGCCGATCAACTGGGCGATCGTGCAGCCCACGGCCAAGGGCGGCTATGACTGGAGCAGCGTCGACCCGGCGATCACGGTGGCCTCGCGCAAGG
>Ga0066654_10000007_pt1 | contig 27278 bp, 23 predicted proteins | sample GraSoiAngelo_103_FD_66715 | JGI IMG/M metagenome (GOLD analysis project Ga0066654, IMG submission 66715) | Grasslands soil microbial communities from the Angelo Coastal Reserve, California, USA - 14_0903_05_20cm | ecosystem: Environmental > Terrestrial > Soil > Grasslands | place: USA... | reverse complement strand
CGTTGCCGGCGTCTTCAGTGCCGATCCGCGGATCGTCCCCGACGCCCGCAAGATCCCCGTCGCCACCTTCGAGGAGACGCTCGAGATGGCCGCCTCCGGGGCGCGCGTGCTGCAGCTGCGCTCGGTCGAGTACGCCCGCAACCACGGCGTCCGCATCCACTGCCGCAGCAGTTTCGAGGATGGTCCCGGTACCCTCGTCCTCAGCGAAGACGAGACCGAGCAGGAGACCATGGAGCAGCCTTTCGTAACAGCTATCACTCACTCCGTCGACGAGGCGCGGGTGACTCTGATCGGCATTCGCGACGAGCCCGGGGTCGCCGGCGAAATCTTCAACGCCCTCGCCGATGCCGGGATCAACGTCGATGTGATCATCCAGAACGAGCCGGTTAGCGACGACGAGCTCGCCGATCTCTCCTTCACCATCGATCGTGCCGAGCTGACCACCACCACTGACGCCCTAGCCGCCCTCGGTGACGTCAGCGAGGGGATCCGCACCGACGATCAGATCGGCAAGGTCTCAATCATCGGCGCCGGCATGCGCTCGCACCCCGGCGTCGCCGCCAAGGTCTTCGAGGTGCTCGGCCGCGAGGAGATCAACATCGAGATGATCTCCACCTCGCCGATCAAGATCTCATGCGTCATCTCGGCCGATCAGGTTCCAGCGGCGGTGCGTTCCCTTCACCAGGCTTTCGAACTTGGCACCGACGCGGTGCGGGCGGAAGACCCCGAAGGCGCCGAGCACCGTCCCACGGTCGGTACCTGAGCCTCCCTCTCGCGTGAGATGACTGGCGACGGTTACAGAGTCGGAGTCTTGGGCGCCACCGGCGCGGTCGGCTCGACCATCCTCGAGATCCTCGCCGAACGCGATTTCCCCGCAGCCGAGGTGGTTCCGTTTGCCTCCGAGCGCTCCGCCGGGCGCGAGCTCGAGTGGAACGGCTCGACCCTGCAGTGCCGTCCCCTCAGCCCCGAGACGATCCAGGGGCTGGATGTCGTGCTGTCCTCGGCGGGCGGCTCGGTCAGCGCCGAGTGGGCGCCCCAGCTGGTCAAGGCGGGCGCGGTCGTCGTCGACAACACCAGCTACTGGCGCATGTACGACGAGGTGCCGCTGGTCGTCGCCGGGGTCAACCCCGACGCGGCGGCCGCTCACAAGGGGATCGTCGCCAACCCCAACTGCACGACGATGGTGATGATGATGGCGCTGGCGCCAATCCATCGCGCCGTTGGGCTCGAGCGTCTTGTCGTCTCCAGCTACCAGGCCGTCTCCGGAACAGGCCAGCGGGCGATCGAGGAGCTGCTCGCCCAGTCCCGGGCCTCGCTGGCGGGCGAAGCTGTGCCGCCGCCGCAGATCTATCCGCACCAGATCGCCTTCAACGTGCTGCCCCAGGTCGAGGTCTTTAAGGACGGCGACGACTACAGCACCGAGGAGCGCAAGGTGATGGCCGAGACCCGCAAGATCCTCGGCTTCGGCGAGGAGGTGGCGATCTCCGCCACCTGCGCCCGGGTGCCGGTGATTAGCGGCCACTCGGAGTCGATCAACGTCCGCACCCGCGAGGACCTCTCGCCGGACGACTGCCGCGCCCTACTCGCCGAGGCGCCTGGCGTGATCGTCGTCGACGACCCCGCCAACGGCAAGTACCCGATGGCGCTCGACGCCGCCGGCCGCGACGACGTCCTCGTCGGTCGCGTCCGCCGCGACCCCGACCAGGAGCGCACCCTCAACCTCTGGCTCGCCGGCGACAACCTGCGCAAGGGCGCCGCCACCAACGCCGTCCAGGTGGCCGAGCTGCTCATAGAGCGAGACCTGCTCGCCGACTGACGGCACCAGAGGTCGCCATGCGGTGTCCTCAGTCGCGCGAATAGCGCTGCTATTCGCGCTCCCTGCGTCCTTGCCTGGCGACTCTGGACCCTCGTCAGTAGCCGAGCACATATAAGACTTGGATGGACATCGGCTTTGGCGAGGCGGTTCTGATCTTTGGCGGGTTGCTGACGGCCGTCGCGGCGCTCTCGGGGGTGATGAAGGGGACGGTGCTTTCGGCTTCGGTGCTCTCGGTGGCGCTGGGGGCGCTGCTCGCGGCCGTCGGCGTCATCGACGTTGATCCGAAGTCGGAGTCGATCGTCAAGCTGGTCGAGCTGGCGCTGATCCTCACCCTCTTCTCCGACGGGATGTTCGTCGAGCGGGAGCTGCTGAGGCAGCACTGGAGCCCGGTGGCGCGGGCGTTGGTTATCGCGATGCCGATCACGATGGCGCTGCTGGGATTGGCGGCCAAGGCGCTCTTCCCGGATCTGAGCTGGGCCGAGGCCCTGCTGCTCGGCGCCGTGCTCTCGCCGACCGACCCCGTCGTCACTTCAGCGGTGGTGACCTCGCGGATCGTGCCGGCCTCTGTGCGCCACACGCTCAACCTCGAGTCCGGTCTCAACGATGGTCTCGCCCTGCCCTTCGTCCTCTTCTTTCTCGTCCTCGCCACGCCCGGGGGCGATCCCGGTGGCGAAGCGGCCAAGCTCTTTGGTGAAGCGCTCTTCGGCGCCGCGGTCGGGATCGGGCTTGGCACCCTCGGCGGCCGCCTCCACCACCACTTGCCCGGTGGTGGGCTCACGGCCCGCTACGAGGGGATTTATTCGATCGGCTTCGCCCTCTTCGCTTTCGGCCTCGCTGACGTGACGATCGGCAACGGCCTGATCGCCGCCTTCGTTTGCGGCATTGCCCTCGCCGCCACGGAGAAGGAGGTTCCGGCGGGCTTCGTCGAGTTCGCGGAGAACACCAGCGCGATCTTGCAGGTGCTCACCTTCTTCGTTTTCGGCGCGCTGATCGTCGCCACCGGCTTCCATCACAGTATTCCGCCGCTGGTCCTCTTCGTCGTCTTCGCCCTGATCGTCGCCAGGCCGCTCGCGGTGGTGGTCTCCTTCGTCAAAACCGGTATCCCGCGTCCGCAAAAGCTCTTCATGGCCTGGTTCGGTCCCAAGGGTGTCGCGTCGATGCTCTTCGCCCTTTTCGTGCTCAAGTCAGACGTCACCGACGGCAGCCTGATCTTCGACGTCGCCGCGATAGCGATCATCTGCTCGATCGTCGCCCACGGCCTCACCGACACCGTCGGCGCCAAATGGCTCGCTCGCCGCGTCGGCCTCGACCGGGCTCGCTAGCCCATTTGTCCAGCACACTTCCGTGCGCCACACGTAACCTTTTGTCCGCTAGCCTTGGCGGTCATGGAGCAGGCAAGAGCCAACTGGAACGACGATCGCCTCGATCACCTTTCGGCCAAGGTCGATGCGCTGCAACATCGCATCGACGACCGTTTCGACCGGCTCCAGAACGCGATGATCATCACGCTCGCGAGCATCCTTGCCACCTTCGGCGGTGCGATCATCGCGATTCGCTTCTGAACCCGGGTAACACCCGCCCCCAGGATGCAATCTTTTGTCTGCTAAATTAAAGGCGACATGGAGACCTGGGAGGAAGCCAGAATCAACCGCCTCGAGGACCGCATCGACCGAATCGAGCGCAAGGAATGGGAACGCCGCGACTTCATCCTCCGCCTGATCATGCACGGCCTCTCCGCCACCCTGGTCGCCCTGAGCATCGCCTCGATAGTTCTAAGCATCCTCCACGCCACCCCCTGACCGACCCCTCACCGCTCGCCCCCGAGCCCGGCGAGTACCGAGCCCGGCGAGCCCCTCGGGTCACCGGAAGCTTGAGCTTCGAGAGCGGGGGATTCGTATCTCTTGGGCGGCTCCGGCCTGATCCGCTTTTCCGAATCGAGAGGAGTGCGTGCGCAGGGTCTGCGGACACTCAGCGCGAAGCGCGTCCGCAGACCCTGCGCACGCACTCGCCAAGTTTGGGCAACCGAATCAGGCAGGAACCGCGGAAAGTCTCTCTTCGACCCACTTCGTCGAAGCGATGTGCTTGCTCATACCCAGTTCCTTCGGCGAAGCACCGAGGGCGAGCGAGACTAGCTGGGGGAGATGCAGGACCGCCAAGCCCAGGTCCCGGTTGACCACCTTGGCCGCCTCGGGCTGCTGCATATCTAGGTTGAGGTGGCAGAGGGGGCAGGGAGTGACCAGGCAGTCGGCGCCGGCGTCGAGGGCGTCGCCGACGTGGGTGCCGGCCTGGCGCAGCGAGGTGTCGCGGTTCATCGTGATCACCGGGAAGCCGCAGCACTTGCGGGCGCCGTCGTACTCGACGACCTCGCCGCCGAGCGCCTCGATCACTTTCTCCAGATAAAGGTCGCGATCGGGGAACTTGTCGTAGCCGAGCCGCTCCTTGGGACGGACTACGTAGCAGCCGTAGAAGGGGCCGACGCGCAGGCCACTGAGCGGGCGCGTCACTTTCTCGGCGAGGCGATCGAGACCGTAGTCCTCGACCAGCAGCCAGAGGAAGTTCTTGTTGGTGAAGCCGTCCTTGCCCTTCTCGTAGGCGAGACCCTGGCCGCTCAGCACCTCGTTGATGTGGGCGCGGTAGGAAGAGTCGGCGTCGAGTCGCTGCTGACACTCCGACTGGGCTCCCTGGCAGGTCGAGCAGATGTTCATCATCGAGAGGCCGGTCTGCTGGGCAAGCGCGAAAGTGCGGGCATTGAGCGTGTCGGCCAGCTCCTGGTTGTGCTCGGCGATGACGCCGGCGCCGCAGCAGTTGGCGCGGTCGAGTTCGACCAGCTCGATGCCGAGCTTCTGGGCGGCGATCGCCATCGAGCCATGCAGCTCGGTGGTGAAGCCGCGTGAGACGCAGCCAGGCCAGTAGGCGACCTTGATCTGCTCGCTCATCACGACTCCCCTTTCGAATCCGCCGCGGCCGTTGCCTCGTCCGTGAAGGCCTCGTCCGTCATCTCGTCGGGCTCCGGTTCGATGAAGTCCTCGTCCTCGCCCTTGATGTAGAGGTTGAATTCCTCGTGATGCTCCTCGGCGTGCTTGTAGATCGTTTGGACCTCGTCCATGGCATTGCCGGGAAGCTTGTGATGAAGGCCAGGAATGAACTTGAGGCGGGCCTTGCCTGTCTTCATCGCGCGCAACACGGTTGGAATCGAGCCAATGGTTTCCTTGATTCCCCGCTTGCTCGGTTTTAGCTTGCCTTTGATGCCGGGGGCGTAGGACTCCTGGACCAGCATCGACTCGTCCAGCGTGCCCTTCTTCTCGATGATCTTGACGAAAGCGATCTCATGGTCGTGGCCGCTGTTGGGATCCTGGATGCCCGCCTCGCCGGCTTTACGGCGCAGGCGCATGATCTGGTCCATCGGCGCCACGCCCTTGGGGCAGGCGTCGATGCAGCTGAAACAGTGGGTGCAGTCGTAGATCCCGTGTGGGTCATGGGCGAGGTCGTGGAGGCGCTCCTTGGTCTCGGCGTCGCGCGGGTCGCCGACAAAGCGGTAGGCCTTGGCCAGCGCTGCCGGGCCGATGAAGTCCGGGTCGGCCTCCATCGAGAGGCATGAGGAGACGCAGGCGCCGCACTGGATGCAGGCCATCGACTGGGTGATGTCGATCATCGACTCCGGCTCGACCACGTACTCGCGCTCGGGCGGCTCGCCGTGGGGGAGGAGCCAGGGGGTGACGCGGCGGATCTTGGCCCAGTGGGTCGACTCCATGTCGGTGATCAGGTCCTTGATCACGGGCATGTTGCCCATCGGCTCGATCACGATCGGGCTGGCGGTTTCGGTCGTTGTCGCGGTCGTGCCCTCGCCCGCCTCCTCCTGGCCGGCTGCCCGGACCTTGTGCTGACTTTCGGGCGCCTGGGCGCCAATCGGACTAGCTGCCTCGGCCGCGGTGACGCCTGTCGCCCGCACCATCTTGTTCGCCTGCTCCTGGGCCTCGCCGACCTGGGTCTTGCAACCGAGACCGGACTGGCCGTTGATCTTCATCCCGCAGGAGCCGCAGATCGCGGCCCGGCAGGAGCAGCGCACTGAGAGCGAGCCATCGTCGCGGTCCTTGGCCTGCAGCAGGCCGTCGAGGACGGAGAGCGAGGGGTCGAGCTCGACCTTGAACTCCTCCCAGTAGGCGCCCTCGCCCGACTCGGGCTGGTAGCGGCGGACCTTAAGCGTGTACTCGGCCATCTAGTAAGTCCTCTCTTGCGGTTCCCACTGGGTGATCGTCACCTCGGAGTAGGAGATCTCGGGCCCGTCGTCGTTCAGTTCGAGATCGATGTGCTTGAGCCACTCATCATCATTGCGCTCCGGGAAGTCCGTCCTGTATTGGGCGCCGCGACTCTCCTTGCGCTCGAGCGCAGCGAGGCAGGTGCACTCGGCGTTATCGAGCATGTAGCCGAGCTCGATTGCCCCCAGCAGATCCTGGTTGAAGACCGCGCCCTTGTCGTCGATGTAGGCGGTCTTGGCCTCCTCCTTGAGCCGCCGCACCGTCTCCAGCGCTTCGGTGATGCCGGCCTCGTCGCGGAAGACCGCGACCTTGGCGTCCATCACCGTGCCGAGGTCGAGCTTGATCTCCGAGACGCGACGGCCGGAGCCCTTCTCGCGGGCGGAGATCGCATCGATCGTCGCCTGCTCTGCCTCAAGCACCGCTTTCGAGGGCCGCGAACCCTCGGTGCGCTTGGCGCGGGCGGCGGCGTCGGCGCCGGAGCGGCGGCCGAAGATCAGCGTGTCGAGCAGCGAGTTGGCGCCGAGGCGGTTGCCGCCGTGGACCGAGACGCAGGCGACCTCGCCGGCGGCGTAGAGGCCGGGGATGTCGGTGCGGCCGTCGACGTCGGTCTTGACTCCGCCCATTGTGTAGTGGTTGCCGGGCTTGATGTGGATCGGTTCCTTGGTGATGTCAACCCCGGCGAAGTCCTTGCCGACGAGGACGATCTCGCGCAGCGCCTCGTGCACGCGCTTGCGCGGCACCACGGTGATGTCAAGAGCGACGGTGCCGTCGTCGAAGCCGCGGCCCTCGTTGATCTCGGTCTGCTCGGCACGGGAGACGACGTCGCGTGAGGCCAGCTCCATCTTGTTCGGTGCGTAGCGCTCCATGAAGCGTTCGCCGTTCTTGTTGAGCAGGTGAGCACCCTCGCCGCGGGCACCCTCGGTGATCAAGAAGCCCTTGCCCGCCAGCGTCGTCGGGTGGTACTGGATCATCTCCATGTCCATCAGCTTCGCCCCGGCCCGGTAGGCCATCGCGATGCCGTCGCCGGTGCAAATCAGCGCGTTGGTGGTCGGCTTCCAGACCTGGCCGTTGCCGCCGCTGGCGAGGATCACCGACTTAGCCTGGAAGAGCTCCATCGAGCCGTCGGCGATGTTGCGGGTGACGACGCCGCAGCACTCGCCCTGCTCGTCGAGGGCGAGTGCGGTGCAGAACCACTCCTCGTAGCGGGCGACCTGCTCGGAGTACTTCATCAGCTGCTCGTAGAGCACGTGCATGATCGCCTGGCCGGTGATGTCGGCGACGTAATAGGTGCGGGCGGCCGAGGCGCCACCGAAGGCGCGGGTGCCGAGCTTGCCCTCCTCGTTGCGGTGGAAGGTGACGCCGAGGTGCTCGAGGTGGAGGATCTCCTCAGGCGCCTCGCGGCACATGATCTCGACCGCGTCCTGGTCGCTCAGGTAATCGGAGCCCTTGATCGTGTCGAAGGCGTGCGACTCCCAAGAGTCGCCGGGGTTGAGCGCTGCGTTGATCCCACCCTGGGCGGCATTGGAGTGCGAGCGGACCGGGTGGACCTTGCTGACGATGCCGACCGAGACGCCCTTCTCGGCGGCTGCCAGTGCTGCTCTTTGTCCGGCCAGGCCGGCGCCGATCACGAGTACGTCATGCGTAGGCACGAGCGCGGACTCTATAGACCCCAAATCCGACCCCGCGGTCGGATTTGGGGGAGGTGCAACGCGTTGTGGCTCTCACGGAGCCGCTACGCGTTGCACCGCGTGGATCGGCTAGAGCCAGCGCTGGTCGAGGCGGCGGATCGCGGCCTCGCTGAGGCGGACGCCGTCGGCCACGGTGCCGAAGTCGACGTTGGCGGAGACATCGTTGGGCCAGTGGTAGAAGGTCGGCTGCTTGAGCTCGTTGCAGGCGCAGAGCGCCGCGGTCTCATAACCGGCCGCCAGCGGCTCGAGCCCGTCGGTGCCGTTGTGCAGGCGCAGGTTGGGGTAGAGCCAGATCCCCAGTTCCTCGGCGAGCCCGTCGATCAGCGCCAGGGCGCGCGGCGGGTACTCGTGCATCTTGAGGAAGCCCTCGCCGCGCAGCACCAGCAGGTGAGGCGAGCCGAGCGACTCGAGGCAGAGGAAGAAGGTGCTCTCCCGCGGCAGCTCACCGAAGTGACGGTCGCCGAAGGCCTTGATCCCCTCGCTGAAGGACTCCTCCGAGCCGACCGAGAGGAGGATGACCCGGACGTCTTGGGTCGGCTCCTCGACGAGCCGTTTCGCCAGCGCCAGCAGGGCGACGACACCGGTGCCGTTGTCGTTGGCGCCGGGAACGGTCTCGCGGCGGCCGATGTCGGCCATCGCCGCGATCGTGCCGAGCCCGATGAAAGCGCCGAGCTTGGCCAGGAGGCGCCGTCCGGTAAGGGCGCCCAGGCCCGCCAGCAGCGGGCCGCCCACCACCGGCGCCATCAGCATCGGGCTGGTGTCTTTGCCCTCGATCAGGCCGAGGCGGTCGGCGATCTTGGGGATCTCGGGGTGAAAGATCAGGCCTGAGTGGGCGGCGTCGTGATGGGCGATGAGGACGACGGTGCGCTCCGCCTCGGCCGGGCCAAGCTCGCAGACGACGTTGCAAGTAGTGCGCTTGGGCAGCAGCTGACGCAGCGGTCGCGTTCCTGGCGGGAAGTCGGCCGCGATCCCGGCCGCGCCGGCGAAGCCAAGGATGGTCCCGAGCAGGCGACGCCCACGCAGCCCGAGCCAACCGCCCAGTACCCCAAGCGCCGCGCCGAGCCCCAGCGGCCACCAGTAGGTCCCGTGCACGCTCGCGGCCTCAATCCGCGCCTCCGCGCCGAGCTCGCCAAACCGCCCGACGATCCACTCTGCCGCCCGCCGCTCACCTTCGGAGGCCGAGGGCCGATGGATCTTCTCGAGCTCTTCGAGCCACCCCCGCAGCTTTTCTTGATCTGTCGCCATCGCCGCGAACTTATACGTGGCCGTCCAGGCGGGGGTGGAACGTCTTGCACTTTTTTTGTCGGGAGCTTGAGGCGCTAGCCCAACCACGCTCCACCGAAAAAGTTAAGTGGAACCCCCGCCTGGACGGCCACGTACGATTGCACCAGTGATGGGCGGCAAACCAATAACCCTGTTCCACGTCCGCGGCATTCGCATCACCGTCGACTGGTCGTGGTTCCTAGTCCTCTTCCTGGTGATCTTCTGGCTCTCGCGCTTCTACGGCGACGTGCTCGGCGAGAACAGCTCTAGCTCGACACCCTTCGTGCTGGCCGTGGTCAGCGCCCTCGCTTTCTTCGGCTCGATCGTCCTGCATGAGCTCGGCCACGCCTTTGCCGCGGTGCGCAACGGCATCGGCATTTCCAGCATCAAGCTCTGGATCTTCGGTGGCATGGCGCGGATGGATCGCGAGTCGCCCAGCCCCGCCGCCGAGTTCAAGGTGGCGATCGCGGGACCGCTGGTGACCCTTGCCATCGTCATCGTGCTGACGGCCGTTGGTCTGGCCGCGGTTGGCGCCGAGGAGTTCAAGCGCGCCGTGGAGATCGAATCTGGCTCTGGTGTCTCCGGCGTGATGGCGATGATCGGCTGGCTGGCCACGATCAACCTTCTGGTCCTGATCTTCAACCTGCTGCCCGCCTTCCCCATGGACGGCGGCCGGATCGTTCGTGCGATCGCCTGGTGGCGCACCGGCGACCGCAGCTCGGCCACTCGCTTCGCCGCCAACCTCGGCCGCGTCTTCGGCTACATCTTCATTGGCGGCGGGCTGCTCTTGCTTGCCAGTGGCGACGCCTTCGGCGGCATCTGGCTAGCCCTGATCGGCGTCGTGATCAACAGCTCGGCCAGAGCCGCCTCGATGCAGACCCGGATCACGGGCAAGATCAGCACTCTCCAAGTCTCCGACGTAATGGACCGCCAACCCGTCTCGATCCTCGACGAGCTCAGCGTCGAGCAGGCGCTGGACGAATACTTCCTCCGCTACCGCTGGCCCTGGTTCCCTGTCGTCGATACCGCCCATCACTTCCTCGGGCTCGTCGTTCGCGACAAAGCTGACGAGGTTCCCGAGATCTCACGCACCACCTTTCACGTCTCCGACCTACTCGAGCACGACGACGGCACCTTCCAAGTTCGCGACGACGCCCCGCTCGATTCGCTGCTCTCCAGTCGGGCTCTGCGACGCTTCGGTGCGTTGATGGCCGTTGATGCTGATGGCCGCCTCTCGGGCGTGATCACCATTGAGCAGGTGGGACGGGCGCTCCGAGACCAGTCGTCGTGAGCCGCACCAAAGGGCCGAGACGGCCGGGGTCCCTTCGCAGGCCGCTTCGCGGGAGTTCCTGCGAAGGGACCCCGGCCGCCGTCTCGGTTGCTTTGCTGACGTCTTAGGTGCGGGGCCTGTGGCGCTCGATGATCGAGCTGAAGTTTGTGCCTGCGGGGAGGGTTCCGAAAGCGTTGCCCCAGTCGCCGGAGAGGCGGGAGGCGCAGAAGGCGTCGGCGACGGCGGGGTCCCCGTAGCGGACGAGGAGGGACGCTTGGAGGGCGACAGCCATGCCCTCGACTATGCGGCGGGCTCGGGACTCGATGGTCCCGACGTCGCCGGGGATTTCGTTACGGAGTGAGGTCACGTATGCGTCGAGCTTGGGTTCGGCGCCGGCGCCCTCCATGACCTCAGCAAAGAACGCCTCGACCGAAGCAGGGCTCTTGACCATGGCGCGGAGCACATCGAGGCATTGGACGTTGCCCGAGCCCTCCCAGATCGAAGCCAGCGGGGCCTCTCTGTATAGGCGTGGCATTCCCGACTCCTCGACGTAGCCGTTGCCGCCGAGGCACTCGAGGCACTCGACCGCATGTGAGGGCTGGCGCTTGCACATCCAGTACTTCAGAACCGCATTCGCCAGGCGGCGGAAGTTGGCGGCATCCTCGTCGCCGGCGGCGACCTCGTCGTAGGCGCGGGCGAGGCGCATCGCGGCGATCGTGGCTGCTTCGGACTCGACCGCGAGGTCGGCGAGCACGTTTTGCATCAGCGGCTGGTCGATCAGCTCCTTGCCGAAGGCGGCCCGGTGTTCGGTGTGGTTGAGCGCCTGCACGAGCCCGGCGCGGTAACCGGTGGCGGCGCCGATCACGCAGTCGAGGCGGGTGTGATTAACCATCTCGATGATCGTCGGCACGCCGCGCCCCTCCTCGCCGACCATGCGCGCCCAGGCGCCGCGGAACTCGAGCTCCGAAGAGGCGTTGGAGCGGTTGCCGAGCTTGTCCTTGAGCCGCTGGATCTGGAAGGCGTTGCGCTCGCCGTCGGGTGTCCAGCGCGGCATCAGGAAGCAGGAGACGCCGGACTCGGTCTGGGCGAGGACGAGGAAGGCATCGCACATCGGCGCCGAGCAGAACCACTTGTGGCCGACCAGCTCGTACTCGGCCCCCGGCCCGCCGCCGTTCAGCGGGGTCGCCACGGTGGTGTTGGCGCGCACGTCGGAGCCGCCCTGCTTCTCGGTCATCGCCATCCCGCAGAGGGCGCCGCTCTTGCGATCGGCCGGCAGCGAACGCTCGTCGTAGTCGAGCGAGAGGAAGCGCTCCTCCCACTCGGCGGCGAGCTCGGGCTGCTGGCGCAGCGCTGGAATCGCCGAGTAAGTCATCGAGAGCGGGCAGCCGACGCCGCTCTCGGCCTGCATCAGCAGCATGAACATCGTCGCCCGGGCGACGTGGGCGCCGACCCCCGGCTCGCGCCAGGGCATCGCGTGCAGGCCGTGGCTGGAGCCGATCCGCATCAGCTCGTGCCAGGAGCTGTCGAACTCGACCTCGTCGATGCGATGGCCAAAGCGGTCGTGGGTCTTTAGCTGCGGCTTGCGCTCGTTGGCCTCGAAGCCCCAGCGGATCGTCTGGGCGGAGCCGCAGATCGCACCAAGCTCGCGGGCCCGGTCCTCGGCCCAGCCGCCGCCCTCGCGGACCAGTGCCTCACGCAGCGGACGGTCGGCGTCAAAGGGGTTGTAGTCCTCCAGCGGCGAGGCTTGGTTGAAGACCTCGTGGGTCGCTTGCGAGGTTGAGCGCTCGACGGTGGCCACGCGACCCATTCTGCCAGGCGAGCGGTTTCCTGTCAGGCGGTGGCAGCGCCCTCCGCCTGGGGGTCGGGCCTGATCACAACCGTGTCGGCGACCTCGAGGATCTCGTCTGCGGGCATGTCGACGCGCTCGGCGTGTCGTCTCACCGACTCGACATTGGTCGCCTGGTAGATGCAGACGGTTCCGAGGGTCCCACCTGACTCGCTGATCACGTAGCTGCGGATCCAGGAGATGTCTTGAGGGAAATCGTCTTCGGCTACCTGCTTCGACCGCGCGGCGGTGGCCTCCAGCTCCTCGGCGGACTGCCAGGCCTGCTCCCTGCGGATCACATAGGTGTTCATCGCTCCTCCCTTCGGGTATTACCGACTAACAGTCGGTAAATATACTGGGCGCGCAATGGCGAGCGCGGCGGAAGCACGAGGGCGACCCAGCGAGGGGGCGCGCGAGGCGGTGGTGGAGGCCGCCCGAGACCTCTTCATGGAGCGCGAATACGACCGGGTCTCCACCGCTGAGGTGCTCGCGCGCTCCGGAGTGAGCCGGGGGGCGCTCTATCACCACTTCCCCTCAAAACGCGACCTCTTCCTCGCCGTCTACGAAGCAAGTGAGCGGCGCGTCATCCAGTTGGTCGCGGCCGGGACGGAGGGGGCAGCTACCCCGTTCGAGGCGTTGCTCGCCGCCGCTCGCCGCTACCTGGAGCTTTGCGAAGACGACGAGGAATTCCGCCGCATCGGCTTGACCCAAAGCCGGGTCGTGCTCGGCTGGGAGGGCTGGCGCTCGGTCGCGAACGAGCTCGGGATCGGTGTTGCGGTGGCGCTTGTCAAAGCCTCGATCGAGGCCGGGGAACTGCCCGCGCTTGATGCCGAGACAACGGCATTGGTGCTGCTCGGGGCCCTGATCGAGGCGGCGATGCAGATCGTCGTCGCTGAAGACCGGGGCGAGGCCCGACGGCGTTCGGAGACGGTGATCGTCGAGATGCTGGAGGGCTTGCGTCGGTAGCATCGCCCGCCGCGTGGAAAAAATCTCCGTGAAGAACCCGATCGTCGAGCTCGACGGCGACGAGATGACCCGGATCATCTGGTCCTTCATCAAAGAGCAGCTGATCCTGCCCTACCTCGATCTCGACCTGGTCTACTTCGACCTCGGCATCGAGAGCCGCGACGCGAGCGAAGACCAGGTCACTGTCGACGCCGCCAAGGCGATTAAGCAGCACGGCGTCGGTGTCAAGTGCGCGACGATCACTCCCGACGAGGCCAGGGTCGAGGAGTTCGGCTTGAAGGAGATGTACCGCTCGCCGAACGGGACGATTCGCAACATCCTCGGCGGGGTCATCTTCCGCGAGCCGATCGTGATCGCGAACATCCCGCGCCTGGTGCCGGGCTGGACCAAGCCGATCGTGATCGGCCGCCACGCCTTCGGCGATCAGTACCGCGCCACTGACACGGTCGTGCCGGGCGAGGGCACGCTGACCCTTACCTACACCCCCAAAGACGGCAGCGAGCCGATCGAGCTCGACGTCTATGACTTTCCCGGCGGCGGCATCGCGATGGCGATGTACAACCTCGACGACTCGATTCGCGATTTCGCCCGGGCTTCGATGCGCTACGGGCTCGACCGCGGCTACCCGGTCTACCTCTCGACCAAGAACACGATCTTGAAGCGCTACGACGGCCGCTTCAAGGATCTCTTCGCCGAGGTGTATGAGAACGAGTTCAAGGCCGATTTCGAGGCTGCCGGAATCACCTATGAACATCGCCTGATCGACGACATGGTCGCGGCGGCGTTGAAGTGGGAGGGCGGTTACGTCTGGGCCTGCAAAAACTACGACGGCGACGTGCAGTCCGACACCGTCGCCCAAGGGTTCGGCTCGCTTGGTCTGATGACCAGCGTGCTGATGAGCCCTGACGGCAGAACCGTCGAGGCCGAGGCCGCGCACGGAACCGTCACCCGTCACTACCGCCAGCACCAACAGGGCAACCCGACCTCGACCAACCCGATCGCCTCGATCTTCGCCTGGACCCGTGGCCTCGCCGCCCGCGGCCGGCTCGATGGCACAGCCGCCGTCACTGAGTTCGCCGAGACTCTCGAGCGAGTTTGTGTGGAGACAGTGGAAGCCGGGAAGATGACCAAAGACCTAGCCCTGCTCGTCGGTCCCGACCAGGAGTTCCAGACGACGCAGGAGTTCCTCGCCTCGATCGATGAGGGGCTGCAGCGGGCAATGGCCTAGTTCTTCGAAAACTACGAATCCAGGAGATAAAGACTCTGTGAGCACCCCTGTGAAAGTCACCGTCACCGGCGCCGCCGGCCAGATTGGCTACGCACTCCTCTTCCGCATCGCCAGTGGCCAAATGCTCGGTCCAGAGACGCCGGTGGAGCTGAGCCTGTTGGAGATTCCCGACGCGGTAAAGGCCGCCGAGGGAACCGCGATGGAGCTCGACGACTGCGCCTTTCCACTGCTGAGCCGGATCGACATTTTCGATGACCCCAAGCAGGCGTTTGACGGCTGCAACGTCGGCCTGCTCGTCGGCGCCCGACCGCGTGGTCCCGGTATGGAGCGCTCCGACCTGCTCGAGGCCAACGGCGGGATCTTCAAGCCGCAGGGTGAAGCGATCGCGGCCGGCGCCGCCGACGACGTTCGGATCCTCGTCGTCGGCAACCCCGCCAACACCAACTGCCTGATCGCGATGTCGAACGCTGACGGTGTACCGCGCGAGCGTTTCACCGCGATGATGCGCCTCGACCACAATCGCGCGATCGCTCAGGTTGCCAACAAGCTCGGCAAAGGCGTTTCCGAGGTCACCAACATGACGGTTTGGGGCAACCACTCGACCACCCAGTACCCGGACCTAGTCAACGCCAAGGTCAACGGCGAGAGCGCCTGGGACGCGGTCGACGATGAGGTCTGGATTGCCGATGAGTTCATTCCGCGTGTAGCCAAGCGCGGCGCCGCGATCATCGAGGCCCGTGGTGCCTCCAGCGCCGCCTCGGCCGCCAACGCCGCGATCGATCACGTTCACGACTGGGTGCTGGGAACTCCCGAGGGTGACTGGGTCTCGATGGGTGTGCCCGCGGACGGCTCCCACGGTGTTGAGGAGGGGATCGTCGCCGGCTTCCCCTGTGTCTGCAGCGGTGGCGAGTGGTCAATCATGGAGGGCGTCGAGATTCCCGAGTTCTCCCGATCCCGGATCGACGCCAGCGCGGCGGAGCTGCGCGAGGAGCGTGACGCGGTCAGCCAGCTTGGTCTGCTTTAAGTAGTCACCCAATGAAAAAGCCGGCCCCATATGGGGCCGGCTTTGTTCAACAAAGCGCGAAGTCTGGAGCGCTATTTACCTGGGTGGTACTCGCGTCCTTTCTTGGTGACGCGACCCTCTTTCTCCATTTCGCCGAGAACCCGGTACAGATAATTCGGTTTGATTTTCATCGTTTTGGCGATCTCCGAGGCGGAGATGCCGGGGTTCTGCTCAACCAGGGCAACTGCCTGGTCGGCGCGGGTACCACCGCGGCGGCGCCGACGGCGTTTACGCGGGGCGGCAGTTGTACCTGCGGCCGATGCGGTGGCTGCGTTTTTGCGAGGGCGACCGGGCCCGCGTCCGGAGCCGGGGGGGCGACCGGGACGACGTGTGACGGTGCCACCAAGCTCGGTCAGCGCACGCTCGAGGCGCTTGCGCTCCTCGTCGAGTTCCGCGAGCCTTTTCTTGACCAGGTCTAGAGCCTCGTCGAGTACATTGCTGGTGCTGGGCATTTCCTTCCTTTCATCCCGCAAGCGCTTGGCCGAGCGGGTCGTCAGCTGCTGCGGAGTGTGGCAGAGCGACAGTGACAGTGAGTATTCGTATAGTCAAATTCGCATCTGTCACTCTGGCCATTTGGACGAAGCTACCCAGCCGACGGTGATTTCAAGCGGTGCGCAGTGCCTGTCGCTCAGGTGAGATGTGCGTCAATTCAGGTGCAATTCAACCCGCTCCGGGGTTGCAATTATCAGTGCAGAGCGGTCGACCTCAGCGTTGGTCGAGCGGTCGCCCCGCGGAAACTCCCACGTACCAAAAGTGACATTCCGAGTTGGACGGAGTCGAGCTGGAGATCGGCTTGCGCGCCGGCTAGCGGTTGCGCTTGCGCGGCAGGGTACGGAAGACCACGTCCCAGATCGGCGAGGAGACGCCGTAGCCGTAGCGGTGGTCCTGGAAGTGGTGGCGCATGTGCTGCTCGCGCAGGCGCTTGCCAAAATCGGATTTGGGGACGAAGTGGTGCACGTAGTAGTGCGTGTAGTCGTAAAAGAGGTAGCCGAGGATGAAGCCGGCAAAGAGCGGATAGGCGGCCGGCGTGCCGAAGATCAGCGTGAAGGCAAAGTAGAAGAGCGCCGCCAAGGGAATCGCCACGGCGGGGGGCATGACCAGCCTCAGCTTGTCGTTGGGATGGTCGTGATGGATGCCATGGATGATGAAGTGCATGCGGCGGCCGAAGGCGTTGTCTGGCTGCCAGTGGAAGACCAGCCGGTGCAGCCAGTACTCGGTCAGAGTCCAGATGCCGATCCCGGCGAGGCTGAGCAGGAACAGCTGCCAGGCCGCGTAGCCGTGGTCGGCGCCGAGCCACTCCCCGGCGATCACCACCGGCACGAAGACGATCGCGGGGACCGAGGGGTGCACCCGCGAGAAGAAGTTGAGGAAGTCGCTCTCGAACAGCTGCGGTGAGGCGGCGAGCTTGTTGGTCCTGCTGGAAGACTCCATCCAGGGTCGAATGGTAGCGGCGGGCGTCGCCGGCTCCCGCAAGACGCGGGGAACCTGTGACGAGACTGTGTCAAGAACGTTGCGCTTTGCGGAATTGAGGCTCACGGAAGAGTCACGGCGATGGCAATATCGCCGCCGTGCCGCGCAAGCAGAAAAAACCGAGTTGCGAGGACTGCTATTTCCAGAAGAACCTCCTCTGCGCGCTCGAGCTCGGCGAACCCTGCGCGACGTTTCGTCCCAACCGTCCCGAGGGCCTGGTACCGCCCCGTCAGCCGGTACTGCTGATGCGGCCGCCGCGCTGGGCATCGCAGGCCGGCACCGCCTGAGCGGCCGGCTGGCTATGTTTTGAGCCGATGCCGGAGCGGGACCTATATGCATGGGCGCGGACTACTTACGTCAGCCGCAGGAGCAGGGGGTTTACCCCGAACGTTGACGTCTACTACTGCGGCGATCCACAGCGGGCCGTGGTCAAGGTCGACCTGGCCGGCGTCGAGCTCGACGAGGTCGGGATCGAGGTCGGCACAAGACAGCTGGCGATAGTCGGCGAGCGGCAGGTTCAGGAGACCGAGGGGCGGGTCTACCAGCAGGTCGAGATTCCCTCCGGGCCGTTTCGCCGTGTGGTCGAGTTGCAGGTCGACGTCGATGCCGAGCGTGCCTCCGCGACTTACGAAGACGGGGTGCTGCGGATCGAGCTACCGCTGCGCGATCCCTCAGAGACGACCCGGCGGATCCCGATCGGGAGGGAGTGATGGAGGGCAGCCCGGTCCTCGAGGTGGTCGACTCGCTCGACGCCGAAGACGTGATCCGCGCCTCTGAGCCACTGCCCGATGCGCTGCCGGTCCTGCCGCTGCGCGACACCGTCACCTTTCCCGAGACCCTGACCCCGCTGGCCGTCGGCCAGGAGCGCTCGATCAAGCTGGTCGATGACGTGCTCGGCGCCAACCGAATGCTGGCGATGGTCGCCGCCCGCGATCCGGAGAATGAGGAGCCGGGTCCGAAAGATCTGCACGAGGTCGGCGTCGTCGGCGTTGTCGCCCGCATGCTCAAGGTGCCCGATGGCACCCTTCGCGTCCTCGTCCAGGGGACTCAGCGGGTGCGACTTGGCCCTTACGTCGCCGAGCAGCCCTACCTGGTCGCCCGGATCAGCGAGCTGCCTGACATCAGCGAGGACGGGCCGGAGCTGGAGGCACTGACCCGCAACGTCCAGCGCACCTTCTCGGAGATCATCGAGCAGATTCCCTACCTGCCAGAGGAGCTGCAGATGGCGGTGGCCAACCTCGACGATCCCGCCGCGCTGGCCCACCTGATCGCCGGCACCCTGCGCATCTCCACCGAGGAGAAGCAGGAGCTGCTCGAGGAGGTCAAGGTTGTTGCCCGCCTCCGCCACCTCTCCCAGATCCTTGCCCGCGAGCTCGAGGTCGTTCAGCTCGGCACCCAGATCCAGACCCAGGTGCAGTCGGAGATCGACAAAGGCCAGCGTGAGTTCTTCCTGCGCCAGCAGCTGAAAGCGATCCAGGACGAGTTGGGCGAGGGAGACGAGCAGCAGGCCGAAGTCAACGAACTGCGCGAGAAAATCGAGGCGGCAAAACTGCCCGAGCACGCCCAGAAGGCGGCCGATCGCGAGCTCTCACGACTGGAGAAACTGCCGCCCGCCGCGGCCGAGCACGGGGTCATCCGCACTTACCTGGAGTGGCTGACCGAGCTGCCTTGGGCGGCGGAAAGCGAGGACAACCTCGACATCGCCCACGCTCGCGAGGTTCTCGACGCCGATCACTACGACCTTGAGAAAGTCAAGGACCGCATCCTCGAGTACCTGGCGGTGCGCAAACTCAAACCGGACTCGCCCGGGCCGATCCTCTGCTTCGTCGGGCCGCCCGGGGTCGGCAAGACCAGCCTCGGCCGCTCGATCGCCAGGGCGCTGGGGCGCGAGTTCGAGCGCATCTCAGTTGGCGGCGTGCGCGACGAGGCCGAGATCCGCGGCCACCGCCGCACTTACATCGGCGCTCTGCCGGGGGCGATCGTCCGCGCCCTGCGCGATGCCGGCTCGCGCAACCCCGTCTTCATGATCGATGAGATCGACAAGATGGGCGCCGACTTCCGCGGCGATCCCGCCTCGGCGATGCTCGAGGTGCTCGACCCGGCCCAGAATGACTCCTTCCGCGACCACTACCTCGACCTCGAGTTTGATCTCTCCGAGGTGATGTTCATCGCCACCGCCAACGTGCTCGACACGATTCCCGGGCCGCTGCAGGACCGGATGGAGACGATCGAACTGGCCGGTTACACGCTGGAGGAGAAGCGGCACATCGCCCGCCGCTACCTGGTGCCGCGCCAGATCGCAGCCAACGGACTGAAGCCCTCCCAGATCGAGTTCGCCGATCCTGCCCTGGTGGCGATCATCGAGGAGTACACGCGTGAGGCCGGGGTGCGCAACCTCGAGCGCCAGATCGGCACCGTTTGCCGCAAAGTCGCTCGTGACGTCGCCGAGGGCAAGAGCAAACGCAAGGCGAGGATCTCGGCCAAACGAGCCCGCGAGCTGCTCGGTCGCCGTCGCGTCTTCGCCGAGCAGCGGCGACGGACCAAAGTCCCCGGCGTTTCGACCGGTCTTGCCTGGACGCCGACCGGGGGCGACGTGCTCTTCATCGAGGCGACCTCAATGCCTGGCTCGGGTCAGCTGACGATCACCGGCCAGCTTGGCGACGTGATGCGTGAGTCCGCGCAGGCGGCGCTCTCCTACGTGCGCGGTCACTGGCGTGAGGTCGCGCCGAAGCTCGATGAGGACTGGTTCGCCAAACACGATATTCACGTCCACGTGCCCGCCGGGGCAGTGCCAAAGGACGGGCCCTCCGCCGGCGTGGCGATGACGGTGGCGCTCTCCTCGCTGATTAGCGGCCGTCCCGTTCGCAACGATGTGGCGATGACCGGAGAGGTGACCCTGACCGGCCAGGTGCTGCCGATCGGCGGTCTCAAGGAGAAGTCGCTGGCGGCGCAGCGGGCCGGCATCAAGCGGGTGCTGGTGCCCCAGCGCAACGAAGGGGACGTGGCGGAGATTCCCGAGCACGAGCGCAGCGAGCTGGAGTTCGTCTACGTCGACGAGGTCTCCAAGGCGATCGAAGCGGCGCTCGCATAGCTCTGATGGAGGCCGCCGGAACGCTGCGCCGAGGCAGTATTTCGACCTATCTCGATTCGATTAGCGAGCTCGTGCGAACGCGCTCGCGCGTCTTTTGGATCGTCGCCGGCCTCACTGTCCTTGCCGGGGTGCTGCGCTTTGCCACCCTCGGGGTACAGAGCTACCACCACGACGAGATCGTCACCGCCAGCCGCATCCTCCGCGACGGCTTCTGGCACGCGATGGACGCAGTCGGCTTCAGCGAGTCGGCACCGCCGCTCTATTACGCGGTTGCCTGGCTCTGGACCCAACTGACCGGCACGGGCGAGTTCGGCCTGCGCACAGTCTCGGCCGCCGCCGGGGTCGCCACGGTGCCGGTCGCTTACCTGCTCGGCGCCGAGCTGAGCAGCCGCCGCGCCGGGATCGTCGCCGCAGCCCTGGTCGCGGTCAACCCGATGCTGCTCTGGTACTCGCAGGAGGCCCGCGCCTACGCCCTCTTCGTCCTGCTCACCGCGCTCTCGCTGCTCTACTTCGTTCGCGCCCTCGACCGCGGCCGGCGCCGCGACTCGCTCGCCTGGGGGATCGCCTCGGCGCTGGCGCTCAGCACCCACTACTTCGCCGCCTTCCCGATCGCCGCCGAGGCGCTTTGGCTACTGCGTCGTCGCCGCAGGGAAGCGGGCGGCGCCTTCCCCGGCATCTGGATCGTCGCCGTCGCCGGTCTGCTGCTGACACCACTGCTGCTCCACCAGTCGTCCTTTGCCCACGCCGAATGGATCAGCAACTTCAGCCTCTGGCACCGGCTCTGGGAGACCGGCCTGACCTTCGCCCTGGGTGAGACCGGCGACATCATCGCCCAGCCCGAGCACCCGCTATTGGCGGTCGTCCCTGCCCTGGTCGCGATCGCGGGACTCTGGCTGGTCTTTGCCCGTGGCGACCGTTCCGAGCGCCGCGCCGCGACCATCCCACTGGCGCTGGCCGCGGTCACCGTCGTCGTCCCGCTAGTGATCGGCCTGCTCGACTCGAGCAAGGACTACGTCCTCGCCCGCAACCTGCTGCCCGCCCTGGTGCCGCTGCTGGTCGCCTTGGCGGTCGGTTTCACCCTGCGCGGCGCCCGTCGCAGCGGCGCCGTGCTCGCCGGCCTGTTGGTCGCCTACTCGTTCGGCTTCTCGATCTGGGCGAGCGTCTCGCCGGCCCTGCAGCGGCCGGACTGGGACGCGGTCGCCGGGGCGATTGGCGAACCGACGGTGCCGCGGGCGATGGTCACCTGGAAGCTCGGCGAGGCTTCGCTGCGCTACTACCTCTCGACCGGATCGATTCAGGTCCAGCCCGCCGACGGCTTCCGCTGGTGGGTGGGAGAAATCGATTTCATCTCCGACGGTAAGACGCCGGCGCCGCCGGCCCGCCTCTTCGGTCCCGGTTTCCGCGAAGCCGGCTATGAGCGGGTCGGCCGGCTCTACGTGCGGCGCTTTGCCACGCTTGGTCCGGGGCTGAGGCCGTTGCGATTGCGCACGATCCGCAACGCCCAGCTTGGCTTCCGCACCAACGGGGTATTGCTGGACGGGGTCGGCCCGGGCTGACGCCCTCCGATCGATGCGAGTTATTCTGAGTGCCCCGGAGAATCCAGCGAGGAGAAGGCATGAGCAAGACGAAGGCGACCCAGGCCGCCGATCTTTATGCGACAGCGCGCGAGAACCCTTACGTCGGGCGGCTGATCGAAGACGAAGAATTGCGCGACAGTCTGAAAAAGGCTTTTGAAGCCGCGAAGGGCGCCTACGGCCGCGCCACCAGCAACGGCAGCACGGTCAAGGCGGTCACCAGCGACAAGAAGGTGCAGCGCGACCTCAAGGTCGCGGCGGAGAGCCTGCGTGACGCCTCCGAGGCCTTCCGGACGCCGAAGAAGCGCAAGAAGAGCAAGCTCGGCCGCATCATCCTGCTCGGCTTGGTCGGCGCTGCTGTCGCCCTAATCCTCAGCGAGGATGCGCGCAAAACCGTGCTCGACGCCCTCTTCGGCGCCGAGGAGGAGTTCGAGTACACCAGCACCACGAGTATTAACGGCGGCTAGACGACCGCCTCCGCCTGACATGCCCGCGGATGACGCGCCTGGCGCGGCGCTGGATCACCACCCGCCTCCTCGCGAATAGCTCTGCTATTCGCTTGTTGGTGTGTGGCGCCCAGCTTGGCCAGTCGCGCCCCCTCGAGCATGTCAGGCGTCGTCGGTCATCTATCCGCCTAGGCGACGTAGACTGATTCCATGGAGGCGGCTACCAAGGAGCGGGAGCTCAGCGGCGAGAAGGCCCAGCGCATCGTTGATGCGATGCGGGTCAGCGTTGCCAAGCGCGGCGCCGCGGGCTCGACCTTCGAGCACGTCGCCCGTGAGGCCGGCGTAAGCCGCGGCCTTCTCCATTACTACTTCGGGACCAAGGAGCGTTTGCTGGTCGAGGTTGTGCGCCGCGACGCCGAGATCCGCGTGGCCCGGCTCGACGAGCCGCTGGCCAAAGCGGAGACGGTTGACGACGTCATCGACGTGCTGCTCGCCAGTCTCACCGATCTGATCGAGAACGAGCCGACCTTCTTCCTGCTCCTCTACGAGCTCTTCAGCGCCGGCCGCCGCAACCCGGAGATCCAGCACGAGGTCGGCCAGCTCTTCGAGCGCACCCGCTCACACGTCGCCGACGTGCTGCGCGCCAAGGAACAGGAGGGTGTGCTGAAGCTCCGCCACGATGCCGAGGAGATCGTTTCCTTCCTCTTCGCGATCGCCGACGGCTTCGCCCTGCAGGCACTCTCCGACACCGAGCGCGACATCAGCGGCGGCCTCGCCGTAGCGGCGGCCTCCGGTCGCTACCTGCTGATCTCCGAGTAGCCGCCCGCGCTGTTCCTTTCCCTCGATTAGGCGGGCAAAGGCACAGCGGAACCGCTTGGAGTGATCGCACTCACAGACGGGCGGGCGTACATCCGAAAAGCTGGCTGTCCAGCCAATGCGTGACTTCATGGTCAGACTCGCGGGATTCCTGGGGCGCCGGCGCCGCTGGGTCCTGGCGGCCTGGATCGCCGTCGTCGCCGTCGCGCTGCCGATCGCATCGCACCAGACCGATCACCTGACCGGTGGCGGCTTCGACGTTCCCGGCACGCAGTCGAAGGCGGTCAGCGACTCGCTCGAAAAGGACTTCAGCGACAAGACCGGCGGCATCGCGGTGCTTCTGCAGGCTGATGAGGGGACGGGGCGGGCTGCTCGTGTAGCCGCTGTCGACCGAGTGCGCCATGCCGTCGCAGGCCTGGAAAAGGTGACCCTGCCGCCGGCCACGGCCCGCCAGGCCGAGGTCGCGCTGCAGCGGACGGGGACCGCAATGCTGCCGCTGCACAGCGAAAAGTCCTCGGATCGCCAGATCGACTCGGCCGCCGACCTGCGGGAAGACCTCGACCCCGGCACCACCGTCAACGGTGTGACCACCTACCTCGCCGGGCAGCCGACGATCTGGGCCGGCATGCAGGAGCTCTCGAAGAAGGACCTGTCCAAGGCCGAGGCCGGCGGCTTCCCGATCGTCGCGATCATCCTGCTCGTCGTCTTCGGCTCGCTTGCCGCCGCGGTCCTGCCGCTGGTGCTCGGCTTCGTCAGCGTGATGGTTACCGGGGCGCTGATCTACTTCATCTCGCAGCGGATCGAGACCTCGGTCTTCGTCACCAACATGGCCTCGATGATCGGGATCGGGGTGGCGATCGACTACTCGCTCTTCATCCTCGCCCGCTATCGCGAGGAGCGCGCCGGGGGCCGTGAGCCAGAGGCGGCGCGGGCCGAGGCCCTCTCCACCTCGGGCCTGGCAGTGGCCTTCTCCGGCCTCGCCGTGATCGTCTCGCTGGCCGGCCTCTGGATGGTCGACAACCAGGCGCTGCGCTCGATGGCGCTGGGGGCGATGACTGTGGTCGCCGTCTCGATCCTGACTGCAACGACGCTGTTGCCTGCCCTGATCGCGATGCTCGGCGACCGGGTGCTGCCGGGCGGGATCGTCGCCAAGGCACTGGGCTTCTTCCGCCAGCGGGGCGAGCGGCCGGATCGCGAGGCTTTCTGGGTGCGCTGGACTGCGCGGGTGATGGCCCACCCGTGGCGCGCGGTCGTCGGCGTTACGGCGATCCTGCTGACCCTGGCGATCCCACTGCTCTCGATCGAAACCGGGACCCAGGCAATCAAGCAGTTCCCCATCGACAGCGACGTGCGGATAGGCAACGAACTCACCTCCAAGCAGCTCGGTGGCGGCACCGACCCCGTGCAGATGGTCGCCTCATTCGAGAGCGCCCGCCAAGCTCGCAAGGACCGCGCAGCGATCGCAGGCTTCGCGCGCACGATCGAGTCCACGCCCGGCGTCAGTGCGCTGGCGCCTCCCGCCTTCTCCGGCTCCAGCGTCCTGATTCAAGCCACGCCGAGCGCTCCCAGCGAGTCCGACGCGACAATCGCCCTGGTCGAACGGCTGCGCGACAATGTCGTCCCGGCCACTGCGCTCGCCCACGTCGCCAGCGTCGACGTCGGCGGCGAAACCGCGCGCAGCCAGGACGCCCGAGGCCAGGTCAGCGGCTCGATGTGGAAGATCGTTCTCTTCGTGCTCGCGCTCAGCTATCTGGTGCTGATGGTGATGCTGCGCTCGCTGCTGCTGCCGCTGAAGGCGGTGTTGATGAACCTGCTCTCGATCGGGGCCGCCTTCGGCGTCCTCGTCGCGATCTTCCAGTGGGGCTGGTTCGACAGCCTGCTCGGCTTCGAGAACCAGGGCGCGCTCGACACGATCAACGTGCCGCTGATCTTCGCCATCGTCTTTGGTCTCTCGATGGACTATGAGGTCTTCCTGATGTCGCGGATCCGCGAGCACTACCTAGAGCACGGCGACAACGAAAGGGCCGTCGCCGAAGGTCTCTCGACCAGTGCCCGCACGATCTCCTCCGCCGCCCTGATCATGACCTCGGTCTTCGCTGTCTTCGTCTTCACCGGTGTGCCCTCGATCAAGGAGCTCGGCCTCGGCTGCGCGGTGGCGATCGCGCTCGACGCCACCCTGGTTCGCCTGATCCTGGTCCCGGCGGCGATGAAGCTGCTCGGCAGCTGGAACTGGTGGATGCCCTCTTGGCTCGACCGCGCCCTGCCGGACCTCAGCTTCGAGAGCGGCACGGCGGAGCCCGAGCCGGTCGAGGCCTGAGCTAATAACCTCGCGGCTATGAGCGACGACCTTGCCTTTGCCGGAGCTGCCCGCCAGGCCGAGATGGTGCGGGCCGGGGAGGTCTCGCCGAAGGAGCTAGTGCAGCTCTGCCTTGATCGGATCGGGCGGATCGATCCGCAGCTGAACGCCTTTCGCAAGGTCTTTGTTGAGAAGGCGCTGCTTGAAGCCGAGCAGGCGGAAGCGCGGCTGAAGGGCGGGGACGAGCGACCGCTTCTGGGCGTGCCGATCGCGATCAAGGACGAAGTCGACGTCGCCGGCGAGATCAACACCCACGGCACCGACGGCTTCACCGAGCCGGCGCGCGAGGACTCGGAGATGGTGCGGCGGCTGCGCGAGGCGGGGGCGATTGTGATTGGTCTGACCCTGCTGCCCGAGCTGGCGATCTGCGGCTTCACCGAGTCGGCCACCTACGGCGTCACCCGCAACCCCTGGAACCTGCAGCGCAGCCCGGCCGGCTCGAGCGGCGGCTCGGCGGCCGCGGTGGCCGCCGGTCTGGTGCCGATCGCCTCTGCCGGCGACGGTGGCGGCTCGATCCGCCTGCCCGCCGCCTCCTGTGGCCTCTTCGGGCTCAAGCCCTCGCGCGGCCGGATTTCGCTGGCACCGCTCGAGGACGGCTGGCACGGGCTTGCCGTGCTTGGCTGCCTCAGCCGCAACGTGCTCGACACCGCGCTCTGGCTCGACATCACCGGTGGCTCTTCGGAGCCCGGCGCTCCGCCGCCACCGGAGCGCCCCTTCGTCGAGTCGGTGAAGACACCGCCCGGCAAGCTGCGGGTCGCCTATTCGACACTGGCCCCGCGCGCCGCCGCGCCGCCGACGGTATCCGACGACGTCAAGCAGGCCGTCTTCGACGCCGCCGAGCTGATGCGCTCACTCGGTCACGAGGTCGCTCAGCAAGATCCCGCCTGGGGTGGGATCGGCAACAACATCACGCCACGCTTCCTGCGCGGAGTCGCCGACACGGTTGCCGAAGTGCCCCATCCCGAGCGCCTGGAACGACGCACCCGCGGCTTCGGCGGACTCGGTCGCACGATCCCCGATGGCATCTACCAGCGCGCCCTGCGCGGCCGCGACGCCGACGCCGCCCGCGTCAACGCCCTCTTCAACTCTTTCGACGTCCTGATCACCCCGGTCATGGGCGGCACTGCCATCCCGATCCGCCGCTGGGAGGGCCAAGGCGCCCTGCGCACGGTGCTCGGCATGAGCCGCTTCTATCCCTATTGCGTGCCCTGGAACCACCTCGGCAACCCGGCGATGTCGATCCCGACTGGCTTCGCCGACGACGGCATGCCCTTGGCCGTCCAGATCATCGGTCGCCCCGGCGAGGAGGCAACCCTGCTCTCCCTCGCCGGTCAGCTAGAGGCCGAGCGCCCCTGGGCACAAGCGCGCCCACCTATTAGCTGAAGCTCGCCCGCCGCAAGGGCGCAACTAGCTGCGCAGGAGGGTCGAGTGCCCCCTCTCCATGAGGCTCAGCTGAAACACCTCGAACCCAAGCCCACGACCTGCTGCGCAACGGCCTCAGGGGAGGGGCACTCGACCCTCCCCTGACTCCTAGTTGAATACCTTGCGCATCCGGGCGATCTCGCGGATTGAGCCGCGTGGCCGGATGCGGCGAGTGAGGACTAGCTTCAGCGGGTTGGCATCGGGCTTGCTGGTTGAGACGAAGTCGGCCCAGCTGGCCTCGAGCGTCACGGTCGGGTTTGGCGCTTCTCCGGGTTCCGCCCGGGTCGAGCCGTTGTCGAGCACCAGGTGCCAGGGATCGGCGTCGGTGAAGCGCCACTGGTAGACCAGCTTGGAGCCGTTGGCGGCACTGGGGTCGGCGGCGCGCTTGACCACATCGAAGTAGAGACGCTGCATCTCGGGGTTTGCCTGCGGAACCGCATCGGGCGGGCCGAGGATGCCGGCCTCCATCAGCTTCACCTGATTCTGAGCGACCTCCTCGGCCGAGGCCTCAGGGTCAAAGGGGAAGACACCGGGGGGCATCTCCTCGGTTGGATAGCCGATCGTGCGCCAGCGCTGGCGGATCAGTTTGAGGCCGAAGGCGAAGATGTCCTCAAGCGAGAAGCCATAGCACTCGGTGTACTCGCGGTCGAAGTTGGGAGGGTAGAAGACCGCCGGCCCGTAAGGCAGCACTTCGCGCAGCAGCTCGACCACGGCGGCTTTGCATTCCT
>Ga0066654_10000003_pt1 | contig 37480 bp, 42 predicted proteins | sample GraSoiAngelo_103_FD_66715 | JGI IMG/M metagenome (GOLD analysis project Ga0066654, IMG submission 66715) | Grasslands soil microbial communities from the Angelo Coastal Reserve, California, USA - 14_0903_05_20cm | ecosystem: Environmental > Terrestrial > Soil > Grasslands | place: USA... | reverse complement strand
CCGGCCCGGAATCGCGTCGCGCTTGAAGCGCTCTTCCGGAACCCAGAAGGAGTGGATCACGTCGAGCGTGCGCAGCGAGAAGGAGACCGTGCGGTTGGCCGGCACGGCGAAGGTCGGGTTGGCGGCGCTGTTGCCGATCACGCTCACTCCCTTGCCGGGATAGGTGAAGCGCCAGCCCCAGCGAAAGGCGGTGACGTCGATCCGCACCGGTGTGTCGCGGGTTTCGTCCTCATGCGCCTCGGTGGTGAAGGTGCGGGTGACGAGCAGGGCGACGATCGCGAGGATTAGGGCGGCGACGAAGCCCTCGAGCAGGTTCGCCTCCGAGCGCCGCGATGGCCGGCGCCCCTCGCGGGCGCGGTAGCGGATCAGGGCGAAGGCGACCGCGGCGAAGACGAGGAGGGCGACGCCGCTGCCGATCCAGATGTAGAGGGAGAAGAGGCCTTCGAAATCCTGGCGCGTCGTGCCCACAGGCGCTCATCTACCCCCGAAAGACGCACGCCAAGCGGTGCCCGGGATGTCATCGTCAATCACGAATCGGACAGGGCGATGGCCGCCTCGATGTGGGAGAGGTGGGTGAGCGCCTGGGGGAAGTTGCCGAGCATCCGTCCCTCTGTCGGGTCGTACTCCTCCGCGTAGAGTCCGAGATCATTGGCCGTCGAGGCCGTGCGCTCGAAGACCTCGCGGGCAGCGGTCTCCCGGCCCTGGTGGGCCAGGCAGGTCGCGAGCCAGAACGAGCAGGTCAGGAAGGCGCCCTCCTCGGGCAGACCGTCGTCGGCGCTGTAGCGGCGCAGCAGCCCGTCGAAGTCGAGGTGCTCGCGAATCGCATCCGCGGTGCCGATCATCCGCTCGTCTTCCCACTCGATGAAGCCGGCGGCGGGGAGGCGCAGCAGGGCGGCGTCGAGGTCCTCGTCGTCGAAGGCCTGAACGAAGGTGCCGCGCCGTTCGTCGTAGCCGCGCGACTCGATCGCCTCGCGGGCTTCGTCCCGGGCGGCGTGCCAGCACTCCGGCACCTCGCGCCCGGTGTCCTCTGCGATGCGTATCCCGCGGTCGATCGCCGACCACGCCAGTGCCTTGGAGTGGACGAAATGGCGCGGTTCGCCCCGCCACTCCCAGATCCCCCGGTCGGGCTCAACCCAGCGCTCGCACGCGGCGTCGACCAGGTCGGCGAGGAAGCGCCAGTAGTCGTCGTCGGGCGAGTTGCCGCGCCGGTGCCAGCTCCAGCTCTGGTCGAGGACCTGGCCGTAGGCGTCGAGCTGGAACTGGCCGGCGGCGGCGTTGCCGGCGCGCACCGGCGCCGCGCCGCGGTAGCCACCCAGGTGGTCCAGCTCTTCCTCGCCGAGGCGCCGCTCGCCGCCGACCCCGAAGAGGACCTGGAGGTCATCGGCGTGTCCCGCGGCGCTGCGCTCGACGAAGCGGCGGAAGGCGTCGGCCTCCTCCTCACCGCCGAGCTCGGCGAGCGAGTGAGCCGCCAGCGCCGAGTCGCGCACCCAGCTGTAGCGGTAGTCCCAGTTGCGGCTGCCGCCGAGGTCGCGGGCCTCGGGCAGCGAGGTGGTCGGGGCGGCGACGATCGCGCCGGTCGGCTCGTAGCTGAGCGCCTTCAGCACCGCCGCCGAGCGGGCGACGCCGTCGAATTCCAGAGCGTCGCCGGAGAGGCGAGAGGACCACTCGCGCCAGTGCTCGACGGTCTGCTCGAGCGCCGCATCGATCCGCTCCGGGTCGAGGGCCTCGAGTTGATCGACCGGTTCGAGCTCGACCGGTCGCCGGTAACCGAGGCTGAGCCGGCGCCGCTCGCCCTCGCCAACCGTCAGCTCACTCTCGAGCCGGTGGTGATCGACCACCTCGAGCTCGAAGTCGGCCCGGATCAGCAGGCCGTCATCGCCGCCGATCGCCGCGAAGGCGTTCTCACCGCCGGCCTCTCGCAGCCAGGGTGAGACCGCGCCGTAGTCGAAGCGCGGCACGACCTCGGCCTTCAGCCCGAGCGATCCCCGCACCCCCTCGACGATCCGCACCAGGCAGGGCCGTTCCTCGTCGTCGGAGATGACGAAGAAGTCGAGCAGCCGCGCCTCGCCGCCATCGCCGGCCAGCTTCGTCTCCAGCACTAGCGTCCGCTCCAAATAACCGCGTCCCACTGCACGCTCAGCCTCGATCGAGCAGTGCCCTCCCTCCAGGTCGAGCAGTCGCGCGAAAAGGGCGCCGGAGTCGAACCGCGGCAGGCAGCACCAGTCGATCGATCCGCCGGCCGAGATCAGGGCGACGCTGCGCTGGTCGCCGATCAGCCCATAGCTCGAGATCGGCGGCTGGTTCCCGCTCACGACCTCCCCCCATTCCGGTGCGCCTTATATGACCCTGGACCGCAAAAGGCGCACCGGAAGCTCATCGCAGCGAACGGCCGATGCCGGTGGCCACGCCGGCCACCGCCACTAGGCCGCCGAGCAGGGCGCGGTGGCGGGAGAGCCAGGTGATCGTGCCGTGCGAGCGAGCGCCTTTGTCAAAGCGACCGTGGGTGCCGTGGTCGCCCGGCACTGGCTCGAAGAGATTGTCGGGCCGGTTCGGATCGACGGGTTCTTCGGTTTGCTGGCCTTCGTAGCCCGTGCGGGCGAGGTAGTGGTCGACCAGCCCCGGGGCGATGCGGTTGCCGAGCACCGTCTTTAGGGTCGGGGCGCCGACGTAGAGCTGGCGGCGGCGGTGCTCGGAGATCCAGACGATCGACTCGGCGGCGACCTCAGGCTGATAGATCGGCGGCACCGGCTGGGGATGGCGGGGCAGCTTGGTGCGGCCGATCTCGAACTGCGGCGTGTTCATGGCGGGCAGGTGGACGAGGCTGACCCGTACCGCGCTGCGGTCGTGCATGAGCTCGGTGCGGACCGATTCGCTGAAGCCCTCGATCGCGTGCTTGGCCCCGCAGTAGGGAGCCTGCAGGGGGATGCCGCGGAAGGCGAGCGCCGAGCCGACCTGGACGATGACGCCGCGGTCGCGCGGCACCATCCGCGCCAGCGCCGCCCGGGTCCCCCAGACGCAGCCGAGGTAGGTGACTTCGGTCGCCCGCCGGTACTCCGCCGGCTCGACCTCGGAGAAGGGGGCGAAGATCGTCGCCATCGCGTCGTTGATCCAGACGTCGATCGGACCCAGCTCGCGCTCGGCCCGCTCGGCGGCTGCCTCGACCGCCTCGGGGTCGGCGACGTCGGTCGGGATCGCCAGCGCCTCGCCGCCCGCCGCGCGCACCTCCTCCGCGGCCGCATCGAGCCCCTCCTCGCCGCGCGCCAGTAGGACAACCCGCTCGCCCCGCTGCCCGAAGGCCTTTGCCGCAGCGCGTCCCACCCCAGCGGAGGCCCCGGTGATCACAACGACGCGGCCGTTCATGCCGGCACCTCGCGACGCTCGCGGGTGGGCCCGACGCGCTTCTCGGCGAGACGCTCGGCGAGGCGGGCGGAGAGGGCCATGATCGTCAGCGCCGGATTGGCCGAGCCCTGGGTCGGCATCACGCTGCCGTCGGCGACGAAGAGGTTGGGCACTTCCCAGGCCCGCTGGTCGGAGTCGACGACGCCGCTCCCGGGCTCCTCGGACATCGGGCAGCCGCCGACGAGGTGGGCGTAGCGGTCGATCTCGAGCACGTCCTGGGCGCCGGCGGCGCGGACGATTTCGCGCATCCTTTGCTTACCGAAGGCGATGTTGGCGCGGTCGTTGTCGCACTGGCTGTAGTCCATGCGGGCGACCGGCATGCCGTTGGCGTCGGTCTCCTCGGCCAAGGTCACCCGGTTCTCGGGCAGCGGCAGCAGCTCGTTGAGCGCCCCGATCACGTACCAGTGGTTGTAGTCGCGCATGTACTCGCGCAGCGCCTGTCCCCAGTGGCCGTCGGCGAGCACGTGCTCGGCCCAGCCGATCGGCAGCGGGCCGACGGTCTGGATCGAGAAGCCGCGGGCGAAGCCGCGCGAGCTGTCGGTCTCATAGAACTGCTCCGAGGCGATCTCCGGCGGCGGCGCCTTGTACATGCGCAGCTCTTCGGGAAAGCGGCCGGCGACCTGGGGCGCGCCCTGGACCATCACGCCGCGGCCGACCAGGTCGCTGCCGTTGGCGAGGCCGTTGGGGAAGCGGGCGCTGGTCGAGTGCAGCAGCAGCCGCGGCGTCTCGATCGAGTAGCCGGCCACGGCGACCGCCTCGGCCCGCTGGAAGCGTTCCCTGCCTTCGCTGACGTAGGTAACGCCGCTGCAGCGGCCGCCCTCGTCGAGCTCGATCCGCGTCGCCATGCAATCGGCACGGATCTCGACCCCGTGAGCGAGCGCGTCGGGAACGTGGGTGACCAGCGGTGAGGCCTTGGCGCCGACCTTGCAGCCCTGCAGGCAGAGCCCCCTGTATATGCAATGCGGGCGGTTGCCGAAGGAGCCGTTGGCGATCGCCACCGGGCCGACTCGCATCTCGATCCCGCAACGCTCGGCGCCTTCGATCATCCGCAGCGCCCCGCCGCCGACCGGGTGGGGGGAATGGGGATAGCTGTGCGGATCGCCCCAGGGCCAGTGCTCGCCGGCGACCGGCAGCTCGTGCTCGAGCCGCTCGTAATGGGGCCGCAGCTCCTCGTAGGAGATCGGCCAGTCGGCGCCGACGCCGTCGCGACTGTGCACCTCGAAGTCGGAGGGGTGGAAGCGCGGGGCGAAGCCGGCGAAGTGGACCATCGAGCCGCCGACGCCGCGGCCGGAGTTGTTCTTGCCCAGCTCGACCGGGTCGTTGCCGCCGATCACCCGCGGCTCGGTCCAGTAGAGGGCATGCGAGCCGGCCTCATCGGAGACCCAGTCCTTGTCGGGGTCCCAGAACGGGCCCGCCTCGAGCACGACCACCTTCCAACCGCGGCGGGCGAGCCGCTGGGCGAGGGTAGCGCCGCCGGCGCCGCAGCCGACGATCAGCATGTCGACGGCCTCCTCTTCGCCGTAGCGCCGCATCCCCTGCGGCCGCGGAGCGGAGGGGTGGTCCGGATCGAGCAGCAGCGCCGAGTCGTTTTCCGCCGGCCGGACCGCCCCTTTCAGGCCCCTCGCCAGCCGCGCCTTCACTCCCGGTCTCGCTCCGTCACCTCGCGCCTTCACTCCAGCCCCCGCTCTCGTACGTCGCGGACCGGGTCGAGCTCGAACTCCGGCGGGCTCTCCCAGTGCTCGCGCTGGCCCGGGCCCAGCCTGGCGTACCCGCGCGGATAGGCCGGCCCGCCGAAGCCGATCTCGTTCCAGGCCCAGGGGTGGGAGTAGAAGGCGCTGAGGATGTCGCGCATCGCCAGCGCCCAGCCCTTGGCAACCGGCAGGCCGTCCCAGTCCAGTTCGCCTTGAGAGAAGCGAGCGACGATCCGCAGCTGCGCCTCGCGCCCCGCGGCGGCGAAGTCCGCGGCGCCCTGCGCGGCCGCGGCGTCGTCGAGCATGCGCGCGACCTCGCGCCAGGCTTGCGGGTCGGCCGGCATGTCGGCGTGGCGGTAGCCCTCGCCTTTTTTCTCGAAGAGCTTCTCGTCGACCATCGCCAAGACCGGGACGCGCGGCTCGGAGTCCTGGGCCAGAACGAGGTCGCAGAAGGCGCCGAGGGTGGCGGCCTCGGCTTCGTCGAAGAAGCGGATCGGCGGCACCCGTTCGACCCGGTCGAGGACGACCCGCCGGGTCGGCTCGTCCCAGTGCGAGGCCTCTTCGAGCAGGTCGTAGTCCGGATAGCGGCCGCGCATCTGCGGGGTCGTGCCGCGGCGCTGGCGCGGCAGCCGCTCCGGCGGATCGCTAGGCCCGGTCCCGGCCTGGCTGGGAAGGTGCCCCGCGTCGCCGCCCACGTTCACCGCTCCCGCTTCGCCGCCGCCGCGGCCAGGCCCATGCCGCCGACCAGGGCGAGGGACCCTGGCGCCAGCAGCGGCGGGCCCATGACGATGTTGTAGAGCGGCTCGGAGAAGCCGCCGGGGCGCTTGCGAACTCCCTGCACGTGAGTGTAGACGCCGATCAGCCCGTCGAGGCAGTAAAGCGCCGAGACCAGCGGCAGCGCCGTCCGCGCCGCCCGCTCGGAGCGCATCGCCGCCACCCCCGCGGCGCTTAGCGCGGGGGAGAGCACCACCGGCGTCCACATCCACTTGTCGCCGAAGGAGCCGCGGAAGTGCTCGAAGTAGATCTCCGCCCCGAGCGGCAGGGCGCTGAGCGCGGTCGCCGCCGCCAGCATGCGCTGCACCCGCCCGCGGCGCCACTCGCGCAGCATCCGCCCGCGGCGCCGTCGCCTCACCTCCTACCCCCATTCCGGTGCGCCTTATATGGGCATGGACCGCAAAAGGCGCACCGGAAGCCCATTGCGCTCACCGGCCGGGAACCGCTCCGGGCAGCTTCTGCCGCAGCGACTGGCGGACGATCTTCTTCCTGCCGGGGTCGCCCTTGAGCACCGCCGAGGCGAACGATTTCGCCTGTTCGAGCGTGATGTGGGGAGGAAGCGGCGGCACTTCCGGATCGGTCACCACCTCCAGCACGGTCGGCCGGTCGGCGGCGAGGGCCCGCTCCCAGCACTCACCGATCTCCGCCGGGTCTTCAGTGCGGATTCCGTTGAGGCCGAGCATCTCGGCCCAGCGCGCGTAGGGCACATCGGGCAGCTCTTGGGAGCCCTCGAACTTGGGATCGCCCGACATCGCCCGCTGCTCCCAGGTGACCTGGTTGAGGTCATGGTTGTTGAGCACGAGGACGATCAGGCGCTGGTCGCTCCAGCGCTCGCGGTATTTGGCGATCGTGATCAGCTCGGCGAGCCCGTTCATCTGCATCGCCCCGTCGCCGACCAGGGCGATCACCGGGCGTTCGGGGTAAGCGAACTTGGCGCCGATCGCGTAGGGGACGCCGGGCCCCATCGTCGCCAGCGTGCCCGAGAGCGAGGCCATCATCCCCCGCCGCAGTTTCAGGTCGCGGGCGAACCAGTTTGCCGCCGAGCCCGAGTCCGAGGTGAGAATGACGTCGGCGGGCAGCCGCTTGGAGAGCTCGTGGAAGACGAGCTGGGGGTTGACCGGTTCGGCCGGCTGCTTCGCCCGCTTCTCGATCAGCTCCCACCAGTCGCTCACATTGGCTTCGACTTTCTTGCGCCAGGAACGGTCGTCCTTGCGGAAGAGCTGCTCGCGCAGGGCGCGCAGGGTCGTCGCCGAATCGCCGACCAGGCCGACCTCGACCGGGTAGCGGATGCCGAGCATGCGGCCGTCGATGTCGATCTGCACGCCGCGTGCTTCGCCCTCTTCGGGCAGGAACTCCGAGTAGGGGAAGCTCGTGCCGACCATCAGCAGCGTGTCGCAGTCCTGCATCAGGTCCCAGCTCGGCTTGGTGCCGAGCAGGCCGATCGAGCCGGTCACGTAGGGCAGGTCGTCGGGCAGGGCGGCCTTGCCGAGCAGCGCCTTGGCGATCCCGGCGCCGAGCATGTCGGCGACCTCGATCACCTCGTCCTCTGCGCCCAGCGTGCCGGCGCCAATCAGCATCGCCACCCGCTCGCCGGCGTTCAGCACCTCGGCGGCGCGAGAGAGCTGGGCTTCCGGCGGAATGATTTCGGGGCGCTCGTAACCCGGTGCCGAGTGGACGGTGCCGTGGGCGTGGGGTGGGGTCGGCACCGCTTCTTCCTCCTGCAGGTCGTTGGGGATGATCACGCAGGTGACGGTGCGCTCGGCCAGCGCGATCCGCATTGCCCGGTCGACCAGGTGGCGGATCTGGGTCGACTCGGTGGCGGTCTGCACGTACTCGTGGGCAACGTCCTTGAACAGCGTCTGCAGGTCGACCTCCTGCTGGTAGTTGCCGCCGAGCCCGGCGCGGGCCTGCTGGCCGACGATCGCCACCACTGGTTGGTGGTCGAGCTTGGCGTCATAGAGCCCGTTGAGCAGGTGGATCGCGCCGGGACCGGAGGTGGCCAGGCAGACGCCGGCCTCGCCAGTGAACTTGGCATGCGCGCAGGCCATGAAGGCAGCCATCTCCTCGTGACGGCTCTGGATGAACTCCGGTCGCGGCCCTTTGCGCTCGAAGGCACCGATGATCCCGTTGATGCCGTCGCCGGGGTAACCGTAGATGCGTTTCACGCCCCACTCGCCCGCGAGCCGCGCGAGGAGGAAGTCGCCGACCGTTTCGCTCATTTGCCTCTCCTTAGTGGTAGGCCCTCCGGTTACCCGGAGCGAGAGGGAGCTAACGGGCGTCAGTCAGGAATCGCACCGCGTCGTCCCGCCGCAGCTCGATCCCGAGACCGGGACGGGCGGGGTCGGGTCGCAGCCGGCCGTCCTCGAGCGCGAGGACGCCATCGAAGAGCATCGACTCGACCCGTTCGTGGTCGTGGAAGTACTCGACGTGGACCGCCCGCTCCATCGCACAGCAGAGGTGGGCAGAAACCTGGGGGGCGCAGTGAGCCGAAAAAGACAGACTGCGGGCGCGGCAGATGCCGTCGGCGCGCAGGACGTTGGTGATGCCCCCGCAGCGGGTGACGTCGGCCTGCAGCACGTCGACGCAGCCGGCCAGCCGCTGCAGTTCGAAGAGGTCCCAGGCGTACTCGCCGGCGACGATCTCCATTCCCGGAGGAACCGCGTCACGCAGCCAGCGCAGCCCCTCCGGATCGTCGGAGGAGACCGGCTCCTCGAAGTAGGAGACGCCGTGCTCGGCGTAGCGCTCGGCCCAATGGGCGGCGGCGCGGCGATCGAAGGCGCCGTTGGCGTCGACCATCAGCCGCACCTCTGGACCGATCGCCGCGCGTGCGGCAGCGAGGCGCTCGGGGTCGCGCTCAGGCTCGCGCCCGACCTTGATCTTCACCCGCTGGCAGCCGCTCTCCACCCAACCGCGCAACTGCTCGCCCAGCTCGGCGTCGGTGTAAGAGGTAAAGCCGCCGCTGCCGTAGGCGGGGATCGCCTCGCGAAAGCGCCCCAAAGAGTCGGCGAGCGAGAGGCCCAGCAGCCGTGCCCGCAAGTCCCAGAGCGCGATGTCGATGGCGGAGATCGCCATCGCGCAAAGGCCCTGGCGACCGAAGTTGCGGACCCCCCGCTGCATCGCGGCCCAGGCATGGGGCGGCGCCAGCGCGTCCGTTCCGACCACGATCGACGCGAGCGTTGCGCCGACTACACCGACTATTGCCTCATGGCCGTAGGTGTAGCCAAGTCCCCGCCGGCCATCGGCCGTGACCTCGACGACGACGATGGTCGTCGCGTCCCACTCCAGCGTGCCATCGGACTCGGGCCGGTCGGTCGGGACCGTGTAGGCGGTCGCCGTTACCTCCTCGACCCGAGTCGCCACGATGGCGTCTTGGCTCCGGCCTCAGCCTTGCAGCCGCTTCGCCAGCATCTCCTTGCCCTGCTCGGCGCCCTTGCGACTGGTCTCCTGGGCGCGCCGAAAGAACTCGGCGAGCTCGGAATCGTCCTCGCGCTCGGCGTCTTCGATGTAGGTGTCGAGCCGCAGCACGTTGCTCAGGCACTGCTCGGTGAACCAGATCACGTTGTAGTCCTTGTCCTTGGTCCCGGTTACCTGGCCGGTCTCTTGTGTGCCCATCGTTGTTCAGCCTCCTGAGTCGCTTGCAGTACTCCGCGAGGTACCCGAAATGCCGCGAGTTACCCCGAAGTCCTCAGCTCAGCAGGAGCACCAGGTTGACGATGACCGCAAGCGGGGTGCCGATCAGGGAGAGATAGCGGAAGAACTTGGCGAAGCCGCCCCGGTAGCGGACGCTCTCCATCAGCGTCAGGCCGACGACGTGCGCCATGTTGACCAGGGCCGCAGCGATCGCGATCAGGATCGCGGCCGCGGCGCGGCCGCTGATGCTGCCGTTTTCGCCGGTGACCGCGGCGGCGAGGATGGCGGCGGCGATGGTGCCGAAGACGCCGGCGACCATGCCGGCGAAGTCCGTTCGCGAGAGGCCCGGGACATAGGCCGAGCCGACTTCGTGGCCCTCGGCCGGGTCGTGGGTCCCCGGGCCGGCGGTCTCGACGCCGGCGACGTGCTCGCCGCCGTCGCCGTCGCTGTGCAGGAGCACCACCCGCAATGGGGGATCCAGCCCCGCTTCGGCCTTTTCCAGCAGGCCTTCCTCGAACCAGCGAGCCTGCTCCTGCTCGTGCTCGAAGATCACGATCTCATCCGCCGGTGCGATCAGCAGCGCGTCCTGTGCGGCTTGGATCGGGTCGGGGTCGCCCACCTCGCCGGCGGCTTCGAGACCGTTGGCGCGAAGCTCCTCGAGCACCCGCCCGAGCCGGGCCTCGGCTTCCCGCCTGGGCTCGTCGACGTCACCGAGGGTGTGCCGAAAGGCACTCGCCTCGACGGCCGGTACGACTACTCGCAGGTCGACGTCGTCGTCTCGAGCGCTGTGGCCATTGGCGCGGATCTGCTGCAGCGGCTCGGCGCCAATCGGATCGCCGGTGACTATCGCCAGCAGCCGGTGCGTCGTTCCGGTCTTGGCGGCGCCCGGGTCCATACCGCACGCCTACCCCGCGTGACTTGGCGAAAAACACGATTGCGGCGCGGGAGTTCACCACCGATCACTGGATCAGCGTCCAGCATGAGCCGCGCGACCGCCCGGTCCAAGGAGTTTCGCCGGGTGGCCGCGGGGTACCTACGAAACCTTCGGAGAGTCACCGTGCCGCCTGAGATCAAGGACAAGATCGCGCTTCCCCAGTTGCAGCCGGACGGCTATGCGCCCCCGGAGGAGCGGCCGCCGTTGTTTTCCTACGCGGTCACGATGGCGGTATTCAACGCGCTGTTCGCGGCGGCCCTGCTGCTGGCGAGGCGGAAAGGGCGACCCCTGCCGGAGCGGGTGGGGGCTGCTGATGTGCTGACGCTGGGCACCGCTTCGCACAAGCTCAGCCGCCTGATCTCCAAGGACAAGGTGACGAGCCCGCTGCGGGCGCCCTTCGCCTCCTTGCAGGGTGAGAGCGGCCCGTCGGAGCTCAGCGAGGCTTCGCGGGGGACTGGCGCCCGCAAGGCGATTGGCGAGCTGCTCGTCTGCCCCTACTGCCTCGGGCTCTGGGTCGTGGCCGCCTTTGCGATCGGCCTCCTCTTCGCCCCCCGCCTGACCCGCTTCATCGCCTCTGCCCTCTCGGCCCTGACGATCTCCGACTTCCTCCAGATCGCCTACAAGGCGGCTGAGGAAAAGGGCCTCGGCTGAGGGCTGATGCCAAGACCGCTGGAGGACGCAGTGGTGGCGATCACCGGTGCCTCCAGCGGCATCGGGCGCGCCACCGCCCTGCGGCTCGCCCGCCGCGGGTCCTCGCTGGCGCTCTGCGCGCGCGCGGCTGAGCCGCTGGAGCAAGTCGCGGGGGAGTGCGAAGCAGCCGGCGCCAACGTCTTCTGGCGCTCGCTCGACGTCGCCGACGAGGCCGCCGTGGAGGCGTTCGCGAGCGCGACGGTGGAGCGCTTCGGCCGCCTCGACGTCTGGGTCAACAACGCCGGCGTGATCGCCTACGGACGCTTCGTCGATATTCCTTCCGACGTCTTCCGGCAGGTGATCGAGACCAACCTGATGGGCCAGGTCCACGGCGCCCGGGCGGCGCTGCGCCGGTTCGACGAGCAGGGCGCCGGCGTGCTGATCAACATCTCCTCGGTATGGGGCCGCGTCAGCACGCCCTATGTATCTCCCTACGTCCTCAGCAAGCACGCGGTGCGGGTCTTCTCGGAGGTGCTGCGGGGCGAGCTCGACGCAGCGCAGGACATCCACGTCACCTCGATCGCGCCGGAGGCGCTCGACACGCCGATCTTCGACCACGGGGCGAACTACTCGGGCCACGAGATCAGGCCGGTGCCGCCGGTGCTCTCGCCGGAGAAGGTCGCCGAGACGATCGAGATCTGCGCCGAATCGCCACGCCGCGAGGTCAGCTACGGGCGCGCCGGGCGCGCTCTCGAGGTCCTCTACGCGATCGCGCCGCCCCTCTACAGGCGCCTGGCCCACCGCGCCTTCGTCCGCGGCACGATGCCGGCCGAGTCGGCGCCTCCCTCCGCCGGCAACGTATGCGCCGCCACTGATCCCCACGCGATCGAGGGCGGCTGGCGCCTGCACCGGCGCCCGACTCTGCGGCGGGCCTTGCTCGCCGCGGCGCTGGGCGGGTTGGCCGGCCTCGCCGGGGCGGGGTCGGCGCCGCCACGGAAGCGGTCGGGCTAGTAGATGGGGGAGGGAAGCTTCAGCGCTTCGCGCCCGCTCTCGCTCGGCATCGAGGAGGAGCTGCTGCTGATCGACGGCGAGGGGCAGCTGATCCCCGCCGCCGAGGAGGTGCTGGAGAACGTCGCCGGCACGGCCCTGGAGGAGTGGGTCTCAGCGGAGATCTTCACCGAACAGATCGAGTTGAAGACGGGGATATGCGACGAGGCCGGCGAGGCGCTGGAGCAGCTGCGCGAGCTGCGCCGTGGGATCCGCGAGGCCGGCTTCGAGCTGCTCGCCTGCGGCCTGCACCCGACCGCGATCGACGGCGAGGCGGTGCTGGTCGACAAGCCGCGCTATGAGATCGTGCGCAAGGACCTCGGCAGCCTGCTGAGGACTCCGCCCTGTGGCCTGCACGTCCACGTCGGCATGCCCGATGCCGAGACCGCCGTCGCGGTCGCCAACGCCTTCCGCCTCTACCTGGCGGTGCTGCAGGCCCTCAGCGCCAACTCGCCCTTTCAAGAGGGCATCGACTCGGGTCATGCGAGCGCTCGCACCCAGGTCGTGCGCACCTATCCCCGCTTTCAGGTGCCGCGCAGCTTCCGCGACTACGCGGACTTCCTCGAGGTGGCCGACCAGCTCACCGCCGCGGCCGGCGTCGACGACTACACCTACATCTGGTGGGACGTGCGGCCCCATCCGCGCCTCGGCACGGTGGAGGTGCGGGCGCTGGACGTGCCGACCGAACCGATCACTTCAGCCGCGCTGGCCGCCCTGATCCAAGCGATCGCGGCCAAGGAGATCGATCGGCCCAGTGCCTCCACCGTGCACCGCGAGGCCCTCGAGGAGTCCTACTTCCAGGCGGCCCGGCACGGCCTCGAGGCGGAGGTCCTCTTCGACTCCGAGCGGCCGCAGCCCGTCCGCGAGGTCGCCGCCCGCGTGCTCGAGACGGTCCGCCCCTACGCGCGGGAGCTCGGCGGCCCCGAGCCGTTGGGTGAGATCGACCGCATCCTGCGCGAGGGCAACGGCGCCGAAGAGCAGCGCCGGCTGGCGCAGCAGGCCGGCATGGACGGCCTGCTGGCGCGCTTGCTCGAGCGCAGCCGCTGAGCCGACTCGCGCCGCAGGCCCGCGGGCTACCTGAGCGTCAGCGCGTGAGCCTCGCTCTCGTAGCCGAATATCCTCCAATGCCTCTCCCAGCGCCTCGTGCATCGCCTCCTGCTCCGCCGCCAAGAGGTTCTCGCGCCAGGCGCCGGGCCTAGAATCGACCACGTCGCGGCCGTCGCGCAGCAGGAAGATCAGCTTCGCGGCGGGAAAGGGCTCGGCCAAGAGCGGCGCCGCGTGCGATCCGGGCTCCTTGACGACGACCGTCGGCTTCACCCCGTCAGGCGCCTCGACCTGGCTCTCGAAGCGGGACTGATCAGCGCCCGCAGCGGTTGCCACCAGCTCTCGCGATGGTGATCGGAGAAGAAGAAGTCGGGCTCGCCGGCCTTCCGTCGATCACCGACGCGGTGGCGCTGTCGTGGAAGACGGCGTTGACACCGAGAGCCGCGCTCACGGCGAGACCCGCGGCCCCTCGCTGTCGGCGGAGCTCGGCATTGGCACCCCGAGCCGCGCCATTTCCCGCTTGCGCAACTGCAGCTTGCGTGCCGCTGAGAAGCTGACCGGCGTCAGCTCCCGCCGGCAGTGTGGGCACTCGCCGTCGATCCCGATCCGGCTGTGCCGACGCGTGACGAAACCACAGTCCCCGCACGCAACCAGTGCTCCCATGATCCACCTCCAAGTCATCCGCCGCGGCCGGCAGAAAAGGTCAGGTACCGAAACCCAACGCACCGCGAGACGGCGGAAGTGACCGGTGGCAAAGTGAGCTGGAAAGTCGCTTGGGGCGCCTACTCCGCTCTGCAGAAGTGCTACCCGACGACGAAGGTGAAAAACCTCAGGAGGAAGCGTCTTACAGCACCCACACCCATATGGCCGATATGACCAGCGCGATCGGGGTCCCGATCAGGCTGAGGCGAGCGAAGAAGCGGCTGAAGATGCCCTCGTAGCGAACGCTCTGAAAGAGGAAGAGGCCGACGACGTGGGCGAGGTTGACCAGCGCATGCCGAGGGCGATCAGAACCGCGGCCGCCGCTTCGGCGCCCAGCCGTCCTTCCTCGTGGTCGTTGCCGTTGCCGTGCGAGTCGGCGACGCCCTTGGAGGCGAGTATGCCGCGCAGGATCGTGCCGATGATCGCGACCAGGATCCCGCCGATCTCGCGACGGGTCAGCGGCCAGTTGTGGGAGGGCCGCCAGCCTTTCTTGCGGCCGGCTACCGGTTTGGTGCGCTTGACGTCGAGGATCTCTGGGTGCTCCTCGTGGGTGACCACGAGCTCGAGCACCGGCAGGTCGAAGTCGCGTTCGGCCTGTTCGAGCAGCCCCTTCTCGGCAAAGGCACCTTCCTCGTCACGATGAGCGACGACGAGAACCTGCCCATGTAGTGGTCGAGGGCCGAGTCGGCGAGGGCCGGCGCGACGACGAAGATCTGCTCGGCTGCGGGGCCCAGCCGGGCCAGCACCGAGCGCACGAGCTGCTCGTCGCTGACCTTCTCGTTGGCGCCCACCAGGGCGCGCTTGCCGGCGTTCGTTCGAGCCCCTTGGGGAAATCGCTGGTCTATTCGTTCCTCGCTTCGAAGTAGGCGGTCGGGCGCCCCGGCGCTGAAGGGAAAGCGCCGGGGCGCCCGACCAAGCTGGTTGTCAGGGGGTGACGGCGTCCTTGGCCTTGCGCAGAAAGCCGCCGTCGGCTGGGATCGCGATGCCGTGAAGCTCCGGCCGCGACTCGGCCGGCGCCAGTTTCGGCACCTCGCCCATCGGCGCGGCTTCGCGCACCGAGAACTCCCCCTTGGAGTCGACTGAGCTGCCGCTGGTCCAGCGGGCGTCCTCGGGGATTTCGCCGTCGGAGTGAACGAAGAACTCGTAGGCGAACTCCTGAGCCTGCTCATCTTCGGGGAAGTCCGCTGGCACCGGCAGGCCCATGTCTTTCTGCTCCTCCAGAACTGCCATCCACTGGTTCTGGTGCATGGTGTCGCGGGCGATCAGAAAGGAGAGCATCTCCTTCATCCCCGGGTCGTCGGTCATCTCCCAGAGCCGGGTGGCGAGCAGCCGGCCGCTGGCCTCGGCGTGGACGTTGGCGAGCATGTCGGAGCCGAGGTTGCCCGTGGCGATGACCCAGGAGCCGTTGAACGGGTTGCCGTTCGAGTCGGCCGGCATCGCCCCCAACCCGGCGGAGAGCACGTGACGGGGGTCCTGGCCGCCGAGGATTGCCTCGACCGTGCCGTTTTTCCCGGCGATCTCCTCCTGCAGCTTCGCCGGCGCTCCCTCGAGGTTGAGTGCCACCGCGGTGGCGAGCATCTCGATGTGGCCGATCTCCTCGGTGCCGGTGTTGAGCAGCATGTCCCTGTAGCGGTCGGGTCCGCGGTTGCCCCAGCCCTGGAAGAGGTACTGCAGGCAGACGCGGATCTCGCCCTCGACCCCGCCGATCGCCTGCTGAAGGTGCTTGGCGAAGAGCGGGTTGGGCTCATCGACGCGAACTTTGTAGGCAAGTTGCTTCGTGTGCTTGAACATTTAGTGAGCCTTTCTCTGCTGACTATTCGGGGTTGGGCTCCGTGCTAGTGCGCGGGGGTCGAGTGAGTACGCCGGTCAACCGCCGATTCCTCGGCTTCCACCGGGTCCCAGCGGGTCGCCAGCGCGGTCAGGATCTCCAGCGCGCCGGCGATCACGGTGAAGCGGGTCGCGCCGCCCTCATCGCTGAAGCCGAGCACGAACGGCGCCAGAATCATCAGATTTCTCCTCTAGTCGTGGTGTGTATGGGCAGGTCAGCCGCGAGCTCGCTCGCCGACCTGCTCGACGCTTTCCTTCGCGTTCTCCTTCAGCTCTTCGACCTGCTCTTGACCCGCGTCCTTGGCCGTCTCGAGGGCGTGTTGCCCGGCGTCCTTGACGTCTCCCACGGCCTGCTCGACGACCTGGCCAGCGACCTCCTGGCCGCGATCGAGCGCTTCCTGGCCGGTTTCGACGGCCGTCTCCTTCACCGTGTCGGCCAGCGGACCGACGCGGTCGTCCTCGATCCGGGTGCTCGGCAGGAGCATCCCGACCAGGAAGCCGCCGGCGACCCCGGCCAGGGCGAGGCCGACCGGGTTCTCCTCGGCGACCCCGACCGCCCGCTGGGCGCCGTCCTTCAGCTGCTGCCCATCCGGGGCGGCTTCGCCAACCTTCTCGGTGGTGCCACGTAGTTGCCCGACCACGCGGTCGCGCTTGTCGGTGATCGACTCCTTCACACGGGTTTTCACGTCGGCCTTGTACGCCAGGGCATCGACGGTCTCGCCCATCTCCGAACGGGTGTCCTCTATCTCCTGGCGGATCTGGCTTGGCTCTTGGCCCATTGCACGTCCTCCTTCACGGTTTCGACGGTTTGTTCCGGGGCCGCTGGCATGCCCCGTTTGATGCGCTCGCGGCCGTTGAGGGCGAGGAAGCCCCCGACCGCTGCGTAAGCGAGCGTCACGAGAAGCGCCGCCAGCGAGAAATCCATCGCCTTGTCCAGCAGCGAGAGGATCAGCGCCGTCAGCGTGCCCAGCGCAAGCAGCCCGGCCACGGCGGCGCCGCCGAACATGCCGGCGCCTTCGCCCGCGACCTTTCCCTTTGCGCTCAGCTCGGCTTTGGCAAGCTCGATCTCCTTGCGGACCAGGGTCGTGGTCTGCTCGGAGAGCTGCTTGACCAGCTCGCCGGTCGACTGCGCCCGTAGCTGCTCGTCCTCGCCGATCGCACTCATGATCCGATGACGGGACTGCCCGCCGGCTCGGCGACAGACCGTGCCGCGCTCGACGCCCCGTCGGCGGCGGGCGGCCGGATCGGCTCAGCCGACTCCCGCGGCGGCGTCGGCGGCTGTGTCTGGCTTGGGCTGAATCCCCGCGCCTGCGCCGCGCCGTTCGAGCTCGACCGCTGCTGATAGCGGCTGCGGCTCGATGCCTTGAGGAAGCGGGCCGCGACCGCGCCGATCGCGAGGCCGCCGGCGAGCATCGCCCAGGGGCGCTCCCGACCGAAGTCCTCGACGTCGTGCAGCATCTGATCGGGCCTGGTGCCCGAGAGGTACGAGCCGACTTTCTCGGTCTGCTCGGCCGCCCGGTCGGCGATCTTCGCCGGGCCGTCCTTGCCCTGTTTGCGCAGCTCCTCGCCGACGCTGCGCAGGTCCTCGGCGGTGCCCGAGACCTGCTCGCCGGCCTGCTTGGCTCGCTGCTCGGCCTGCTGCTGCAGGGTTTTCTGGGCCTTCTCCTTCACGTCACCCGCACCCGGTGGGGCCGATGACGCGGCGTCGTTGTTCTCCATGCGTCCTCCTTTGAAGATCGGTGAATTGCCTCGCCGGCGGCGAGTCGACCCCGGGATCGGCGCGAACCAGAACGAGACGGCGCGACCGGCGGGTTGATGTAAGCGCCGACGGAGCGAGGTGTGTCAACTCCGCCAGCCCACACTGAGTACCCCCGGAATGCCGACCGAAACGGCTGTCGGCGAAACGGCCGCTGCCGGTCAGAGCGGAACCGCCCCGCCGAACGGGGCGATGCGCTACCGTGTTTTTCGACGCCTTGGACTCAGCGCCAACGGCATCTTTTTATCTCTGAAGAGGCACGCGGACCGGGTTGACCTGGAAAGCGGATTTCTCCCCACAATCCGTCCCGGGAGGGTCAAATGCCTCAGTTCGAACACCCAGTGCCGACGCGTGACCACGCGCGCCCCTTCAGGCTCAGCGAGCGGCGAATCTGGCCAGGTTGCATCGAGATCGAGGTCGAGGGCGAGCTCGATCTCGCGGTCTCCGATCGGCTTCGTAGGGCCTTGGATCCAGCGAAGGTCGACTCATGCCATGTCCTGCTCGACTTCGCCGCCTGTGACTTCATCGACTCGAGCGGCTTGGCGGTTCTCGTCGACGCCGCGCGGGCCTTCGCTGCCCGCAATAGGCAGTTGCTGCTCTACGGCGTCCACGGGCAGGTTCGCCGCATCCTCTCGCTCACCGGCCTGACCGGGAAAACGGTCCTCAATCAGAGCTTCACCGTCGCCCTTGCCGACGGCGGCTTCGCACACCTGACCTTGCCCGCGCCCGACGGGAGAGTCGTGGATCTGTGAGCGCTAGTACCACTTTCCGCGTGCGAAACCTCCGAACGCGATCAGGCCGATCAGGGCGACGATCAACCCAATCCAAAAGCTCCAGACGAACATCAGCACTATGCCGATGATCACCAGGATCCCACCCAGTGAAATGCCCACCTTTGCTCCCTCCTTCCGGTGTACCTGAAGCGGGTTACCCCGGGACCGGTGGAGCAAACGATCGGCGAGCGCTGCGAGGGAGGGCGGGTTTTGTCATTGCTGAGACGGGGGTATGAGAGCACCGCTGGGTTGCCCGATCGGAAGGAGATGAAAGAAGTGGCGGAGCTGACGACACTGGAGGAGAAGCTCGCGGAGGTCTTGGGCCTTGCCCAGGCCGCGCAGGGCGCGACTGAAAAAGTCGAGGGCATGGTCGAGGACGAGGAGATCGTCGCCGGCCTGCAGCGGATGCGCGAGGAGGCCGAGGAGATCGAGCGCCGTTGCACCGAGCTGGCGGACTCCCGTGACGGCAAGAAGACCGCGATCCTCGAAAAGGCGCAGGAAACCAAGGGCGAGGCCACGGAGATGATGTCGACCTATCTCAGCGGCGAGTCCGACGGGCTCGACGGCTTCGAGTTCCTGACCATGGCCGAGGCCGGCGAGGTCGGGCACTGGGCGGTGCTCGGCAAGCTCAACGAGTCCGCCGGCGAGGAGGAGATCTCCAGCTTGGTCGAGTGGGCGTTGCCGATCCAGGAACGCCACTTCGCCGACGCCAAGGACGGCTCGCTGAAGCTGGCGGGGGAGAAAGACCCCTACGAAGAGTCGTAGTACGAGGCCAGGATGCGTAAGCGCAGCCGCGCAGTCGCTGAAGGCCAGACCTATTTTCACTGTTGCGCGGCGGGATCTGACCCCGAACGGCTGCTTGATCCAGAGCGGCAGTTCAGCGAGCCGTGGGGCTCGCACGACCACGGCCGCTGCGACAAGTGCGGCTGCGCCGGCATCACCCTGTACGTGTGCCGGTCCTGCCTCGAGCGGGGACCCTGTTCGGATTGCCCCGCCTGCCAGGGCCGCGTGCGCTTCCGTGAGACCTGCCCGGCCTGCCTCGGGGACGGCCACATCGATCACACTCGCCGCGCCGGCATCGCCGTCTTCCCGGCGCGCGAGGGCCTCTATCGCTACCTGGCGGAGAAGAACGCGAGCGTCGAGGAGAGGGCGGTGGTCGAGCTGGAAGGCCGGCTCAGCGAGGAGCGAGACATCGACGCCGATACCGGTGCGCTGCTGCTGATGCCCGAACGCATCGTCGAGGTGGTGCCGCTCGACACGCGCTTGATCGCGGCGATCCGCGAGCGCTGAGTCATCGCTCCGTCGAAGAGCGCAGCGCCCGCCAGCCCTCGCTGGTCAGGGCCAGGTAGACCTGCCCGTCGGGGCCGCGGCGTTCGAGCAAGAACCCGTTGCGCACCGTCCGCCCTCGCAGCCGCACCAGGTCGCGATGGCTTAGCCCGCGAAAGTCGGGCCGCAGCGAAGCGGCCGGGCAAAAACCGTCATCGGCCTTGGCGGCAACCGCCGCCAAGAGATCCTCCGGTTTGGCCTTTGTCCTGCTCATCCGCGCACTTCATATTGCCGGGGCTAACACTTCCTGGGAGTGTCCGTCCGCGCGGGGAGCAACGATTCGGGCATGTGGCAATTGACCGTCGTCTGCTCGGCCTGCGCTGAGGAATATGAAGTCGCGGTCGAGGACCTCGATGACGTCGAGCGCGAGGCTTGCCCCTGCGGCTACAGCGTGATCGTGCTCTCCGTCGTGGGCTTCGAGCCGGTCTACGGCGCCCCGGCGCCCGCTTAGCCCGCCTTCGATCATCCGCTTCGTCTCAGCGGGTTTAACCGCGTGCTCCATCTGGGTAAGAAGTGGTCATGGAGGCAAGATCGAACGGGACTCCGCCCGCCCGCCCCGCACCCTCGCTGGCCCGGGCGGTCGAGGCCTTGCGCGCGATCCGCGGGCAGCGCCTCCGGACTCGGCCCGAGAGCCGGGTGGTCGCGATGCGCGGCCGGCTGGTCTAGGCCGGCTGGTCTAGCTCCACCGCGTGGTTGGCTAGAGCCAGACGTGCTCGAAAGCCAGCCCGCTCTTCGTGCCCTCGAGCAAACCCATCGAGGGCCGAGGTGCGCGCCGCCGCTCCGTCGGGCTGCCGGGGTTGAAGATCTGAAAGCCGCCTTCGGTTTCGTGCAGGGGAAGGTGACTGTGACCGAAGACGACGGCATCGGCACCGGGAAAGCGTCGATGCAAGCGAGCAAGCCGGCCCTTGGCGGGACCGGCGTCGTGAGTGATCGCGACGGTTCCCCGTCCGACCTCGACTTCCAGCTCGGCCGGCAGCCGGCGCCGCAGTGGCTCCTCATCGACGTTGCCGTGCACGGCGTGGACGGTCGGGCAGAGCGCTTGCACCTCCTCCAGCGCTGAGGCGGCGAAGAAATCGCCGGCGTGGATGACCGCCTCCGCCGCCGCGATCAGCTCGACGCAGCGCTCGGGCAGCCGGCGCGCTCCTCTCGGCATATGGGTGTCGGCGATTACAGCGATCAAAACAGTGCTGGAGATTGACCAGACGGCTGCCGGGTAGCGAGACCGCGTGGGGAAGCTACTTCCGATCTACCTCAATGACCACCTGGCCGGGGCGACCCTGGGAGTCGAGCTGGCGCGGCGGTTGCGGGGCAGCAATCAGGCCGATCCGGAGTTCGGGCCGGCGCTGTCCGAGCTCTGCGCCGAGATCGAGGCGGATCGCGAGACGCTGGAGGCGGTGATGGAGCGGTTCGACATCGGCCGCAGCAAGCTCAAGCCGTTCGTCGCGGTGATCGGCGAGCGCGTCGGCCGGCTGAAGTTGAACGGGCGCCTCCGCGGCTACTCGCCGCTCAGCCGCCTCGACGAGCTGGAGATCCTGCAGCTCGGGGTCACGGGCAAGCTCCGGCTGTGGCTGGCGCTGGAGCAGACCCACGCCGATGACCTTGCGGACTTCGAGCTCGGTGCCCTGGCCGAGCGGGCGAGCGGACAGCTGCGACGACTCGAGGCGCTGCACCTGAAGGCCGCTGCTCTGGCTCTGTAGGCGGGCGCGTTTTCCCTCGATCCGTGGGGGTAGATGGGCAGGATGAAAGTAGTCGTAACCGGCGCGACCGGAAACGTCGGCACCAGCACGGTCCGAGCCCTGAGCGAGAGCGCCCAGATTGACGAGGTAGTCGGCTTGGCGCGGCGCAAACCGACCTGGAATCCGCCAAAGACGACCTGGGTCGAGGCCAACATCCTCAACGCAGACCTCGAGGAGATCTTCGCTGGCGCCGACGCGGTCATCCACCTGGCCTGGGCGATCCAGCCCTCGCGGGACTCGGTGACGCTGGAGCGGATCAACGTTGAGGGCAGCCGCCGCGTCTTCGAGGCCGCGGCCGCGGCTGGGGCGCCGAAGCTGGTCTACGCCTCCTCGGTCGGCGCCTACTCGACTGGCCCCAAGGACCGCGAGGTCGACGAGAACTGGCCCACCGAGGGCACACCGACCTCGTTCTACGCACGTCACAAGGTCGCAGTCGAGCGCCAGCTGGACCGCTTCGAAGCCGACAATCCCGAGACCAAAGTCGTGCGCCTTCGCCCGGCGCTGATCTTCAAGGACGAGGCCGCAAACGAGATCCGCCGCTTCTTCGTCGGGCCGTTCCTGCCCAGCTTCCTCCTCCGCCGCGGCCTCTTGGTCGCCCTGCCCCGGATCGATCGGCTGCGCTTCCAGGCCGTGCACTCTGAGGACATCGGACAGGCGTACCTGCGAGCCGTCCTCGCCGACGTCAGCGGCGCCTTCAACATCGCCGCCGAGCCGCCGATCAGCCCCGAGGAGATGGCCGAGCGGATCGGCGTGCGCAGCTTCCCGGTGCCGAGTCGCCTCGTGCGAGGGCTCGCTGACCTGAGCTGGCGACTGCGGCTGCAGCCGACCCCGCCGGGTTGGCTCGATATGGCGCTGAACGTGCCGCTGATGTCCTCCCGGCGCGCCCGCACGGAGCTCGGCTGGGAACCCCGCCACAGCTCGATCGAAGCCCTGGAAGAGCTGCTCGAGGGGATGCGCGAAGGTCAGGGTGGCGAAACCCCGCCGCTCGAGCCCGACAGCGCCGGGGGCCGCCTCGACGACTTGAAGACCGGCGTCGGCGCGCGCCAATGGGATCGTGACCGCGACGAGCAGCTCGTCAAGTACCTGACCGACGTGCACTCGATCGAGCAGCAGGCGCTGGCGCAGCTCCGCGCCGCGCCGAAGATCGCCGGCGACGAGCGCCTCAGCCAGGCATTCGAACAGCACCTGGTCGAGACCGAAGATCAGGAGCGGCGGGTACGCGAGCGCCTCGAAGCCCTCGGCGGCGAGCCCTCGAAGCTGAAGGACGCCGCCGGGGCGGCCGGTGGTTGGGGCATGGTTGCCTTCGCCGCCTCCCAGCCCGACACCCCGGGCAAGCTAACCATGCACGCCTTCTCCTACGAGCACATGGAGCTTGCCGCCTATGAGCTACTGAAACGACTTGCCGAGCGCGCCGGCGACGAAGAGACGGCGCGCCTGGCGACAGCGATCGCCGCGGAGGAGGCGCGGATGGCCGAGCGCCTGGAGCAGTCCTTCGACGCGGCGGTCGAGGCTTCCCTGGCGACAGCCAACGGGGACGAGCTCGACTCAGCGCTCCTCTCCTACCTGCGTGACGCCCACGCCCTCGAGGGGCAGGCCGAAGAACTGCTTGAGGCGGGAGCCGCGCGGGTCGACGACGAGCACCTGGAGGCCGCCTTCCGCGAGCATCTCGAGCAGACCCAGGGCCACCGGCAGCGAATCGACGAGCTGCTCAGCGAGCGTGGCGCCAAGCCCTCGCTGGCCAAGGACGCGGCGCTGAAGGCCGGTGGGCTCAACCTCTCCGCCTTCTTCGGCGCCCAGCCGGACTCGACCACCAAGCTGGCCGGCTTCGCCTACGCCTTCGAGCAGCTCGAGGTCGCCGCCTACGAACTGCTGCGACGGGTTGCCGCCAGGGCCGGCGATGAGGCTGTGGTCAAGGCGGCGGAGGAGATCCTCGCGGAGGAGCGCCGTGCGGCCGAGCGGGTCGCCGAGAGCTGGGACCGGCCCGACGTGCCGCTTGGCCTGGCCTCGTGACCAAGATCACCCCCTACCGCGACGGCCCCTACTTGGTCCGCGGTCCCTTCACCCTCGTCGACCAGGACGGCAAAGAGATCGAGGTGAGGCGCCGCGTGGTGGCCCTCTGCCGTTGCGGGCGCTCCCAGATGCGCCCCTTCTGCGACGGGACACACAAGGCGATCGGCTTTCAAGCTCCGAGCGGCGCGCCGGTCTCGCCGATCGAGGATTCGGAGCGCTCGGCGGCGCCGGGCGAGGTGAGTGCGCGCGACTCATAGCGGCGGCGCAGGCGGCGCATCGACGTGGCCGAGTGGGGGAGGCGCCGCCCCCCGTAGCGGACACCTCCGCGCAGCCTCGACCCCAGCGCCAGCCAGGCGCAGATCGAGCGCTCGCCGACCCAGGCCGGGGCCAGCAGCGCCCCGCTGAGGGGAAAGCGCTCCGTCCCGTTTGCCCGCCGGCGACCGAGCTCGGCGAGGCCGATCGTGGCGAGCGCGGCAAGGGGGAGATAGCGACCCTTGCCCCGGCGCGCCAGCTCCGCCGTCAGCGGAGCGATCGCGAGGAAGGCGCCGATCCGGGCCGGAATCGCGAAGTCGTCGTAGGCTTGGCGCACCCGCTGGGAGAGGAAGTGTGCGGTATCCGGCGCTCTCCTGCCGACGTAGAGGTCGAGCGGGGTGAGGACGGTGCCTCCCGCCGCCCGGATAGTCCGCATCAGCTCCAGGTTCTCGAACAGGGCCCGGCCGTCATAGGCGCCGCTGCGCAGAAAGGTGCCGCGACGGACCGCGAGGGTGCCGGGAAAGTCCCCCACCGGGAAGTCGGGATCGCCGCTGAAGACCCGGTTCAGCAGTGAGCGGGCGCTGTCCCAGCGCGCGTGCCAGGGCAGCTCGGTGAAGTAGTTCTGGGGGCGGACAAGGTCCGCCTCGGCGAGCAGGGCGAGGGTACGCGCCAGCGCTGCGGGTTCGTAGCGGACGTCGTCGTCGGCGATCACGACGCGTTCGCACGAGCACTCGCGGATGCCGGTGATCACGCCGTTCACCTTTCCCATTGGGAAGTCGAGGTCGGCGTGCGGGGCGAGGTGCGTGGCGACCTCGCCCAGCGCCTCTGAGTGCGCTTCATACAGCGGCGCCGGCGAGCCGTCGACGACGAGCACCTCGCTGACGATCTGCTTCAGCGAGCCCAGGTAGGAGGCCAGCTCATCGATTGGCCCGGGCTCGCTCCAGCGCAGCGGCAGGACGTAGGTGGCCTCGCCGCCTCTTTCCCGCTGGCCGTCGCTCACAGTGGCCGCAGCAGGGAGGAGCGGCCGGCCTGCCAATCCGCCAAGGCCGCCCGGCCGAGGCGGTCTTCGAGCTGCAGCAGGGCGCGGGCGCCGAAGAGGATGTCGTCGGCAAGCTCCGGTTCCTGGCGCGCCAGCCCCCCCGCCAGGTCGTGGGCGGCGATGTTCTCGTGGACGGCGTCGGCCTCGACGTGCTCGTCGTAGAAGTCGGTCGCCTCGCGATCAAAGCCGAGGCGGCGCATGGCATTGCCATAGCGGCGATTGGGCAGGGAGGAGGTCATCTCGAACATCGCCAGGTGGCCGACGATCGCGCCGCGCCGCTCGCGGCGGAGACCGAGCGCCGACATCAGGTTGACGGTCGCGAGCGTCTCTCCCGGCACCCGGTCCAGATAGGCGTTCTCGCGATCGTCGAGATCGAGCGCCCGCATCGTCTTGGCGAAGAGGACCGAGTGCATGCGCTCGGGCCGGCCGCCGCCGTACTCGTCGCTCTGCACCTCCAGCAGCGCCGTCTTGGGTGGTCCCGTCAGGCGCGGGATCGCCCAGCTGTGGGGGTCGGACTCCTTCAGCTGGTAAAGCGAGCGATGGACGACGAACTCGCGGAATTCCTCCAGCCCGGCCTGGGTCTCGAGGTAGCGCGAGAGGGAGATTCCTTCGTCGGCCGCCTCGAGGCGAAACAGCTCCTCGCCAAGCCGCAGCGGATCGATCGGATCGATCGGTGCCAGCTCCGCTTCCAGTGAGCCGAGGAACGCCTGCTCGAGCTCAGCCCTGATCGAGAGCAGCTCGGGGCTCCACTCCCAGCCGGGGTCGACGCCCTCGAAGCCGCGATAGTGGAGCTCGAAGGCGAGGTAGAGGCCGAGTTGCAGGTCGTCGTCGCCAACCGGGTCCTCGACCGTGGCGGCGAGGTCGGCGGCTTCCTCGATTGCGTCTTCCCTGCTGATTTCAGCGCCGGCCGACGCTGAAATCAGCAGGGCGACCAGTTCGGAGATCGGTCCCGACACCGGCAGGACACGGGGTCTCTCCGTGATGCTGACCATGGGCCGAAGGTTCCCGGCGGCGCCTTGCGACAAACCCGTTTAGCTCCGCCAGCTCGGGGAAGTTGGGGGTTTCCGACTTCGACAAGAACTGAGGAGGATCCGATGGAGGCATCGCACGAGAGGTCGCTGGCCGTCATCACCGGCGCATCGAGTGGGATCGGCTACGAGCTCGCCAAGGTCTTCGCCGAGGAAGGCTTCGACCTCTTGATCGCGGCCGAGGACGGCGAGCTCACCACAGCCTTGGAGCAACTGAAGGAGTCCGGCGCGAACGTCGAAGCCCACCGCGTCGATCTCGCAACCGAAGCCGGGGTGATCGAGCTCTACAGCCACATTCAGGGAACCGGGCGCCCGGTCGATGTCCTCGCGCTCAACGCCGGCATCGGCGCCGGCGGGGCCTTCGCCACCGAAACCGTGCTGGCCGACGAGCTGAAGCTGATCGACCTCAACGTGCGCAGCACCGTCCACCTCTGCAAGCTGGTGGTGGCCGACATGGTTGAGCGCGACGAGGGCCGCATCCTCTTCACCTCTTCGATCGCCTCGACGATGCCCGGGCCCTTCCAGGCCGTCTACAACGCCTCCAAGTCCTTCGTTCAGTCCTTCGCCTTGGCGATCCGCAACGAGCTCAAGGACACCGGCATCTCGGTCACCTCGCTGATGCCGGGCGCTACGGAGACCGAGTTCTTCGAGCGCGCCGAGATGGAGGACACCGAAGTGGGCGCCGGCGAAAAGGACGATCCGGCCGAAGTCGCGCGTCAGGGATTTGACGCCCTGATGGCGGACAAGGAGCGGGTCGTCGCCGGCGCCTTCAAGAACAAAGCGCAGGTCGCCGCCAGCCGGGTGTTGCCCGATAGCTTCAAGGCCGAGAAACACCGCGAAATGGCAGAACCAGGCTCGGCCAAGGATTGAGCACCGCCACGCTCAACCAGCCTCGGGCCGGGTTGCCGCCCGGCCCGAGCGAGGCGGTACTGCCGGCCACGGTCCGCTTCGGACGCGACCCGCTCGGGGTCCTTGCCGATTGCAAGCGGGCCTACGGCGATGCCTTTACGCTGCGCCTCGCTTTCGCCGGCGAGACGGTCGTGGTCACCGAGCCGGAGACCGTCGCCGCGCTGGTCGACGCTGACCCCGAGCGAGCCGAAGCCGGCGAGGGCCGCCGCGCGGTCCTGCCGATGGCCTCGTCGCGCTCGGTCTTCGGTGGCGACGGTGAGGTCCACCGGCGCTCGCGCGCCCGCCTCGCCGCGAGCTTCTCCCCCGAGGCGATGGCCCAGCGGGAGGAGGGGATCGCGGCGATCGCCGAGCGGCACGTCGCGGCATGGCCGCGCCGCCGGCCGATGCAGCTGCTCTCGCGGCTGCGGACCCTGGTCGATGACGTCTTCGTCCGGCTGCTCCTCGGCGTCGAGGACGAGGCTCGCGCCGAGCGGCTCGTCGACGCCCTTGGGGCGATGCTGCGAATCCCCGGCAACCCACCCCTGCCCCCGCCGGGCGAGGAAGAAGGGCCGCTCGGTGCGGCCGTCGCGGCGCTGTTTGAGCGTCGCCGCGCGCCGCTTCGCCGCGAGCTCGCGGCGGAGATCGAGTCGCGGCCCGAGGGCGGCGCCGGCGGGGACGACGTGATCGACTGGCTGCTGGGGACCGAGCCCCGCCCCTCGCTCGAGCAGATGCTGGATGAGATCGAAACCCTGCTGATGGCGGCCCAGGAGCCGCCCTCGATCGCTTTGGCCTGGATGCTCGATGCCCTGGCCCGCCACCCCGAGCTGGCCGCGGACTACCTCGCCGCTGGGAACGGCTCGCCGCTTCGCGACGCGGTCCTCTGGGAGAGCCTGCGCATGCGGCCCTCGGCCCTGGCGGTTTTGCGCCACTTGCGCGAGCCGCTGCGGATCGGCGAGTACGAGCTGCCGGCCGGCACCAGCACCATGGTGCCCCTGCCGCTGATCCACCGCGACCCGCACTTTTTCGAGCGGCCCGACAGCTTCCGGCCCGAGCGCTGGCTCGGCGCTGGGAAGCCGCCGCCCGTCTACCTGCCCTTCGGCGGCGGCGCCCGGCGCTGCCTCGGCGAAGCGCTCGCCCGCTCCGAGGCGGCGGTGATAGTTCCGACGGTGCTGCGAGCACTGCGGCTGAAGCCACTCTGGCCCCGGCGCGAGCGCATGGTCCTGCGCGGCACCGCCCTGGTCCCGCATCGCAGCGTGCCCGTGCTCGCTGCGGATTGAGTCGAACCCGATCGCTGGGTTACCTCGGCTTAGACGGGGTAGCCGCACAGATCAGCTTCCAACAAAAGGACGGACGGAGATGAAGGCACTGACTTTCCACGGCAAACGCGACGTTCGGGTCGACGAGGTGCCGGATCCCAAGATCGAACAGCCGACCGACGCTATCGTCCGCGTCACCTCGACCGCGATCTGCGGCTCGGACCTGCACCTCTACGAGGTGCTGGGAATGTTCATCGAAGAGGGCGACGTGCTCGGCCACGAGCCGATGGGGATCGTCGAGGAGGTCGGTCCGGAGGTCACCCACATCAAAGCGGGCGACCGGGTGGTGATCCCCTTCAATATCTCCTGCGGCGATTGCTGGATGTGCAAGCAGCAGCTCTACGCTCAGTGTGAGACGACCCAGGTGCGCGACGAGGAAAAGGGCGCCTCGCTCTTCGGCTACACCAAACTCTACGGCGAGGTGCCGGGCGGCCAGGCCGAGTACCTGCGGGTGCCCCAGGCCCACTTCGGCCCGATCAAGGTGCCCCAGAACGGCGCCCCCGACGAGCGCTATCTCTTCCTCTCCGACGTGCTGCCGACCGCCTGGCAAGCGGTCGAATACGCGGCGATCCCCAAAGGCGGCAGCGTCGCCGTCTTCGGCCTCGGGCCGATCGGGCAGATGAGCGCCCGGATTGCCCTGCACCAGGGTGCCGGCCAGGTGTTCGGGATCGATCGGATTCCCGAGCGGCTTGAGATGGCCAAGCGCCACGGGGTCGAGGCGATTGACTTCGAGCAGCACGACGACGTCTCGGCGGTGCTGCGCGAGGAAACCGACGGCCGCGGCCCCGACAGCGTGATCGAGGCGGTCGGGATGGAGGCGCACGGGGCGCCGGGCGGCAAGATGGCCCAGGCGATGGCGGGTCTGCTGCCCGACGAGATGGCGGCGAAGCTGATCGAAAAAGCCGGTACCGACCGGATGGCTGCCCTACTCGCCGCGATCGACAGCGTTCGTCGCGGCGGCACCCTCTCGATCTCCGGCGTCTACGGAGGCATGGTCGACCCGATGCCGATGATGCAGCTCTTCGACAAGGGCGTGCAGATCCGCATGGGCCAGGCCCACGTGCGGCGCTGGACCGACGAGATCCTGCCGCTGCTCGAAGGCGATGGGGACCCGCTCGGCGTCGACGACCTCACCACCCACCAGCTGCCCCTGGCCGAGGCGCCGGGTGCCTACGAGATGTTCCAGAAGAAGGAGGACGGCGCGATCAAGGTCGTGCTCAAGCCGTAGGGCAACGATCGGTCCCCCGCTTGGGGTGCGGTTCCGTCAAGGGCTGCCTTGATGATGGGGTCATGTCACGCGTCGAGACGGCCAAGCAGCGGGCCGAAAACGAAATCGAGTTCTCGCGCATTGTCGCCTTCAGCGACGGCGTCTTCGCCCACCATCGCTTCTTCGGCGACATCATCGGCTTCGACGGGCGCCTGATCGTGCTCAACCTCTTCTACCTCGCCTGGATCGTGCTGATCCCCTTCAGCAGCCAGATCCTCGGTGATCACGGCAGCGCCGAGGCCGCCGTGATCCTCTACGCCGCCAACCTGGTCGGCGTCATTCTCGCCGGAGTCCTGCTCTTCGCTGATGCCAGGCGTGCCGGCCTCAGCCGGATGTCGGCCGAGGCGGCGCGATCGGGAGAGCGCTCGGCGCTGGTGATCGTCGCGATCTTCCTGCTCTCGATCGTCGTCGCTCTCTTCAGCCCCGAACTCGCCACCTACTGCTGGCTGGCGCTCTTCTTCGTCCCGATCGCCGGCCGCGCCCTCGGCAAAGCCCGCTAGCCCGGCGCCGTTTCGCGAAGCTTCTGGTCGGGGGAGGGCTGCATCCCGCTGCAGATCGGGCAGCTCGCATCGGGCACGACCGGCTCCCGATCGACCGCCATCGTGCGCAGGTCATACATGTGCCCGACGCCCAGGGTCGAAGGCCTGGCGAGGCCGGTTATGTAGTGCATGATGTCGAGCCCGACCTGGCCGCCGATCATGCTGCAGGCCGGCCCGAGCGTCGCGGCCGGGGAGCCTTTGCCCCGCTGCTGGTCAACGGCGATGTCATAGAGCGGGTAGGTGCGCCGGTAGGCGATCTCCTGGCAGGAGAAGCAGCCGGTCACTCCCGGGACGTAGAGCGGTCCGACCCGCGCCACCGGGGGGAAGTGGCTCATCGCGATGAAGGGGACACGGGCGGCGAAGCAGGCCGAGTTGATCCAGCGCTCGATGTCGTGCGCGGGCCAGTCGCAGGCGTCGATCACCAGGTCGTAGCCGGCGATCGTCTCGGCGATCGCCGCTTCGCTGTCGAGTCGCTGCACGCGCGGCTCGAGCTTGATTGCCGAGTTGAAGCCGGCCAGGCGCTCGGCCGCGGCCTCGGCCTTGAAGCGACCGATGTCGGCCTCGGAGTAGAGCACCTGGCGGTTGAGGTTGCTCAGCTCGACCTTGTCGAAATCGAGCAGCAGCATCTCGCCGACCCCGCAGCAGGCCAGGTTCAGCGCCACCCAGCCGCCGAGCCCACCGACGCCGAGCACGGCGATGCGCGCGGCGGCGAGCCGTTCCTGGCATTCGCCCGCGGTCGGCCCCGTTGTGATGTCGCTGAAGTAGCGCAGTTGGCGATCGAGCCGCTCGACTACGGCCTCGGGAATCCCGTCGTCGTCGGCGGCGTTCTCGACTACCCCCAGCTCCTCGAACTGAGCGAGCAGGTCGCCGACCTCGTCGGCCCCGAACTCCTCGATCAGCTCCTCTTCAGTCCACGTGCCGTCGAGGGCCGCGAGCAGACGCCGGCCTTGCCGGTCAGGGTTCTCGATGTGGATGTCCGCGCCGGAGCTCGGGCGGAGCAGATAGATGTCGCCATTCGGCGCTTCCATTCGCTGCGTGGTGCGCTTGAGTCGGGGTCGGTGCATGAGTGCCCACCTCCTGGGGATACGCTTGAGACCGCCCTATTGCTCAGATTAGTTTCAAATAATGTCTAAATCTTAGGACCGAGCGCGTTTTTGCCGGATGGGAGCGATCTATCGTGATTTCCGTCCAAACCGTCAGAGGGGGGCCCCGATGCAAGGCAAGTCGATGCGAGAAGTGAGCGAATCGGATCAGCTGAAGACGTTCTTCGATCGCCGCCTGATCGAGGCCCTCGGCCACCCAGTCAGGGAGCACATCCTCGCTGTGCTCAACGAACGAATCGCCAGCGCCAGCGAAATCGGCGAGGAACTCGGCGCCGACGTCAGCTCCTTCTACCACCACGTCGAAGAGCTCGAGAAACTCGGCTGCATCGAGCGCGTCAAAACAATGCGGAGGCGCGGCGCGAAGGAGCACTTCTTTCGGGCGAAGAGGACCGTCTTCTTCGATGACGAGGCGTGGCGGCGGATTCCAGCAACGATGCGGGCTGACCTCGCGACTAGATTCATCCAGGCCCTCATTGACGACGTTGTTATTGCTTTGACAAGCGGGACTCTCACCCGGCGGGGCGACGAGCATGTCAGCTGGACGCCTGGGGACTTTGACGAGGCAGGGTGGAAAGAGGCAACCGAGCTGATGGGGCAAACATTGGAGCGACTAACAGCCATTCGGAAGAAAAGCTCGGCCCGTTTGGCAAAGAGCGGGGATGAATGCGTGTCTGGCACCGTGGGGATCCTCGCTTTTGAGACCCCGCCTTCTTCTAGTCGCGAGGGGCCTACCGAGAAAGAGCCCGTGCTCGAGCGAATATCGCATCAAGCATTGACTCTGTGAGGCGCCCAGTGAAGGTGTTTTGCTGGCTGGGGTGATAACAGCCAAGGAGCGCCCAACCGTCTACTTCGGCCTCAGCGCCATGGCCGAATCGAGGCCTCGGTCGGGGCACATCGTTTCCAAGCCCTTTAAGCGCCCGAAGGGCTCCGTCCCAAGCAAACCCGCCCAAGGCGACGATCGTGTGGCAGTTCTCGAGTAGTGCCAGCTCTCGCTCAAGGTAGGGGAGGCATCGGTCCCGCTCATCCGGGGCCGGGCGGTTTGCAGGCGGCGCGCAGCGCACTACGGCGGTTACGTACGTATCCCGCAGGAGAAGTCCGTCGCTCCGATGAGTGCTCGTCGGCTGGTTCGCAAAGCCGGCACGATGCAGGGCGGCATAGAGCCAGTCGCCGGAGCGATCGCCGGTGAATATGCGACCGGTGCGATTGGCGCCATGAGCGGCTGGAGCGAGGCCTACTATGGCCACCCTGGCATCCGGGTCCCCAAAGCCGTCCAGTGGTTGGCCCCAGTAGTCCTGACCTTGATAGCGACGCGGGGGATCAGCGGCGCTCTCCTCACGCCACTTAACCAGGCGTGGGCATAGCCGGCAGTTGTGAATCTCCGCAGCGAGATCGCGAAGTTGTTGCGATTGGGAGTCGTCCGAAGGTCGTGAGTCCGTCTCCATGTATCACCGCATCATGCCCAGGCCCAAAAAGACAGGCGCAATGGACCGATCCTGGAAACAGGATCGGTCCATTGACGTGCCCGCGCCTAGCGCGTCTTGTTCGTCGAAAGCAACGGCACGACGACGTCCGTTTTGGAAATCTTCACCCTGCCTCACCCCTTTCGCAATCGTCAGCTCTTGCGGTTGGGGGTCGCGACCCATCCGATACGACGCTTTAGACCGGTCTAATGCTGGAAAAAGTTCCAGTAATAAATTCTAGGCCTGCAAAATGCCTAGTTCTTTGTTGCCATTTCAGCTTTGCGTCCAATATGATGGAGTGGTTCAAGCTTGCGAAAACGAAATGAGGAGTCGCTTTGGCTGCAAAGACCAAGACCAAGAAAAAGAAGGGGACCGGTGTCGATCAGCGCTTGGTAAAGGCGCTGGCGCACCCGTTGCGCGTCGAAATCCTGACCATTCTCAACGAGCGCATGGCGAGTCCCAATGAACTCTCCAAGGAGCTCGAAGAGGGACTCAGCCAGGTCAGCTATCACGTCAAAGTACTCAAGGACTTCGAGTGCATCGAAATGGTTAAGACGGAGCCTCGCCGCGGCGCTGTCGAGCACTACTACCGCGCAACTTCAAGGGCTTTCCTGACGGACAGCGACTGGCAGTCACTGCCGGAGTCGGTGAAGCCAGGCGTGAGCGCTTCGAGCATCCAGATGATCATCGACGATGTTGTGGGTGCGCTCACCGGCGGAACATTCGACGCTCGCGATGACCGCCATCTGAGCTGGACACCTGGCGTGGTTGATCAGCAGGGATGGGAAGAGGCTGTCGATCTCGCCAATGAGACGCTTGACCGCGTCCTCGCGATTCACGCCGGTAGCGTCAAGCGGCTCGCAAAGTCTGGCGAGGAAGGTATTCCCGCGACCATGGTCGTTATGAACTTCCAGGGTTTGTCCGCGGAGGCGAAGTCGACGAAGGGCCTCAAAAGGGGCCGTGCGAAGAAGGCAGCCAAGTAGGTCCAATAGTTTCAAGCAAAAGCGGCTAGAACTCCTCTTATGCTTCGGGCCCATATATGGGCCCGAAGCAAGCATTTGCAATCAGCAGTCAGCGGCGCGGCCTCGGTCGCGTCGCTGTCTTTCTGTTCGCCCTGGCGATCGTGGTCTCCGGCTGCGGTCGTAGCGGGCACGAGGCGGTGACCGACAGCGACAAGGCTGCCGATGTCGAAGTCCTCAACACGGTCCTCTCGCAGGAACTGACGACCGTGGCCGCCTACGAACAGGCGCTGGTGCAACTGCGCGGCGGCACCCTTGCCGTGGCCGGGCAGCTGCGCGGGCAGGACCAGGTCCACCTCGACGCGATCACCAAGGCGATCCGCGGGGTCGGCGGCGAAACCGACGCGGAAGCAAGCGAACTCGAAACGCCGGGGCCTAAGGATCGCGAAGAAGCCCTGCTGCTCGCCTACGAAGAGGAGAACTCGGCGCTGGGCGAGGCATTTGACGCAGTGCCGCACCTGAATACGCCGGCGCCGCGCACGCTCGCCGCCTCGCTGGCCGCGAGCCACGCCCAACACCTCACCGCCTTGCGCCAACTGCTTGGTGCCAACCTCGCCGCCTCGGTTCCCGATGCTTTTGAGACCGGCGACGTGCCGGCGCCCGTGCCGCCTGACAAAGGGGGATGATGCGCCCGTGACCGGCCCCCTCTACGCGATCGGCCGCTTCTGCGCCCGCCACCACTGGCCGACGATCGGCGTCTGGATCATCGCCGCCGTTGCGCTCATTCTCATCGGGCAGGCCGGCGAGAGCAAGACCAACGACAACCTCACCCTGCCGGGGACCGGCTCCACCCGCGCCACCGAACTGCTCGAAGACAACCTGCCCGAACAGGCCTTCGGCAGCAACCCGCTCGTCTTCGAGGCCAAGGCCGGCGAAGTCCTGACCGCGCCGAAGTACGCCGCCGCAATCGGCGAATCGGTCAAGCGGCTGAACGCCCTGCACGACGTCAACTCCGCGGTCAACCCGCTCACCCCACAGGGTGCCGCCTTCCTCAGCAAAGACCGCTCGGTCGCCTACTCGCCGGTCATCCTCGGCGTCGGCCCCGGCGACCTGACCGAAGCGCAGGCGCAGGCGGTGCTCGACGCCGGCAAACCGGCGGAAGCCGCCGGCCTCGACGTCGCGGTCGGCGCCTACGTCGGCCAAGCCCTCTCCAAGCCGGACACCGGCGCCAGCGACGCGATCGGCATCGCCGCCGCGATTGTGATCCTGCTTTTCGCCTTCGGCACCGCGACGGCGATGGTGCTGCCGATCGCATCGGCGATCCTCGGCCTCGCCTGCTCGCTCTCGATCATCCGCCTGCTCGAGCACGTGGTCCAGGTGCCGAGCGTGGCCTCGACCCTGGCGACGATGATCGGCCTCGGGGTCGGCATCGACTACGCCCTCTTCATCGTCACCCGCCACAAGCTGCAGCTGGCCGACGGGATGGAGATTCAGGAGTCGGTCGCCCGCGCCACGGCGACCGCGGGCGGCGCCGTCGTCTTCGCCGGCTTCACCGTCGTCATCGCGCTCTGCTCGCTTGCCGCCGCCGGCATCCCGCTGGTCACCACACTCGGCTTCACCGCGGCGGTCGCGGTGGTGATCGCCGTCCTCGCCGCGGCGACGCTGCTGCCGGCGATGCTGGGAGCGCTGGGGCCGCGGATCAACTCGCTGCGCGTGCAGTTCGGCAAGACCCACCCCGACGAAGCCGAGCCGCACGGCTGGCGGCGCTGGGCCCGCGGCGTCGCCGACCGCCCCTGGCGCTCGGCGCTTGCCGCCCTCGCCGTCCTGATCGTGCTGGCGATCCCGCTGCTGCAGCTCGAGCTTGGCCAGAACGACCTCAGCGCCCTGCCCAAGTCGACCACCGCGCGCCAGGCCTACGACGGCCTCACCCGGGGCTTTGGTCCCGGCGTCAACGGCCCGCTGCTGATCGCCTCGGAATTCGACAGCCCGGCCGAAGCGAAAAAGGTGCTGCCGGCCCTCGAGCAGAAAATCGACGCGGCGCACGACATCGCAGGCGTCTCCGAACCGACGCTCGACAAGGCCGGCACCGTGGCCGTCTTCACGGTCATCTCCAAATCGGCCCCCTGGGCGGATGAGACCGTCACCCTGGTCGAAGACCTGCGCGACGAAACGATCCCGGCGGCGCTGAACGGAACCAAGGCCCAGTCCTTCGTCGGCGGCCAGACCGCCGGCTACATCGACCTCGCCACCCAGATCGGCGACAAGCTGCCGCTGATGATCGGCATCGTCGTCGCGCTCAGCTTCATCGTCTTGCTGCTCGCCTTCCGCTCGCTGCTGGTGCCAATCAAGGCGGCGGCGATGAACCTGATCTCGGTCGCGGCCGCCTACGGCGTCGTCACGGCGGTGTTCCAGCTCGGTTGGGGCTCCTCGCTGATCGGCCTCGACCACCCGATCCCGATCGTCAGCTTCGTGCCGCTTTTGATGTTCGCGATCCTCTTCGGCCTCTCGATGGATTACGAGGTCTTCCTGCTCACCCAGATGCGCGAGCACTACCGTCAGACCGGCGACGAGAAGGAGGCGGTGATCGAAGGCCTCGCCAACACCGGCCGAGTGATCACCTCGGCGGCGGCGATCATGGTCTGCGTCTTCACCAGCTTCGTCCTCAACGGCAACCCGATCGTCAAGGAGTTCGGCGTCGGCCTCGCCGTCGCGATCGCGATCGACTCGACCCTGGTCCGCTGCCTGCTGGTGCCGGCGATCATGGTCCTGCTCGGCAAGTGGGCCTGGTGGATGCCGCGCTGGCTCGCCCGCGTTGTTCCCCACATCAGCATCGAGGGCGAGGAGTACTTCGCCAAGCGCGACGCGGAGCTCGCCGTCGCCGCAAAGGTGCCGGCGGAGAGCGCCTGAGCGGGATGTTCCCGCTCAACCTGCCCAACGCCCTCACCCTGCTGCGCATCCTCGCGGTGCCCGTGGTCGTCGTCGCCCTGCTCGGCGAGACGCCGAACGGCGACGCCCTGGCCGCTGCGGTTTTCGCCCTCGCCGCGCTCACCGACGGGCTCGATGGCTACTTCGCCCGCTCGCGCGACGCGGTCACCACCTTCGGCAAGCTGATGGACCCGATCGCCGACAAGCTGCTGATCGTCGCCGCGCTGGTCTCCCTTGTCTCGCTCGATCGCCTCGAAGCCTGGGTCGCGATGGTGATCATCGCCCGCGAGTTCGCCGTCACCATGATGCGCGCGATCGCCGCCGAGCGCGGCATCGTGATCTCCGCCAGCTGGCTCGGCAAGATCAAGACCGTGCTGCAGATCGCCGCCGTAATCGCCCTGATCGCCGCCAACCCGGCCCCGGCCTGGGTCGACGCCCTCGTCTACCTAGCCGTCGCCGCCACCCTGATCAGCGGCGCCGACTACTTCTTCGGCCTGCGCCGCCGCATCGAGGCCGAGCGCGAGGCCCGCGCCGTGGCGAAGAGCACCAAGCCGAGCTAGCGCCGAGCGACGTGAGCGCAAGCGCTGAGGGTCTCGAGGCGCGAAGCCGCGCACAAGCCGTCACACCATGCGCGCCACACACGCGCTGTTCCCTGGGACAGTCGCCTCGTGCCCTCCTATTCCCACCCCAAGGCGCGACCCCCTCACCCAGAGGCCACCCACCCGGAGGTGCAACGTCTTTCGGCTCGGTCGGCGCCGCAACACGTGGCACCCGACTTGGCGCGACCCGCCCCCAAGGAGGTGCAACGTTTTGCAGCTCCCGCGAAGCCGAAAAACGTTGCACGACAAGAGGCGACTCTGATGCTTCGCAAGCTGGCGGAGAAGCAACACGGAGTAGTGGCTTGGCGCCAATTGATCGCGCTAGACCTAACTGAAGGTCAGATCAAGAGTCGGATCAAGGACGGCCAGCTTGTTCCGCTGCACCGGGGCGTCTTCGCGCTCGGTCACCGGCGTATCGGGCTCTACGGAGAATGGATGGCCGCGACGCTTGCATGCGGGCCCGGCGCTGTCCTCTCACACGGAACCGCCGCCCAGTTGTGGGGAATCCGAGGCTCACGAAAGCCGATCGAGGTGACTCGCGTCTCCGGACATCGGCGACCGCACGGCGTCCGCCTCCACCAGACCAGATCGCTTCCCGCCGAGCACGTCACCACCGAAGCCGGCATCCCGGTCACGACCATCGAGCGGACCCTCCTCGACAACTCCTCCCGCTTGGACGAGCGGCAGCTTGAGCACGATCTCGTCGAGGCCGATCGGAGTCGTCGCTTGCGCTGGCCGAGGCTATGGCAGGCACTCACCGACCATGGCCGGGGTCGGAAGGGCGTCAAGCGCCTAAAGCGCATTGCCGCCCGCGCGGACCCACGAT
>Ga0066654_10000002_pt1 | contig 39544 bp, 39 predicted proteins | sample GraSoiAngelo_103_FD_66715 | JGI IMG/M metagenome (GOLD analysis project Ga0066654, IMG submission 66715) | Grasslands soil microbial communities from the Angelo Coastal Reserve, California, USA - 14_0903_05_20cm | ecosystem: Environmental > Terrestrial > Soil > Grasslands | place: USA... | reverse complement strand
CGAAAGGCGTAGCCGCCGCTCGGACGGGAGACATCGAGGCGGACTGGGACCGATTCGGGCGAGACGTAGGCCTGGCCGGCCAGTTCCAGCGGCTCGAGCGCCACCGGCTCTTCCAATCGTCGCCCCTCGCCATGGGACAGCGACAGCCGTGCGAGGTCGATGATCGTCGATGCATGATGCCCCATTGATTGCTCCCTCCGCTTCGGCCGGCCGTACGATGAGCCCTCCCAACGAGATTACGGAATGGGTCAATTGGACTGGACACCCGAGGTCTACCTGGAGCGGATCCGCACGCAGATCCCCCGCTACGACGAGCTGCAAGAGCAAGCAATCGCGGCGATCCCCTTCCCGCCCGAGCGCGTGCTCGAGCTCGGCATGGGCACCGGCGAGACCACCCGCCGCCTGATCGAGGCCCACCCCGACGCCTGGGTAGTCGGCCTCGACTCCAGCCCCGACATGGTCTTCCGCGCCCGTCAGTCCTACGACGACGTCCAACTGGCCCGCATGGAGGACCCCCTCCCCGACGGCCCCTGGGACCTAGTCATCTCCGTCCTGGCCACCGCCGAGCTGAACGACGACCAGCTAGAAGCCCTATGCCGCCGCGTCCGAGAGCAATCCCGCTCCTTCGTAATCGCAGATGCCTTCGCTTCGGAGCAGCTCGAGAAACTCATCGAGTGGACCGGCGGCCAGATCACCTGGCAAGCCGACGACCTGGCCGTGCTGTCAGCCACCTACTGATCAGGCGAAAAGCTTCAGGTGAGAGGGAGGGCGAGGCTCCTCCCAAAACACTCAAGCGAGGCTCCTGCCGAGCGTTTTGGGAGGAGCCTCGCCCTCCCTCCGCGCTACTGCTCTTGCTCGTCCAGATCAGGTACGGGCTGCTGCTCTTCGTCCCGGCCCGCAAGACGATCCCGCCCCCGCTGCACCGCAGCGAGGAACTTCTGAAGATTGACCTCAAGCGTGTTGAGAATCTCGTCGGCGTAATCCTCGGCGCCCAAACGAATCTCCCGCTCCCGCGCCCGCGCGTCCTCGACGATCTCATCGGCGGCTCGCTCGGCCTGCTTGGTGACCTCCTCATCGGAGATCAGCCGGGCCTGCTGCTCGCGCGCCTCGCGCACGATCCGCTCCGCCTCGCGCTTGGCCTCGGCCAGCATCTCCTGGCGCTCCTTGACGATCCAGCGCGCCTGCTTGATCTCCTCGGGGATCGTCGCCCGCATCTGATCGAGCAGGTCGTAGATCTCCTCGCGGTCGACACGAACCTGGTCGGTGAGCGGCACCGGCCGGGCGTTGTGCACCACATCGTCGAGCTTGTCTATTAGAACGAGAACGTCCATCAGGAGGTCGTAAGCCTACGTGTCAGAGGCATCTTCGGTGAAGAAGCGGTTATTTCCTCGGCTTTTTGCAAGCTCTCGCCCACTCTGCGCCAGGTCAGAAAAGCCTACCTGTCGCCCAGGCGTTGCGTCATTGCGGCCGATACCGGGCCAGGAACCAGGTCAGAAACGTCGCCACCGAAAGTCGCCATTTCCTTCACTCCGGTCGAGGAAAGGAAGCTGTACTGCGGCGAAGCGATCATGTAAATGCTCTCGATCCCGGGATCGAGCTTACGGTTGAGCTGGGCCATCTCGAACTCGTACTCGAAGTCGGAGATCGCCCGCAGGCCCTTGACGATCGCCCGCGCTCCGGATTCCCGCGCGAACTCGACCAGGAGGTTGGAAAAGATCCGCGCCTCGACGTTGGCGAGATCGGCGGTCGCTTCTTCGATCAGATCCCTGCGCTCCTCGGCGGTGAAGAGCGTCTTGTCCTTGCGCATCGGGTTATTGACGATGCCGACCACGACGCGCTCGAAGACCTCGGAGCTACGGGTGATGATGTCGATGTGCCCATTGGTGACTGGGTCGTAGCTACCGGGACAGACAACCGTGCCGTCGCGCTGCTCGGCCATCACGCCGCGCTCCCGTAAATCGAGACGTCGGCGGCGCCGTAGCGACGCTGGCGCAGGCGCGACAGCGAATCGATGCGGAGCGGACGGCGCGCGCCGCTCTCGACTATCGCCCGGCCTCCCTGATTTAGGAGACCCGGCAGCTGGCTATCGAGTTCCTGCCCCACGCGGTCGGCGAGTCTATAAGGGGCGTCGATAAAGACGAGATCGAAGATGGGCTTCTCCTCCCCGCTCTCGCGGTTCTCCAACCAGCGCGAGACGTCGGCGCGGACCAGCTCAACCCGCTCGGCGAGGCCGAGCCGCTCGACGTTGCCGAGCGCGGCGCGGGTGTCACGATCGACCAGGGTGGCCCGGGCGGCGCCCCGCGAGAGCGCCTCGATCGCCAGAGCGCCGGTGCCGCAATAAAGGTCGAGCACGCGGGCACTGACGACACGCTCGCCGAGCACAGAGAAGATCGCCTCGCGGGCGCGATCGGAGGTCGGCCGCACCTTCCAGCCACGCGGTGCGACCAGCTGCTGCCCTTTGAAGTCGCCGGCGATAACGCGCACGTCGCAAAACTAAGCAATCGCCCGTGAAGGGGTCTGCGCTCTCCCTGAAAACGCGCTTCGCGCTTGAGTGTTTTCAGGGAGAGCGCAGACCCCTCAAAGCGGGATCGGGTCAGCCGCCCCAGTGCCGAAGCGACGGCGGGCGGCCTCGAGCAGGGGACCGAGCTCAGGGGCGTCGAGCGAGCCGTATTTGCGCAGCAGTTTGAGCACCTCTTCGCGCGCGGCTTCCAGAGCAGGGGCGTCCTCGGGCAGCTCGGCGACGGCGAAACGAGGCAGGCCGTGCTGGCGCGTGCCCAACACCTCGCCCTCGCCGCGCAGGCTGAGGTCGACCTCGGCGAGCTTGAAGCCGTCGCTCTCCTTCTCCACTGCTTTCAGCCGTTGCCGCGCCAGCGCCCCGGCGTCTTCGGGGAAGAGCAGACAGCAGGAGGCATGCTCGCCGCGGCCGACCCGGCCGCGCAGCTGATGCAGCTGTGAGATGCCATAGCGCTCGGCTCCCTCGATCACCATCACGGTCGCGTTCGGCACGTCGATGCCGACCTCGATCACGGTCGTAGCGACGAGCACGTCGGTGGCGCCGGTGGCGAAGGCCTCCATTGCCGCGGCCTTGTCGAGCGAGCGCATCTGGCCGTGGATCACGCCAACGCGGAAGTCGCGCAGCTCCCTCGCCGCCAGCCGCTCGGCCTCGACCTCGGCGGCCCGGCCCTGCATTTTCTCCGACTGCTCGACCAGCGGGCAAACGACGAAGGCCTGCCTGCCCTCGCGCAACTGACCGCGGATGAAATCATAGGCACCGCCGCGCTCGTCCTCCTCGACCACGCGCGTCTGCACCGGCTTGCGCCCCGAGGGCAGCTCGTGCAGGGCGGTGGTGTCGAGGTCGCCGTAAGCGGTCAGCGAGAGCGTGCGCGGGATCGGCGTCGCGGTCATGTGCAGGATGTGCGGTGCCAGGCCTTCGACTCCCTTGGAATCGAGCGCCTTGCGCTGGGCGACGCCAAAGCGATGCTGCTCGTCGACCACGCAGAGGCCGAGGCGGGCGAACTGGACGGTCGGCTCGATCAGCGCGTGGGTGCCGACGATCAGGCTGAGCTCGCCGCTGGCGAGGCGGTCCAGGGCTTCGCGGCGCCGCGGCGCCGACGTCGCACCGGTGAGCAAGGCGAAGGGTGTCGCCTCCCCGGCCAGCAGCTTTCCCAGGGTCACGGCGTGCTGCTCAGCGAGGGTCTCGGTCGGCGCCATCAGCACCGCCTGGAAGCCGGCTTCGAGCGCGCGCAGCATCGAGTAGAGCGCGACCACCGTCTTGCCCGAGCCGACCTCGCCCATCAACAGCCGCTGCATCGGCTCGCCGGAGTCGAGGTCAGCGTCGATCTCATCAAAGGCGTTGAGCTGATCTCGCGTCGGCTCAAATGGCAGCGACTCAATCCAGCGTCCGACGCTCTCTCCCGGCTTGCCGAGCCGCGGCGCCGGTCGCGCCGCTCGGTGCGAGCGCTTGCGCGTCGCCAGGATCGCTTGGTAGAGAAAAAGCTCCTCGAAGCGCAGTCGCTCGCGTGCAGCCTCGACTTCCTCGCTGCTCTCCGGGAAGTGCACGGCGCGGATCGCATCGGCGGCGCCAGCCAATCCGCGGCGAGCTCTCAACTCCGCCGGCAGCGGCTCGAGTACGTTGCCGACCCAGCGGATCGCCTGCTCCATCCACTGCCGCAGGCGCTGGGCTTTGAGCTGCTCAGTGCCGGGATGAACCGGAACCAGGCCCTCGCTGGCATCGCCGCTGAACTCATATTCGGAGACGCGGAAGCCGCGTTTGTCGGCTGAGCCGGTGAGCAGCATCTGCGTGCCTTCGGTCAGCTTCGGGGCTAGCCAGGGCTGGTTGAACCAGGTCGCCCTGATCGTGCCGCTTTCATCGCCAACTTTGACGCTGAGGATCGAGAGACCGCGGCGACGGAAGGGGCGCCCCGCGTTGGCGAGCACCTCGACCGCGATGCTTGCCTGCTGTTTCGGCTCGAGGCTTGCCACCGGCACGATCTGGCGGTCGCGGTGGCGATGAGGAAAGCGGCTGAGCAGGTCGCCGACGGTCGCGATGCCGGCATCGGCCGCGGTCTCGGCAAGCTTCGGTCCGACCCCCTCAAGCGCCTGCAACGAGACGTCGAGGGCGCTCACCCGCGGCCAGCGAAGCGAAGGGTCGCGCAACTGCGCCTCGGTCAGCTCGTCGATGCTGGCAAAGGCGCGCACTCAGCCGCCCGTCCCGCGAACCCGACGCACTACTGGGCCGCGAGCAGCCACCACCAGCTCGGCTGACCGCCGTCCTGGGTCTCGAACTCGACCCGGTCGGGCACGTGCGGATCGAGCTCGTCGAGCGCGATCGGAGCGTCCTGGCCGCCGATCACGGTGACGATCTCAGCCCCCTCGGCGAGCTGCTCGATCGTCGCCGCAAGGGTCGTGCCAGCGCCGCCCCAGGCGACTATGTCCTCACCAACGAAGCCGACCGCGTCGCCCTTGCGGAAGCGCCCCTGGGCATCGTCGCGGGCAGCCGGGGCGACCCCCCCGGCGGCAACCGTCGCCAGCGCCGCCTCGAGCCGCTCGGCGTTCTCAGCCAACGTCGCCTCCGGGTCGAGCTCGATCAGAGCCAGCAGGCTGGCTTGCTGGGAAGTCGCCGAAACCACCCGGGCCGGCTTCTCGGAGAGCTCGCAGGCGCGCTCGGCGGCCATGACCACGTTCGAGGAGCTGGGGAAGACGAGGACTTCCTCGGCCGGCACCTGGTGGATGCCCGCCAGCAGCTCGTAGGTCGAGGGGTTGAGCGTCTCGCCACCGGGGACGACGTGGGCGCCGAGCTCGGCGAAGAGGCGCTCGAGGCCATCACCGGCGGCCACAGCGAGGGCGCCGCTGCGGCCACCCTCAAGACGGGCGCGGCGCTCGGCGATCTGCTCGCGCATGTCGGCGACGTCGAGGTTGGTCACCTCACCCGCGTTCTCGAAAAGGGCGACAGCGGTCTCCGGGGTGTCGGTGTGGACGTGGACCTTGAGCGTCGCCTCATCACCAACGACGAGCACTGAGTCGCCCAGGCCCTCCAGCCGCGGCAGGAAGTCGCGGCTGCTGAGGCCGCTGCCCGAAACGATGAAGTTGGTGCAGTAGCGGAAGCGGCTGTCCTCGTGGTGGGGCTGGCTCAGCTTCGGCGCCTCGTGGTGGTTGACCTCCGGCACCGCCCCCTCATCGCCGCGCAGGCCGGCGACGACGCCGGCCAGGATCAGCACGAGGCCGTAGCCACCGGCGTCGACCACACCCGAGTCGCGCAGGACGTCGAGCTGCTCGGGAGTGCGCTCGACCGCGCGCTGCCCGTCCTCGATCGCCCGCTCGAGGATCTCGGCGAGGACCGCGTCCTGCGTCTCGTCCGGCACGCCCTGCTCGAGTCGCTGCTTCTCGGCATCGAGGTGGGCGAGCTGGCGGGCAATCGAGTGCGCCATCTCGCGGAAGACGGTCAGCATCGTCCCCTCGGCCGGGTCGCGCACCGAGTCGTAGGCAGCATCGGCGGCACTGGCGAAGGCGGAGGCGACCAGGACGGGGTCGATCAACTCGCCGGGCCGGCTGGCCAGCTCCTCCGCCGCGCCGCGGACGATCTGACTGAGGATCACGCCGGAGTTGCCGCGGGCGCCCATTAGCGCCGCCCGGGCCAGGGCCTGGACCAGCTGCGTGCGGCCGACCTCATCGACCTCCATCCCGTCGAGACGGTCGAGCTCCTCCATCACGGCGCGCATCGTCATCGCCATGTTGTCGCCGGTATCACCATCGGCGACGGGGAAGACGTTGAGGTCATTGACCTCCTGGCGGCGGGCCTCCAGGTTGGCGTAGGCGGAGCTGACAACGCGCCGGAAGCGCACGATCGAGGGATCGGGCATCAGGCGAAATCTAGCTGTCTGACTGGAAGGCGCGAACTACACCAAATTTCCGGCCACCAGGCCGTAAATTTGATGCAGTTCGGACAAGAGGTCAGGCCGTCGCATTCGCTACGGTGCGACGCTCGATGAGACGCTTCGCCACCTGGACCACCGGCCACCGCAAGACGGTGATCATCGGCTGGATCGTGGCCCTGATCGGGTTCGGCATCATTGCCAGCTCGGTCGGCTCCGACTTCACCGAAGAATTCAGCCTGCCCAGCTCCGACTCCAAGGACGCTCTCGACCTGCTCGAAAACCGCTTTCCCGCGCAGGCGGGCGATGTGGTGCAGATCGTCTACAAGGCCGAATCGGGTGTCGAATCGCCGGCGATCGAACGGAAGATGGGGGGCGTCTTCGCCCGGGTCGCAGCACTGCCCTACGTAAGCGAAGTCTCCAGCCCCTACGAAAAGGGCGGTGCCGGCGCGATCAGCGAAGACGGCAAGATCGCCTACGCAACCGCTCAGTTCGACGTCACCACCGACAAGCTCAACGACGGCGAAGTCAAGAAGATCGTCGACACCGCCCAGGCGGCGGGGGGCAACGGCCTGCGGGTCGAGACCGGCGGCTCGCCGGTCGAGGAAGTCCGGGGCGAAGAAGAAGAAAGCTCCTCGGAGGGGATCGGAATCCTCGCCGCCGTGATCGTGCTGCTGATCAGCTTCGGCTCGGTGGTCGCGATGGGGCTGCCGCTCTTGACGGCGCTGTTCGCGCTCGGCGTCGGGATCAGCGGGATCACGCTCTTCACCCATGTTTTCGACACGGCGGAATTCGCGCCCCAGCTGGCCTTCATGATCGGGCTCGGCGTCGGGGTCGACTACGCCCTCTTCATCCTCACCCGCTTTCGCAATGGGCTCGACGAGGGGCTCGACAAGAGGGAAGCGGCGATCGCGGCCGTCGACACCGCCGGCCGGGCGGTGCTCTTCGCCGGGATCACTGTGATCATCTCGCTGATGGGGATGCTGCTGCTCGGCCTTCCCTTCCTCTACGGGGTGGCGACTGCGGCAGCGATCGCGGTGCTGTGCACGATGATCGCCGCGCTCACGCTGTTGCCGGCGATGCTGTCGCTCGTCGGCAACTGGGTCAACCGGCTGCGCATCCCCTTCCTCGGCCGCGGCGCCCGCAGCATCGACGAAAACACCTGGTGGTTCCGCTGGAGCGGTCGCATCCAGCGCCGACCGTGGACGGCGGCGCTGCTCTCCGGCGGCCTGCTGATTGTCCTCTGCATCCCCACCCTCTCGCTGCGCCTCGGCACCAATGACGCCGGCACCGACCCGACGGGATCGACCACACGCGAAGCCTACGACCTGCTCGCCGAAGGCTTCGGGCCTGGCTTCAACGGGCCGTTCGTGCTCGCCGCCGAACTTCCCGAAAAAGGGAATGACGAAGTATTGAACGAACTGCGCAAGCAGCTGAAGGGCGAAGAAGGCGTCGAAGAAGTCACCGACGTCACCCTCAACCCCAACAAGACCGTCGGTGTCTTCCAGCTCTACCCGACCACCTCACCGCAGAGTGCGGCCACGACCGACCTGCTCGACCACATCCGGGGCGAGGTAATTCCCCCGATCGAGCAGAAAACAGGGGCCCAGGTCCACGTCGGCGGCATCAACGCGATATTCGAGGACTTCGGCAATGGAATCTCCGAAAAGCTGCCGCTCTTCATCGGCGTCGTAGTCCTGCTCTCGGCGCTGCTGCTGATGATCGTCTTCCGCTCAGTGCTAGTGCCGCTGAAGGCGGTGCTGATGAACTTGCTCTCGATCGGCGCCGCCTTCGGCCTGATCGTCGCCGTCTTCCAGTGGGGCTGGGGCGCGAGCCTGATCGGGGTCGACGCCACTGGGCCGATCATCTCTTTCTTCCCGATCTTCCTCTTCTCGATCGTCTTCGGACTCTCGATGGACTACGAGGTCTTCCTGATGTCGCGAATCCACGAGGAGTGGGAACACAACAAAGACGCCAGCGAGGCAGTCCATCGCGGCCTCGCCCTTACGGGCCGAGTGATCACGGCTGCGGCGGCGATCATGGTCGCCGTCTTCGCCTCCTTCATGCTCGGCGAAGACCGCATCATCAAGCTCTTCGGCCTAGGCCTCGCATCGGCGGTCTTCATCGACGCCGTGATCATCCGCTCGGTCCTCGTCCCAGCGATCATGCAACTGCTGGGCAGGCGCGCCTGGTGGCTCCCCGACTGGCTCGACCGCCTCCTGCCGCGGCTGCACGTCGAGCCAGCAGAGGGCGATCCGGCGCCGACGGGAGAGCATCCCGTTGTTGTGGCGGCTGACTGAGTAGCTCGAAGGCACCCGGGACGGAGGTGCCGGTGGGCCTGATCCGGAATTAGGTCGCACGCCCGCTTTGCGGGCTTAGCGACAATTTGAGAGCGCGGCTACGCCGCGCTTCGAATTACGAGTGCGGCGGCCGCTTCGCGAACATTCCGGATAAGGCCCACCGGCACCTCCAGCCCAGCGTCTCGGAAGCTCAATCAACCGACCCAGAGACGGGGTGAGCTTGCGAGCGTCGAAGCCCACCGAGAGCTTCCCGAGCGCCCAGGAGCTTTGGGCAAGACTGCGTCGGAAACTTCCTGGCGGAGCTTGGTGGGGCGCTCGCGTTGGCGCGGGGCCTGGAGCTGAGTGGCAGCCCGGTGGGTCTCTGGGCGAATGTTCGCGAAGCGGCCGCCGCACTCGTGGTTATGGGCGCGGCGCAGCCGCGCTCTTCAATTGTCGCTAAGCGCCTTTATGCGCGTGCGACTCAATTCGCCCAGAGACCCACCGGGCTGCCACCACCTTCAAGCTCAGCGAACTACGCGGCCTTCGTAACCTTGTTGGCCTTGAGGCAGCGCGTGCAGACATAGGTGCGAAGCCGGCGCCCGTTCTCGACGATCCGCACCTTCTGCAGGTTCGGGTCAAAGCGCCGCTTGGTCGCGACCATCGAGTGGCTGCGGGACTGGCCGAACGCCGGTCCCTTGCCGCAGCTGTGGCATACCTTGGCCATCGGGTCGGGATGGTACCGATCTTGGCCAACCGGTGGCGGCTCTTGCCACCGGTGGCAAGTTCTTGAACTATCCGGCGCGGACCGCCCAGTTGTAGGGGTTGATCGCCTGTTTGGCCAGGGTCATGCGGGCGACGGTCAGAGCGGCGTTGCGGCCCTGGTCGCGCTTGCCGCCGCCGGCGCGGGCGAGGGCTTGCTCCATCGTGTCGCAGGTGATCACGCCGAAGGCACAGGGCACGCCGGTCTCCAGCTGCACGTCCTGGATCCCGCGCGCCGCCTCGGCGCAGACGAAGTCGTAGTGGTCGGTCTCGCCGCGGATGACGACGCCGAGGCAGGCGACGCCGGAGAAGCGGCCGGTGGTGGCGTGCAGCTTGGCGGCGAAGGGGAGCTCGTAGGCGCCCGGTACAGAGACCTCGCTGACCGAGGCGGTCGGCACCCCGGCCAGCTCGAAGCCTTCGCGGGCGCCGCCCAGCAGCCGTTCGGCCAGGTCCTCGTAGAAGCGGCCGACACAGACCGCGAACTCGCGGCCGGCAAGCTGCTCGCGCTCCTCGTCGCTGAAGTCTTCGAGGAAGGCGGTCGACTCAGCCATGCGGCTTGCCGTCCCCAGCGGCGGCGTCGCGCTCGTCCTCGTCGCGGATCATCTCCTCGTCAAAGGCGAGGCCCTGGTGGTGCAACGAGTGGCCCATCTTGTCGCGCTTGGCCCGCAGGTAGGCCTCGTTGTGGGCGTTGGGTGCGGATTCGATCGGCACCTGCTCGCTGACCGAGAGGCCGTAGCCCTCGAGCCCGACGATCTTCTTCGGGTTGTTGGTGAGGATGCGGATGCTGGTCAGGCCGAGGTCGCCGAGGATCTGGGCGCCGATCCCGTAGTCGCGCAGGTCGGCGGGCAGGCCGAGCTTGAGGTTGGCCTCGACCGTGTCCGCGCCCTCCTCCTGCAACTTGTAGGCCTTGAGCTTGTTGAGCAGGCCGATCCCGCGACCCTCCTGCGAGAGGTAGAGCAGGACGCCGCGGCCCTCCTGCTCGATCTGGGTCAGGGCCGCGACCAGCTGCTCGCCGCAGTCACAGCGCATGCTGTGGAAGACGTCGCCGGTGAGGCACTCGCTGTGGACCCGGACGAGCACGTCCTCGACCCCGTCGATCTCGCCCTTGACCATCGCCACGTGGTGCTTGTCGTCGACCAGTGAGCGGTAGCCGACCGCGGTGAAGTCACCGAACTCGGTCGGCAGCGCGGTGGCGACGACGCGCTCGACCAGCTTCTCCTCGGTGCGGCGCCGGTAGGCGATCAGGTCGGCGACGGTGATCATCTTCAGGCCGTGGCGCTCGCAGTAGGGGATCAGGTCGGGGACGCGCGCCATTGTGCCGTCGTCGTTCATCACCTCGCAGATCACGCCGGCGGGCGTGAGGCCGGCGAGGCGGGCGAGGTCGACGCTGGCCTCGGTGTGGCCGGTGCGCTCGAGCACTCCCCCCTCCTTGGCGCGCAGCGGGAACATGTGGCCGGGGACGACGATCTCGCCGGGCCCGGAGTTGGGGTCGATCGCGACCTGGATTGTGTGGGCGCGGTCGTGGGCAGAGATGCCGGTGCTGACCCCACCCGCGGCCTCGATCGTGACCGTGAAGGCGGTCTGCAGTGGCGCCTCGTTCTTCGCCGCCATCAGCTTCAGGCCGAGTTTCTCGCAGCGCTCCGCGGTCAGCGCCAGGCAGATCAGGCCGCGCGCCTCCTTGGCCATGAAGTTGACCGCCTCCGGGGTGGCGAACTGCGCCGCCATCACCAAGTCGCCCTCGTTCTCGCGGTCCTCGCCATCGCAGACGACGACCATGCGGCCCTGGCGGATCTCCTCGATCCCTTGCTCAATCGTCGAGAACGGGCTGTTGCCCGCCTCGTTGACTACCCCGTCTGTCATCTGCGTCTCGGCCATCTGACTCACGCCTGCTCCTTTCCGGCGAATGGTCGCACCATACGCTCGACATACTTAGCAACCAGGTCGCACTCGACGTTCAGCTTGTCTCCGACGGCGGCCTCGCCCAGGGTCGTCCGCTCCAGGGTCTCGGGAATGAGAGAAACAACGGCCCAAGAATCACCCAGATCCGCGACTGTGAGACTGACGCCGTTGAGCGCGATCGAGCCCTTCTCGACCACGTAGCGGATCAGCTCGGGACCGAGGCCGATGCGGAGGCGGCGGGCGAAGCCGTCCTCCTCGACCGAGACAACGGCGCCGACCCCGTCGGCGTGGCCCTGGACAATGTGGCCGCCGAGCCGGTCCGAGGCCTTCATAGCCAGCTCGAGGTTGACGCTGTCGCCGCTGGCCAGGCCGCCGAGCGCGGTCACGGTCAGGGTCTGGTTCATCGCCTCAGTCTCGAAGTCGTCGGCGCCGACGACCGTTGCGGTCAGACAGACACCGTTGACGGCGACCGAGTCGCCGGTGGCGATCTCGGCGGCCAGGCGGGTCGCGATTCGTACTCGCGCGCCATCGTCGTCCTTCTCCAGCGACTCGATCCTGCCGATGTCCTCGATCAGCCCGGTGAACATCACCACTCCTTGAATCGGGCTGTGATCAAAACATCGTCGCCGATGGTCTCGACTGTGCGGGACAGGGCGTCGCGGCGCGCGGGTCCTGTCGCCGCAGGGGACCCCCCACCCCCTGCGGTCGCTAAAGCGTCCTCGGGGGCGGGCCCCCCTACGGCGCCACCCGCGCGAGCGGCGTCCGGATCAGCACCGAAAAGGACGGGAGCGACGAAGGTCCTTGCCTCGTCCAGCTGATCGGCGGCGTGGAAAGCGGTCGCGAGGGTTCGGCCACCCTCCAGGAAGAGAGACGTGATGCCGCGGCGGCCGAGAGCCCCGAGGGCGGCCTCGATTACGTCGGCAACCATGACTTCAGCACCCGCCTGACGCAGAGCCGAGGCGTCGGCTTCTGGGGCGACGACGACTAGTACCGACGCTTGATCGAGGGTGCGTAGCAGCTGGGAATCGAGCGGGAGCCGCGCCTGGCGGTCGAAGACGACGCGAATCGGCTGCCGCCCCTCGCTTCCGGTGGTCCTTTTGCTCTCAGTGGGCGCAAAAGGCGCACCGGAAGGGTCTGGGCGGGCAGTTAGAAGGGGGTCGTCGGTTAGGGCGGTGCCTATACCTACGGCTATTGCGTCGGATTCGGCGCGCCAGCGGTGGACAAGCTCGCGGCTTTGCTCGCTGGAGATCCAGGGTGAGCTGCCGCGGGGCGTCGTGGTCTGGCCGTCGAGTGACATCGCCAGCTTCAGGGTCACCAGGGGCAAGCCAGTGCGGGCGTGCTTGCGGAAGGGCTGGTTGAGCAGGCGGGCCGCGCTCGCCTCCTCGCCGGCGGCGAACTCGACCTCGACGCCGCCGTCAAGCAGGATTCCGGGCCCGCGGCCGGCTGCCTTCTCGCTGGGATCGTCGGAACCGATCACGACCCGCGCGATCCCCGCCTCCAGGATCGCCTCGACGCAAGGCGGCTGCCTGCCCTGATGCGCACAAGGCTCCAGCGTCACGTACATCGTCGCCCCGGCGGGATCATTGCCCCGCCGCGCACAGTCGGCCAGCGCCACCCGCTCCGCGTGCAAGCCACCTAGTTCCGCGTGAAATCCTTCCCCAATCACCTCGCCGTTGTGGACAACGACGGCCCCGACGAGCGGATTGGGGCTGACCCGACCCCGGCCGCAATTCGCGAGCTCCAGGGCCGACCGCAGGTGGGTGCCATCAATGTCAGCGAACTGCGCATTCATGCGACCGATTGACGAGTCAATCAATCCATCTTACCGGGTGCAATCCGCGCTCGGGCGACTCTTCGGAAACCGGTCGGGACTCCAGCCTCAGCGAGGCACGTACATGATCAGGCCGATGCCGAGCAGGCAGATGACCGCCCCCGCGATATCGAAGCGGTCGGGCTCGAAGCGATCGAAGACGACGCCCCAGAGGAGCGACCCGACCACAAATGCGCCGCCGTAGGCGGCGAGAACGCGACCAAACTCGTTGCTGGACTGCTGCGCGAGGAGCAGGCCGTACAGGCCCAGCACGACCGCCCCGCCAACGATCGTACCGAGCCCCCCGCCCTCTCTCAGCCCAATCCACATCATGTACGCACCGCCGATCTCAGCCACCGCGGCAGCGGAGAAGAGGGCGACCGAGCGAACCGCCACCGCTAGCAGCCGGAGGCGGATCCGGGTGGGCTGGAGCCCTCGATCCAGCGGTCCATCCGCTCCCACGGGCCGCAGGCAGTCCCAACTGGGCGATCGAGGATTACGCTCGAGATTGCGCCGAGCTCGGGACAACCTCGGTAGCCGGTCACGCCGGCGACAAGATGGGAGACCCCGAACCACGTCGGCACAATCGCCGCCGGCCAGAGCGAGATTCGGCCCGGCAGTTGCCGCGAACTCATCGCTCCTGCAAGCGCAAGGAACCCCAATCCGGCCACCACCCGAGCCCGGCGGGCGCCGCGCCCCATCTCCGCCCTGTCCGTCATCGAGCCGTCGTCCGAACAGCAGCCGCCGCTGAGCAGGCTCCCTTCGGTCGAGGGGCCGCCCCGTCCTGGCGGGGGAATGGCACACGATGGCGCGTTGGTGGAATCGGTGATTGCTTCAGACATACATTGCCTCCTCATGCCGATCACGTCGGCGGCTTTTGATCAACAGCAGTGCCGGGAAACCCTGATGCTCCACAGTGCGAACGCGACGATCGCAACCAGCGCCACTACCGCCAGCTCGCCGGCGATGCCAACGGAAAGCACGCACGCGGCCCCAATCAGCAGTGGCCCGACAGCACAGCAAATAAACAAAAACGCTGCGCCGGCGAAGATGCCGAGTTTCGAGCGCCCCGAATCCTGGACCAGCCTGTGGTTTCTCATCCTGCCTCCTTGAGATTTGCGGTAATTCGCCGGAGCTGTTGAGCGATGGCCCAGGCGACGAGCAGTGGCGCGACCACGCAGCAAAGGAACATGGCAACGGCGGCGCCGATTCCGAGGCGGGCCACGATCCAGGTCTGGAGGCTGCGCGACATCGCTGCTACTGTCCGCCTTCAACTCCACTTGAAGTCAAGCGATCTCTTGAACTTGCAATGACACCCGAGCCGCTGACCATCGGACAGGTGGCCGCCCAGGCAGGCATTCGGACCTCCTCGATCCGCTACTACGAGTCGGTTGGTGTCCTTCCGGAGCCGGATCGGGTCAGCGGCCAGCGGCGCTACTCAGCCGAGATCCTTACCCGGCTGGGCTTCATCGACGTCGCCAAGCAGGCAGGTTTCTCGCTCGCAGAGATTCGCGAGCTCCTCGATGGCTCGACCGGAGAGCAGGCGTCCGAGCGGCTGCAGACGCTCGCTCAACGCAAGCTGCCCGACATCGAAGAGCTGATCGTCCGCGCCGAGGCGATGAAGGGCTGGCTGCAAGCCGCCGGCGACTGCCGGTGCCCGTCGCTTGAGTTCTGCGCCCTCTTCAGCGACGCAGCGCAATCTTCTCTTCAGAGCAGCGCCGTGGGCAGCTCCCTCTAAGCCCGGTTCGCACGGGAATACAGCGAGCTGAGGCCGGTGGGTCGCCCAGCATCGCTATTGGGCTTGACCTCAAGTCGAGTTGAAGGTCAACAGTGCGCAGCGATGCGAGATCACCAAAAAGGAAATATCGAATGCGCAAGTACCTAGTCCGGGGCCTCGCGGTCGCCGGCATCGCCCTGGTCGCCACGGCAGGAGTCGCAACCGCGTCGAAGCCCGTGACGGTGCGAGGGGGAAATCTGACCCTCACCTTGAACGGTGACGTCTTTCCCGTCGCCCTGCCGGAAGGCGAACGGGCCCCGATCACCCTGAAAGTGAGCGGCGGTATCGATACGAACGATGGTTCCCAGCCACCGGCACTGGAAAAAGTGGTCATCGACACCGCGAAGGACGGCTACGTCAACGCCAAGGGCCTGCCTGCATGCTCCATGGTCAAGCTCATCGCACAGGACACGCAAGCGGCCGAACGGTCGTGCCCGGAATCGATCGTCGGCAGGGGGCGTACGACTGTACGGCTGGCGTTCCCTGAATCGACGCCATTCTCCGCGAGCGGGCAGGTCACCGCCTTCAATGGCGGAGTCAAGGGCCGCGTGACCACGCTCCTCATCCACGCCTATGTGGCGGTGCCCTCACCCACTGCAGTCATCACCACGGTGAAGATCAAGAGAGTGAGCAATGGCCCCTACGGGCTGCGCTCGGTAGCGACAATTCCGGCCATCGCGGGGGGCAGTGGCTCGCTCACGAGGTTCAACCTCACGATCCATCGCCTCTTCAACTACCACGGCAAGCAGCAGAGTTACCTCGAAGGGGAATGCCACCACGACAAGCAGCTGGCCAGGGTCGTCGACATATTCGCCGATGGCACCGAAATCTCGGGAAGGCTCGTTAGGCCCTGCAAGGTTAGAAAGTAAGGACGACGCGGCCGGCTGGGCGAGAGCTCCAGCCGGCCGTCGAAGCCTCGAGCGATGAGACCCATGGGGACGCTGCGCGCCGGAAGCGCGGATACCCTGATCGCGGCCCGATGAAGCTCATTGTCCAAATCCCCTGCCTCAACGAGGAGTCCACCCTCCCCGCCACAATCGCCGACATCCCCCGCGGGATCGAGGGGATCGACAGCGTCGAGCTGCTGGTCATCGACGACGGCTCGACCGACCGCACCGTTGAGGTCGCCCGCGCGCACGGGGTCGAGCACGTCGTGCGGCTGACCAACAACAAGGGCCTCGCCGCCGGCTTCCAGGCTGGGCTCGACGCCTGCCTGAAGCTGGGTGCCGACGCGATCGTCAACACCGATGCCGACAACCAGTACAGCGGCGCCGATATCCCCAAGCTGCTGGCGCCGATCCTCGCCGGAAGCGCCGACATGGTCGTGGGCGATCGCCAGGTCGCCCAGATCGAGCACTTCTCCGGCTCGAAGAAGGGCCTGCAGCGGCTGGGCAGCTGGGTGGTCAGCCGTCTGGCGGGGACTGAAATCGCCGATACGACCTCAGGCTTTCGCGCCTACAACCGCGAGGCGGCGCTCGGGCTGCTCGTCGTCGACAACTTCACCTACACGCTGGAGAGCCTGATCCAGGCAGGCAAGATGCTGGTCGCCGTCGACCAGGTCGAGATCGCCACCAACCCGCAGACGCGCGAGTCGCGCCTCTTCCACTCGACCAGCGGTTACGTGCGCCGCAACGCGCTTTCGATCCTGCGCATCTACGCCCGCTACGAGCCGCTGCGGGTCTTCGCCAGCGCCGGGCTGGTGGTGGCGATCCTGGCGCTTGCCGCCTGGCTGCCCTTCCTGCTCGACTGGATCCTCAACGGCGACAGCACCGGCCACGTGCAGTCGCTGATCCTCGGCGCCGTCCTCTTCATCGCCGCGATCCAGCTGCTGGCGCTGGGCGTGATCGGCGACCTACTGGCCGGGCAGCGGGTGATGACCCAGCGCGTCTATGAGCGCGTGCGCCGGGTCGAGCTGGCGCTCGAGGTGCCGCCTTCCCACTACGAGCCCGGCCAGTGAGCGTCACGATTGACACGGTGATCACCGGTTATCCGAGTCCGTGGCAATCGGGACGTGAACAGGAGGGTCTGCCGTGAGCGCGGAGTCGCCAAATGGCAGCCCCCCCAGCGCAGGTCCCGGAACCGGCACCGCGAGCACCGCCGACTACGGCCGGACCGCCAGCTTCCTCGCGATCGGCGTTGGCCTCACCGGGGTGATCACCTACGTCTACTTTTTCATCGCCTCGCATGTGCTCTCCAAGCCTGACTACGGGCAGATCACCGTGCTCTGGTCGGCCGTCTTCATCACAATCTCGACCCTCTACCGGCCGATCGAACAGCTGCTCTCGCGCCACATCGCCGAACACACGGTCAAGGGCGAGCCGATCAGCGGCACGATGCGGGTCGCCTCGACGATCCAGCTCGGCCTCTCGCTGACTTTCGCCGTCGTCGCCCTGGCCCTACGTGGACCGATCCAGAACGGCGTGCTCGAGGGCAACGAAACCCTCTACTGGGTCTTCTTCGGAGCGGTTCTCTTCTACGCCGCCAGCTACTTCGCCCGGGGCTTCCTCGCCGGCAGCAAGAGCTTCGGTCTCTTCACCGCCCTGATCCTTTCCGAATCGTGCTTCCGCACGATCTTCGCCGTTCTGGTCGCGGTCAGCGTGCTCAGCGGCCAGTCGGCGGTCGCGATCGGGATCGTCGCCGCCCCTGCCCTGTCCCTGATGGTGGTTCCGTTTGCCTTCGCTCGCCGCGCCCGACGCGAGGGGACGGCGGCGGCGCCACAGCCGGCTGACGGCGAGGACACATCCGTCTCGATGGCCAAGGGCGGCGGCTTCGCCGCAGCGGTACTGGTGATCATGTTCAGCGAACAGGCCTTTCTCAATGCCGGGCCGCTGGTGATCCGCGGCCTGCAGGGCGCCGCCGCCGCCGGCTTCATCTTCAACGTGTTGATGATCGCGCGGGCGCCTCTGCAGCTCTTCCAGGCGGTCTCAACCAGCATCCTCCCCCACCTGACCAGCCTCCATACCAGCGAGGAGCCGGACAGCGAGGACGAATTTCATCGCTCGGTGCGGATGGTGCTGCTCGGCCTGGTCGCCTTCACCGTCCTCGCCCTGCTCTTCATGGCCGCGGTCGGGCCAAAGGCGATGCAGATTGCCTTCAGCAACAAGTTCACCTACGACCGCGAGGGCCTGCTCCTGGTCACGCTCGGCATGGGGCTCTACCTCGGCTCAGTCACGGTCAACCAGGCCTGCATCGCCCAAGGCCAGGTGCGCCGTGCCGCCGCCCGCTGGATCACCTGCGCTGTCCTCTTCATCGGCTGGAACTTCGTGCCACTGGTCAGCAACGAGTTCCGCCGGGTCGAGATCGGCTTCCTGCTCTCCGCCGGCGTCCTCTTCTCGCTCCTTTACTACGTCTACCGCCGCCCGCACGAACGGGCTGAGGACGTACCGAGGCCGGGATCGCCGGAGGAGATGGAAGCGGAGCTGGCGATGATCGACGAGAACGTCTAGAGCAGTTCATTAGGGTCCGTCGATGGGTGGCCACGACGCCGAGCTGATTCTCGTTGCCGGCGCCCTGCTCGCCGCCGGCATCCTCGGCGCACTACTGGCCGACCGCATCCGCATCCCCGGCCTGCTGCTCTTCCTCGGCCTCGGCATGCTGGCCGGTTCGGAGGGAATTGGCGGGATCGAGTTCGACAGCGTCGAGCTGGCCCGCACCTTGGGCACGATCGCCCTCGTCCTGATCCTCTTCGAGGGCGGCCTGACCGCCGGCTGGGGCGAGATCCGCCCGGTGCTCGGCACCGCCGCCTCGATGGCGACGATCGGCACCGCGATCACCGCCGGCGCGGCGGGACTCGCCGCCCACTGGATTTTCGGTATCAGCGTGCTGGAAGGGATGATCGTCGGCGCCGCGATCGCCGCCACCGATTCGGCGGCGATCTTCGCCGTGCTGCGTCGTTCGACCCTGAAAAAGCGGCTGGCGCGCGCGCTCGAGGGCGAGTCGGGGATGAACGACCCGGTCGCCCTGCTGCTGGTGATCGGCTTCATCGAATGGATCCAGCAGCCCGGCTTCGGCCTCGCCGACATGGTCGGCCTGCTCGCGCTCAAACTGGCGATCGGCATCGTCGTCGGCCTTGCCCTAGGCCGGCTGGCGACGATCGCCCTCGACCGGGCGCAGCTGCCGACCGACGGGATCTACCCGGTGGCGACGATCGCGATCGCGGGGCTTGCCTTCGGCCTTGCCGAGGTCGCCCACGGCTCCGGCTTCCTCGCCGTCTACCTCACCGCGCTCGCCCTCGGCGCCGCCCGCATCCCCGCGCGGCGCACGATCGTCGCCTTCCACGAGGGGGTCGGCTGGGTCGCCCAGATCGGCCTCTTCATCCTGCTCGGCCTGCTCGTCTTGCCCAGCTCGCTCGGGGACGTCGCCTGGGAAAGCCTCGCCCTCTCGGCGATCCTGATCCTGCTCGCCCGCCCCTTCGCCGCTTTCGTCGCCACCGTTTTCTCGCCGCTCGACCTGCGCGAGCGGACGATGCTGGGCTGGGCCGGGCTGCGCGGGGCGACGCCGATCTGGCTGGCGACCTTTCCCGTCGTCGCCGGGGTCGGGGACGGCCAGCAGCTCTTCGCGATCGTCTTCTTCGTCGTCGTCAGCTCGACCCTGGTCCAGGGGGCGACCTTCGAGCCGCTGGCGAGCCGGCTCGGGCTGACCACCGACGAGCCGGCGCTGCCGCGGCGGCTGCTCGAGTCGGGCCGGATCCGCCGCCTCGGCGGCGACGTCATCTCCTACCGCCTGCGTCCGGGCGCAGCCGCGGCCGGCCACCTGGTGCGCGAACTCGGACTGCCGCGCGAGGCGTTGGTCAACGTGATCGTCCGCGACGGCCACGCGATCCCGCCGCGCGGCTCGACCGAGGTACGCGAGGGCGATGAGATCCACATCCTCGTTCGCGGCGAGCTGCGCGAGGAGGTCGAGAAGCTGACCAAGCGTTGGCAAGCCGGGCCGGTCGGGGCTCCCGCGCCACCGCGCCTGCCTCCGCGTGGAGCGCCCCAGATCTTCTCGGTCGGCCCGGGAGGCGCGATCGAGGATCCCTCGGCTCCAAACGAGGTCAACGGCATCGCCGTGGTCTCGGTACTGCGCAGCCGCCGCGACCGCTCCAGCGCCTTGGTGGCCCTTGCCGATGGTCGTTACGGACTCGTCACTGAGGCCGCCGTGGCGGTCGGGGATCGTCGCGCCGTGGCCAACTGGTGCGAGCGACGCGCCGAGCGCGTCGGTCCAGACGAACCGGCGGAGCAAGCCTGGTGGCAAGAGGCGATCGGAGCCCTGATCGCCAGAGGCTGAGACCGGCGCATCTCTGCGTCCTCGGTCGCTCGTGTGCAGGAGCACGCCCAGGCTCCCTGCCCTTGATCTGCTTGGTCTCAGCCTCTGGAGACTGCTTCTGAAATTTCTGAAAAAGCTGCAGCCGGGTCGCTGGAGCCGAAGACCGCTGAGCCGGCCACGAACAACGAAGCGCCGGCGTTTGCGACCGAACCGACCGTCGTCGGGTCAATCCCGCCGTCGACCTCGATCTTGGCTTGGCCGACCAGTGGCCTCAGGCGGGAGACCTTGTCGGGGGAGTTGGGGATGAAGGCCTGTCCGCCCCAGCCCGGGTTGACGGTCATACAGAGGACGATGTCGGCGAGGTCGCGCAGCTCGGCGACCGCCTCGGCCGGGGTGCCGGGGTTGAGCGCGATGCCGGCGAGGCAGCCGAGCTCGCGGATCGCGGAAAGGGCGCGGTTGGCGTGGGCGGTTGCCTCGGCATGGAAGGTGATCGAGTCGGCGCCGGCCTCGGCGAAAGCCTCGATATGGCGCTCGGGCTGCTCGATCATTAGGTGGACGTCGACCACCCCGCCAGCGGCGTGGACTTGATCGGCGATCGAGCCGGCAACCAGCGGCCCGATCGTGATCGGCGGCACGAAATGGCCGTCCATCACGTCGACGTGGATTACCCGCGCGCCGGCATCGAGCACCTCGTCTACCTGGGAGCCCAATTTGGCGAAGTCGGCCGAGAGGATTGACGGCGCGACCCGCGGCGACGCAACGATCTCCTTCATCCGCTCGCTCATGACTGAACCGTGGGGACGCGAAAACCAAGCAGATCAAGGACGCAGGGAGCGCCGCGTGCTCTGCACCCAAGCGACCGAGGACGCCCGGCTGCGCCGGTTTGCAGCGTCCTCACACGGGCCTCATCATCGAGTCGCCACAGGTCTGGCAGGTCATGTCCTCGGTCGTGCTCATCCGGGCAATCGTCTGGTGTTCACCGCAGTTGGGGCACTGGGAGACGAGCTCAAAGCGGCGCAGACAGTACACGCAGCGAAAGCGGCCCGGGAGCTGCGTCGGGCGCAGCCAGGGTTCGCCGCAGCCCGGGCAGGCCGCGCGGCGCAAGACGCTCTCCCCTTTGCTGGGCTCACTCATCCGCCATCATCATCGCGCTTCGTGCGGCCGATGAAGAAACCGGTGGTGAGATCGCGGTCGGGACGCAGCTGAACGTAGTACTCGGCGTCGATGGCATCCTCGTTCTCGCGCTTGGAGATCGTGCAGGTCGAGTAGACCAGCGTGCCGCCCGGTCGCAGCGCCTCCAGGCCCCTTTTCAGCAATTTGGATTGGACCTCGACCAAGCGCTCGATCGTCGCCGGCGACTTGCGCCAGCGGGCGTCGGGGCGCGAGGCGAGCGCGCCAAGATCGGAACAGGGAGCATCGAGCAGAACTCGGTCAAAGCCCGGCGCCATGCCGGCCTCAGTGGCGTCGGCCTCGAGGACGGTGACGCTGCGCAGACCCAGGCGCGTCGCCTGGGCGGCGACCTCCGCCGCCCGCTCCGGATCGCTCTCGACCGAGATCACCTCGCCGCGATCGCCCATCCGCGCCGCGATTTGGCCGGTCTTGATGCCCGGACCGGCGCAGAGGTCGAGGATGTGCTCACCAGACTGGGGATCGAGCACCTCAACCACGGCGGCGGAGCCACGACTCTGCGGCGTCAGCTCCCCCGCCGCAATCAGCTCCGGAACAAGGTCCCCGGTCTGCCCCTCGACGACGATCATCTCCGGTACCTCAAACAGCCACTCGTTTCCGCTGCGCTCTTTGCTCTCCCCGGGTGCATAAGGCACAGCGGAAGAGGCCGAGTTAGCGGTTACGCCGGCGTCGCGCAGGCGGGCGAGCACGGAGTCGACGTCGGTGCGCAGGGTGTTGACGCGGAAGGCGGCCTCTTGGGGCTCGTTGCAGGAGGCGAGCAGCGAGCGAGCGCCCTCGGAGCCGAGCTCGCGCCACCACATCTGCGCCAGCCAAAGCGGCGCCGAGTGCTTGATCGCGGCGGTCTCCGGAGTCGAGTCGTCGCGCAACAGCGCCTCGACCAGCGCCTCGCGCTCGCGACCGACCCGCCGCAACACGGCGTTGACGAACCCAGAGGCGTGCGATGCCCCCGCCCGCTTGACCAGCTCGACCGCCTGATCGACCGCGGCGTGGTCGGGGGTTCCGTCGGCGAAGAGCAGCTCGTAGACGCCGAGGCGCAGCCCGGCCAGCACCGGCGGGTCGATCTCACGCAGCGGCCGGTCGACGAGCCGGTCGAGCGCGGCGTCGATCGTGCCGCGGCGCTGCACGGCGCCATAGCTGAGCCGCTGCGCCTGGGCTCGCTCGCGACCCTCGAGCTTGGCGGCGTCGGCCGCCTGACGAAAGGCCAGCTCAGTGTGCGCTTCGCGCTCGAAGGTGGCGCGGATCGTCTCGAACGCGAGCTGACGGGCGGGAGCGATCACAGCTTGGGCAGGGAGTGGCCGCGCAGGTAGGCGTCCGCGGCCATCCGCTTGCCCCCCTGCGGCTGCACCAGCTCCAGCCGCAGTGCGCCGCGGCCGCAGCCGAGCAGCAGCGCCCCCCACTCGGCCTTCACCTCGCCCGTTTTGACGCCGACGTCGACGGCGCGGGCGCGCCTGACGCCGAGGCGCTCGCCAGCGGCCATCTCGAGGTAAGCCCCGACGTGTGGAGTCAGCGCACGCACGGTGCGGGCAAGCTCGGTCGCCGGCCGGGCCGGGTCTAGGCGCCGCTCCTCCGCTGCGATCTTCTCGGCGTAGGTCGCCGCCTCATCGTCCTGCTCGGTGAACTCGAGTCGCGACTCGGCGAGCAAATCGAGAGCCTGAACCAACAGCTCACCACCGAGGTCAGCGAGCTTGGCGGAGAGGGTCCCGAAGTCATCCTCGGAGCCAATTGCAACCTCCTCGCGCAGGGCGACCGGCCCGGAATCGAGCCCCTCGGTCAACCGCATCACGCAGACGCCGGTGCACTCCTCGCCGGCCATGATCGCTCGCTCGATCGGGGCCGCGCCGCGCCAATGCGGCAGCAACGATGGATGGATGTTCAGCATCGGCCACTCGGAGAGCAGCGGCTCGCGGATCAGCTGGCCGAAGGCGCAGACGATTACCGCCTCGGGCCGCGCGGCCCGGATCCGTGCCAGCGACTCCTCGTCGTTGACCGCGGCCGTCTGCAGCAGCTCGATGCTGAGCTCCGCTGCGACCTCCGCAGCCGGCGGCGATTGCATGCGGCGGCCGCGGCCCTTGGGCCGGTCGGGTGGAGTAACCACCAGCAGCGGCCGGTGGGCCGAGGTGGCCAGCTTGCGCAGCACCTCGCCGGCAAACTCCGATGTGCCGAGATAGACAGTTCTCAAGGTTGGGACCGTGAGCGCGTCACGGAGTGCTCTTCGGCTCGCGATGCTCGCCCTCGTCGGCGGCGTCCTCGACCAGCGGTGGGCTGTAGCTCTCGCCCTCGCGCAATGCGCGCAGGGCGCCCTTGCGCTGTGCGCGCGGCGCCCGATCGAGGATCAGGACCCCGTCGAGGTGATCGAGCTCATGCTGGAGCACTCGCGCCTCGAGCCCTGATGCCTCGATGCGCACCGGCTCGCCGTCGACGTCGAGCCCGCTGAGGCGGGCGTGCAGCGGACGCTCGACGTCCATCGAGACCCGCGGCAGACTGAGACAGCCCTCCTCGGCGACAACGACCTCGTTGGAGAGCCACTCGATCTCGGGATTGATCAGCGCGGTCGGCTCGCTGTCGGGGCCGGCCTGAAAGACGAGCAGGCGGCGCAGCACCCCGAGCTGGGTGGCGGCGAGGCCGACGCCCATGCCGTCGCGCATGATCGAGACCATCCGCTCGACCTCGGCGCGCAGCTCGGGACCGAACTCCCGCACCGGGGAGGCTTTGCTCTTCAAGACCGGATCGCCGAACTTGACCACGTGCGCCAGCGCCGCCTCGCGACGCTCCAGCAGCTCGGCCTCAAGCTTGCTCTCGTCGCGCTCGTCGGTCTCCGTCTCGGCAGGCTCGCTCATCGAACCGAGATTCTAAGGACCTGCCCTCGACTAGGACGCCATACCGAAAAAGCGCCGGCCCTAAGTCCCAGCCTCAAAAGCCTGAGGCCCGGGTCCATGCGACGCGCATGAACCCGGGCTCTCTCGCCTATCGCGTCAAGGCAAACCTGAACCTAACTCAAACGTGACCAGCGAACGAGCGAAATACTCCGCCCAGTCTTACTTTCACCCACCAGCTCCCTAAGAGGGTAGCTTTGTGTTCTGCAGTTTTACTGATTACGAATAGTTCCGTTAACGGCCCTTCTTCAAATAAGTGTTTTTCCTTATGAATTAAGAGCGCGTTTTCACAATCTTTCCAGTAGAGCAGGCCAATCACCGGAATTTTGGTGCCGACCGAGCATTCTTTGCCCATTTCCAGGGTCAGATAGGTTTCACCTTCATCAGGGACAACCTCGATGAGCTCGTCATTTCCACCGGCTCCTAATGAATGTAAATATAGAAAGGCGTGAAGTGGTTTCGTAACGATAACGCCTTTTTCTGTTCCTCCACTAATGGGTTCACATGGTGCCGAAACAGACCCATTCAATTTCACTTTACAACTACTAAATTTAATTTTGCCGCCTTTGGCCGTATTTCCACCTGCTGCTAGATTTACTCCAACGGCTGCAATCGACGAACATTCGACTAAGAATTCTGTTCCCGAAATTTTCGAATGCAGAATAGGGGTGGTGTCAACTTCCGCTGTGACTTCGCCGCTTTCAACAATGTTTAGTCCTTCTAAGACTAACCAGGTGGCACCCTGAGCGCTGGAAGTAACGCCCATCATGGCGAAAACCAAAGCGCAGAGACCGAAAAGCTTAATCAGAAGCCTCGTTCGAATCATTTTTAAACCTCTCGCTGTTTAGTTACGGTTATCTGCTGCACTGATCAAGTGCAATAGGCTTTCAGCAAACCATCCCAGACAGGGAGAGACTGTCAAGCTAGGTCGAGCGTATCTTTTCTATCCCAAGCCACGGCACAAATATTTTGCTGTGCTTGGGGTAAGTCAATATCTTGATATGTCAGCAAGATAGGAAATGGTGATGTGGAGAGCTACTGCGGGTCGACGTCGACCGAGATCGCCACGTCCTTCAAGATGCGATCGCCGGCAAGGCGCTCGACCGTGGCGCGGACCGCGGCGACCGTGGCCTCGCGCTCGTTCGCCTTGAGCAGCAGGCGGCGGCGGTGGCGATTGCGGACACGGAACATCGGCGCCGGGCCGAGCAGGTCGGTGTCCTCCGGCAGCCCCGGGGAGAGACCCTCGGCGAGCAGGGCGGCGGCGCGATCGAGGTGGCGCTCGGACTCGGCCTTGAGCACGATCCGGGTCAGGTGGGAGAAGGGCGGATAGCGCAGGATCCGCCGCCGCTCGACCTCCTCGGCGAGGAACGAGGTTGCGTCGTGCCCGGCCGCGTGGGCGATGCTGGGAGCGGTGGGAGCCAGGGTCTGCACGATCACCTCGCCGCCGGCCGGGCCGCGACCGCTGCGACCGGCGAGCTGGGCGACCATTGCGAAGGTCCGCTCGCCGGCGCGAAAGTCGGGGAAGCGCAGGGTGGCGTCGGCATCGAGGATCGCGCTCAGGGTCACCTCGGGGAAGTCGTGGCCCTTGGCGACCATCTGGGTGCCGACGAGGACGGCGCTCTCGGCCTCGCCGAAGGCGGCGAGGATGCGGGCGTGGGCGCCGCGTCCGGCGGCGGTGTCGGCGTCGAGTCTGAAGACCGGCATCGGCGCCAGCCGCTCCGCCAGCAGCGCCTCGACCTGCTCGGTGCCGACGCCGGCACGCGAGAGCGTGGTCGAGTCACAAACACCGCAGGCGCTCGGCAGCGGTTCGCGATGGGCGCAGTGGTGGCAGACGAGGCGCCCGCTGTGGCGGTGGACGATCAGTGAGACGTCGCAGTTGGGGCAGTTCCAGTGCTGACCGCAGGAGCGGCAGGTGAGCCAGGGGGCGAAGCCCCGCCGGTTGACCATCACGATCGCCTTAGCGCCGGCGGCGCGGACGCTCTCCAGGGCGGCCCACGTCTCGGCGTGCAGGGCGCCGGAGCGCGGGTCGGCCTCGCGCATGTCGAGGACTCGCACCGGCGGCATCGCCTGGCCGTCGACCCGGCGCGGCAGCTCCAGCCGCGGCAGCTCCAGCCAGGACTCGGGCCGCGGCGTCGCCGTGCCGGCGACCAGCACAGCGCCGTTCTCGGCGGCACGGCGGCGGGCGACCGCGCGAGCGTCGTAGCAAGGGTCGCCCTCCTGCTTGTAGGAGGAGTCGTGCTCCTCGTCAATGACGATCAGGCCGAGGTCGTGCAGCGGCGCGAAGACCGCCGAGCGGGGGCCGACGCAGACGCTCGCCTCGCCGTTGCGCAGCCGCTGCCACTCGTCGTAGCGCTCACCATCGGAGAGGGCCGAGTGCAGGACTGCGAAGCGGTCGCCGAGCCGCGCCCGAAAGCGCGCCACCGCCTGTGGCGCCAGGCCGATCTCGGGGACCAAGACGATCGCCCCCTTGCCTCGCGCCAGCGCCGCCTCGACCGCGGCGAGGTAGACCTCGGTCTTGCCCGAGCCAGTGACGCCGTGCAGGAGCTGCTCGCGCGGCGCCCTGGCTTCGCCATCGAGTGCGGCGACGATCGCCCCGACCGCGGCTTGCTGCTCGGGCAGGAGCTCTGGTCGGCCGGCGGCGGCACCAACCTGCGGCTGGGCCGAGTGGCGTCGCACCAGCGAGTTGTGGGTTGCGATCAGGCCGCGCTGCTCGAGCCGACGCAGCACGCCGCGGTTAGAGCCGACCGCCTCGCCCAGCTCCGGCGCCGACATCTCGCCCGCTCGCAGCGCCTCAAGCACTGCCCGCTGCTTGACGCCGAGCCGTCCGTCGCCACTCAGCGCCTCCTCCCCCGCCATGGTTATCTCAGCCCGCAGCTCCTGGCGTGAGCGGACCCGCTGCCCGGCTGCACCGGTCCCCGGCGGCAGCACCAGTTGCAATCCTCGCGAGGGGGTTGAGCAGTACTCCTCTGCGATCCAGAGGCCGAGGCGGACAAGCTCCGGCGGCGTGCCGGCCTCGAGCGCTTCGATCGGCTCGGCGAGCCGCTCCGCGGGCAGGGCTGAGGCGTCGGCGAGGCCGACGACGACGCCGAGGATGCGGCGCCTGCCGAAGGGCACCTTGACCACGCTGCCGACCGCGAGATCGGCCATCGCCTCGGGCAGGCGGTAGTCGAAGGGACCGCGCAGGGCACGGGCGGTAGTGAGCGGCTCGACCTTCGCTATCGACATCCAATGAACGTATGGAGAGGCGCGGACGGCGCGAGTATGCTGCGCGACGATGGCGCTCAACCTCAGCCCCGGGGAGCAGGTGATCTTCCAGGGCCATCCGTCTTGGCGAGCGATCCTCGGCTTCTACCTAAAGGGAATCCTCGTCGCCGCGATCGCCGGCGTCCTCTTCAAGCTCTTCGGCGCGAGCAGCGCGACCGTCTTCCTCGTCGTCCTCGTGATCGTCGCCGCGACCGTGCTGATCGGCTTCATCAAGCGTGTCGCCACCACCTACACGATCACCGACCGCCGCCTCAACATCAAACGCGGCATCGTCTCCCGCGAGGTCCAGGAGACGCGCCTGGAGCGGGTCCAGAACGTCAACTACAAGCAGTCGGTCTACCAGCGCCTGATGCAGATCGGCGACGTCGACTTCGACACGGCGGCAGGCGACGACTACAACTTCGTCTTCTACGGGGTAGCCGAGCCGGCGGGCGTGGTCCATAGCGTCGATCAGGCCACCGGCGCCAATGCGGCGGGCTCGCACGGGCTCGGCGAGGCCCAGCCGCCCAGCTAGAGCTGGATGACGGCCGCCTGTCGAGAGGCGTTTGAGCTTTAGGCGGGAGTTGCTTGCGCGGTACCAGCTGCGCTCTTGAGCGCCTCAGCCCGATCCGTGCGCTCCCAGGTGAAGGCGTCGCCTTCGCGACCAAAGTGGCCGTAGGCAGCCGTCTGGCTGAACACGGGCCGGTGCAGGTCGAGGTAGCCGCGGAAGGCGCCCGGGCGGAGGTCGAACTCCGCTTCGACCAGACCCGAGATCTGCGAGTCGGGGAGGGTGCCGGTGCCAAAGGTCTCGACCATCAGCGAGATCGGGCGGGCGACGCCGATCGCGTAGGCGACCTGGACCTCGCAGCGCTGGGCGAGGCCAGCGGCGACGAGGTTCTTGGCGACGTAGCGGGCCGCGTAGGCGGCGGAGCGGTCGACCTTGGACGGGTCCTTGCCGGAGAAGGCGCCGCCGCCGTGGCGAGCCATGCCGCCGTAGGTGTCGACGATGATCTTGCGGCCGGTGAGCCCGGCGTCGCCGACCGGGCCGCCGATCACGAACTTGCCGGTCGGGTTGACGAGGAAGTGCTGGCGCAGCTCGGTCTCGTCGAAGAGTCCGGGGACCTCGGCGGCGAGCACCGGCAGCACGACGTTCTCCCAGAGGTCGGGCTTGATCTTCGACTCCGACTCGACGCCCTCAGCATGCTGGGTCGAGATCAGCAGCTTCTCGACCCGCACCGGGCGTCCGTCGGCGTAGCGGACAGTGACCTGGGTCTTGCCGTCGGGACCGAGGTACTCGAGCGAACGATCCTTGCGCACCGCAGCGAGCCGTTCGGCGAGCCGGTGGGCGAGGTGGATCGGCATCGGCATCAGCGCCTCGGTCTCCTCGGTGGCGTAGCCGAACATCATTCCCTGGTCGCCTGCGCCGGCGACCAGCAGCTTGTCTTCAGCCGATTCGGTCCGCGTCTCGTAAGCCTCGTCGACCCCCTGGGCGATGTCGGGCGACTGCTTGTCGAGCGAGACCAGTACCGAGATGTGGTCGCAGTGGTAGCCGTAGTCGCCGTGGTCGTAGCCGATCTCGCGGATCGTCTCGCGGACCAACTCGGGGACGTCGAGGTGGACGCTGGTCGAGATCTCGCCCGAGACCACCGCCATACCGGTGTTGACCAAGGTCTCGCAGGCGACACGGCCCTCCGGATCGCCGGCCATCACCGCGTCGAGCACGGCGTCGGAGATCGCGTCAGCGACCTTATCCGGGTGGCCCTCGGTGACGGACTCGGACGTGAAGAGGTACTCGCCCTCGGCGAGTGGCTGGATATCGCTCATGCGCGAAGCCTAGCGGCCACGACGGGTTCCGGAGTGCGGCACAAAGTCGATGATCAGCGGCACGCCCTCGAGCCCATAGGTCTCGCGCAGGCGGTTCTCCAGGTGATAGGCCCATTCGCGATTGATCAATTTGCGGTCGTTGACCTGGATCGCGATCCGCGGCGGCCGCTCCCCCACCTGAGCGGCGTAGTACATGCGCAGGCGACGGCCGCGCCGCGAGGGCGGCGGCGTCTTAGCAGCAACGTCGGTGACGAAGCGATTGAGCTCGGGCGTGGGGATTCGCTCGGCGGCGCGCTCGGCGAGGGCCAGCGCCTTGGGCAGCAGGTTGGCGACGTTGCGGCCGCGTGTCGCCGAGCAGGTGATCACCGCCGGGCGCAGGCGCAGCTTCTGGGTAACGCGGGCGCGGGCGTCGTCGACGTCGGTACGGGTTTCGTCCCACTTGTTGAGCGCCAGCAGGGTGGCGCAGCCGGCCTTCATCGCCATCTCGGCCACGCGCAGGTCCTCAGCAGTGATCCCGTCGCCGGCGTCGCAGACGACGAGGGCGACGTCGGCACGCTCGACTGCGTGTTCGGAGCGCAGCTGAGCGTAATAGTCGACCGTGCCGGCGACCTTCGAGCGGCGCCGCAGGCCGGCGGTGTCGACCAGGATCACCCGCCGGCCGTCGACCTCGACCTCGGTGTCGATCGAGTCGCGGGTGGTGCCGGCGCGATCGGAGACGATCACCCGGTCGGAGCCGAGGAAGGCGTTGACCAGCGAGGACTTGCCGGCGTTGGGGCGGCCGATTACCGCCACCCGCACGGCGTCGGAGTCATCGCTCGGCTGCGCGTGCTCGCCGAGCAGCTCGACCGCACGGTCAAGCAGGTCTCCGGTGCCAAGGCCGTGGCTAGAGGAGACCGGCAGCGGCTCGCCGAGGCCGAGCTGGTTCAGCTCCGCGGTCAGGTGCTCGTCCTCGGGCCGGTCGACCTTGTTGGCGACGACGATCACCGGCACCTCAGAGCCGCGCAGGGTCTTGGCCAGCTCGACGTCGCCGGCGCGGACCCCGGCCCGCGCGTCGACGACCAGCATCACCACATCCGCCTCCGCAATTCCGAGCCGGGCCTGGCGCTGGATGTCGCGCGCCAGCTCGGACTCGTCCTCGAGGTCGATGCCGCCGGTGTCGAGCAGCTCGAAGGCAAGCCCGTTCCACTCGCAGCGCACCCGCTTGCGGTCACGGGTCACACCTGACTCGGAGTGGGTGACCGCCTCGCGCCCACCGGCGAGCCGGTTGACCAGGGTGCTCTTGCCGACGTTAGGAAAGCCGACGATGGCGACGCTTGGCAGGCTCATGCCGAACCCTCCAGTAGGTGAAACGTCTTTCGGCTCCACGAGGACCACAAAACGTTGCACCTCATTTGGCAAGGCCTCGATCGCGGGCCAGGGACGCGATGAGGGCGACAACTTCGTCCTCGGAGATACCGGTGGTGTCGATCTCGACCGCGTCGGCGGCCGGGTGCAGGGCGCTGTGCTCGCGGGTCTCGTCGCGGCGGTCGCGCTCGAGCTGGGCGGCGAGGACCGCGGCGGGGTCCTCCCCCGTCTGCGCGGCACGACGCCGGGCGCGCTCCTCGGCCGAGGCGGTGAGGAAGACCTTCAGCGGCGAGTCGGGGCTGACCACGGTGCCGATGTCGCGACCCTCGGCGACGTAGCGATCGGCGGCGATCAGCTCGCGCTGGCGGGCAACCATCGCCTCGCGCACACCCGGGTGGACGGAGACCCGCGAGGAGGCCTTGCTCACTTCGGGCTCGCGGATTGCGGTGCTGACGTCCTCGCCGTCGAGCCCGACCCGTTCGCCGTCAAGCGAGATCGCGATCGAGCCGGCCAGCTCGGTCATCGCGCCGGCGTCGTCGGGGTCGGCACCGCGCCGCAGCGCCGCCAGTGCCAGACAGCGGTACATCGCCCCGGAATCGAGGTAGGTGAAGCCGAGCTCGGTGGCAAGGGCGCGGGCCACGGTGGACTTGCCGGCCCCCGCGGGTCCGTCGATGGCGATGACCATAGATACACAGTTTCGCGCTTCTCTCCCTGCGCAAGGAGTCAGAGATGGATGCTTGGTCGTTCCGCGCTCACGCAGCGTAGAGACGCGGCTCGCTCGCGGCGTTGCGCGCTCAGGCGCTGCGCTGCGCCAGCGAGGCGAGGTCAACCTCGAAGCCGGGGTAGCTGATCGCAGCGGCGTCCATCCCCTCGACTGCGACCCCCTCGCGCGAGGCGAGACCGGCGACGGCGCCGAGCATCGCGATCCGGTGGTCGCCGTGGGAGGAGATCGTGCCACCGCGCAGGCCACCGCCGCCCTCGATCCGCATGCCGTCCTCACGCGCCTCGGCCGTCGCGCCGAGCGCCTCTAGCGCCGTGCAGGTGGTTGCCACGCGATCGGACTCCTTGCGGCGCAGCTCGACCGCGTCGCGGATCGTCGTCTCGCCCTCGGCGAAGCAGGCGGCAAGGGCGAGCAGGGGCAGCTCGTCGATCGCCAGCGGGATCTCATCGCCGCCGACCTCGGTTCCCTGCAGCGCCGAGGCGCGGGCGCGCAGGGTGCAGATCGGCTCGCCACCATGCTCGCCCACCGGCTCGAGCTCGATCTCGGCGCCCATCCGCTCGAGGATCGCCAGCAGGCCGGTGCGGGTCGGGTTGTTGCCTACCCCCTCCAGCGTCACCTCACTGCCTGGCACGAGCAGGGCGGCGACTAGGAAGAAGGCCGCCGAGGAGAAGTCGGCGGGCACGGCGAGCTCGTCCGGTTCGAGCCGTTTGGCTGGGCGCACGGCAATTCCGCCGCGCAGCCAGGCAACGTCGGCGCCGGCGGCGGCGAGCATGCGCTCGGTGTGATCGCGGCTGCGCGAGGGCTCGCGAATCCAGGTTTCCCCCTCGGCCAGCAGGGCGGCGAAGAGCAGGCACGACTTGACCTGAGCGCTGGCGATCGGCAGCTCGTAGGAGATCGCCCGCAGCGGTGCCGCCTCGATCTCGAGCGGTGGCAGCCGCTCCTCGCGGCAGCTCAGCCGGGCGCCCATCTGGCGCAGCGGTGCGGCAATCCGGTCAACCGGGCGGCGGCGGATCGAGTCGTCGCCGTCGAGCTTCCACTTGCCGCCCGGCTGCCCTGCAAGCCAGCCGGGCAGTAGGCGCAACAAGGTGCCGGCGTTGCCGACGTCGATCGGGCTGCTGCGAGCGCTGCGCAGACCGACGCCTTGGATGCGGATCACGGGCTCGATGCCGCTCGGCGTCACGCCTTCGATTTCGGCGCCCAGCGCCTGAGCGGCATTGAGGGTCGAGCGGGTGTCGGCGGAATCTAGGTAGCCCTCGATTTCCGTCACGTCTTCCCCCATCGCCGCGATCAGCGCGGTGCGGTGGGAAATCGACTTGTCAGACGGCGGGCGCAGAGTGCCGCTCAGCGGCCCGCTCGGATCGAAACGCGTCGCCATCTGAGCTAAGCGCCGTTGCCGACGGCGCTGACGCTGTGGCCCAGCTCGCGGACCAGGGTCGCGGCGCGCGCGGCCTGCTCATCGCCCGAAACCCAAAGCGAGACCGCGCCCGAGGTCATGTCGGGAGCCGGGTAGAGCGCCATGTCCTCGATGTTGACGCCGGCCTCGCCGAGCGCCAGCGCTAGCTCGGCGATCGTGCCCGGCCGGTTGGTGACGACGACGCGCAGCTCGCGCAGCGGCCCGCCGGCGAGTTCGGTCTCGAGTAGGCGGCGGCGGTCGCTGCCGGCCTCGGCGTGCCAGGCGGCAACGGCGTCGCGCTCGCCCTCGCGGATCAGCGCCGCGGCCTCGAGCAGGCGTTCGGCAACGCCATCCACCGCCTCGGCGACCGCCTCCCGGTTACTGGCGAAGATGTCGCCCCAGATCGCCGGGTTGGCGCCGGCGACCCGCGTCGTGTCGCGGAAGCTCGGCCCGACCTCGGGCATCCGCTCGGAGTCGCGGGTCAGCTCCGCGACCGCCTGGCCGACGAGGACGTTGGCGACGACGTGCGGCAGGTGGCTGATCGTCGCCATCAGGCGGTCATGGGCCTCGGCGTCGATCGCCTGCACGCGGGCGCCGAGGCCGGCGACGGTGCGCTGCAGGCGGTCGTAGAGCAGGCCGCTGGAGCGCGCCGATTTCGGCGTCAGGTACCAGCGGGCGCCCTCGAAGAGGTCGGCGCGGGCGTTCTCGACACCGGAGGTCTCGGCGCCGGCAAGCGGGTGACCGCCGATGAAGCGCTCATCGGCGCCGAGTGCAGCGACGATGTCACGCTTGGTCGAGCCGACGTCGGTGACGACGGTCTCGGGACCGCAGGCCTCGAGCGCTGCCGTGGCCAGTTCAGCCAAGCCCGCCACGGGGGCGGCACAGAAGACGACCTCGGCGCCCTCGCAAGCCTCGGCCGCGGTGGCCGCGCCGCGATCGATCACGCCAGCCTCGCGCGCCCGCTCCAGGGTCGCCGGCTCGGGATCAAACCCCACTACCTCGGCGTCGAGCCGCTGCCGGGCGGCCAACCCGATCGAACCACCGATCAGGCCGACGCCGAGGACGGCAATCCTCATTCGCCGCGCCGCGCCCTTGCTGCCGAGGCGAGTTGATCCAGCACCGAGACGGTCACCTCCCAGTTAAGGCAGGGATCGGTAATCGACTGTCCGTAGACGAGCTCGCCGTCGCTGAGGTCCTGGCGTCCCTCGACCAGGAACGACTCGAGCATGACGCCGGCGATTGCGGCGTTGCCGTCGGCGACCTGGTCGGCGATTTCACCGGCGGCGAGCAGCTGCCGGGCCGGGTCCTTGCCGCTGTTGTCGTGCGAAGCGTCGATTACCAGCCGCTCGGCCAGACCGGCGTCGCGCAGCAGCTCCAGGGCCCTGGCGACACCCTCGGCCCGGTGGTTGGGCGCGCCGCGACCGCCGCGCAGGATCACGTGACCATCGGGATTGCCGCTGGTGTAGAGGATCGCCGGGGCGCCGACATCGTCGATCCCGGCGAAGGCGTGCGGCGCCGCCGCGGCGCGCACCGCGTCGACCGCGACCTGGACGTCGCCATCAGTGCGGTTCTTGAAGCCGACCGGCATCGAGAGGCCGGAAGCAAGCTGGCGATGGGTCTGGCTCTCGGTCGTGCGGGCACCGATCGCGCCCCAGGAGACCGCATCGGCGATGTACTGGGGCGTAATCGGGTCGAGGAACTCGGTGCCGACCGGGAGGCCGTAGTCGAGCACCTCGAGTAGCAACTGGCGGGCCACGCGCAGGCCGGTGTTGACGTCGAGCGAGCCGTCGAGGTGGGGATCGTTGATCAGCCCCTTCCAGCCGGTCGTCGTCCGCGGCTTCTCGAAGTAGACCCGCATCGCGATCAGCAGGTCGCTGCTCAGCTTGCGCGCCTGCTCGGCGAGGCGGCCGGCGTAGTCCAGCGCCGCCGCCGGGTCGTGCACGCTGCACGGGCCGACCACGACCAGCACCCGATCGTCACTGCCGTCGAGCACGTTGCCGACTTCGCCGCGACCGCGCACCACGGCGCTTTCGCGATCGTCTCCCAGCGGCAACTCCGTCAGCAGCGCCTCGGGCGAGACCAGCTCCTCGATCCGTTCGATCCGCTGGTCGCGAACCCGGTCTCGCGTCTCCCCCTTCATCCCGATCATCATCTTGCCTTCACCGTCCTCCACGTTTACAAGCCTACTTCCGTTTCCCCGCCGCACACGGCGGGTGAGTACGAGGTAATTCCGGCGCCCGGGCCAGTTGCATATTGCGGTGCGGCAGAGCCGCGAGGCCGGACGCCTAGCTAAATCGCCAGAAATAGGAGAAGCGCGCGTGGGCGAGCGCGGCGCCGGAGGCGCGGCTGACGCTCGTCGTGTCGGCTGATTGCTTCACCTTCTCTGACTTTGTAGCAGGTGAGGTGGAGCGAGTCCACTCGGGAGCCCCGCGGGCTCCTAGCCGAGCACTTCGCCGAGCGCGGCGAGGAAGCGGCCGTTCTCCGTCGCGGTGCCGTAGGAGACGCGGATGTGGCCAGGGTCGCCGAGCGGAGTGCCGGGACGGACCGCGATCTGGCGCTCGGCGAGGCTGGCGACGATCTCGGCCTCCTCGGCGTCGCCGAGATCGATCCAAGAGAAGTTGGCGTGGGTCTCAGCGGTGGCGAGGCCGAGGTCGGCCAGGCCCTTCTCGACCCGCAGGCGCTCGGCGACCGTGCTCTCGACCCGCTTGCTGACATCGTCCTGGTGCAGGATCGCCTCGGCCCCCGCCGCCTGAGCCAGGGCGTTGACGCTGAAGGGCTGGCGCACGGCGTCGATCGCGGCGCGGAACTTGGGCGTGCCCAGCGCGTAGCCGACCCGCAGGCCGGCGAGGCCGTAGCACTTGCTGAAGGTGCGCAGGACGACCAGGTTCGGCAGGTCGGCCAGCAGGTCAACAGCGGCGTCGACGTCGTCGTGGGTCTGGAACTCGACGTAGGCCTCATCGAGGATCACCGTGACGTGCGACGGTAGCCCGGCGCAGAACTCGGCCACCTCGGCGGCTGGAACGTGGGTGCCGGTCGGGTTGTTCGGATTGCAGACGAGGACGAGCTGGGTTGCCGCGGTCACCTCGGCCGCCATTGCCTCGAGGTCGTGGAGGTCACCTTCGTCCAGCGGCACGCGGATCTCGCGGGCACCGGTCAGCGCCGGCAAGTACGGGTACATCGAGAAGGCGGGCCAGGCGTAGAGGATCTCGGCACCGGGCTCACAGAGCGCCTCGGCGGCGGCGAGTAGGATCTCGCAGGAGCCGTTGCCGACCGCGACCCGAGCCGGGTCCGTGTCGTAACGCTCGGCGATGCGGCGCCGCAGCAGCGTCGCGTCTGGGTCCGGGTAGCGGTTCATCGCTCCGGCCGCGGCAGCGATCGCCTCGATCACCTTCGGGTGCGGCGGCGAAGGGGACTCGTTGGAGGCAAGCTGGGCGATACCCCCCGAGGCAATCGCCTCAGGCGCCTGCCCGGTCGGCACGCCGGCCTTGTAGCCCGGCATGCGGGCGAGCTTCTCGGCAAAGGTGACGCTCATTTCAAGCAGTTTGCCCGATACCTGATAGCGGCGTCCGGACCAAGCGGGGCAAGGACGCAGGGAGCGTGGCGTGCCTTGCACGCGAGCGACCGGGGACGCCGCCCCGCGCCGTGTCCGGGCGGCGCTACTGCGCGGCGCGGAGGTCGGCGCGTAGCTCCTGGGTAGCGCCTAAATACACGTGATCGGGCTTATGGCCGACCGGGGCGTAGTAGTGGACCATCGTCCTGATCACCCGCGGCATCGCCTCTGGCACATCGATCTCGCGAGCGCAGATCAGCGGCACCGCGTCGAGGCCGAGGCGGCGGGCGGCGACGGCTGGGAACTCGGCGTTGAGGTCCTCCGTGGTGGTGAAGAGGCAGCTGACCATCGCCTCGGCGCTGAGCTCGTTGCGGTCGAGCAGCTCGCGCAGCAGGTCCTCGGTCGCGCTGACGATTGCGTCGGCTTCGTTGGCGACTGCCTGCACAGCCCCGCGGACGGCGAAGAGGCGTTCCTCACTCATCGTTTTGCATCTTCCCAGAGCCGGGCGATCTCATCCTCGCCGAGGCGCCGAGCCCCACCGCTGGCGAGCCGGCCGAGCTGCACCGGCCCGAAGCGCACCCGCCGCAGCTTCACCACTCGATTACCGATCGCCTCCGCCATTCGCCGCACCTGTCGATTGCGTCCCTCGCGCAAGAGAATCTTGATTTCCCGCTCCCCCAGCCGCTGCACCTCCGCCGGCGCCGTCATCCCGTCCTCCAGCTCCACCCCGCGCTGCAGCCGCCCGAGGTCTGCGTCCGACGGCGGCCGCCGCAGCTCCACCCGGTAGGCCTTGCTCACCCCATAGCGCGGATGCGTCAACCGGTTCGCCAGCTCCCCATCGTTGGTCAGCAACAGCAACCCGGTCGACTCAACATCGAGCCGCCCGACCGGATAGAGCCGGGCCTCCGTATCGACCAGTTCAACAACCGCCGGTCGCCCCCCGGGTTCCCGAGCCGTAGAAACAACCCCCGCCGGCTTATTGACTGCCCAAACCTCCCGCGCCTCAGTCCCAACCAAGCTCCCATCAACTCGCACCTCATCAGCATCGGTCACGTCCCGCGCCGGGTCGGTAACGACCTCCCCGCCGACCCTGACTCGCCCTTTCGAAATGATCACCTCAGCTTTCCGCCGCGAAGCGACCCCTCCGTGGGCGAGAAACTTGGCGAGCCTCATGGGCGTTCGCGGGACCGGGGAAGGTCCCGACGGAACCCCCCCGCTGTTGTTCCGGCGGGACCTTCCCCGGTCCCGCCCACCCTCATGGCTCGGATCGTTGCTCCCCAGCCTTGAGCAGCCGCTCCCGCAGCTCCCGCTCATCCTCCGGCGTCGGATCGAACTTGGACGGATCTGGCAACGCGTCCAACCCGGCGAGCCCAAAGAGCCGCTCGAACAGCTCCGTCGTCTTGAAGATCGCCGCCCCGAACTGCGAGCGCCCCGACTCCTCGATCAGCCCGCGCTCAGCCAGCGTCTGCACCGCTGACTCGGAGGTGACGCCGCGGATGCGGGCGACCTCGGGACGGGTGACCGGCTGCAGGTAGGCGACGATCGCCAGCGTCTCCGCCTGGGCTTGGGTCAGCGGCGGCGTACGCGGCTTGGCCAACAGGCGGCGGGCGGCGGCCTCACTGGCCGGGTCGCTCGCCAGGGCAAAACCGCCGGCGACCTCGCGCAGGACGACGCCGCGCTTACCCACGGCCAAGTCCTCTCGCAGCAGCGCGATCGCCTCCTCGACCTGGCCCTCGGTCGCCTCGGTCGCCTCAGCCAGATCGCGCCCGTTGACCGGCTGCGGCGAAAGAAAGAGCAGCGCCTCGATCGTCCGGGTCAGGTCACTCACTCGGCGCCTCCTTCTTGTGGATCTGGATCGGGCCGAAGGGCTTGGATTGCTCCCAGGTCGCCTCTCCTTTGCGGTACATCTCGAGCAGGGCGAAGAGGGTGACCGCCTGGGTGAGGCGGTCCTCCTCGCCGAACTGCTCGTCGAAGTCGATGCTGGCGTGGCCGCGCAGGGCGTCGCGCAGGGCGCGCAGCCGTTTTTCCAGCGAGACGGTCGGGCGGATGTGGTCGAGGTTCAGCTCTGGCGGGATCGCCAGCAGGTCGCCGAGGGCGGCCCCGAGCCGTTCCGGGTCATAAACCGCGGTCGCCGCGTCGAGTGCGACCTTGCGCAGCTCGGGCGGCAGCGCCGCCGAGCGGTAGAGGTAGCCGCGCTCCGCCTCAAAGCGCTGCTCGAGCACGGCGGCAGCATCGCGGTAGCGGCGGTACTCGAGCAGGCGGGCGACCAGCTCCTCGACCGCCTCCTCAGGAGTGCGGTCCTCCAGATCCTCCTCTTCGCCCGGCAGTAGCAGCCGCGACTTCAGCTCCAGCAGCGAGGCGATCAGGACGAGGAACTCGGTGGCGACGTCGAGCTCGAGCTCCTCGGTGCGCTCGAGGTGCTCGACGTAGGCGACGACGACCTCGGCCAGCTCGACCTCGAGCAGGCTGACCTCCTCGCGCAGGACGACCGCCATCAGCAGGTCGAACGGACCGGCGAAGACGTCGAGGTCGAGATCCAGCTCGGCGACGGTCATCGGTGGACCGTAACGCTCCGGCGCGACGGCGAGCTAGGCGGAACCGAAACCCATGCGCGCGCGCACGTCGGCGACGACGGGAGCGGCGATCGCGCGGGCCTTCTCGGCGCCGGCGGCGAGGATCGCCTCGAGCGCCGCCTCATCGGGACGCAGCTCCGCGTAGCGCTCGCGGACCGGGGCGAGATATTCGACGACAGCCTCGGCCACGGCCTTCTTGAAATCGCCGTAGCCGGCACCCTCGAACTCGCTCTCGACCGCGGCCGGTTCGACACCACGGGCAACGGCGTAGATGTCGATCAGGTTGGTGATCCCCGCCTTGTCGGGAGCGCGGCACACCTCGCGGCCCGAATCGGTGACGGCGCTGCCGAACTTCTTGCGGATCGCGTCCGGCTCTTCGAGCACGAGCACTGTGCCGGTCTCGGTGCCGCCGGTGGTCGACATCTTCCGCTCTGGCTCCTGCAAGTCCATGATCCGAGCCCCGACCTCTGGGATGCGCATATCTGGCACCACCAGGGTCTGGCCAAAGCGCTCATTGAAGCGGCGGGCGACCTCGCGCATCAGCTCGACGTGCTGGCGCTGGTCATCGCCGACTGGCACCTCGGTCGCCCGGTAGGCGAGCACGTCGGCAGCCATCAGCACCGGGTAGAAGAAGAGCGCCGCGGAGACAAGTTCCTGCTTCGCCGACTTGTCCTTGAACTGGGTCATGCGGTT